>Ga0182015_10000598_pt1 | contig 51406 bp, 51 predicted proteins | sample 712P3MmetaG_FD_120478 | JGI IMG/M metagenome (GOLD analysis project Ga0182015, IMG submission 120478) | Permafrost microbial communities from Stordalen Mire, Sweden - 712P3M metaG | ecosystem: Environmental > Terrestrial > Soil > Wetlands > Permafrost | place: Sweden: Stordalen | collected...
GCACAAACCGGACAAGTCAAGTACAGGCCCGTAAGATGTCCGGTTATCCGACTAACCGTCCAAGTTAAATTCATTGGGGAAAATGCAAAGTGCGCCACCGCGCCTTGGGCCGCTGCTGAAGTTATGAGCGGGCAGAAATGAGAAAGGCGAGCCGGTCTCCCTGACTCGCCCGTCCCTGCAAATCTCGCTACGTAGTCTCGAACTATCGCCCGAACAGTTTTCGTCTAAAGGGCACTAAGCCCAAGAGGCTCGTGCCGAACAAGAGCAAACTGGACGGCTCCGGCGTGGGAGCCGTCGTTGGCGGCAGCAGATTGGTCTGCGCGAATGTGGAGGGGCTGCCATCAGTGAACGAATTTTCAACCTCAATAGCTATTGGGTCCAGTTCGGCGATGGTATAGCCGTCTGGGAGGGAGCCGCCGCCCAAAAGAATATCAAGCTGGCCAAGGAATTGTCCCACGGTGATACCGTCGAGGTCGGGCAGTGCCGGAAAGCCTGTCATAACAAGATTGCCAAAAGAATAGTGCGAACTGCCGGTTAGGAACCCTGCGCTGGAAAAGTTCACGTCCAACGTAAGTGCCACTACATCCCCGCCGAAACTGCCGGAATGGCTAGTGGTCGGGTCGAGCAAGTCCGCATTCAATGGTCCGGGCGTGCCGGATGCAGGTAGGTAGGCCTCCACAGCACTCGCGCTATCAAAGGACATTGTGTATGTGCTACCCATTGTGACTTCCCCGAAACTGCCAGCGTACACCGTGCTGAAGTCGGCGTTAAGGAGTCTGCTCGCCGGGGTCCCCATGAGCAAGCCCTCGCCAGCCCACTCTGGTTGTAAATACGTGACAAATTGTCCGCTCTTAAAACTGCCCGCCTTTGCCGCGCCCGCGCAGGCCAGCGTCAGCGTGGAAAGTAACAATAATGAACATGAGAATATACGGAAGCCATTAGAGTTCACGACAAGCCTCCTGAGTGGGCAAACCACTGTGGTTAATTTTGCAGAGCATACTGCAACTGGACCACCAGTTCAACTGGCAATGGATAGAAACTAACAATCTCATCTGTTTTCTCCGTTCTCTTCGTTATTTTGCTTCAGGCCTTCCATGGCCTTCTATCTATGTAATCGAAATCGGCGGGCAAAAGACGACAGGGTGGCAAAAAAATTTATTGAGGTTCAGGTATGTCGGACCTAAGTCCTGGTTAACGCCAAACCGGACAAGTCAGTTTCAAACGTTAAGTGTATATTCTGCTGGCTAATTGGATAAGACATCGAAAAGGCAAAGGATTGGTGGAATTGAATCCATCAGGTAGATTGTCTTCGGAGGATTTCATGAGCATCTTGGCAGCAATTAAACGCGAGGAAAAAAAGGTACAGAAACAGTTGGCTAAGTTACAGCACGACTTGAGTGGCTTGCAAACGGCAGCGAAGGCCCTGGGTAAGTCGGCGAGACAGGACGTCACTAATGCCAAGAAACGTGTGCTATCAGCCGCAGGTAGAGCAAAGATTTCAAAAGCTGCCAAGAAGCGCTGGGCAAAAGTCAAAGCGGAAGCAAAGAAAGCAATCACCAAATAGCGAGGGTAGTCAGAGGACAGTAGTTACGTTGATAAACGCGCTAATCGGAAAAGTGGAATTTGCCCAAAACCACCGTGTTCAGTAAAGCGATTTATCGGAAACTTAGCCGCATATCCGACAGGATCGAGCGGGGAATCCAGGGGGTCGGCAGACCCAGCCGATGAACTCGGCGACGCGCAGCCAGCAAGAACCCCTACCAGACTTCTTTGTATACGTTCCCCTTATTGTCTACACAAGGAATTGCAGGTGCTCCGACAAGTCCTGAAACGGCACAAGCTTTGGGCAAACTTACAAGGTGACGTGAAGTTTGAGCGGGAGCACAACGACATCGGCAGGGCTTTGAGCCGCGAGGAAGAGAAGAACTTGCTTGCCGCTTGTGGTTCGAATGCTCTACTCAACGCGGTTGTGACCGTTGCCTTGAACACCGCGCTCCGAAAGAACGAAATTCGCACGCTCCGCTGGAGTCAGATTGACTTCGAGAAGCGTACGGTTGCTGTTGGAAGAGCTAAGACAGACGCAGGGAGCGGGCGAGTGATTCCGCTTAATCAACCAGCGTTCGATGCGCTGGTTAAATGGGCCGGTCGCCTAGTCGAGTCGAAAGCAGAAGATTACGCGTTTCCGGCGTGCGAAGCAGCGGGAATCGAGCGGAAACATCCCGACCGAGAGCGCATTGATTCTTCCCGCCCTATCAAGTCCTGGCGGTCTGCGTGGCGTGCGGCCCTCAAGCGTTCGGGTTTGCAGATTCGATTCCACGATCTCCGGCATACCTGCATCACCAAGCTAGCGGAGTCGCAGGCAAGTGAACAGACGCTCATGGCGATCTCAGGTCACGTCAGTCGACGCATGATCGAGCATTATTCGCACATTCGCATGGAGGCAAAGCGGGCGGCTCTGGACGCCATCGCAAAGCCCGCTCTTGAAGGGACTGGGGCACAAAATTGGGCACAATCGCCGACTGCTGAAAAAACGACTGCCGCTAATTGATTGAAAGGATTGGTGGGCCTGGGTAGACTTGAACTACCGACCTCGCCCTTATCAGGGGCGCGCTCTAGCCACCTGAGCTACAGGCCCACGGCAGGCAATTCGCCTGCTTTGGATTTGATAATTCTAACATGGCCGAGCGAGGAGCCGTATAGGCGAAGTGCGCGCAAATAAAAATTGTTCAATATGCATCTTCGCGGAGTGCCACTAAAGCTTGTTTAGACCGTCTAGCGCGGCAACTTTGTAGGCTTCGGCGAGCGTGGGGTAGTTAAAAACTGTGTCGCGGAAATAGTCCACCTTGCCGCCGTAATAGAGAACGGCTTGTCCGATGTGAATAATTTCCGTAGCGCGCTGGCCGATTACGTGAACGCCGAGGAGTTTTAGTGTGTTGCGATCGAAAAGAACTTTAAGCATTCCGGTTTCGTCGCCCAGCATCATGCTCTTCGCTAATTCGGCATATTTGGCGATGCCTACTTCGTAAGGAACTTTCGCGGCTGTGAGTTGTTCCTCGTTTTGACCCACCATGGAAATTTCGGGAATGGTGTAAATACCGTACGGAAACAATTCGGTTATGTGTTCCGAACGCGCACCGAACATATGGCAGCTCGAGAGTCGCCCTTGTTCCATCGACGTGCTGGCCAGGGCGGGAAATCCGATAATGTCACCGGCCGCGTAGATGTGCGGGACGTCGGTCTGATAATGTTCGTTCACTTTGATCTTGCCGCGCGCGTCGGGTTCCAACCCAGCCGCTGCCAAGTTTATGCGATCTCCATTCGCTTGACGACCGACGGCATAGATTAGTGCGTCGCCCTGTACTTTCTTTCCGCTTTCCAGTTCTGCAAACACTCGATCTCGCTGGGGATCGATGGCCACGCGCGTCACTTTTTCGCCGAGACGAAAAGTCGTGCCCATTTGACGCAGGTGATACGCCAGAGCTTCGATGATTTCACGATCCACGAAGTCTAGAAGCGTCGGGCGCTGGTCTATTAATGTAACTTCAATGCCTAAAGCCGCGAGAAAGGACGCGTATTCAAGGCCCACGACGCCGGCGCCCACCACGATTACTTCCCGAGGCAGACCTTCCATGGAAGAAAGGCTGTCAGTATCGAGAATGCGTTTATCATCAAATGGAATTTGAGCGTTTCGCGCCGGCCGTGTTCCGCAAGCGATCAGAATATGATCTCCACGGACGGTAATTTTCTCGGTGTCGCCTTGAACTTCGATCGTATTCGGATCGACGAACTGCGCCATGCCTTGAAACACCGCCACACTGTTTCGTTTGAGCTGCGCGCGGATCACTTCCGTCTCGCGCCCTACAATCGCTTTCACGCGAAAAGAAAGATCGTGAACCGTAATATCATTCTTCCCGCGATAACTTTCGCCGTAAAACGCCCTGACAGCATTCCCGGTAAGTTGAAAAATGGCCTCGCGCACGCTCTTGCTTGGAATTGTGCCGGTGTGAACGCAGACGCCGCCTATCATTTGCGTGCGGTCGATCACGGCGACCCGCTTGCGCATTTTCGCCGCGCAGATTGCGCCCTTTTGTCCCGCCGGACCGCTTCCGATCACCACTAAATCAAACTGCGAGTTAGCCATGGAACCGCCTGAAATAGGTGTCTTTTAACGACCGAACGTGATCCGTTGCGCACAAATACGAGATGTGAACGCCGCAAGTGTATAGCAGCCCTTTTTCTATAATGTGAACGTTTCTAGGATACTGAAAAAAAGGATGTCATGCCATTTACCGGCAAATTGAGAGCGAATGGGTTAACCGAGCCCTCTCTCGAAGCAGAAGCAACGTAATATCTTCATAACTCTCGACTGGTCACGCTAGAGCGATCAAATCGATTTCAACGCGGAAGTCCCTCGGAAGCCTTGAGACTTCTACTGTGGAGCGAGCCGGCGGATTTGCCGGGAAGTATTGGGCGTACACTTCGTTCATCGCTGAAAAATCGTTCATGTCTTTCAGGAATACGCCCACTTTGACGACACGATCGAGGGAAGATCCCGCAGCTTCCAGAATAGCCTTCAGATTCTCGAGCGTGCGCTGCGTTTGTTTTGCCGTGTCGCCTTCTATTGGCTGGCCCGTCGCGGGATCGAAAGCGATTTGACCGGAAATAAATATAAATCCATTCGCTTTGATCGCCTGTGAATACGGGCCGATCGCCTTAGGCCCTTTTTCGGTGGAAATAACTTCGCGCATCCTCCCTCCTCACACGACGACTTTTCTAATTTTCTCCGGCTTCTGCGTGTTCGTACTTTTCTTGGAATTCCGCTGGAATGCCCACGTTGTAGACCCAGGTGCGAAACATTGGCGCCGGATCTTTATTCGTCACGTTCTCAAGTGCTGCCCGGATGTCTGGGTAAGTGACCTCTTGACCACGCAGCAGGCTCCTGATTTGTGTTAAAGCTCGACGAACTGGTTCCTGTCCGTAAGAGTCTTCGAGCGCTATGAAAAACAAGGGAGCCTTTGCTAAGGCAATTTGGCGCTGTTCGATAGGATCTTGCAAGGAGGTCGAGATGAGCGGTTTTTCGACAGCTTCTTTGCACGCGTCCCTATACTCCTTAAGATACTTCAGAACAAGCTGGCGGCGCATAGCCTGACCCTTGAAGGCTTCCCCAACCACAATGTCGGCATACTCCGGCAGGCCTTCTTCGATACCGATAAGCGAATCCGGCAAGGGATTCATATCAGGGAACCAACTATGAGCCAATCCGCTTGCTACCAACTTCGAGAAATTTGGGCTGCTGATTCCAAGCGCGACGGCTTGCGAATTGACTAAAACACCGGCAGGAAAAGGAGTAGCCATAGGCTCGTCCGAACCGGCGGCATGTGGTCTTGATGATTCGACACCGTGCACAACAAGATCGCTTTTTCCCAGAGGGCCAAAATTCTTTTGAAGGATATTTGCCGCCGAAGCGATTTGCTGCGCGGCTAGCGCCGGATCTTCTTTAAGCGGGTCAAAGGTCCAGAAGATAGCGCCACCTCTGCGCTGCTTTGAAGATGTAGTCACATATCGCCCGGCCACTATGTAAGGTTCCAGGTCGCCTTTGCGCAATTCAAACCGATACTCCACCATTCCTTGATTTTTCTTTCGACCTCGCGGCTTTCCAGATGACAGCACGAGGAAATCCGCCGGAATTTGAACGGAATAAGTCGAGCGATCCGGGCCTGCAGGAAGCGAAGACAACGCGTAATTGGGTGCTTGAAGCACAGGAAGCCAGCCAGGCGAAATTAGATAAAAGGAGGTTGGAGCAACTCCGGCGCGAGTCTCCGATCCTTCTGGAGCGCTAAAGGTATATTCGATGACAACGTCGCGTCGTTGTTTCGGATTCCAACCCGGATCAAATGGAATGCGGAATTTTGTCACCTGCCCTTCTTGAGGTCCTCCCGAAACTGGTGCGCCATTAACCGCGTGGCCATCTACTTTAATCAGCAAATTTTTTATTCCATAACGCGCAGTGCTCGGTAACGCCACGTCTATAAAAGGCAAAACGCTGGTGCCGTAATTCTCGAGAGTATAGCTGGCGGTTAATTGAAGCCCGGGTGTCTGACCGGAAAGGAACTCTATCCTATTGGATTCCTTGGTAACTCGATAAGCAGGCGTCAACGAAACGACGCAGCCCGATGAGCATACAATAACGGAAATCACGAATATAAGATTCAGCAATGGAAACGGAGTGCCGTGTTTCGCTACAAGACTCGGTCGATTCAAGATGGGAAGATTCTATCGAGCAATCTCAGGGGGGAAAAGGCAGAAATAGTTCAATCGGCTGAATTATTTGCGATCCGGTGGAGCACCTACGCAGCTGGAGCTGGATACCGGCGAAGAAGATCGGCATCTTTCGTGCCATGACGATGGAGTGCGATAATGGCGGAAGCTTCAGAATCGGGGACGCCACGTCGCACAAGTTCCAAGAGTATGGCTTCGTGCATACCTGCATTTTTCATGGTGGAGAGTGAGGCGCCGGATAAGACGTGCTTGCCGGCTGCGTCCTGGCGAGCTACTTCAAGAACGACCGCATCGGAAAAACCAGCAAGTCGTATCAGCTGTAGTTCACCAATGTTCACACCAAACGCGTTGAGCTTGGCCAATTCGAGGACGGTGTCTTGTCTCAGGCTAGTTCGAAGAAGACCGGCAACAATGTCGCCGGCGTTAAAAGGCAGATTACGCTCGTGGTATAACCGAACAATCTCAATACACTTGTCGTCGGAAAATCCTCCGATACGAGCTTTGGCAACCTCATCAAGTTCAGTCCTGCTGATATCCAGCGCTACCAGTTGTTTGATAGCTGAGTAATTCATTCCGGCGCTATCGAGAGGCTTGGTATCCAGCGGCATCATCCGCTGACAGCCGGCCACCAAAAGCGTCAGCGACAAGAAGAAAATAGGGGACGGACGAAAAAGTGAATTCCGCCGAAGACCTGCAAGCGGCCAGACAAATGAGCGTGTGTCGGCATTTGACATCAGTCTAATTCTACCGGGGGTCGCCAGACACACGCCGCGGACCGTAGGAACTTGTCGCGCACTGATTAACGGTTTTCGCAGAACTGCCGGCTAGATTAGGTGCGAAAGGACGGCCTTCAAACGTTGTAAACCCGCTCGATATCAAACACTCCGGGAATCCGCTTGACACCACTCAAGATGCGCTCGAGTTGTTTGCGATCGTGAACATCGAGCGCCACTTCAATTCGGGCGCGAAGATCTTGCCCGCCGCTTTCGAACGTGCGGATATTGGCGCCCGTATCGCTAATCACAGCAGTGATCCCTGCTAATATTCCAGGGCGGTCTTCGGAGAAAATGCGGAGACGCACTGGAAACGTTGCTTTAGTTTCTCCGGCCCATTCGACCGGTATCCTCCGCTCAGCTTCATAAAGAAGATTCTGAACATTTGGACAATTTTTACTGTGCACTGCAATGCCACGGCCGCGAGTAACGTACCCGACAATGTCATCCCCCGGAATTGGATTGCAGCACTTCGAGCGAAAGACCATCAGCCCGTCGTTCCCGCGCACGAGAATGGCCGAATCGTCCATTCCGAGCATGCGCTTAACGGTAGATACGATCTTCGGCTGCTTTTCTTCTCCCGGTTCAGCAAGAGGCTGCCCCGTCGCTTTCGCAAGCACTTGCCGCGCTGACCATTTCCCGTAACCGAGCTCGGCGTAAAGATCCTCGATGCGGCCGCAGCCATAATCGGATGCGACCCGCGTCCAGTCCTCGTCTGAAATTTTCTTCAGAGTAATGCCGGCTTGGCGCGCTTCTTTCTCAAGCAAGCGCCGGCCGACGTCGGTAGCTTCTTCGCGCTCGTGAAGATTGATCCATTGACGGATCTTGCTACGCGCTCGCGATGTTTGGATCGAGGACAGCCAGTCACGAGATGGTGCGTGCCCTTTCTGCGTAATAATTTCGACAACGTCGCCATTGGCTAGCGCGTGGCGTAGCGGAACAATGGCGCCATTCACTCTGGCTCCGACGCATTGATGTCCCACTTCCGTATGAATAGCGTAAGCAAAATCAATCGGGGTGGCCCCGCGCGGAAGCACCACTACACGGCCCTTTGGCGAGAATGTGTAAACCTCTTCGGGATAAAGGTCCACGCGTAATGTTGAGAGAAATTCGCTGGGCTCTTGCATTTCCTGCACCCACTCGATTAATTGCCGCATCCACACGATACGCTGGTCATCGGACTGTGAAACTTCCCGGCCGTCTTTGTATTTCCAATGGGCGGCCACACCTTGTTCGGCGATGCGATGCATATCCTGCGTGCGCAGCTGAACCTCAAAAGGTTGGCCGCCGTGGATTACCGTGGTGTGCAGAGATTGATAAAGGTTTGGGCGCGGCATGGCGATGTAGTCCTTGAAGCGGCCAGGAACGGGCGGCCATATCTGATGAATCACGCCGAGAGCCGCGTAACAATTCTTTACCGTGTCGGTGATCACACGAACGGCTAAAAGGTCGAAAACCTGATCCAACGTGCGTTGTTGTTTTTGGATTTTCAGATTTAATGAGTAAAATCTCTTCACGCGCGCCTGAACTTCGGCGGGAATCCCGTTCTCGACAAGCCGGTCGCGAATCGAACTCTGCACCTCTTGCAAAAACTTATCGAAAACTTTTTGCTTCGAGACTAACTTCTTCTGTAACTCAAAATAGGCTTCCGGCTCCAAATATCGGAACGCCAGGTCTTCGAGCTCGCCACGAATCAGGCCCATACCAAGCCGATTGGCAACCGGCGCGTAAATGTCCAAGGTTTCGCGAGCGATGCGCTGTTGGCGATCCGAATCGAGATACTCGAGCGTGCGCATGTTGTGCAAGCGATCGGCCAGCTTTATCACCACGACGCGAACATCGTTCACCATGGCTAGCAGCATCTTCCGGACGTTCTCCGCCTGGCGAGCTTCCGGGGCAAGCAAATCGAGGCGGCTGATTTTCGTGGCGCCCTCGACGAGTTGCGCAACGTCGGGTCCAAAATAGCTGGATATCTGGTCCAGGGGAATTTTGGTGTCCTCTACAACGTCGTGAAGGAGGGCGGCGCACAAGGACGTTACGTCCAGTTTCATTCCCGCGAGAATATGGGCTACTTCGACGGGATGGGAAAGAAACGGCTCGCCTGAAAGACGCGTCTGCGTCTTATGCTGTTCGGCAGCAAAGTCGTAGGCCCGCCGCAAAAGCTCCAGGTCATCGCCGGGACGATTGCGACGCACCTTGTCCATTAATTCGACAAAACGTAGATCGACGGCGCGTCTGGCCGCCTGCGTAATAGCGGGTTTTCCGGCTGGTTCCATGGAAGCGCCTATTCTAGCTCTTACCTTACTTCAGTGCGAGTTCTCGTGACTGCGTTGTTGACACTCGTTGAACCACTGAAGTACGGTGGCTCGGTCTTGTGAGTTGGTTGGTGAAGGCGGCTATCCGCAAGCCGAATATAATCGATGACTGATTCCTCTTCTTCTCATTCCAAATTTTGGTCCGTGGATCAACGGCTCACATTTTTTCTGGCATGTCTTATTCTCATTATTTTCGTGATTTTGCCATTAGCGGGGTTAGGAATGCTCGGCAAGTTCGTGGTGGATATTGTTCTCACCATGCTGATGATTGCCGGCGTGATTGCAACGCAGCGAAGTCTGGCTCTGAAAATCTTCGTCGGCTCATTGACGATCGGCGGCTTGATCTTCCATTGGACTAACGTGTACGTGCTTTCGCAAAAACACCCTGAACTTGACGCAATACTGCTGCTGTTCTGCCTATTCGCATTTGTAGTGATTACTTTGCTGCAATTGTTTCGTCCCGGGCCAATAAATCTGCAACGCGTTCTCGGAGCCATCGCCGCGTACCTCCTGATCGGCTTGATGTGGAGCTATGCCTATCGATTAACAGACTTGAAGATTCCAGGATCCTTACGATTCGTCGGTTCTTTCGCGGATGGTGAAGCGCCGATGGCTCGTTACGTTTACTTCAGCTTTACCACACTGACCACTATTGGCTATGGAGACGTATTACCCGCTCATCCGCTATCACGCATGCTGGCCGTGTCCGAAGCTTTAATCGGTCAACTTTATCCTGCGGTCCTGATAGGCGGTTTGTTGGGTATGGCACTGCAATCGCGCGGCAAGCAAGCAGAACAATAGCTGGATCGCAGAACTCACTCTCTAAGGAAAAAAAAACGGCGAGCTGGATGCGGCTCGCCGTCGCAAAATTATCCGCAGATTAAGAAGAGCCCTCGGGATTCTCCATCTTTTTCTGCTTAATCGCTTTGACCTTGTCCACCAAGTCGTCTGCTTGCTTGATGTCTGCATCGCGAGCCTCTGGGGTGCTCTCCATGTCGGCCTTTTGACGGAGAAGGAGATTCAGGTAGGCCATGGCATCATCATAATCCGGACGTAGCTCCATTGCCTTCTGAAGGTCCGTAACACCCTCGTCCACGACGGCCCCATATTTCTGCTGAAATTGAGCGGCGAGCGCGGGTGGCATCGGATCCGTGTCCTTGATGGTCTTTTTCGCGGTCCTGTTGTATTCCTCGCGGAGGTCTTTGTTGCCACGGAATGCGATAGACCAATCGATCACGCCGATCCAATAATACGGTTCGGGGTCCGTCGGCTTAATTTGAATGTGCTTTTCGTGGTAGGCCTTCGATTCTTCCATCTTTTGGGGATCGAAGGGAGTGCTGGCCATGTTGTAAAGAATCGAACCAATGCCATCGATAGCATTCAGATTACTTGGATCTTTGCTCAGGACTTCTTGCCATTCCTGCATGGCTTGGTTACCCATGCGGACATTGTCTTCCGATGGGGCGCCGGGGATGTATTGACTTGCATACGCGGTTGCAAGATAAAGCTGTGCATTCGTCAGCGAAGGATCGAACGCTTTGGCTTGTTTGAAATCTTCAATTGCCAAATCGGTCTGGTTCGCTTTGTAGGCTTGTACGCCTTTGTTCAGTTTATCGCGAGCACGAAGCTTGTCGCATCCGGCCCCGGCCGCGGCCGACACAAGCACGACTGCTAAAACAAAATAAGTATGGGGCTTACGCTGCATCCCTTACTCTCCTTGATGAAGGCCGCCCTGGCCAATTCCCCATAACCCAAGACAGCGAGGCTGGCAGATTCTGTAATGGACGCTGTTACTGGCCCGCTTCGACCTTTGCGGTAATCAATCCCACGCTATCGATTCCGGCTCCCCGCATGATGTCAATCGCCCGGGCGACTTGGCCAAAGTCAACAGCGTCGTCGCCTTTCACGAACGCCACCTTTTCCGCACGCAACTTGAAAATATCGTCCAAGCGGGGACCTAGGTCGTCCCAGCTGGTTTCGTCTTGATTGATCATCACCTTTCCGTTGGCCAAAACCTGAACCACGATCGTCTTCGCAAGTACGTCTGGATTTTCCTTCACGTTGGGCGGCGATGGCTGCGGAACCAGCGTGTCCAGCCCTTGCGGAACGGTTGGCGTAATGACCATAAAGATGATGATGAGGACGAGCAGCACATCGATAAGCGGAACGATATTCGGTTCCGACATCGAACCTTTACTTCCTCCAACTGCCATTCCCATGGAAAAACTCCTTTAATTCTTAACGATCTTAGTCGCCGCTGGCGCCAGCAGCAGGTGGTGTCGGAGGTGCGGGAGCGCCCGTCTTCGACCTGTTCTTTTCAGTGAGCAAGCCGATCTTATCAACCCCGGCAGATCTTACTTCATCGACCGCTTTCACCACTTCACCATACTTAGCCCGTTGATCCGAACGCACGAACACGGTCTTATCGAGGCGGTTAGCAAGCAGGTCTTTTACCTTCGAAGTGATATCGCCTAGGCTGACTTTCGTGCTACCCAGGTAATACTCCCCGCCGTGAGTCACGGCCACAATAATGGCGTCATCTTTATCCGCATCCTGCATGTCTTGAGCGTTATTTACTTTGGCCATATCCACCGACACTCCTTTTTGCAACATCGGCGTCACGACCATGAAAATAATCAACAAGACGAGCATGATGTCGGCCATAGGAATCACGTTTGGCGCGGCCATCACCGGTGGTGCTTTGGGTTTGTATGCCATGACTTACTTCTTTCCGCCCCGGCGAGTGATGAAGTAGTTGATCAACTCCATCGAGGAGTTGTCCATCTCGACGTCGAAAGCTTCCACTTTATTTGTGAAGTAGTTGAAGGTCCAAACGGCCGGCACTGCGACGAGAAGACCAAGCGCCGTAGTCACCAAGGCTTCCGCGATACCGCCAGCGACGGCGGAAAGTCCAGTTGCTTTGGAGGCCGAAATACCTTTGAACGCGTTGATGATGCCCATGACGGTGCCGAACAATCCGACGAACGGAGCGGTGGAGCCGATGGTGGCGAGCCCCGAAAGGCCGCGCTTCATTTCCGCGTGGACGATAGCCACCGAGCGCTCGAGTCCGCGCTTGGCTGCTTCGATCACTTCCTCGTCACCAACCTGTGCGGAGGCGGCTTGAAATTCAGAAAGGCCCGTCGCCACTACCTTCGCGATGTGGCTCTTCTTATTTCGCTCGGCGATCGAAATTGCTTCGTCGAGTTTGTTGTCCTTCAACGCACCGGCCACTTGCTGCACGAATACGCGGGATTGCTTCCGCGCCGCGCTATACATCAGCGCCCGGTCAATCATAATGCCCACCGACCAAGCAGACATGATGAAGAGAATGAAGACGACCGTTTTCGCCGGGTAGCCCATGTTGTGCCACATCGTGAGCAAATCCCAGCCTACTTCCTGCTGCTGAAACATCACCACACTCGCCAAGAGTAAATTCGAAAGCATAGAGTTTGCTCCTCCATTCATGCAAAACGATCACGGCAGCGTTATTTTGCCGGTCGCAATTAACTTCAAATCAGCCCAGACCCCCAGAGGACGCCCGAACCGTGCCCTTCTTAACCACCCAAAGTAAACACAACAGAAATCGTCGTATCAACGTCCACTGGCTCGCCGTTCAGCAACGTCGGTTTATAGCGCCATTGACGAACTGCATCCATGGCGCTTCTCATCAGCAACGGCGGACCGGAGACATATTGGAGATCCTGCACCGTTCCATCCTTGCCGATAATCGCGTGAAGCAATACGGTTCCGGAAATGTGCGCAGTTTTCGCGATGGATGGATATTGCGGCGTTACTTGATGAATCAAATTCGCGGCCGCAACGTTGCCGCCAACGCGAATGGACTTCGGAGTTGGAGCTTTCGGTGGCGGCGGTAGTCCGGCACCCGTTCCTCCAATAATTCCACCAAGAACTCCGCCGGCTTGCCCGCCCGGAACGCCGCCAGGGACGCCGCCGGTAACACCGACCGCACCCACGTCCGGCGGCAACTCCTCTTCCTTAATCATCGAAACTTTTTTCGGGATCACGGTTGGAGCCGTCATCTGGCCGTTATGAATCAAGCGCGCCACGGGCCTCACGATTCTTTGCACGGCCGCAGCCGGAGGAGGCGGTGGTGGAGGAGGAGGCGGCGCAACAAGGAAAGTGGTAAGCATCTGTTTGGGCAGCGCTTCCGTGTAGATCAGTGGAATCAGAATCATCACAAACACGATCGCGAACTGCAGCAGAAACGATAGCGCCACCGTCCAGGGCTTATTCGTCTTTTGCGGATTCGCGCTGGAAACCACCAAATCGTCAAACATAGCTACCTCCTTGCAGCTGCCGCTACGCGCTTATCGGCCGCGGATCCGGCGCGAACGGCAGTTCCTTGTCCTCGGTACTTGTTCCACAGCACCACGATGGGCGCCGCAATTCCAAAACTGGAGTAGGTACCTACCACAACTCCTACCACCATAGCAAAAGAGAACGCTCGAAGAACTTCGCCACCCATCAGAAACAGAACCAGAACGGTTAGGAATGTCAGCCCGCTGGTCAAAATCGTCCGCGAAAGCGTCTGATTGATGGCTTTGTTCACTACCTCAGGAAACGGCTCACGCCGCATCAGCCTGAGGTCTTCACGGACACGATCGAAAATTACAATCGTGTCGTTCATCGAGTAACCGACTAGAGTCAAAAGCGCCGCAATGACCGTGAGCGAAATCTCGAAATGGAAAATTGAAAAGAGGCCCAGCGTGATCAGCACGTCGTGAAAAACGGCTATCACAGCCGCCGCCCCATACACCCACTCAAACCGGAAGGCAATATATAACAACATGCCTGCCAGAGCATAGAGGGTAGCGAGAATGGCCTGACGCCGCAGTTGCGCGCCGACTTTGGGTCCCACGATCTCAACGTTTCGAATCGTAAAATTGCTCATCGTATAACCGTCGTTCAGAGAAGCCACTACAGCGGGCGTCACGCCATCCACATTTTTCAACTCATCGAAGTTAGTGACGATGCCGCCATGCTCCTTGTCGCGCGCGTCGGTCAAACGTTGGGCGAGTTGGTTGTAACGCTCTCCCGCATTCGTGCCCAGATTCAGAGAGTCTTTTTGCGTGAGATAAGCCGCCAAACCAGATGCGGTGATCGAATTGAAATCTTGTTTCCCGGCAGCGCCGGCAGTCCCGAAAGTCTTGTGCAGAACATCCAAGATCGCTTGCTTACCGGCGTCGAGTGCCTCGTCTCCCTGGCCCGTTTTCTCGATCCCTATGACGACGTCGTTTTGCGATCCACTATTCAAGACATTGTCACTGATCGTCTGAATCGAACTGTTCGCCAGGCCTGCGTCTTGAAGGCCCTTACGAATCTGGTTTACCGGAGCTGGCCCTGAGAATCGCACATACACTAGCGTGCCACCGCGGAAGTCAATTCCGTAACGTAAGCCGCCATTACGGAGAATTGAAATCCAGCCGACCGCCAGGAGTATGAGCGAAAGTGAAACGAAATACTTCGCCTTCCCCATCCAATCAATATTCACATTGTGAAAAAATTCCATCGAGTCCTATCCGCCATTATTTGACACCGCGACTTCCCGATTTGTTCCCGGGCCTAGATGCTGAGCTCTGCCTGCCGCTCCATATGTGAAAGATGCCAATCGAAGATAACCCGTGACACATAAATTGAAGTAAACACATTAGCCAGCAAACCAATCACCAAGGTAACGGCAAAGCCGCGTACCGGCCCGGTTCCGAATAAAAAGAGGAAAATTGCTGAAACAATGGTAGTTACGTGTGTATCAATAATCGTCAGGAAGGCCCGATCAAACCCGACTGAAACGGCCGAGGCCGGAGCTTTTCCGCTTCGTAGCTCTTCCCGGATACGCTCGAATACTAGTACGTTGGAATCCACGCCCATGCCGATCGTCAGAATCACGCCCGCAATTCCCGGCAGAGTAAGCACAGCCCCGGCATACGCCATAAAGGCGAGTAGGATTAGCAGGTTGAGGGCCAGGGCCACAACTGCATTGACACCGCTCGAGCGATAATAGACCACCAGGAAAATCATCACCACGATGATGCTGCCGATGGAAGCGCGAACACCCTGACGAATGGAATCAGCTCCTAAGGACGGCCCAACGGTCCGCTCTTCCAAATACTTGATGGATGCGGGCAACGCTCCAGCTCTCAGTACAAGCGCTAGGTCTTGCGCCGATTCCTGACTGAAATTGCCCTCAATAATCCCCGAATCTTCAATTCGACCGTTGATTACCGGAGCCGTGTAAACTTTATGGTCAAGCACGATGGCCATCTTATGGCCAATATTTGACTCCGTGAACGGCCCGAACTTCGACGCCGCCTCAGTAGAAAGTTGGAAACGCACTTCGTATTGTCCGGGATTGTTTGAACTCGGCGCAGGACTCGCACCACGTAAATCCTGTCCGGTGATAATCGGAGCGCGCTCAAGGATGTAGAAACCTTGCTGCGCCGGCTGTCCAGCTTGTGTACTTTCAGCCCTACCCGGCACGATTTCCGTCCCCGGCGGCAAAACTCCCCCGTGAGCTCCCAAAGCAGCCACTTCAGAGGGGTAGCTTTGCTCGTCAGCCACAAGATTCAATTCGAGCTGGCCGCCAGCTTGAATTACGGATTTCGCGCGCGTGGGATCGCCTTCGCCGGGAAGCTGAACGAGGATTTCGTTGTCGCCACGGCCGGTAAAGGCGATAGTTGGCTCGGTAAGTCCCAGCGCGTTGATACGACGCGTTATCGTTTCCAGCGACTGGTCCATCGTGTCGCGACGCAAATCGGCGACGATCGACGGCTTCATCGTCAGTAAGTAACCATTCTGTTCGCCGGCAGCCGGGGCCATGGCCCAGTCGGTAAATTGGTTGCTAACTAGATCGCGGAAAGTGCCAGAAGTATTGGGATCCACGTTACGGACCAAAATGTGCGTATCATCCACACGGCTAATTTCACCGGTCGTAATATTTTTTTCGTGAATCTGCTTGGTTATCTGATCGACCGCTTGATCGCAGCGTTGGCCGATGGCTTCGTCCACTTGTACCTGCAAAACTAAGTGGCTGCCGCCCTTTAGATCTAATCCAAGCTTGATGCGATCTGAGAGATTCTGTTTAACCTGCGCCCAAGACGTAGGGAATGTGGGCGCGCCTATCAGGCCATATATACAAAAAAGTATGACCGCAGCGATAAAGATAAATTTCCATCTGAGCTGGGAATTCATTCGAGCTTTCTAACTCTCCTTGGGAGGTTCTGCTTGAAGCCCCGCGATGGCGCTGCGGGCCACTTTCATCTTGACTTGTTCAGCGACGCGCAACTGAACGGCTTCATCTTCAAGGCCGACTATCGTTCCGTAAATCCCGCCGTTGGTAATTACCTTGTCGCCGGTTTTCAACGCCTTCAGCATCTCGGTGACTTTCTTCTGGCGCCGTTGCGCGGGCAGGATCATCAGGAAATAGAAGATGACCATGATGAGAATCAGCGGGAGAAAAAGCGCGATTCCGCTTGGCTGCCCCTGGATCAGCGCCGTCGAGATCATCCGCAGAACACTTAGAGCCAGCATCACGATATTTGCGCCTTTCCCTTTTAAGAGGGCACGCCAACCGAGGGCGAATCTAGAAACCGTTCGCCGAAGAATCCCCTCCGCCTGTTACGGCGCCCAACACCTGCTTAGGTTTGCCTATTTGAGGCGGGCCTGAAGGTCAGAGCGGAACTTTTCGAGCTTCCCAAAACGAATAGCCTCGCGAATTTCGCGCATTATGTCAAGGTAAAAGTAGATGTTGTGGTGGGTGTTAAGGATGGCTGAAAGAGTTTCTCCCGCGACATACAAGTGCCTGAGATACGCGCGAGAATAACGGCGGCAAACGGCACAGCAGCATTTCTCATCAACGGGTCTCGGGTCGTTGGAATATCGAGCGTTCTTAATCAGTAGGCGTCCTTCTGATGTGAATAGACATCCGTGGCGAGCGCTGCGTGTAGGTAAGACGCAGTCCATCATATCTATGCCCAACGCGACATAATCAGGCAATTGTTCGGGATAGCCTACTCCCATTAGGTAGCGAGGCCGATCGGTGGGCAGATGCGAAGCTGCGACTTGCGTCATCTCGCAGGTGACTGCGTGCGATTCACCTACAGCAAGTCCTCCTATTGCGTAGCCCGGAAAATTCATTTCCACCAGCGCATCGGCATTTTCGCGTCTGACCTGCGGAGACGTCCCACCTTGAACGATTCCAAACAGCATCTGCTTCTCGGGATCGCCATGCTGCTGAAAATAATTCTGTGAGCGACGCGCCCAATCGAGGGTGCGAGCGGCCGCTTCTCTTGCGCGCTGTTCGGGGGAGGGCGTCTCGATGCATTCATCGAGAACCATAATGATGTCCGCCCCGAGCGCGATTTCGATTTCCAGCGCTTTTTCAGGCGAAAGAAAATGCGCGGAACCGTCCAGGTGAGAACGGAACGCAATGCCTTCGTCCGTCACTTTTCGTAGCTCGCTCAGACTGAATACCTGATAGCCACCGGAATCGGTAAGGATTGCTCCGGGCCACGACATAAAGGAATGTAACCCACCCATGTCGCGAATGAGTTCGTGGCCTGGCCGGAGAAACAAATGGTGAGTGTTGGAGAGGAGAATCTGCACGCCCAGGGATTCCAAGTCTTCTTGGGTCTGGGCTTTTACCGTCGCCGCAGTTCCTACAGGCATGAACGCTGGTGTTTCGATGACGCCGTGCGGCGTGGTCAATCGGCCCAGCCGTGCGCCGGTTGGGTCGGTTGCAATTACCTCAAACTTAAACTCCATCTAAGCGAGTCTATCAGGAGAACGCAGCGGTGAATCCCACCTTCACAATCACGTACAGGAGCCACACGCTTACGATCGTTCCAAAAGCCTTGCCGAACGAAATTTTCTTTGGATTTGTAGCGCTGTAGCCAAACGACATTAGGATGATTGTCCAGAAAGTGAAAAGATCGAACGCAGATAGAAGAGTCTCCTGCCATTTTGGCGCGTCGTCAGGGAGAAATGCGCCGGCATTGGCCGCGACAAGATGTTGAATATCGACCGTGGATGGATCTTTGAGAAATATGATTAGGATTCCCAATATTCCGCCAATGATACTTGGCACCCATGAGTGCGCGACAATTGCGAGAGAGGTCATAAAATTGACTTTCGCTCCACCTATCAGGTTGAAAGCGGCCAGAAGTACAGCGGCAACGACTATCGCAACAACGAAAGTGCCTAAGACCACGCCAACGTACCCGAAAATAGATGCATATTTCGTCTGAGTTTCGAGCATCCGCTCCCGCTGATCTGGGGTCATGTTTTCCATCTGTTTCTGCACGCGCGAATTTGCTTGGTCTTGGCGTTCTATGAACCCGCGCCAGCCGACCCGCTGGCCAAAAACGAATATGACCACAGTTGATACCAGGATGATCAATACCAGCGGCAAAACCCATGTCGGACGCTGAACGATAGATTCAAATGTAGGTTTTGGGCTAAAGATAACGCCGAAAATTCGGCCCATCGAGCTGTCGGGCTTGGCAGGTTCCGGGGACGGCATCACTGGAGTGGCCATACTTCACCTCCGCAATTCGAAAACAATCTAATGTCGATTCCTAGATCACTACGTTTGCGCTGGGCGGTAAATTACTGCGTCGAGAGTGTACCCCGATTTCGGCGGATTCAGAACGTGTAGCATTGGAACGAAACCGACAGTGTGTTTTCAAGCACTAAGGATAAATCGCCCATCTTCGTCAAACAGGAATCAGCGGTACCGCGGCAATAAGCGCTTTTGTGTATGGATGTTGCGGGGCCCCAAGCACCTGGTCGGCTGGACCGATTTCTACGATTCGTCCGTTCTGCATTACGGCAACTCTTGAAGCTAGCTGCGCGACTACAGGAAGACTGTGGGAAATAAGAATTAACGTCAGCGAGAATTCGCGCTGAAGGCGCGCCAACAACTCGAGAATCTGCGCGCCGACCGAAACATCCAGCGCCGAAACCGGCTCGTCCCCAATTACGAGCTCGGGCCTTAGAATCAACGCTCGGGCTATTCCAATGCGCTGGCGTTGGCCTCCGGAGAATTCGTGCGGATAGCGGTCGAGGGATTCAACGCCGAGACCGACTAATTCGAGAATTTCCGTCGCGCGTTTGCGACGGTCCTTGCGCGAAAGATTCGGCTCGTGTACAGCCAGAGGCTCGCCAACGATTGCGCCGACTTTCATTCGTGGATTAAGCGACGCCACGGGATCTTGGAAAATCATTTGCATTTTCCGGCGCAGCCCACGGAGGTCAGGGCCGCGTGCTCGGAGCCAATTCCGGTTACGAAATAGAATTTCACCAGAGTCCGGCTCGATCAGCCGCAGGATTATTCGCGCGAGGGTCGTTTTGCCGCAGCCTGACTCGCCCACAATTCCCAATGTTTCACCGCGTTCGAGGGTAAAACTCACGTTGTCCACCGCGACGGTCCGTCGATTGGACTGGATAAACACCCCGGTCGAAACGGAGTAAGATTTCTTGAGGTCGTGGATAACAAGCAGTTTTTCGTCTTGCACGCTAAATTTTCTCGGCAGCGATATAAATTCCAGTGTTGATCATATAGATGTCCGGTTCTTGACCCGGCTTGACCACTTCGGCTGGTTCAAACCTCGGATGAAAATTCGCACCGTCATCAGCGATTGAAGATTCCATCAACTGCCGGGCCTCGAGATATTGAGGGTCCGTGCGCTTCCATCCGGCCACGTGCATCCAATGATCGAATGTGCGGGGATGGTCTCGCTCTTCCGTAGCAACAATGCATAATCCTGCCTCGCTGAAAATTCGATCGAAGTCACTTCGAGCCAGGGAGCCGGCATGCGAGTTGTCGCGTATTCGCTCGATTCGATGATTCAACTCGCGAACTTTTGGGTCTTCGGGTACAAGTATGTCGAGCACGCCCACACGGCCTCCGGGCTTTAGTACGCGGGCCATTTCCCGCAGCACGCTCGCTGGATCTGAAATGTGGTGCAAGCTAAAGCTCGTAACAGCCAGTTCGAGCGAACTATCCCGGAACGGCAGCGCTTGGGCATCGCCGAGAACGCAAACAAGATTGGTAAGTCCTTCCCTCAATGCATTCCGGCGCGCCAATGCGAGGATTGCAGGAGTGAAGTCCAGGCCACAAACCCATTTCACATGCCGGGCAAATCTTAGCGCTAGTGTGCCAGGCCCGCAGGCCAGATCAACCGCCCGATCCGTCGGAGCCGCGGATACAAGGCGCGCGAGCAATTCCGCGTCCGTAACACGATGCGCGACCGCATAATCACCAAAAACTTCCGCGGTGCTCGTGAATTGTTTACGTACGAGCGCCTTCAGTTCATTGTCGTTGGCTGCGCACATGGGACGAGAATACACCTCGCACTATGATTTGGACCCGCTGGTCGGAGATCCGGAACTGCGGCGTCGCATTCCGTTACGTGGTAAGGACACCGCGGCGCGAATGCGCAGCCTGGGGGCAGAGCGTTTAGCGCTGGAACTGTCCCTGGAATCGGAACTAACTTCTCACGCTCGAGACGAGGAGCCGCCCGGAGCAAGCCTTGCGTATATGGATGGCGCGGATGGCGCAAAACTTCCATGGTCGGACCTTCTTCCACGATTCGGCCTGCATACATCACGATAATTCGATCGGCGACCTGCGCCACAACACCAAGATCATGCGTGATAAAAAGTAGCGAAAGACGAAGTTCCTTGCGCAGTTTAGCCAACAATTCAAGTATTTGCTTTTGCACCGTGACGTCGAGCGCGGTGGAGGGCTCGTCCGCAATCAGAATTCCCGGACCGGCGGCCAACGCCATTGCGATCATCACGCGTTGACGCAAGCCCCCTGAAAGCTGATGAGGGTATTGCCGCGCGCGAAGTTTTGGATCTGGTAAAGCGGCTCGTTCGAGCGATTGAATTGCGCGGGAGTGAATCTCGTTTTGATTTGGATGATTTTCGTGGACGCGGATGGCTTCTTCAATCTGCGCGCCTACGCGCATGACGGGGTTCAGGGCCGTCATGGGTTCCTGGAAAATCATGGCGATTTCCCGGCCGCGCAACGCACGCATTTCACTGGACGAAACTGCAAGAACATTTATTCCGCGTATATCTGCAGTGTTATCTCGCTCGTGAAGCCATGCTTGGCCTTTTCGGCGCGCTCCCGGTGGTTCCAGACCCATCAGCGCCAGCGAAAGCATGGTTTTGCCGGAGCCCGACTCGCCGACAATGCCTAGAGTTTCAGCTTCGCCGAGGACGAAGGAGACTTCGTTTACAGGCCGCACCCAGCCGCTTTGCGTTGGCAATTCTACGGTCAAGTTGCGGACGTCCAGCCGTGTGGCCATAAGAACATAATAAGACGCCGCCGGACGCAACGATGCCGGAATTTGCATTCGTGGTGCTCATACTGACGTGAAATGCTGCGCGCGGGATCCAGAATGCGGCGCTCGCGGCCCCCTTCGCAAGCAGGCCGAATCAGCGTTTCACGAGGGGAATAACAAAGCGCAGGGCGGTATGCGTTGCGGAGAAACGCACTACTTTATTGTCTGTGAGCCCGGCGGATTTGCCGGCGTTGATTACATCAATTTCGCGAATGTGGGTTTGGCCCTTCGGATAAACAACCCAAATACCTCCCGATTTGCAAATCGAGACAGAAAGAGATTTCAATTTCGAGAGGTCTTGTTTCGCTTCCGCGGAAAAGAAAATCAGGTCCGCGTCACTTACCCGACCGCCGCGCGAATAGTCCGGAACGATCACTTCCAGGTCTCGCTGGAATTCCGCGTCTTCCACACCCAGAACGGCCACGCGTTGGCCTGGCTTTATTCCCAGCTTTTCGGCGAGAGTGCGGTGGGAGTAATCCCGCTCAGGCGTGAGCGGTTTCGATGGATTTTTTGGAGGCATGGCGCAACTCTGGAATCGCGGGGAATCATACACCTATTTACCTGGCTTTGAGGCTGACACATAATGCGCCCTTAACATGTGCATCTGCGATTCGAGGAGGTACCCTCTATGCTTCCCGGCCTAAAAGCGGCGCTGAACTACCATCCAATTTTCGTTCATTTTCCTATCGTGTTGTGGTTCGCCGCACTGCTGTTTGAGTTGCTGGCTGTGTTGCGCCCGAGCGACGAGATGCAGCGAACGGCGTCGAGGATGCTTTATCTAGGGACATTGGCTGCAATTGTGACGGTGTTGACGGGACTTGTGGCGGAAAAATCCGTTCCTCCGGGAGTTGCTCAGCGCGTGGTGGGAATTCATCAGGCGTTGATGCTGGTATCGACAAGCCTCGCGGCAGCTCTTTGCATTTTTGCTTTTTCGGTGCGAAGAAATTTTACCGTTCAATTGCGAAAGGTGATGCTCTCGGGCCTGTGCGTTCTCGCGGTGCTGGTTATTTTTGGAGCCGATCGCGGCGCGCAGCTGGTTTATGAATACGGCTCGGCTGTGAATTGGTCAACGGCCGAGCAGCAGAAATAGATTTCAGTGGGAGGCGGCGTGATGAAAAAACCTCGAGAATCGAGACGGATGAGCGACGATGCGGTGAAAGAAAGAACCGGCAAAACGTGGGCGGAGTGGTTCAAAATCCTGGACAGGGCCGGCGCGAAGAAATGGCAGCATAGGGAAATTTCCGCTTATCTCGGCGAAAAGCAAAAGGTAGGGCCTTGGTGGGGCCAGATGGTCGCGGTGGCATACGAGCACGAGCGTGGCATTCGCGAGAAATTTCAAAAGTGCGATGGAGAATTTGCAGCCTCGGGCAGTCGAACGCTGAACGTGCCACTTTCGAGGGCGTATGGGGCTTGGATGAATGAAAAGATGCGGCGGGGCTGGCTTGGCGATTCGGAATTGGAAATTACCACCGCCACGCCGTCGAAATCCATTCGGGGAAAGTGGGACCGAGGCAGCAGCCGGCTAAGCGTCAACTTCTACGGCAAAGGCCCAGCGAAGTGTCAGGTGTCGGTGGATCACATGAAACTGAGCAGCAGCAAAGAGTGCGCGAAGATGAAAACTTTTTGGTTTGACGCGTTAAATCGACTGCAAAGCAGATTGGAAGGATAGATTCAGAGGGAGCGAGTTTTCGACTCGCTCCGCCAATAGAATTAGTAGTCGTTCGCGGAGCCTTCGAGGAAGGCGCGCAGTTTGCGCGAGCGCGAGGGGTGGCGCAACTTGCGCAGAGCTTTCGCTTCGATTTGGCGAATGCGCTCGCGAGTGACGGCGAACGATTGCCCCACTTCTTCGAGGGTGTGCTCGCTGCCGTCATCCAGACCGAAACGCATCTTGATAACTTTTTCTTCGCGCGGAGTGAGGGTCTTCAGCACCGAAGACGTCTGTTCCTTCAGGCTCAGATTGATTACAGCGTCAGAGGGCGAGACAACGGCTTTGTCCTCGATGAAATCGCCGAGATGCGAATCTTCCTCTTCGCCAATCGGAGTTTCCAGTGAAATTGGCTCTTGAGCGATTTTCAAGATCTTGCGCACTTTCGCGACAGGAATATCCATGCGCTTCGCAATTTCTTCCGAAGTAGGTTCGCGCCCGAGTTCCTGAACAAGTTGCCGTTGTGTGCGGACCAGCTTGTTGATCGTTTCGATCATGTGCACCGGAATGCGGATAGTGCGGGCCTGGTCGGCGATAGCGCGAGTGATGGCTTGGCGAATCCACCAGGTCGCGTAGGTGGAAAATTTGTAGCCCCGGCGCCATTCAAACTTATCCACGGCTTTCATCAGACCGATGTTGCCTTCCTGAATCAGGTCCAGAAATTGCAGGCCGCGGTTCGTGTATTTCTTAGCGATGGATACGACCAAGCGCAAGTTGGCTTCAATTAATTCTTTTTTCGCTTGCTCGGCTTCCGCTTCGCCCCGAAGAATCACCTGGAGGGCGCGCTTCAACTCAGTCGGACTCACTTCGCTCGCGAGTTCGATCTCGCTTAGTTCCTGGCGGCGATTTTTCAGATCCTTGCGCGCTTCGGCCTGGACGTCGCCTTTGGAAGCTTCCACGCGGCGTTCGAGCTTGACGGTATCGCGCTCAAGAAAATGAACGCGTTCAACCGTTTGCCGGATTTTTTCGATCAAGCGCTTCTTTTCCAGCGGATTAAAATCCAACTCGCGAAAGCGGTTCGACATCTCCACACGAGTACGGGCCAATGTGTAGCGGGCTCGAAGATAGGGACGCTTTTTCGATCGAGGAATTTTCTGCAACTTGGCAGCCTGCTTCATCGCCAGCAGATAAAGCTTCGCCACCTTATCAATCTGCTTCAGAGTTTCTTTCGTCTTCTGCTCGATCTTTTCTTCGGTGAGCTCTTCATCGTCAAACTGAACGATCTCTTTGATCGAGCGCGAACCGTTGCGGACGTCTTCGCCAACCTGAAGGAGTTCTTTCAAAATGAGCGGGGCGCGAGTAATCGTCTTCAGAACGAGCAACTGCCCGCGTTCGATGCGCTTGGCGATGGCGACTTCACCCTCGCGGGTCAGCAAAGGCACAGTTCCCATTTCGCGCAAGTACATGCGAACGGGATCGTTCGTCTTTTCCAGAGTCCCCGGGGTCAGATCCAGATCGCCGTCTTCAGAAGCGGAAGAGGCGGGTTCATCTTTGACGTCGATTGCGTCGGTGGAATCTGCTGCTGCCAGCGCGGCCTTCGCGCTCGAAAGATCTTCATACACATCAATGCCATAGCGTTCGAAAGTTGAAAGAAGATCGTCGATTTCTTCTGAGGAATGCACCTCAGGCGGCAGGATATCGTTCACTTCATCGTAGAGCAGGTAACCGCGTTCCTTGCCCATAGCGATGAGCTGTCGTACCTGATCGTATTTTTCTTCAAGAGCTACCGTCACACTGCCTCCCTCTTACTAAAGCCCGACCGCGCGCACTGAATTACCCAAGCAAAAATGGCCGGTACTAGACACCCCGGCACACCCTCGCGCATGTTGTGATAAACGCTTATTTTTCAGACGATTCTTCGTTGGTGCCTGCGCCCGTGCTGCTGAAGACCACACCGCTTCTCCCACAACAGACTATAAGATGCTTGACGGGGGCTTAACGTTTCATCCAAAACCTTACGAATATATAACATACGGGAGGTTGGGTCAATAAATGCCGTAACTTATTGGCCTGCCAAGAGTTTCTGCAATTCCAATCGGCGCGTGATTATGCGTCGAAGTTCCGCGGTAGGAGGCTTGGATTCAAGTTGCTTCTGTAACTCTGCAAGTTCCTGTTCTACGCGACGGCTACGCAACACACCCAGGCAACTTTCCGCCTCCTCCCAGGTATGCTCGGAGAAAGACTCGAAGAAAATCTCGAATAGAACGCGCCTGTCGCGTTCATCCAGTGCCTCGGCAAAAGTAGATGGATCTGAGGGCTCGCCTGATCTGGCAACGAGCAGATCGAATATCTTTTCGGTTTCAAGGCCGCGGTGCAACCCGGAGGAAACAATTTCCTGTGCGAGTTTTTCACGGAATCCGTTGGCATCCGCCAGCATGTGGATAAGACGACGCTCAGCGCCCTTCACGCTCGGCCCTAAGAGTTCGGCTTTGGGCTTTACCTCGCTGCGACGTTCGGTGGCAGCCCGGCGGAGCGCTTCGCGCAAGACCGGCTCGTCCACGTGCAACTCAGACGCGATGCGCGTGGCCCATTCTGAACGCAACAGCCGGTTTGGTAAGCGCTGCACGTATGGCATCAGGAAATTGAGGGCCAGCACTCGCCCGTTTGCAGTGGTTCGATCCATCAATTTGGCGCGGCCAATCAGATAATCCAGGTACGGAGGAGCTTGGATCAATAGCTTCTTATAGGCTTCGGCGCCTTGTTCTTTCAGGAATTTGTCCGGGTCGGAGCCGCGGGGAAGAGCGAGGACGCGAACGTCGAATTCTTTCTCAAGCAACAGAGTCAGGGAGCGCTCCGTAGCGGCTTGGCCAGCAACGTCTGGATCGTAGTTCACGATGACTCGCCGGGTGAATCGGCCTAGCAATTTGATCTGGGGATCGGCAAGGCTTGTACCACAGCTTGCTATCACATTCACGATTCCCGCGCGCGCGACGGCGATCGCGTCCATGTAACCTTCCACTAAGACGCCGAAATCATTTTGCCGCAGAGCTTCCTTGGCGCGATCGAGATGATAGAGGATGTTGCTCTTCGAATAGATAGGCGTTTCGGGAGAGTTCAGGTACTTGGGCATGTCGTCGCCCATAGCGCGTCCGCCGAATGCAATCACTTTTGCACCTTCATTGGCTATCGGGAACATAATGCGCCGGCGAAATCGATCGAAGAAGCGGCCGCTTTGTTCGCGTGATAGAAGTCCTGACACTTCCAACAGCTTCTCCGGATACTTCTGTTTGAGAAAACGAAGCAACGCGTCTCCCGATGATGGCGCAAATCCCAGTCCGAACTTAATCATCGCCTCGCGATCCAGTCCGCGATCTTCGAGATAAGCGTATGCGACCTTACCCTCCGGGGTTTCGTGTAGTTGGCGCGCGAAAAATGCCGCAGCTTCGCGATGCATCTCCACAAGAGCGCTTCGTTGCTGATTCTCGCGGCGCTCTTCCGGGGAACGCTCGCGCGCCTTGGGAATTGCGATTCCGCATTTCTCCGCGACCGTGCGAATCGCTTCAGGAAACGTGCACTTCTCCAGTTCCATCACGAATTTGAAGACATCACCGCCCACACCACAACCAAAGCAGTGATAAATCTGTTTCACAGGATGCACGTTGAAAGATGGAGTTTTCTCTTGGTGGAAGGGACAAAGTCCCGCGAAGTTTTGGCCGCTTTTCTTCAGGCGAACATATTCGCCGATCACGCGGACGATATCCGCTTGTTGTTTTACTCGTTCCGCAAATGATCCGGCTTCAGCCATGTCTTCTTAGTTATCTCGAAAATCCCGGCATAGTTCCCTCGCGCCCTTTAATTTCGCAACTCGGCGATGGTGATCGCTGTGCCGCCGCGGTCTTCGGCTTCATGGCGCACTTTATCAACAAGTGGGTGAGTTGACAAAAATTCCGCCAAACCGCGCCGTAGCGCGCCGGTACCGTGCCCATGAATGATTCGAATGCTCGGCAGACTGCCTAGCGCCGCCTCGTCGAGAAACTTATCCACGCGGCGAGTGGCTTCCTCAACCGTGCAGCCGATGACGTTGATTTCTTCGTTAGCTGGTTCATCGCTCTGTTGCGTGTGTACCGTCACACCTGGTGGGCGTGCGGATGCGAATAGATCCGCCTTTGCGGATTTTCCGGCAGTATCAATACCGATCACATCCGAGAGAGGAACACGCATCCTGAGAACCCCTGCTTCCACTTCAGCCTTGGTTCCATCAAGCCGGCGAAATATGAGTGACTGCTTAAATCCTTTCACAATTATCCGCAATCCAGCGGTCAGTTGCTCGGGTGAAACGGGCTTCGGCGGAGCCTCCGTCCCAATCCCGAGATCAGCCTGTGACGACGAGAGCGTGTCTACTACGGCCGCGTCCGTCTCGGCTCGCGCTTCGGACGCAATCTTCGACATTCGCTTCCCCGATTGCTTTTCTAGTTGCGCTCGCAGCGCCCGATCATGTACTTCCGAGGTAACCCGAGCCATCTCACTTTCGAGTCGCTTGGTTGCTTCTTGAAAACTCTTTTCAAGTTCAGCGATGCGCTTTTTCTGCCGGCCAACCCATTCGGTTTGAAGAGCGCGTCTTTCGGTTTCAAGTTGCGCGAGCTCCGCGCGCGCTTGAGCCTTCACTTCTTCCATCTCATCGCGGCTGCGATGGAGGTATGCGATCAGATCGCGAGCCTCTCGTGATTCGGGAGTAAGGCTCGCCTGCGCATGTTCTACCACTCGCGAAGGTAGGCCGAGCCTCCGGGCGATCTCGATGCCGCTCGAAGTTCCCGGCACGCCAACCAGCAAGCGATACGTCGGACGCAAATTTACTTCATCAAACTCCATTGCCGCGTTGACGATCCCCGGCGTAGTGGAAGCATAAGATTTCAAACGATCATGATGTGTAGTTGCAATAGTTAGAGGATGCCGAGTCCGAAATTCTTCGAGCAACGCCACGGCTAGCGCTGCGCCCTCTTCCGGAGCAGTCCCTGTTCCCATTTCGTCTACGAGGATCAACGAGCGCCCCGTGGCCACTTCCAGCATGGATTTCAAATTGAGCATGTGCGCTGAAAATGTTGAAAGATCCGCCGTAATGGATTGTTCATCGCCAATGTCCGCGAGCACACGATCGAAAACCGGCATTTCGGCGCGTTCAGCAGCGACGGGAATTCCAGATTGCGCGGAGAGCGCCGCCAGTCCGACGCTTTTAAGCGCCACTGTTTTTCCACCCGTGTTAGGGCCGCTGATAACCATGATTGTCTCGTCTCCTCCGAGATCGAGGGACATGGCAACTGCTTCGCGTGCCTGCGGTTTCAGTGTGGCTTCGAGCACAGGATTTCGCACATCTTGAAGGAGCATTAAATTACCTTGCGTAAATGTCGGCATCACACAATCGAATTCGCGAGCGAAACGGCCACGAGCGAAAATCGAATCCAAGTGAGCCAGTCGCGCAGCAGCGGATTCAAGCGATCCGCGTTCCAGGCGCACCCGCTCAGTCAGCTGTTCCAGAACTCTGTTGATTTCCGCAAGCTCATCTTCGCTCAGTTGAACCAGGCGGTTGTTCAAATCAATGGCTTCGAGCGGCTCGACGAAAACTGTCTGTCCCGTTGCACTCGCGCCGTGGACTACTCCGGGAACGCTCCGCCGTTCTCCGGCGCGAACTGGAATTACGAAGCGTTCGTTGCGAAGCGTAATGTAATCTTCCCCGGAAGGTTCGCCGCGGGAACGAAGAATTCCTTCCAGGGACTTGTGGATTTTGTCGCGTGCTCTCGCCATGCTTTCACGAATACGTTTCAGCTGCGGCGACGCATCATCGCTGATCTCCCCATTGGGCAGAATCGCGCGCCGGATTGCCGTCGCAAGCTGTCGAAAATCCACCAACGCTCCTGCTCTTTCACTCAAGCGCGGATAATTCGATGCGTCATCTTTAAACGTCTGCCGCACGGCATGCGCTGCGTCCATCAACGATGCAACGTCGAGAAGCTCCGCAGTAACAAGAATCGAACCCGGGATGATCAAGCGACCGAGCCATGATTCGGGATCGGCGAGAGAGCCGAAACCCAACTCGGAGCCCTCGTGCAAGTACGCGACAGCCTCGCGAATCAAGGTGAACTCTGAATCGAGCGCTGCGGCATCGTGTTGAATCTCGAGAGCGAGCATGGTCCGGCGGCCAGGCGCACAGGTGGTGTAACGACTGACGATATCCTTTAGACGATCGTATTCCAGGAGCTGTTCTGCGGAACGAGACACGGCAACCTCATATCGAATTGTAGCCCGGTTCCCGGTGGTAAATCAGCGTGGGTGCAATTTGAAATAGGCGGCCAGCATATCGGCGGCCGTAGAAGGCGACCCCGCAAATTGAATTAAAGAACTTCGTCTCTCGATCCACGGAGATTCTGGACCACTCTCTGCTTGACGAACACAATCGATCACTGGCTTCCAAAAATCTCCAAGAACGACCACAGGCTTTTGGGCCATCACGCTCTTGTTCATCATTTCCCAAACGGCGGCGAATTCGACGAGGGTGCCCGTTCCACCGGCGCACACGACGTAGCCGTCGCCACGATCGATCAATTCAAAAAGACGATCTCGCCAACTCTTCACTCGTATTTCCTTATCCAACCACATATTTGCGGTCGCCTTGAAAAATCGCGCGGTGACCCCTATTGCCCGATCGCCCTCGTCGTGCGCTCCTCTTGAAACTGCTTCCATTACGCCACCATATCCACCAGTACAGACGGAAAATCCTTTCTTGGCGAGTTCAGCGCCCAGTTGTCGCGCGGTGGCGTACTCATTGTCTGATTCACGAGGGCGCGAGCTTCCAAAAACTGTGATAGTTCTAATGCGCCGCTTCATTTTTTCTTCTTGTCCGGACAGAAGTTCCAAGTGTTTCGACCATCGCCACTGCAATTGCATCCATCGCAACGGTGGCATCATGGCCATGCGCGCTATTATTCCCGAAGATTGTGAATATGAGTTGCTCCCCGCGCACGGTTGTCGCGTAGCCGGACATTGCTCGCACATGTTCGAGTGAACCGGTCTTGGCTGAGACGCGCCCCGCGGCGCCTGTATCCTTCATTCGATTTTCAAGTGTGCCATCTACACCCGCTATGGGAAATGTCGCGATGTAATCCGCACCCCACGGCTGTTGTGAGATGTAACGCAAAAGTTGAACGACGGCGCGAGGCGTCACTAGATCATCTCGCGAAAGTCCGGAGCCGTCCGAGAGAACAACATCTCCATCTGCGATTCCGATTGTCTTCAGAAAATTCTGCTCTACCCAAATTCCTGCCTCGGCTGAACCGATGCCTGCCTTTTCGCGCGCCACACTACGAAGGAATAATTCAGCATGAAGGTTTTGGCTCACTTTGTTGGTGACGCTAATGCTTTCAAGGAGAGTCGGCGAAATATGGTCGGCAAGTATGAATCTACTTGTAGCTGGCGAACTATCGGCGTTCGAGGAGCCGGGTACCGTCATGGCACCCGCCGAAACAACGGTGGAATCAAAAGGACGCGGTGGATCAGAATGCCTCACGCGGACGCCACCCGTAACTTTAATGCCACGCGATTCGAGGATCTGCTTCAACGCCAATGCCGCTACCTCGCCCGAATCGCTCATGGCGAAATCGAGTTTGATAGGCGTATGGCCCACGGGAATTGACCCGCGCAACAGGATAAAGTTTTGTCCCGGTTGGCGAACTACGGAAAAATCGGCTTTGCCGTTGCTCGGACCAGTATTTACTTCATATGCAAAGCAGCCGTTTGCAGCGGCCGGTTCTACCAGTAATGTAGCGGGTTCCCCTTCACGTCTAGCCGGACTGACTTCGATTGAAAAAGAGTTATCGTTGAATGTGAGCGCACTTACAGGCGCGCCGAAAGTGAAAAATAAATCGCCCACGCTCCAGCCTGCCGGATACGGATCGTAGGGGAAATAACTATCGTCTGCGACGATATCTCCATCCACTTCTTTAAGTCCCTTGGCAACTGCCGTTTCGACCAACGCGGTTAAGGGCGCTTCGACAGTACCTTCACGTTCCACTTTCCCAGCGTATGGAAATTTCCGATTGGAAAGATCGGGGTCACCGTGGCCAACGAGAACCAGGTCACCGACAAGCCGCCCATTCGGCCCGAGTAACCCGGTTGTCTCCAAAGTTGTATGAAATCTAAAATCGGGCCCGAGCGTAGAGAACGCCAGCGCTGTAGTGAAAATCTTTGCATTGGATGCCGGAGTAACGAATTTATCAGCATTCAACTCGTAGAGAGTCTCTCCATTATCGCGATCCACTATTAGTATTCCCCAGAAGGCCTTTTCTGCGTGACTCTCGGCAAGTGCGGAATCCAGCCGAGCTCGGAATCTTTTTACGTCTGTCCAGGCGACTCCTGCTTTTCTATTTGTGGAGACCTTCTTTGGGCCAGTTTTGGCGTTTTGCGCTTCCGCGGCACGCGGGCAAGTACCTAGCGCAACCAGAACTATGAGAGCGGTGAAAAAATAGCGATGTAGGACACTTGATATGGACTCGTTCATCTTGATTGTTCCAAATTGAAACGGCGCTGATTATATTAGAATCTAACACCCGGTGGTTCCCTGCAGAAAGGTTGCGATTCTAGCTCGAAAGCCATATTATGACTGCACTTCACAGGAGGAACCATGAAGAGCATTCTATCGGCTCTGCTGATAGCTACCTTGGTAGCAGCTCCAGCGATATTCACTCCCACCGTGCGGGCTGATGATGACACCACCAAAGAAACAGAGCGTATTGAGAATGCAGGTAAGGTCGTAAGAGCGATCATGAATATTCCCGACAACATTCCGCAGAGTCTAATCGACAAAGCAGACTGCGTCGTCGTTTTCCCAGGAGTACTCAAGGCGGCTTTCATCGTCGGCGCCAGCTACGGTCGAGGTGTAATGACTTGCCGTCGAGGCGATAATTTCAACGGCCCCTGGAGCGCACCATCGATGATGGCTCTCGAAGGCGCCAGTTTCGGCTTTCAGGCGGGCGGCCAAGCGACGGACTTCGTGCTGTTGATTATGAATCAAGATGGCGCGAATGCCATACTTGCCAGCAAGGTGAAAATCGGCGGCGACGCATCTGCAGCTATTGGTCCGGTCGGACGCAATGCCGCGGCGGACACGGACGTTACTTTGCGAGCGGAGATTCTAACTTACTCTCGGGCGCGCGGCCTTTTCGCCGGCGTGTCGCTTGCGGGTTCCACATTGCGCCCAGACAACGACGCGAATGAACGCGTCTACGGAAAGAAGATTTCGGCAAGGGATATCGTGCTTCATGGCGCCGTTCCGCCGCCTCCTTCGGCCAAACTGCTCCGTTCGACCTTGACGAAGCATTCACCTAAACACAGCTCTTAACCGTAACGCGCCCCAAAAAGCGGCTCTATTCGCCTTGCCCTAGAACGCGAACAGCTGGAATCATGTAGAATGGGCCGCTTCCAAACAAAACAGAAATCGGGCCTAGCAAGACGATTCGAGCGTCAGCTCGGAATCGATCCTCGTTAAGAAAGGTTGAACCGTGAAAACGAAAATGATGGTATTAGCGCTTTGTCTGGTAGTTGCTGCTCCCATGTTCGCTCAGAAGAAAGAAGCTGAGCGACTAGATAATTCGGCCACCGTACTTCGCGAGCTTCTCGTCGGAAGCAGTGGTCTCCCTACGAGCATTCTCGACCAAGCGGACTGCGTAGTGATATTTCCCAGCGTCAAGAAAGTAGCCGTCGGAATCGGAGGCAGTTACGGCCGTGGCGTATTAATCTGCCGCAACGGCGGAGAAATGAACGGCGATTGGGGCGCTCCGGTAATGTACAAGCTTGACCAGGGAAGCGTTGGAGTACAACTGGGCTCGACGGCCACTGATTTCGTTCTGGTTGTAATGAACAAAAAGGGTGCCGAGCAGATCTTGAACGGTAAGACGAAGCTCGGAGCGAATGCTGCAGCCGCTGCTGGCCCCACAGGCTCTCAGGCAACCGGATACAATGCCGCCTCGATGCATGTGGACGTACTGACGTATTCGCGATCCAAGGGTCTTTTTGCTGGTGTGTCTCTGGAAGGCGCCACCATGGATTCCGATGATGATGCTAACAAGACCCTCTACGGCAAATCGATTAGCGCGAAAGATATCGTGGAAGGCGGCCAATCCGCGACTCCGCATGCTAAAACGCTGATTGACGAGCTTGATAGGGCTTCAGGCACCCGCAAGTAATTGCCTGTGAAGTGAATCCGGGAGATTTTTGAAGCAAGCCTGGACATTTTTAAACACGTTCGCATGGGTACGCCGGGGATAAAATCCCCGGCGTATTAACCTCCAACCCTTCCGAATCGCCGCGCGATATTGACTGCCAACAAAATATGACTTAGAGTCGTAATCGCCTATCAGTCACCATTAGGAGACCGCAATGAAGTCCCCGATCGCTGCTCTTTCCGCTCACCGCGGCGGGAATTTTTCTCCGTCGAATCGCCGTGAGCGTCGTCGCCTCGAAACCCGCGAGCGCATCTACCGTGCCGCACTGAGAATTTTTGCGCAATGTGGATATCTCGATACCACGGTGGAAGACATCACCGAGGCCGCCGACGTCGGCAAAGGAACATTCTTCAATTATTTCCCCACCAAGGGACACGTCCTGGCTACCTACGGCGACGAGCGTCTCGCTGCGATTGAACGTGCATTGAAAAAAGCTCGTACGCCGGATCAATCGGTGCGACCCGTACTCAGAGAGCTCGCCACCGATCTAGCAGGACAGTCGTCGGAAAGTCCCGATTTGCTACGCTCGATCTTCGCGGCGCACCTATCGTGCGCGCCTGTGCGTGCGGAATTGCAAAATCGGCTGCAAAAAGGTCGCCGGCTCTTATCCGAAATCCTGGCACTAGGTCAGGAAAGAGGCGAGATTCGTCGCGATTATTCTTCAGCAGATCTTGCGCGGCTAACTCAGCTCATTCTCGTGGGCGTTACCATCGGTTGGTCGCTAAATCCGGATTCCGTATTGCGAAAATCGGCAGAGGAAGTCTGGGAGCTGTTCTTCCCGAGCATTTTCGCCGATACAAGAAAGAAGCGCAAGGCGACCAAGAAACTAACTGCCTGATTTATAGATAGTTGGGCGCGAGCTTATGTGCATTTTATGAATCTCGCTGCGGCTAATTTCATCTTACTTCTAAGAGAATTGGAGAAGACTCCGTGAAACGTAGATTGGCCCTCATTTCCTTTATCATCACGATTTTCTGGACTGCGCATGAAAAGCCACTTTGGGCTCAACTGCCGGCTGGTCCAGTCACCGGGCAGACGGGAAGTCCATCTTCAAATTCCAGCACCGGTACAACCTCGTCGATTTACTCGCAACCTGCGGCGCCGCAAAGCCAAAGTTCCTTTGCTGGCAGCGTTCCATCAAAATTAGTTCCCGGAGTTTTACCAATATCGCTCGAGGACGCTATCAATCGTGGGCTCAAGCAAAATCTAGGCTTACTGCTGTCAAGCGAAGACGTTGGGTCAGCACGCGGAGCGCGTTGGCTGCAATTAAGCGCGTTGTTACCGAACCTGACGACTACAAGCTATATAGACACGTCGCAAATCAGTCTGGCTGAGTTTGGGTTCAGCTTTAAGATACCTGGTGTAGCTATTCCTTCGATCGTAGGTCCTTTTACTTATTACGATAGTCGCGCGTATGCTACGCAATCTGTCTTGGACTTGAAAGCTATCAATAACACGCATGCCGCGACGGAAAGTCTGAAAGCGGCACAACACACGTTTAAAGATGCCCGTGATCTAGTTGTCTTGGCGGTTGGCTACAATTACCTTCTGGCCATTGCCGACGAAGCTCGTATAGAAACAGCTGAAGCCCAGGTAAACACCGGCCAGGCGCTCTACAATCAAGCTTCCGATCAGCTGAAGGCCGGTACCTCGCCCGCCATTGATGCGCTTCGCGCCCAGGTAGAATTACAAACACGCCAGCAACAATTGATTCAATCCAAAAATGATTTAGCAATTCAGAAGTTGACCCTCGCGCGAGTGATCGGACTCGCCCCCGGACAAGAATATGATTTAACTGACAAATCTCCATACGAACCTCTTGAAGGCCTTACGGCGGATGAAGCATTGAAGCGAGCGTACAATTCGCGTTCAGATTATCAGGCTGCGTTGGCCACAGTGAGGTCTGCGGAATACTCACGCCGCGCGGCCCAAGCAGGTTATTACCCCTCACTTGCAGCCAGCGGCGACTACGGCCTCGCCGGAACGTATTCAAACCTATTTACTCACGGAGTATTCGACGTGCGAGCGACACTGATCATTCCGATTTTCCAGGGTAACAAAGTCCATGGAGATGTATTGCAAGCCGACGCGCAACTCCAGAAAAGCCGCGATCAGCTTGACAACCTGCGCGGACAGATTGATGCGGATGTTCGTACCGCCCTTCTAAACCTGGAATCCTCGGCGCAGCAGGTGGCTGTAGCCACGAGCAATGTTGGTTTGGCAGATGAGAGCTTGACGCAATCTCGAGATCGCTTTGCGGCTGGCGTCACCAACACCGTAGAAGTGGTGCAAGCGCAAGAAGCTGTAGCTAGCGCGCACGAAAATTACATCTCGGCTCTTTACAATTACAACTACGCGAAAATTTCTCTGGCGCGAGCTATGGGTTTCGCTGAAGAGGGCGTGAAGCAATACTTTAAAGGAAAATAATACATGCCACAGAACACGGAAGTGGAAGCACCTAAGAATCCAGCGGACCAAAGCGTCGCGCCTTCGAACGCGCCTGCTGCGACCGGTACAACTTTGCCTTCGGAAACTCACTCTGCGTCCGAACCTCCTCCTTCGCGAGGAAGCAGATTCAAGTCGAATCCGCGCGCCCGCTTTTATGTGATCGGTATAGTTCTCGTGCTCATCGTAGCCGGCATTTTCGCTTGGCGCTATTTTCAAAGCTATGAGTCCACTGACGACGCGGAAGTGGATGGCCATCTGCAGCCTCTCAGCGCGCGCGTTTCCGGCTACGTTACAAAAGTGAATGTAGATGACAACCAATACGTCACGGCCGGCACGGTGCTGGTTGAAATCGATCCTCGTGACTACCAGGTTGCCGTCGATCAGGCCAGGGCTGCATTGGAAGATGCGAGAGCGACAGCACTAGCTTCCAATTTGAATGTCCCGATTACGAATATAAATACTTCAAGCCAGCTTTCCTCGTCGGAAGCTGATATCGAAAACGCCAAGGCCGGCATCGCAGGCGCTCAGCAGCAATATGACGCTGCTCAGGCACAACTTGCCGAAGCCCAGGCAAATAGCACCAAAGCTCAGCTGGATCTCGGCCGCTACAAGCAGCTCGTCGATAAACAGGAAATTTCGCAGCAGATGTACGACCAGGCGGACGCGGCCGCAAAAGCGGACGCGGCTGCAGTTGTAGCAGCGCGCTCCTCTGCGTCGGCAGCGGCTCAACAGGTAACGCAAGCCCGCAGCAAGCTCATCAATGCCGAGGCTGGGCTGCGTGCATCCCAAACCGCACCACGACAAGTTGCTACATCCGAAGCGCGCGCCCTCTCTGCCGATGCTACCGTAAAACAAAAGCAGGCGCTTCTCGATCAGGCTGAATTAAATCTTCAGTACACCAAAATCATTGCGCCGGTAAATGGTGTGGTCACGAAGAACGTAGAGGTCGGAATGAACGTACAGCCCGGCCAACAACTGATTTCCATCGTTCCGCTCGAAGATGTCTGGGTTACAGCAAATTTTAAAGAGACTCAGCTGAAAAATATGCACGTGGGACAACACGCCAAAATATCCGTGGACTCTAACGGCCGAACCTACAACGGACACGTCGATAGTTTTGCCAATTCCAGCGGCGCACGCCTGAGCTTGCTGCCTCCAGAGAACGCCACCGGTAACTACGTCAAGGTCGTTCAGCGCATACCGGTAAAAATCGTCCTGGAGCCGGGACAAAACAAAGACCTTTCGCTGCGGTTGGGAATGTCTGCGGAACCCAAAGTTTACGTGAAGTGACCTCAGCGAAACCATGGCATCTGAGGCATATCAACGTCCGCCAATAAATCCCTGGATTATTGCGCTCACTGTAACGCTAGCGACATTCATGGAAGTGCTGGACACCAGTGTCGCGAACGTCGCGCTTCCTCATATTGCCGGCAGTCTTTCCGCCGGACAAGATGAAAGCACGTGGATTCTAACTTCCTACCTGGTTTCGAACGCCATCGTTCTGCCAATGAGCGGTTGGTTTTCGCAAATGATCGGCCGCAAGCGTTTTTACATGTCTTGCGTGGCGATTTTCACTATCAGCTCGTTTTTATGTGGGCTGGCGCCCAGCCTCGGCGCCCTGATTTTTTTTCGAGTCTTGCAAGGCGCAGGAGGCGGTGGCCTTCAACCAAGCGAACAGGCCATTCTTGCTGACACCTTTCCACCCGCCAAGCGCGGGATGGCATTCGCGGTTTACGGCATGGCGGTTGTGCTTGCTCCAGCCATCGGCCCCACTTTGGGCGGATGGATCACCGACAATTTCGATTGGCGTTGGATTTTCTTCATCAATATACCGGTTGGAATTATTTCTCTTCTTCTAACAAATCGATTAATTTCCGATCCGCCCTATATGAAGGAGGGAAAACGTACCGGTTTCAAGATCGACTATATCGGATTGGGATTGCTGGCGCTGGGCCTCGGCACCTTGCAGGTCGTGCTGGATAAAGGCCAACGGGATGACTGGTTCGGATCGCATTTCATTGTGATTATGACAACGATCAGTGTAATTGCTTTGTTAGGCGTTCTGATCTGGGAGTGGTACCACAAGGATCCCATCATTGACCTTCATCTATTTAAAGACCGCTCATTTGCCATCGGAAATTTGTTGATGTTCATGGTCGGATTCGCGCTGATGTCCAGCACCGTGTTGTTACCCCTATTTATGCAAACGATTATGGGCTATACGGCGGAAAAAGCCGGTCTGGCATTAATGCCTGGTGGATTCGCCATCCTGATCGCGATGCCCGTAGTGGGTTTTCTTCTCGGCCGATATGACGCTCGAAGGCTTCTGCTATTCGGAATGTGTATGCTTTCTTTCGCCCTGTTTCACATGACGCGATTCGACACCGCGATCGATTTCCGGACTCTAGCTACCGCGCGTGTGTTCCAGGCAATCGGCCTCGCGTTTCTATTCGTTCCGATCAACACTGCGGCATACGCATTTATTCCGAGAAATAAATCGAATGCGGCTTCAGGTCTGATCAATCTTGCAAGGAATATAGGGGGCAGCATTGGAATTTCGCTGGTAACCACCATGCTCGCGCGCCGCGCTCAGTTCCACCAAGCCAACCTCGCCAATAACATTCACAAAGGTAATCCCACTTTACAAGCAATGATCTCGGCTACCACCCAGATGCTGATGTCGCGCGGTTCGAGTGCTTATCAGGCCTCTCACCAGGCCTACGCGCTCGTGGCAAATACGCTCGATCAGCAAGCGACTATGCTCGCTTATATTGATAACTTCTGGCTCCTCGCCGTCGCAGTGCTGGTCATGATTCCCTTCGTGTTCCTGATGAAGAAAGTTAAGCCCGGAGGCCCAATCGCAGTACACTAGGCTTTCCGGAGGGTACCGTGCAGGTCCGAATTATCAGCGTCGAACGCGAATACGGCAGCGGCGGCGCCCTGATTGCTCGCCGGCTCGCTGACCATTTAGGCTGGAAATTGTGGGATGAAGAACTTACGGCTGAAATCGCGCGTCTCGCGAAGGTAGACCGCAAAGCGGCAAGACTTTGCGACGAACGCGTGGATCCTTTGGTTTACCGCCTGTTTAGGGTTTTCGCGCGAGGAAGCTACGAACGGGCCCTCCCTCTGGAAGGGATTTCTTCCAGATTCGACGCGGATCAGATGGTCGCCATGTTGCACCAGGTGATCGAGGATGTCGCATCGCGCGGAAACTGTGTCATTGTCGGTCGCGGCGCACCGTACATTTTGCGCGCACATCCCGACGCTTTTCACGTTTTCATCTATGCGCCGCGAGACGAAAAGATTCGGCGCATTAGAACGCTCGGGAAAACCGAGAAAGAGGCCGCTCAACTGGTCTCTGAGGTGGACGCCGAGCGTGCTTCATTCATTCGCCACTACTTCGGCGCGGAGTGGCCCTGTCGAGCGCTCTACAACGCAATGATTAACTCGAAATTCGGAGACGAGTACGTAATTGAGATGATTCTGCAACATATTGCTGCGCTTGAGAAATTTCAGACTCCGCAGGTTGCCGGCGTCTAACTTTTCGCTCCTGCTGTGTATTCCCCGCTGGTGCTGCCTCAACACGCCCGATTAAGAAGGCGCACAGACAGAGTACCGAGAGAAGCATGGTGAACGCGGACACATGTTTTAGCTTAACGCCTCGCACAGGTTTGGACTCCGCAAGCAGAATCAGAACATCCGGTTGTGGCTGCACCTCAAACTTCCTTACGCTACGGGTTCGCCTCTTCGCTCTCATTCGGGTCATTGCGTGATTCCCCCTTGCCAGACGAGTTGCATCTGCGGCGATTTCCAGGCCCTCGATGAATCTGTACGTGTGCGCACACCGAGCTCATATTTACGCCGCACTTTTTCCACGCGAGCGGCGATTTCCTTCCGGTAAGATTCGGGGATATTTTCATACCTCCCGTACCATTCGCGATATTGCTTTGATAGCTTTGGAAACTTCTCATCGAGGAAAGGCATGAACTGCTTCAACGATGCGGGCATGAGAAATAACACTCGCCCAGCGAGCCATTGCGCGCCTGCATCTCGTGCGCCGCGCGCGAGGGCGTCCAGGTCTTCTTCAGAGTCCGTTATACCGGGCAGAATCGGCATAGCCAACACTCCTGCCGAAATTCCCGCCTCACGAAGCTTGCGAACAGCCTGAAGGCGAAGATCCGGCCGCGGAGCGCGCGGTTCCAGCATTCGTGCGAGGCGCACGCGTACAGTCGTAATACTCATATTCACCGTGATTGAAGAACGCTCCGCGATACACCGTATCAAATCAATGTCGCGAACCACCTGATCCGATTTTGTCGTAATAGAAAGACTCAGCCCCTCGCGTTGCACCATTTTTTCGAGTATTGCGCGCGTGCCTCCGAACCCGCGCTCCGCCGGTTGATATGGATCGGTGGCCGTCCCGATTGCGATATGTTCTCCCCAAATTTTCTCCGTAGAGAGATCGCGATCCACAAGTGCACCGGCATCCTTCTTCACATAAATTTTCGTCTCGAACTCGCCGCCATCAATTTCCATGTATTCGTGGGTATAGCGCGCGTAACAATACTTGCAGCCGAATTCGCAGCCACGGTAGGGATTTACCGTCCACCGGAACGGCACGTTCTCTGAATCGCAGCGGTTCAGGATTGACTTGACGGGAAGTAGGAAATATTCCGTCCCACGCTTGGCTTCAGCGCGTAAAGAGGAAGCGGCGAGGCGTGCAATGCCGACCAGTTCCGTAGCGGGCTTCGTTCGGAGCGGTGATTCCGACTCTGTCGGAACCGGCTCCGGGGGCGCGGAAGCGTCGCTCGGTTGCTCACAGGTGCCGTGGCGAGCGGCTGTGGGGAAAAGGGTGAGACTGATCTGTTCCGGACCTTGCCTTCGACGCCGGAGCGTCGCTGGAGTAGGTCGGAAAATGGGAGAAGTGGCCATTGGAGCCTCGCCGTCACGAACTGCATTCTATTCGCCTTTTGTTCGCTATGTCAAGAACTATTATTCGCTTTATTTTCGTCTGTACGCAGAGCCAAAGCCGTGATGGAAACGCCTCATCCGCGTCGACTTCAGCGAGGGATTCCCTCCGCTATACTGAAATTGAACCCCGGGAGTGCGTCATGGCGGAAGTCGGAATTCTCATAATCGATGACGACGTAGTAAGCCAGCGCGCGCTTAAAAACGTTCTCGATTCTGAAGGCTGGCGTGTCCGTATTGCCCCTCTTGCTTCGCATGCCATGGCGGAGTTGGCTAGCGGCCAATGGAATCTCGTCATCGTGAATATCGCGCTCACCGACGTGCGCGGCCCGCTTTTCTCCATATTGAAGGAACTAGCGCAAACAGAATCCAATCCAGCTCCGCAAGCCGAGAATCAGGCTCCTCCAAAGCGCATCCGCGTGCTTTTTCTGGTCCCGCTGCTCGCTGCAAAGCATGCGCAGCCCGTCCTCGAACAGGAGGGGCTTCCCTACTCGCTGAAGCCGTATCACCTTCACGATTTCCTCGAAAAAGTGAGCGAGCTGCTGGTCGAATCCGGAGCGCTGGCCGAACCTATTCGCAGCATGGGAGATTTTTCTGCTGTTAGAAAACGCCAGAGTAAAAACCATAATTCGCGGGATAGCCGCAGAGGCACGATGTTCGCATCACGCGAGGATTATCAAATGTCGGAAGAAGAATTGGTCGAATTTGAGAAGCAGGAAGAAGAAGACCGTAAAAAGCGGGAAAAAGAATTGCACGATCGCCAGCACCTCGGATAGTCACGAGCGTTTACAGGCCAAGCAGCATTTCATTCCTTCGATTTTCCCCGACACGGCCGCACTTCACTTCGGTCCGGCGTCTCCGCGAGCAGTTCCGCAATCGTCTTCTTGAAAACAGGATGCCGGGTTCCTGGAGCGATCTCGGCAAACGGCACAAGTACGAATCGCCTTTCCGCCATGCGCGGATGAGGAATCTTGAGATGATCCGTGCTCACCACGCGGTCGTCATACAATAAAATATCCATATCGATCACGCGAGGACCTCGCAGAACCCGCCTTCGACGTCCCAGCGAACGCTCGATGTCCAACAGCGTGTGCATCAACTGGGGGGGAAGAAGCTTGGTCTCTGCTTCTATTACACAATTTAAAAACCAGCCTTTCGAACTTGTTTCAACCGGTTCGGTTTCATAAAGGGCCGATTCCCGAATAACGTTCACGCCATGGTCGGCGAGAGAAGCGATAGCGCGCGAGATATATTGCGCCCGGTCTCCTTTATTTGAACCCAGTGATAGATAGATTGTCCCCATTGCCGCGACTAATAATAAGCCGTGAATGCACGAAATACAGAGATTGTGTTTAGCTGAATAGTCCGGGCTGACGGCGAGGTTCATCTAGACCGAAGTGTTTATAGGCGAGAGCGGTGGCTACCCGGCCTCGTTGCGTTCGGTCAAGCAATCCGAGTTGCATTAAGTAAGGTTCGTATATTTCCTCGATGGCATCTTCTTCTTCGCTCAGCGAAGCCGCGATTGTATTCAACCCAACCGGGCCGCCCGAATATTTCTGAATGATCGTCAGCATTAAATTGCGATCTACTTCGTCGAGTCCATGCTCGTCTATTCCAAGCATAGCCAGCGCGTCGCGGGCCACCGCGTCATTGATGTGTCCTTTCGCGCGAACTTCGGCGAAATCGCGAACTCTGCGCAGCAGGCGGTTTGCAACACGCGGCGTGCCGCGGCTCCGCCGCGCAATTTCTCGCGCTCCTTCTTCATCCATTTTGATACCCAGAATTTTTGCCGAACGTTGAACGATCTGCAGGATATCTTCGGGGGAATAAAATTCAAGCCGATGCACGATCCCGAAACGCGAACGCAACGGCGCCATGATTAATCCAGCGCGCGTGGTCGCACCAATTAGCGTGAACTTATTCAACTGATAAGGATGCACGCGCGCGCCAGGTCCCTGGCCGATGATCAGGTCCACGCGAAAGTCTTCCATCGCCGGGTACAGTATTTCCTCCAGCGCGGGCTGCAGCCGGTGAATCTCGTCCAGGAAAAAAAAATCGCGCGGATCGAGCGAGGTGAGCACCGCGGTGACATCACCTTTTTTCTCCAGCAGCGGACCGGACGTTATCTTGATGGCTGAACCCATTTCATTGGCGAGGATCTGAGCGAGCGTCGTTTTTCCCAATCCTGGCGGGCCGTAAAGCAGAACGTGATCGAGCGCCTCTCCTCGATTTCTCGCCGCATCTACGGCAATCTTCAAATTTTCCTTCACACGCGACTGCCCGATGAAATCTTCCATGCGCTTGGGGCGGACGCTGGCCTCAATGCGCGCGTCTTCATCCAGCGCCTTCCCCGAAATAACGCGATTTCGCCCGTCGGTTATCTTCTCAGCCAAAGAATCCTCGTAATTATTACCAATGCAGCGTGCGCTCTTGCGCAAGAAATTTCAATCATTCCTCGCGGCCGGCACGAACAGCTTTTTTCATGGATGTCCCGCCCAGGATTTGGAGCGCAGCTCGCAAAACTTCCTCAAAATCGCTAGTGGACTTTATTCCGGCTTTTTCAATGGCGCTCTCCACCGATCGTGTGTCATATCCAAGGTTCACCAGCGCCGAGGCAACATCCGATTCCAGTTGCGAGCGCGTTGCGGGCTTTCCGGCTTGCGGTACATCCACTACGCCCAGCTTATCTCGCAATTCCACAACAATGCGTTCCGCCGTTTTGCGGCCTACGCCGGGAATGCGAACCAGTTGAGCCAAGTCGCCTTTGCGCACTGCTGGAATTAGTTCTTCGAGACTCATGCCTGAAAGAATTTTCAAGGCGAGCGATGGCCCTACTCCGGAAGCGGAAATCAACAGCTCGAAGCATTGTTTTTCACGAGCGGTACAAAAGCCGTAAAGCGCGAGCTGGTCCTCTCGCACGTGAGTGTGAATCAGCAGTGTCGATTCGCTATGAAGAGCGCCCAAGCTGGAAAATGTCGAAAGGGGAATAATCACTTCGTAGCCCACTCCTGCCACATCAATCAGCACAACATTGGGACGCTTTTCAATCAGCTTTCCGCGCAATGATCCAATCATATTGAGCGATTATTGATTAGCCTCGGCAGAGTGTCAACGCAACTCCAGTTCTGGCCCGGCCCGGGCAGCAAAATGCATTTGTAATGAAGCTAGACGCGATTCGTCTGACTTTCGGGAACTAATTGCCGTATTTGCCCGTACATGTAATCAGCTATCGGCGCACTTCGGCGCGCGTGTGCCTTTTCGCGCCATGTTTGCGTGTCTCCGCCGGATCGGTTTCTCACGATAAATCTCACACTGCAACAATTGCGTAATTTCATCGCATACGAATATTCATAAGAACTTGGTTTTTCACAAAATATTTGCGGCCAATTGTTCGATATAGGGATGAACAGTGTTCGTTTTCGCGCGATATCAGAATTAGAAAACACAAATAAAAATAATTGTGAATTTATTGTCGCCGTTGCTTTCGACGCGATTACCACTGCGTCTAAGTGCGTGCAAGGGGCGAGTGAGATTCAAAGTCGGATTTAAGGAGAAACTAAAATGTCGCGTCGCAAAATGAATTGTGTGCTAACCGCGCTTGCGGCTCTAGCGCTCGTGTTGTCAATCGCAACTCACACAACCCCGGCGAAAGATGCCAAATCGACGGTCACTCCCATCGTTAAGTCGGATATAAAACTGCTTAAGCCGGCCACGCTGGGTGGTTCTGACCTTAAGGCTGGAGATTATTCCGTGACCGCTGATGACACGCACGCCAAGTTTTCAAAAGGTGGGAAAGTGGTAGCGGAAGTTCCCATCCAATGGAAAGACGAAAGTACTAAAGCAAAATTTACCACGGTCGTCGTTGATGGAAATCAGATTAAGGAAATCCACTTCGGCGGAAAGATGAAGTACGTGGAGGTTGCTCAATAACGAAAAGCGAAGATCCCTTAGCGGGCGGCAGCCGGACCGGCTTCTGCCCGCCTTTTTTTAGATTTGCAAAACTTGAAAGAACCGAGGGAGAGCACACTCTACCGACGCGAACGATCCTGCTTCACTGCTTCATCCACCAAAGATTCCAGCTCTCGCCGGGTCAAATTGATACGCTCTGTTCCCACAGTTTCAGAAGTAACCGGCGATTCAGGCCCCAAATTGGAAGCCGTTTGCAAACCGTACCGGGCGCGCGCCGCAAATAATTTTTCCACGTCGCATCCTGACAAAAGCACTTGTTTACCCAACATCTGTGTGACGAGCGCGACCCGCGCGAAATGCTCGGTAGTTTCCATCCGGAAGAAGGCCTTCAACAGGTCCGGGCCGTAGGTCACCACCCCGTGGTTTGCCATCAGGATCGCGTCGTACCCTTCCACCAATGGCTCGATTGCTTCAATCAACTCTGATGTTCCCGGAGTACCGTAGCGAGCCACAGGGACGCATCCCAGCGAAAGCACCAATTCGCATAACAACGCTTTATTTAGAGGGATGCCCGCGGCGGCGTATCCGGTCGCGACCGGAGGGTGCGCGTGGCATACCGCGTTTATGTCCGGACGCCGACGATAAACCAAAAGATGCATACCCAATTCGGACGAAGGGTTGCGGCGGCCATTGACCTTTTTGCCTTCGAGATCAGTCACCACCAGATCGTCAGGCGTCATCATGCCCTTGCAAATTCCTGTCGGAGACGTCAGCACATGATGAGGGTCGAGCCGAAGCGAAATATTTCCATCCGTGGAGGCCACATAACCGCGATCGTGAATCCACCGCCCCACAGCACAAATATCTCGACGGTGTTCGTCTTCCGTCTTCAGAGCGCCCGGCGAAATGGAATCAGGATACATCGATGCCTCCACGCTAAAGATTGTCCAGTAGTCCTCAAGCGTAAATTCCGCGAAGCCTTAGTGCGCGGGCCACACGGTCAATCGCCACAATATAAGCAGCGATTCGATTATTCACCTTGTGTGTTTCGGCGAAGCGTACCACTTGTTCGAAACTATGGTCCATCACATCTTGCAAGCGTTCGTTCACTTCATTTTCCCGCCAGAAAAACCCCTGGCGATCCTGCACCCATTCGAAATAGCTCACCGTAACTCCGCCCGCGTTTCCGAGAATATCCGGGACGATAAAAATTCCTTTACTCTCGATGATGGAGTCCGCGTGCGAGGTCGTCGGTCCATTCGCCCCTTCGCAAAGAATCTTGCAATCTACCCGACCGGCATTTTGCGTCGTGATCTGATTTTCGGTAGCGGCCGGCACCAAAATATCGCAGGGATTGAACAAAACCTCCTGCGCCGTCATTTTGGCTCCCCCGCCGGGAAACTCCGGCAGAGGTTTCCGCTGGCCGTAGACCCAGTCGATTACCTTTGGAATATCGAATCCGTTTTCGTTGTAGAGTCCTCCGTGAATGTCGGCGATACCGATAATTTTGTAGCCCGCTTCGTGCATTAACATTGCCGCTTGTGAACCCACGTTGCCGAAGCCTTGAATGATCACGCGGCAGCCTTCGCGTTTCATTTTCAGTTTCGCGAGCGCGTTGTTGCAACAAATCATCAGGCCACGCCCGGTCGCTTCTTTGCGCCCCTGCGAGCCACCCAATTCCAAGGGCTTGCCGGTGACAACCGCCGTAGTCGCTTGACGCACATGCATCGCGTACGTATCCATCACCCACGCCATGGTTTGCTCATTGGTGCCGATGTCTGGTGCGGGAACATCACGCTCGGGCCCAAACCATTCGCTCAATTCAGCGGTGTAACGCCGCGTGATGCGCTCAAGCTCCGTCTTAGAAAGTTTGCCGGGATCGCAAATAACTCCGCCCTTCGCGCCGCCGAAGGGAATATTTACTACTGCGCATTTCCAGGTCATCCATGCGGCTAATGCGCGAACTTCATCGAGAGAAACGTCAGGAGCGAATCGTATGCCGCCCTTCCCTGGCCCACGAATCGTCGAGTGCAGAACTCGATAACCGATGAAGACTTCCAGCCGTCCAGTGTCAAGCGGCACCGGAATGTAAACTGTGATTTCTTTGCTGGGATACTTTAGATAGCGATAAAGCCCGTCTTCCAACCCTAACTTTTGCGCTGCAATTTCAAAGCGGGCCTCGGCGGATTTATAAACGTTCAGTTCTTCCTGCGAAACCGCTGACATGACAACCTCCAGAATTGCTCGACCGTTATGAATTAATTTACGGAGGCGTTGGCTTCCCTCGCGACATTAGAGGGCCGTGCGGCACCTCGAACAGCGGCGGCCAGTATACGAACACGGACAAATCCGCGCAAGAAAAGCATTTTTGATTTCAGTTGCTGCTCAGGTCACAGATCTCTAACGTCTCGGTTGACGCTTTACAAACTGGTCAAGCAAAAGATGCGCGAGTCGCCGTTGGTCGTGACGTACAACTCCGCGGTCGTGTAGCAGGTCCCCGGTAACGTAGCGAAGTTTCATGCGGTCCAGTTCATCAAATGACGGATCCACAGGCTCGGCATTCTGCGCTCTATAGCGCCGCAACAGACTCGAGGGAACACGCGAGCGGTTGATTACCACGAAATCGAAGAGATCTTTGCCCGTGTGGTCGTAAATTGCGCGGATATGGTCAGCGACAGAGTAGTGCTGCGTCTCTCCAGGTTGCGTCATCAGATTGGCAATGTAAACGCACGTGGCGCGCGAGCGTTTAATGGCTTGGACCACTTTCTCAATCAAGAGGTTCGGAATGATACTGGTGTAAAGAGAGCCCGGTCCCACAAGAATCAAATCAGCGGCCCCGATCGCCTCCAAAGCCTCGGGGAGCGCCTGGACTCGCCGAGGCACCAAACGTACCTTGCGAATAGATTTCCGCGAGCGGGAGATGTTCGTTTCACCGTGAACGATTTTTCCATCCTCAAGTTCCGCTTCTAACGTCACATTTTGGGCCGTGGAAGGGAAAATTCGCCCGCGAATAGCCAAGACCTGCGCGGAAACTCTTACTGCCTCCGGAAAATCTCCGGTCACGTTCGTCAACGCAGTGAGGAAGAGATTGCCGAAGCTGTGTCCGGCCAAACCTCGTCCCGCGGGAAAACGATACTGAAACAATTTTCCAAGGAGATGTTCGTCTTTCGAGAGAGCAACCATGCAGTTACGAATGTCGCCAGGAGGCAGCACGCGATATTCCCGGCGCAGGCGCCCGGAGCTCCCGCCATCGTCCGTCACAGTCACAATAGCCGCAAGATCCGAGATCGGTTGGACAACCTTATCCTTTTTCGATGAGGCCACAAATTCTTTCAGCCCACGAAGCACCATGGAAAGGCCGGTGCCTCCACCGAGAGCGACAATGCGGACAGGCCGGACAGGCTGATTCACTGAATTTTCACGGGTAGCAGAAGACTAGTTTGCGGATCCGTCTCGTTCCGGGTAAAGCAGCTCGGTGAAGCGCGGGTCTTCCTGCAAGAAGGAAAAATCCTCGTCGTTGCGAGCGTGGTAGCGGTTCTCGGGACGCAATTGAATTGCAACCTTTAAATTTTGCATGGCGGATTCCGCTTCTCCGGTTAGACAATCGAGCGCAGCCATGGCGTAAACGATGTGGTCCGCTTTGGGCGCCGCTTTCCGGGCGCGGTCCAAATGCTCGCGCGCCTCGTCCCAACGGCCAAGATTCATCAGCGCAACACCCTGCGTATAATGCTCTTCGGCAGACTTAAGCGGTGGTATCGGCGGACGGGAGATTCGCTGCTCGCAAATTCGCATATGAACCTGAGCCCGGTCACCCAATTCTTTGCTGGGACCTTCCAGGACGCGTTCAAGAGACTGTTTTGCGCGCTGAAACTTTTGCTGCTGAAAATGCTTCAAGCCTTCCTCGTAGAACTTCAATTGGGCTTGTTTGGCTGGCGCGTCAGGGTCCGGTGGGACCACAACCTTTTTCTTGGATGCCTTCATCGCCTTCTTTTTCAATAACTTATGGCTCGCTTGCGCATTCGCTGAGGTGCGGACCGTGCGACGCTTCACTGGCACCCTCCGGAAGAAATCATACGCGAACATAGCAAAGTCCCCGAGGCGCGTCAATGCGCGGAAATTTACCTCGAAATAGCCTCCGTCTACACAATGACCTAAGTAACTTCTAGTTTTGCGTTTTTAGCGCCGCAATTCCCCGGCATCTATAGCAGGGTGAACATATATAATGCTCCGAGGCGCGTGGAGGAATCATTCATGAAGCAGAGGCACCGCTTGATCTCGGCTGGTCTTCTCATTGGCTTATTTATCGGAATTCTCGGCTTGCGCGCGGAGAGCCCCAAAACGGAAATGGTCAAATTTCAGAGCGGCAAAGATACTATCGACGGTTTTCTGGCCGTCCCGGAAAAGCCCGGCCGCTATCCAGCCGTCATTGTTATCCATGAATGGTGGGGATTGAACGATTGGGTCAAGGAGCAAACGCAAAAAATTGCGGACCAAGGCTACGTAGCTCTGGCAGTAGATCTTTATCGGGGGAAAACCGCGACCGACCCGAATGAAGCGCATGAATTAATGAGAGGGCTGCCTCAGGACCGCGCCGTTCGCGACTTGCAGGCCGCCTACGATTATCTTTCCGCCAGAAAAGATGTGAACGGACGCATCGCCTCAGTCGGATGGTGCATGGGAGGCGGTTATTCCTTGCAACTTGCGATACATCAACCGCACCTGGCTGCATGCGTGGTTAATTACGGAGCCCTGCCCACGGATCCCAACGATCTCCAACAAATTGCTGCGCCGATTCTCGGGAATTTTGGCGCACAAGATCACGGAATAACTCCAGCAGACGTCAAAGCTTTCCAGAAAAGTATGACGGGCATAGGCCGTTACGTGGACATCAAGATCTATGACGATGCAGGTCACGCCTTCGAGAATCCTAACAACCACAATCCTCCTGGCTATCGACCGGAAGACGCCGCCGATGCCTGGGCTCGCACGGTTGCATTCCTCAAGAAAGCTCTGAGATAAAAACAGATCCCGACGGTACATCTCATTTCAGAGTTTCCTGACGATAGAGTTCCGCTGTGTGCCACACCGTCGCAACCACAACCATAAGGCCCATAACGGTTATCGCAATTACGCCGGCGAAATCGAACAGTCTCCAGGACACTCCAGGCACTCTCATATTTGGGCGAAACCACAAAACGAAGTTACCAAGCGCAAGCAGAACTCGGATTTCCGTCGGCCCGAACTTGGCGAAAGAAAGCCGAAAAATTCCGAGCGCATAAGACGCTAAGTAAGTCTCAATTGAAAGAAGTAGGAAAGCGATCAGCATACCGATAGCAATCCTCCAATCGACATAGCCGGAGAGTCCGAGACCAGTCATCAAAAATAATGCGCCAAACGAGTCAACGATATGGTCAACGTAAAAACCGTAGCGAGGGCGCTGACGGTTTCTTACCCGCGCCAAAGTTCCATCAAGACTATCTCCAAACCAGTTCACCCCCAGACACAATGTAACTAGCAGCAATCCGATCGGATGCCGGCGCGCTAACAAATAACTGCAGCCTGCCAGAAACATGGCTGCAAATCCAAGAAGAGTCAGTTGGTCCGAGTTAACCCGCGAAGGCATGCGGTACGCCATCCAAAGCAATGCTTCCCGTTCCAATCCTGATGTCACACTCTCTTGAATACGCGTCGCATTAACAAAGCTCTTCATAGTCTTTTGCGTTCCCTCTGTAATTGGGCTCTCAGCAGGTTTCTCCGAAGAAAGTCCAGTTTCGACAGCCGTTTCTGATAGCTTCATTATGTTTTTCCTTTGAAAACGAGCGACATAAGGCCCACTATGCTCCGCTGTCTGACATCGACTCAATGACCTGGACCTCAATTCAGTTGGCCAGGACATCATTTCGTAAGGCTCTTGAAATCAGTTGGTTGACAAGTATTCTCCATTAGAATGGGACCGTTGAGAGACTTCCCTTGAGTGAGCCTGAGCGTAAAACAGAAAAAATTCGTTTCGGCGTGTTTGAGTTCGACAACGCCAGCGGCGAGTTGTATAGGGATGGGAAAGTCCAGCCTCGGATTCGAGACCAAGCGCTTCGAATACTGGTAATGCTTTTGGAACGCCCCAAAGACCTTGTCACAAGAGAGGAACTTCGCGATCTTCTTTGGTCGTCCGATACCTTTGTAGATTTTGATCACGGGCTGAATACGGCGATAAATCAGTTGCGAAGCTCCTTGGGCGATTCGGCGGCGAATCCTCGCTTTATACAAACGTTGCCTCGCCGTGGCTACCGTTTTATTGCTCCGGTTGAAATTGTATTAGTCAAGAGAGATCCTTTGCAGTCCCCGATGATTGAGTTAGCTCGCGCAGGCGTTCGCCGGGGGTTTTCCCCTTAAGCGCGAGATGGGGCCGATCTTCGTTGTATTCGGTTTCCCA
>Ga0182015_10000599_pt1 | contig 51298 bp, 51 predicted proteins | sample 712P3MmetaG_FD_120478 | JGI IMG/M metagenome (GOLD analysis project Ga0182015, IMG submission 120478) | Permafrost microbial communities from Stordalen Mire, Sweden - 712P3M metaG | ecosystem: Environmental > Terrestrial > Soil > Wetlands > Permafrost | place: Sweden: Stordalen | collected...
CCGATAATAGGTTTCAGAGAAGACCGATCCATTGGGCTGCCCTCAATTAGACCTATTCAGGACAGGGTTTTCTTTGAATCGACGCCCGCAATCGTATTTGGCCTTTAAACTCCGCGACATAGATTTCGAGCTGGGTGTTGCATCGACCCATTGAGACCACCTGGATCACCGGACAAGTGGTTTATCAACATACGGGTCCGGGAACGTGGCTCGGGCAGATGCCGCTCACATGCCCGGCGGCAAACTAACCACTACCTGTGTTCGCGCAGGCTTGCGTTCTCGCCCATTTCGATGGCGGTCCACGCCATGGCGAGAGCGCCTTCCCTTACGGCACGATCCGCTTCCTCGGTAATGCAGTGCGCCGTGAACTCCGGCTGGTGATTCACCGCGGGCAGCGAGTTGATTCCGATCATAGGATGGATCGAAGGAATCGCATGCGATACGTTGCCCATGTCCGTTGACCCAGTCACTTTTTGCATTCCCGGACCGAGCTCTGGAAACGTGCGCCCCGCGGCTTCCGCATTCCGTTTGTAGATCGAATTCATTTCTCGGTCGAATCGCATCTCGGCATAGGGTTTGTCGCCGCCGCGAATTTCCAGCTTGGCTCCGGTCGCGGTCGCGCCGGCTTCAAAGCAGCGATAAACCTTCGCGCGCACGTCCTCGAGATCCTTTAGATCCTCGCCGCGCACGATGTACTTCGCGGAAGTGTGCGCCGGGATCACATTAGGCGCATCGCCGCCGTGCGTGATGATGCCGTGCACGCGGTCGCTTTGTTTCAGGTGTTGCCGCAGCAGACCGATAGCGGTCTGCGCGACCGTCAAGGCATCCGCCGCATTAATCCCGAGCTCCGGAAACGCGGCCGCGTGCGCTTCCTTCCCGGTGTAGTGAACGTCGAACATTGCCGCTGCGATGATGTGCGATTCGAGTATTTCCATCGGCGCGGGATGAACCATCATGGCCGCGTGGACCCCGGCGAAGGCGCCGCGCTCGAGAAGCAGTATCTTTCCGCCCGCGTTCCCGGTTTCCTCCGCGGGCGTGCCGATCACGCTGACGGTCAAGCCCGCGTAATCCGCCACCTTCGCGACGGCTATTCCCGCGCCGGCGGCCATCGCGGCAATCATATTGTGCCCGCACGCATGGCCGATACCGGGCAGGCTGTCGTACTCCGCGCAGATGGCGATGTGCAGCGGGCCGTTTCCCGCCCGCGCCACAAAGGCGGTCGGCAAATCGCAAATTCCGAGTTTCACATCCATCCCGGCTTCCGCCAGCATCTCGGCAAGCCAGTTCGAGGCTTTTTCTTCTTCGAATCCAAGTTCGGGGTTGGCGTGAATCCGGTGACTAAGACCGAGGATGTCCTTCTCAATCCCTTGAAATCGTTCCTGAGCGCCCGATTTTGCGTTCATCGCTCTTCTTTCCGTGCGCGCGCCCTCGAGAATGGGAGCACCAGAGACCGTCGTTGGGTGATTTGAGGAGGAAAGCTCCCCGGTCAGCCGTTTGCGCCGCGTGACAAGCTCGCGGAATGGCGGCGCTTGGGATGACCGGTATGCGCGCGAGAAACTCGAGTCCGGGGCTCGCCTTCAAAATCCAAAATGTCACTCGCCCGGTAGGGCTTTTCCCTCTCGCATGCCCTGCACCGAAGGCTGAAGACCCTCGTGGGATGGTCGTGCACCGAATCCGGCGCCTTGCTCGTGAGCGTTGAATCCATTTTGATCAGAATCGCCGGCAGTGGAATTGGCTGGCGGCACGACAGGCAGCGGACACCACGATAGGATCGCGGAACAGCTTCTACATTCATGCGAAACGTCTCCTCAGGAATAAGAATTGCCTAACGTAGGGAAGCGGATAATACACCGCGGTGGCGTCCCAGTCCACACCAACTCCCGCTTGCGGAATTTCCCGGTTCGTGCCAATTTCGTGTCGGCATGATGACGACCTGCGGCATAGGAACTAGAGGGATCGTGTCGAACGTGCGGCTCGTCCCGCGAACCCGTCAGTTGGCTCCCGAATCTCGTTTTTCTAATCGCAAATTCCAGGAATTAGAACACAGGCTATCCCTTTCAAAACAAAGGGTTGCGATGGGTTCTAATCGTCAATTTCCAGCACTTTAGCGTCTTGTCCGACCGGCGTTTCTGAGCGCCTTCAGGAGAGCAAGACTGCAAGGGGGCCCAGCATGACCAACTCCTCCCGCCGCAGGTTTTTGAAGCTTGCGACCGCTGGCATTGCGGGTGCGAGCCTGAGGATTCCGACGCGCGCCGCCGGTGATCCTGTCCTCGGCATGATTTTCCCGCCCGCCAATACTCCGGTTCCGCCGGAGGCTCTCCTTATGTATCCCTCAGGCGTTCGGTTCCTCGCCACGGGCGTTGGCCTGGAGCGAATGACGCCGGAAGGGTACGACCAGGTCGTCGGACGCATCGTGCCGGCCGCGCAAAAGCTGGCTGCTGACGGGGCCAACGCCATCGCGGTGATGGGTACATCTCTGACGTTCTATAAGGGCGCGGCGTTCAATCAGCAATTGAAGGACAGTATTGCGAAAGCGACAGGGCTGCCCTCGACAACCATGAGCACGGCCATCATTGAAGGCCTGAAAGCCGTGGGCGGACGGCGTCTCGCGGTCGCCACCGCCTACAACGAAGATGTGAGCCAGCGCTTGCGGGTGTTTCTGGAAGAGTCAGGATTCGAAGTTCTCGTGGTCAAAGGCATGGGCATTGAAAGATTTGAAGACAGGCCGCCCGTGACATCAGAGGAGTTGCTGAATTTCAGCGCCGACGTTTGGCAATCGGCGCCGAAGGCGGACGCTCTGCTCGTCTCCTGCGGCGCCCTGAAGACTCTTGAGCTTCTCGCGCCCTTGGAAGAGCGCTGCAAGGTACCCGTCGTCTCGAGCCTGCCGCACGCCCTATGGGCGGGAGTTCGCCTGCTCGGACTCAGCGGGCGCGCCCCGGGATTTGGCACACTGCTCTCGCGGGGCTAACTTCGCGGATCGTTTCGTGGGACGCTTCGTGGATGCCTCTGGAGTTTGCTACGATTCCGTGGGACGCATCATCTTCGCCGCCATCTTGGCGATGAATCGCCGGGGTGCGAGTCTCTCGCCTTCGAGCATGAGGCGGTTCTTCGTTCCCGAAATCACGCAACTCTTGCCCTGCGCGAGTCCCGCGAGCCCCACGCTGGCGACCTTCTCCGCCGTTTCGGCGCTGCGGAACACGCGGTCCGGCTGTTGCGCCACCTCCTGGAACTCTGTGGTCGTCGAACCGGGGCACAGAGCGCAGACGCGCACTCCAAACTCGCGGAGCTCTTCGGCGATTCCCTCGGCGAAAATCAGATCGAACGCTTTCGTCGCCGCATACACGGAATTGAACGGCACGGCCTGGAAGCCGGCGATCGAGGCCACGATCAGCACATCTCCGTGCCGGCGCTCGACCATCGCTGGGACATACAGCCGGGTAAGCTGCACGACGGCGGAGCAGTTCACCTGGATCATCTCAAGCATGCGCGATTCCGGTATCTCATGGATGTACCCGAACGCGCCAAAACCCGCGTTGTTCACCAGCAGCTCGACTTCGATTCCCTTCCGCGTAGTAAATCCAAGAATTTCGGCCGGCGCTTCGGGCCGGACCAGGTCCGCGGCAAACGCTTCTACCTCAACTCGGTGTTTGGCCGAGAGATCAGCCGCCATTTTCTGCAGCCGATCGATTCGCCGCGCCGTGAGAACCAGATGCACGCCCCCGGCAGCCAGCTCCTCGGCCAGCGCCAGACCAATTCCAGCGCTTGCTCCGGTGACCAGAGCCCACTTCCCGGCCCATTTTTTGGAAGACTTGCCGGCCACAGACGCCTCCTCAGGACTACGAGGCATGAAACCACAGTTGGGAATGGTTCGAAAGCAGGAAATGGAATTCGGAGGTGAATCAGGCCGCGCGGTCGGTACTGTCACTGCGAGGGAAAACGGAGTCGCGGATTCGCCCACCTTGTTCCTTCATCTTATCGAGCAGGCGGCGCGCCCAGACGAACTCCGCCGCCAAAACTCCCAACCCGAGCAGGATTGTCAGCCAGCCGGGACCCGGCGTGACGATCATCACGACGCCGAGCGCAAGCAGCGTGAACCCGAAGAGAATCTTCAGGAAGCGTTTCGCCTGTTGGAGACTCCTGATGAGCATTTGCTTGGCCCACTCCACCCAATCAGATGCGTCGTCCGAAAATCGGACGCTCGGATATTTCTAGCACGTAGACTGCCAATATCGGAGAGCGGAGCCGACCGCGAATTCGCTTTTAGAATAAAGGCTTCCCGCAGTCGTGCGACTAGCTTGCGCTTCCGATCGATCCCAATAGTGGGAATTTTTTCCATGCGAGGGATGAAAATATGGATTTGCTAAGCGTTCGCCTGGAAATTCCGAAGGACGCGAATTTGATCCTCGAGCAATCGCACTTCATCAAGACGGCGGAGGATCTTTACGAAGTGGTGGTCAACTCCGTGCCAAGCGCGAAATTTGCCGTGGCGTTCAACGAAGCATCGGGGCCCTGCCTGGTGCGCGTGGAATCCAATGACGACGAGTTGCGTCGCGCGGCCCTGTCGAACGCTGAAGCGATTGGCGCAGGCTATGTCTTCGTGCTTCTGATCCGGCAGGCGTACCCGCTAAATCTACTCAGCCGTGTCCGGGACTGCTACGAGGTGTGTACAATCCTCTGCGCCACGGCAACTCCGGCGGAGGTGATCCTCGCCCAAATCGAACAAGGGCGCGCCGTGCTGGGTGTCGTGGACGGCACGTTGCCGAAAGGAGTCGAGAGCCTCGAACAATCCACGCAACGCCGCGAGTTCGTCCGCAAAATCGGCTATAGGCTCTGAAAGAACTCAATGGAAGCGGCAGGGTGAAGGATCCACCGCGGTTTCTGGTTAGAATTTGTAAACGAGGCCGACGGAGGCCTTGGGACTGTACTGGTGGGTGCCGAAAAACCGGGTACCAACCATGTCCACCTGCGCGCGAAAGCCGAGCCGCTTGTGGTGGGGGTTAAAATCAACTCCGCCGCCGGCCGCAAAAGCGAAGGCTCCCTCGCTCCCGAATGGTGTTTGCGGCAGAAACTTCGCCCCGCCCACCATGCCGTGCGCCCACAACTCCATCTCTCTGGCAATTTGTATCCGGTAGCGCACTCCTCCGAAACCCATCTCGATTCTGGTATTGGCCGAGCTGTTTGGCGCGAACGCGGCCGCAAACTCTCCATCGCCGGCGAAATGCCCTCCGCGGGGGTAGTACACGAGCGACATGTTGAAACCGTTGAGATTGCCGGTGACGCCGGGGAGTTCATAAAACGTGAAATGCGTAAATCCGACATATGCTTGCCAGTTGTAATTCTGCAGGACTCCATACACGCCTTGAGGCGCGGGATCAGGCGCGGCGGTGACGGCCAAAGCATTCGCACCGGGAAAGGGCTCTGCGGGAACCGCGGGAATCGCAGACGCAAACGCCGGCATAGGCGATCCCGGTAGCAGCGAAATCTCTGAACTCACCTGAGCGCCGGCCGTGAATGCAAAAATCAGGACGATTCCGCACAGAAACGCAATGTGTCTCATCGCCTATCTCCCTCAGAGACCGCTCCGCGTATTCCCCGCCTATTTCATTAGATCGAGGCGTTGGGAGACTGTCCACTGATTTGATGGGCACAGACGCGAGGGAATTACCGTCCCTGAGGACACCCGCCGACTAGCGCGGTTGAGGAACCGCCGGCAGAATCAGGATGCTGGCGCAGGACGATAGCGAACGAGAAGGAGGGTGATGTCGTCAGCTTGCGCCGCGCCGCGCGTGAAGGTTTCGATGGATTTGAGGACCGTCTTTTGGACATGGTCCAAAGACGCATCGTGCAGGTCGGCAAGAACCTCGCGAAGACGGGGAACGCCGTAGAGGTTGTAGTCCGGATCCATGGCTTCGGTGACCCCATCGCTGAAAAGGATCAGCGTGTCGCCGGCCCGGAGGTTTAAACGGGCAGCGACATACTGAGTTCCGGGCATCAGGCCGACCGGATAAGAGCCCTCGGTGAAAGGCTCGTCTATCTCGCCGCGGCGCAGCAGAAACGGCGAGGGATGACCGGCATTGATGAATTCGAGCTGGCCTTCCTTGTCGAGGACGCCGAAAAACATGGTGGCGTAGCGGGCAAGTTCAACATGCTCGCAAAGAAACTGATTAATGTGATCAACGACGAGCGCCGGCTCGATGCCGATGCGCATCGCCGAGAGCGCGCCCTGTAGCATGGTGGTAAGGAGCGCGGCGCCAAGACCCTTGCCGGAAACGTCGGCGATGATAAAGGCCGTCCGGTCCTCGCTCATCGGGAAAACGTCGTAATAGTCGCCTCCGACTGTCAGGCAGGGGAGGTTGATGCCGGTGACGCCGAGATGCGGAAAATCGCGGAACCCGCGCGGAAGCAGCGCCTGCTGGATGTCGCGGGCGATACCGATTTCCTGCTCCATGCGCTGGCGCTCGCGTTCGCGCTCGACGAGGCGCGCGGTATCCAGAATGCTGGCTGCTTCCACGGCGAGAGCGTCCAGAATTCTCCGATCGAGCTTCGAGAAAGCAGCCGGACGCCGGGAATCGAGATAGACGACGCCGAGAAAGTCGCCGCGCTTGTCGTGGACGGCCGAATCCGAGGTGCTGGCCCGCGGCGTGGCATAGAGCGGAATCACGACGACGGCACGAAGGCGCTGCGCGACGATGCTTTCCGCCACTTGAAGGTCGCGGCCCGCCTGCGCCAGATCCTCGGTAATGATGCTCGCTTGCTGCTCCAGAGCCTGCCGCAGCGCCGTCTGGCTGGGCGCGGCCTCGGCAGGCGACAGACGAGTACCGCCGCGGCCTCGCGCGAGACGCACGTGAAGCGGCCCGGAGGGTTGTGCCTCGAGCAGGAATCCTCGGTCGGCATCGGTGATGGCGATGGCGTGGTCCAGCATGGTGCCGAGCACAGCCTCGAGCGGAAGCCGGGAATGGAGAAGTGCGGTCGCTTCGAGCAAGAGATTGAGTTTATGGAGTCCGCCAGGGGGCGCGTCGCTGCTGGATATGTTCTCGATGCGGCTGAGGAGTTCGGGAATCGAGGTATCGAGCAATGACGAACGGAAGATCAGTTCATAGAAATTCTCGACACCGAAACTGATCACGTCGCCGTCTTCAAGCATGCGGCGGGCGACTTTTTCACCGTTGACGAAGAGCCCGTGGCGCTGGCCGCGATCTTCCAGGTAGTAGCGGTCGCCTTCGGAAACGAGCGCGGCACAATGGCGGGAAATTCGCGGGTCCCTCAGCTGTAGGTGCGTCGTAGTATCACCGGAGCGTCCGATGAGAAAGGGCGTTTCGGCGATACGCGTAAAGCGTCGAGATCCGTCAGGAGCAACGACCTCGAGGCCGGTTTCGGCGTTGGAGGAAATGTCAGACATTTAGATTACTCGATGCGGAAATTGTAACATGCGGACTCTGATGAGGACCGTGGCGCCGCCGGACAAGTGACGCCCCCAACGGTGTTGTATCGCCCATGCGTCGCTGGCGCGAGCCGGCGCTACTTCGAAAAGCTGCGGATGCCGTCGGCCTCCGTGTCGGAGACATCGAATACCGTGAGCAGCTTCGTAACCTGCAGAACCTCCTGGAATTTCGAACCCAGATGGCAAAGACGGACGGACGCTCCGTGGGAAGCCGCGCTGTGATGCGCGGATACAAGGGTGCCGAGGCCCGTGCTGTCAATCAACGTGACGTTGTCCAAATTCAAGAGGATCTTTTTCTTGCCCTCGGCCAGGAAGCCTTTGATCTTTTCGCGGAACGCGCTCGTCTCTTCCCCGAGCACGATGCGCCCGTCGAGGGCGACAACGGTAATGCCGTCCACTTCGCGGTCGGTCATCTTCAGAGGCATATTTTCTTCCCCCATTTGTGAAAATGCTCCAGCAGGTGGACCGGAGCGGATTCGCAACGCTCTTGAGCCGGGAGTCCCGTGCGGAGGCAGCAGCGGGCGGAGTATATACCCGTTCTCGCGATGCCCGCCAGCATTTGCGGCGTCTCGCGTGGCGCTGCGAGTCTGCGCGGGTTCGTTGACTTGCCGGGAAGCGAACCATAAGATGTTGCGCAATGCCCGATCCCGATTCGCTCACAGGTCAAAATATTTCTCACTACCGCGTTCTGGAAAAGCTGGGCGGCGGCGGGATGGGTGTTGTCTATAGGGCCGAAGACGTCACGCTCGGCCGCGCCGTCGCGTTGAAATTCCTACCCGAAGAAGTCTCCAGAGAAAAACTGGCGCTCGAACGATTCCTTCGCGAAGCGCGTGCGGCGGCGGCGCTGAACCATCCAAACATCTGCACGATCTACGAAATCGGCGAGCACGACGGCCGCCGGTTCATCGCCATGGAGATGATGCACGGGCAAACTCTGAAGCATCGCATCGCGGGTGGAAAGATGGACGTGACCGCGCTGATCGGCTTGGCCGAACAAGTTGCCGGCGCGCTTGACGCGGCGCACGCACGTGGCATCATCCACCGCGATATCAAACCGGCCAACATCATCATTACCGAGAGTGGCCAGGCCAAGGTCCTCGACTTCGGCCTCGCGAAACAACTGCAGCAGGGCGCGCAGGAAACCTACCAAGGCGAAACGCAAGCGACTATGGACAACGTGGACCCGAACTTGACGAGTCCCGGCGTGGCGCTCGGCACAGTGGCTTACATGTCGCCGGAGCAGGCGCTCGGCCAGGAAGTGGACGCGCGCACGGACCTTTTCAGCTTCGGCGTGGTGCTCTACGAAATGGCTACTGGTCGCCAGGCTTTCGCGGGGCCCACCTCCGCGGCGATCTTCGACGCAATTCTCAATAAGGCGCCGACATCTCCGGCGAGGTTGAATCCCGAATTGCCGGCGGAACTCGAGCGCGTGATCAACAAGGCGCTCGAAAAAGATCGCACGCTCCGTTACCAGCACGCGTCGGACATTCGCGCGGATTTGAAACGCTTGCAGCGCGATTCGGATTCGGGTCGTTCGGCTTCGGTACTGGCGGCATCGCAGAATGCGGTGCTCGCGGCTGATGCGAATTCGCAGCGCGCCAAGGGGCGGCCATACAAGGCAGCTGCGCTGGTCATCGCGGCGGTTATTGTTATCGCCGCGCTTTCGGCGGGAGGATATTTCTACCTTCGTCGTGCGCCCGTGCTGACGGAAAAGGATTCTGTGGTACTCACGGATTTTACAAACTCCACAGGCGACCCAGTGTTTGACAGCACTCTGCGTCAAGGCCTTGCGGCGCAGCTGGAGCAGTCGCCATTTTTAAACCTTGTTTCGGATGAGCTTGTCGCCCAAACGCTCGCGCTGATGAATCAGCCGAAACAGACGCGTCTCACGCCGGAAATCGCGCGAGACCTTTGCCAGCGCACGGATAGCGCCGCAACCATCGAAGGCTCGATCTCCAGTTTGGGCAGCGAGTACGTGTTGGGCTTGCGCGCGGTGAATTGCCGAACCGGCGAACTCTTAGCGGAAGCACAGTCAACGGCCACCGGAAAGGAACAAGTTCTCAATGCGCTTGGCGACGCCGCGGCCAAAATCCGCGCCAAGCTCGGCGAATCGCTGGCCTCGGTGAAGAAATACGACGCTCTCCCCGAGAACGTTACGACGCCGTCGCTTGAGGCGCTGCAGGCATATACCCTCGGCAATCAAACTGCTGACGTGGCAAATGACTACACCGCTGCAATTCCCTTCTTTGAACGGGCCATTTCCCTGGATCCGAATTTCGCCATGGCCTATTTGCGCTTGGGCCAGAGTTACCAGCCTCTCGGTGAGATGAACCTTTCTGCCGAGAATACTCGCAAGGCTTACGCATTGCGGGAGCGGACGAGTGAGAGCGAGAGGCTTGCGATTTCGTCGTTCTACCAGTTGGTTGTTACCGGAAATCTTGAGGCTGCCCGTACCTCCTATCAGTTGTGGGCGCAAACCTATCCGAGGGATGAGGAGCCGCCGGAGAGTCTCTGGATCGCTTACACGTTTATGGGAGACTACGACAAAGGTCATGCTGCGGCGCTCCAGGCCGAAAGGAACAACTCCGCGAGCGGCAATAACCTTGCGAATTTGATCTACAGCTACCAGTGGATCAATCAGCTCGATCAGGCCATCGAGACTGCTCAGGAGGGACGAAAGCGCAACGTCGACTCTCCGTGGATTCCCCTGGTTCTTTACACAATCGATTTCCTTGAACACGACGCCGCGGGAATGGAGCAGCAAGTCGCTAGTGCGACGGGAAAAACAGGGGTCGACGATCAGATCCTCTTCCTCGAATCCGAAACTGCGGCATACCACGGCGCGTTTCGCAACGCGCAGGAGCTCACGCGGCGCTCTGCCGATTCTGCACAGAGAATCAATGAAAAGGAAGCGGCGGGGGAATACGAGGCCCACGATGCCGTCCGCGAAGCGCTGGTTGGAAATATGGCTTTTGCCAAGCGCGAGGCCGAAACTGCTCTCGCTGGGGCGCATGGCAGGCAGGTGGAGGGGTACTCGGCAATCGCGCTCGCTTTGGCCGGCGAGACCGCCCAGGCGGAGCGCTTGGCTGACGATCTGAACAAACGGTTTCCGGAAGACACGGTTGTGAAGTTCGACTTCCTGCCAATGATTCGCGGCGCTCTGCTGCTTCCGACCCGCGATAGCGCACGGGCCATCGAGCCATTGGCCGTCTCTGCACCTTACGAATTAGGGGAGACCAATACTTCCTTCACGTTCGCTCTGTACCCCGTTTACCTTAGCGGCGAAGCATATCTGGCGGCGAAGCAGGGCAAGGAGGCGGTCGGCGAATTCCAGAAGATTCTGGATCACGCTGGCGTCGTGGGAAACGAACCGATCGGCGCGCTGGCGCATCTGGGCCTTGGGCGCGCCTACGTGCTTGCGGGAGACAACGCCAAGGCGAAGACCGCGTATGAAGATTTTCTGGCGCTGTGGAAAGACGCGGATCCAGATATTCCCATCCTGCAGCAGGCCAAAGCCGAATACTCCCAATTGCAGACCCACCTGCAGTAGTTTGGCGCGCCGCCGGTCTCGCTAATATTTCAGAGACAAATTGGACTCCCCCGCCGCGATTTTCAATGGGCGCGGTATTGACTGAAATACTCGCCATTTGCTACGATTTGCTCGCTGCCCTAACCGGCAGCGCTTATCAAGAGTGGCTGAGGGTACAGGCCCTATGAAGCCACAGCAACCTGGTCCGAGAACCAAGGTGCTAACTCCTGCCCCTAACCAGGGCTCCCGAATCGCGGGTATCGCGAGTTCGGGAGATCAGGGAGAGATAAGATCCTCAACTGATCCCGAGTTCTCGGGACCGATTGAAGATTCAACTCCCAAACTGTATCTCGGAAGAGTGCGGGCCCGCGCTTTGCGCGGCTCTCGTACTTTTCTATTGCGGCGCACCGAGCGACCGCGAAGGCCTTGCCATCTGCGCAGGGCTTCTGCTCGCACGGGCGCAAAGGGAGCTACACCATGAAATTCGCCACACGAACGATTCACGCGGGCCAGCCATCGGAACCTGAGACAGGCGCGCTGGTCGCCCCGATTTTTCAGACTTCGACGTACGAACAGGAATCGCCCGGACAGGACAAGGGCTTTTCCTACTCGCGCACTAACAATCCCACGCGCCAGCGGCTGGAGACGGTGCTCGCGGAACTCGAAGGCGTGCCGTTCGCGGCCGCTTTTGCCTCCGGGCTCGCCGCCGAGAACGCCGTGCTGCAAGCCTACCTGCGCACGGGCGATGAAATCATCATCCCGCTCGACGTGTACGGCGGCACGTACCGGATCCTGAACAAGGTCTACCAGAATTTCGGCGTCGTCACGAAGCAGATTGATACGGGCGATTTGAAAGCCGTCGAGGCGGCGCTTTCGAACAAGACGCGGCTCGTCTGGATCGAATCGCCGACCAATCCGCGATTGCTGATTACGGACATCGCGGCAGTGGCGAAGCTGGCACACGCTCGCGGCGCATTAGTTGCGGTCGACAACACCTTCGCGACTCCCTGCTTCCAGCAGCCGTTCGATCTGGGCGCGGACATCGTGGTCCACAGCGTGACGAAGTATCTCGCGGGCCACTCCGATACAGTACAGGGCGCCGCGCTGGCCAAAGAGGCGGCCGTCTTCGAGCCGATCAAGTTTCTCCAGAACGCCACGGGCGCGGTTCCTTCACCATTTGACTGTTGGCTGACGATGCGCGGGTTGAAGACGCTGGAGCTGAGAATGCAGCGGCACCAGGAAAACGCGATTGCGATCGCGAATGCGCTGGATGGGCACGCGCTGGTACGCCGCGTTTACTTTCCCGGCCTCGCGAGCCATCCGGGCCACGACATCGCGCGGCGGCAGATGACCGGCTTCGGTGGGATGGTGTCATTTGAGCTGGACGGGACGCTCGAGGAAGTCGTCGCGTTCGCATCGTCGCGGCGGTATTTCACGCTCGCCGAAAGCTTGGGCGGAGTGAAATCGCTGCTGTGCCATCCGGCGACAATGACTCATGCTTCGATTCCCGCTGAGGCCCGCGCGCAGCTCGGCTTGTCTGACACGCTGCTTCGGTTGTCGCCGGGATGCGAGAACGCCGAGGATCTGGTGGAAGATTTGCTCGCGGGGCTGGCGGACGTCGCGAGTGCCCGGGCATCGCGAAAGCCTGTGACCGCAGCAGCGCGGTAGCTGTCCAACAGCAGGATTGAAACCTCGGTATTTGTTTACGCGCACCACGGCGACCGAATTCGAGTCGCGCGGTGCGCGAAGCTTTTTACGGCGCATCGCCGGCATCTCGCCATGGTCTTGCGCCGGGCGTATCGGTGCTACGCCCCTACGAAATCGCTGCCCATGGCTGCTGCTTACTTGAGGTTCAAGCTGCGCCTGTCAGACAACGGCCTGCGCGCAATTTAGAACTCCGCGATAGAATCACGCTGCGTTACCAACCGGAGGGCGAGTTTGCCTCGCAAAGTTCGATGGGGAGTGCTGGGAGCGGCGTCGATTGCGCTTCGCCGCGTGATTCCGGCTATGCAAAAGAGCGATTGGGGCGAGATCGCCGCGATCGCCTCTCGCGACCGGAAGAAAGCCGACGACGCGGCTCGGACGCTTGGCATTCCGAAGGCGTACGGATCGTACGAAGAGCTTCTGGCCGACCCGGAAATCGAAGCAATCTACAATCCCCTACCCAACAATCTTCACGTTCCTTGGTCCATCCGCGCCGCGCAAGCCGGCAAGCACGTGTTGTGCGAGAAGCCCATCAGCATGAATGCAACGGAAGCGCGAAGCCTGGTCGAGGTGCGCGACCGCGCGGGAGTCAAGATCGGCGAGGCTTTCATGGTGCGGACGCATCCGCGATGGCTGCGCACGCGGGAGCTGATCCGCGCAGGGCGCATTGGCCAGTTGCGGCTCGTCACTGGTTTTTTCAGCTACTTCAACCGCGACCCCAAGGACATTCGCAACATGCCCGAATGCGGCGGAGGCGCGCTGCTCGACATTGGCTGCTATCCGATCACGATTTCACGGTTCATCTTCGGCGAGGAACCGTCGCGGGTGATGGGCCTGGTCGAACGCGATCCGGAGATGAAAGCCGACCGTCTGACTTCGGCGATACTCGAGTTCCCTTCGGGACAGTGCGTTTTCACATGCAGCACGCAGCTCGTCTATCACCAGCGGATGCAGTTCCTCGGCACAAAAGGCCGCATTGGGATCGAGCGGCCGTTCAATCCTTCCACCGAAGAACCCACGAAGTTATTGTTCGACGACGGAGGTGACCCGTCGGGCCCCGGAACGCCGATCGAGACGATCAAAACCTGCAATCAATTTACGATTCAAGGCGATCTTTTCTCGAAGGCGATACGCGAAGGAGGCGAGGTTCCTGTGCCGCTCGAAGACGCAATCCATAACATGGCTGCGATTGACGCTGTTTTCCGCTCGGCTGAGTCGGGAGACTGGGAGCAGCCATAACTCGCGCGAGAATGCGCCTATTTGGGCTTCCGCGCGGTGATGATGCTGTAGTCCAGGATGACCTCGCGATAGTCCGGGGCCGCGAAACCGACTCCGCCTAGGAAGGCCTCGATTTCCGCGACTGAGTAATACCTCCCTTCCGTCCCAGCCATCAGGAATACCGAGTGCGCAGCGATCCGCAGCGGTCCGGTTTTCTCTCGATTGAGATGGCGATCGTGGATTACGACGAGCCCGCCCGGCGGAAGCGCGGCAAACGATTTCCCCAGGAGAAGTTTTACGGTTGCGGAATCCCAATCGTGCAGGGCGTTCGACCACAGGTGGACATCGTATCCCGCGGGCAGCGGGTCGCGAAACATGTCGCCGGAAGCAACGCCTACGCGCTCGGCAAAGCCGCGTTTGGCAATGGACTTCTGCGTGACACGATCCACCGGCGGCTTTTCAAAGACTGTGGCTTTCAGATGTGGATGCGCGGCGACAATGCAGCAGGCGTAAATGCCCGATCCGCCGGCAATGTCCAGCAGCGCGCGGTGAGACTTTAAATCGAGCTGCGCGGCCAGCACCGGACCGACGTACCTGCCGCGGGAATCCATGGTGCCCGTAAACTGCTCGGCGAACGTGTCGTCCTCCATTGCCTCCGCCCAGGGCTTTTGAGCCGCCGCGCCGGACCAGCTGGGCTTGTCCGTGTGCAGGGTTTCGAGCAGTCCTTTACAAATGGGGCGGTCAACGAAATGAGCGAAGTACGGGCCGACGAACCACGGCGATTCCCGCACCAGAAACTCACGCGCGATTTCGGTGAGATGAAACGCGCCGTCTTTCTTTTCGATGTAGCCCATCGCGCAAAACAGCGTCAGCATCACGTCCACGGGCCTTTCGGCAAGACCGAGCGAGGCGCAGATCGCGTGCGCGTCCGCTGGTGATTTTGCGAGCCGGGAAAAGAAATCGAGTCCGACGATCGCGGCGGCCACGAGTTCCGGCGCGTAGATGCCGTCGCGATGGCGGAATATCTCCATCGGATCGGTTTTGGGCCTGCGTGTCAGGTCATCCATGCGCGGCATGGTAAAACAGTTTGCGGCGACCTCGCATGAGACCTTTTAGTTTTCACCCCGCACCGGCTTCCGAGTTTGATATCTTTGACGGCGAAGCGAGGTCCACCGCCGATGGTAATGCGTCATGACTGGTCGCGAGATGAAATACGGCAGATCTACCGGCTTCCTCTCCCTGAGCTGATTTTTCAAGCGCAGGTCGCGCACCGCAGATTTCATCGCCCCGAAGAAGTGCAGCTTTGCAGCCTGCTTTCCATCAAGACGGGCGGCTGCCCGGGGACTGCTCCTACTGTTCAGAGCGCGCATTACAAGGCAGGCGTTGCGCGACAGGAGCTAATGAATCCCGCCGATGTGTTGCACGCAGCGAAGCGCGCGAAAGCGGAAGGCTCGACGCGATTTTGCATGGGAGCCGCGTGGCGGCAGGTTTCCGATGGAAAGGAATTCGACCGCGTGCTCGAAATGGTGCGCGGCGTGGCGGCGCTGGACATGGAAGTATGCTGCACGCTGGGTATGTTGTCGGAATCTCAGGCTCAGCGGCTTAAGGAAGCAGGCCTGAGCGCGTATAACCACAATCTCGATACCTCGCCCGAGTTCTACGGAGAAATCATCACGACAAGGGTTTACGAAGACCGCCTGCGAACGATCGCCCATGTGCGCAAGGCCGGCATCACGGTCTGCTGCGGCGGAATTTTGGGAATGGGCGAAACCGACGAAGACCGCGTGAGCCTGCTCGAACAGCTTTCGCATCTCGATCCCCATCCGGAAAGCGTGCCGATCAACATGCTCGTGCCGAACGCGGGAACGCCGCTCGGGGGCGCGGAGGAGCTTGATCCGCTGGTGATGGTCCGCACGATCGCGACTGCGCGGATTTTGATGCCCGCGTCGAGAGTCCGGCTGGCAGCCGGGCGTCGAGGGCTTTCGCAGGAAGCGGTCACGCTGTGTTTTCTCGCGGGGGCAAATTCCATTTTCTCGGGCGAGAAACTTCTCACGACGCCGAATCCTGGTTCGGATGCCGATCACCGGCTGCTCGAAACGCTCGGCATGCGAGCCATGCAGGGTGCGTGAGATGAACCCGCGCAAGATTACCGAGCGCATGGCGCAACATTTGGATATGTTGCGCGCGCAATCTCAATTTCGCACGCTCGGTACGCCGGCCGGAATAGATCTGAACTCGAACGACTATCTCGGGCTTGCGACCGATCCGCGACTCAAACAAGCGGTGCTGGAAGCGGTCGCCCATGCAACAACTGTTGGTTCGACCGGCTCGCGACTGCTCTCCGGGAATGCGCGCGAGTGGGAAGATGCGGAATCGGGATTCGCGGAGTTCGCGGGCACCGAGGCGGCGCTATATTTCGGCTCGGGATACGCCGCGAATGTGGGTTTGTTGGCATCCATCGTAAGGCCGGGCGATATTGTTTTCTCCGACGCGCGAAACCACGCGAGCTTGATTGATGGCATCAGGCTGTCGGGCGCAACGAAGGTGATCTATCCACACTGCGATTTGAGTTATCTCGAGAACGCGCTGCGCGAACACGCTGGAAACGCGGGCTCGAAAGTAATCGTCACCGAGACAGTTTTCAGCATGGAAGGCGATGTCGCGCCGATGCAGGGTCTGCTTGAACTGGCTCGAAAATACGGCGCCGTGATTGTGCTGGACGAAGCGCACGCGATCGGAGTCCTCGGGCCGCACGGGCGCGGGATCGCTGCCGAGCATGCCTGCGAACGCGAGGTTCTCGCCATCGTCCACACCTGCGGAAAGGCGCTGGCCAGCGCGGGCGCGTTCGTATGTGGGGGGAAGACGCTGAAGGAATATCTCGTCAACCGGGCGCGTACATTTATATTCGGCACCGCGATGCCGCCATATTTTGCCCGCCAGATTCAAGCCGCTCTAGGTCTGGCTCGCGAGGCGGACGCTGAACGCGCGCATCTCCGCCAAATGGCCGCCGCGCTGCGAGAGAAATTGGCTGCGCGCGGTTTCGACTGCGGGACGAGCGAGACCCACATCGTGCCCGTGATGCTCGGATCGAACGAAAGGGCGCTGCACGTAGCGGATGTGCTGCAACGCAGTGGGTTCGCCATTAGAGCCATTCGGCCTCCGACGGTCCCCGAGGGCAGCGCGCGCGTCCGCTTTTCGCTGACGAGCCGGCTTTCGCTCGACGAGATTCGCCGGCTCGCGCAGGCGATGGACGCGGCGTGCGAGTCGTTGCCGAGTGTCCCGTCCGCCAGCGTCGTACATGCCTGAGCGTTTCTTTATCACCGGAACCGACACGGGAGTGGGCAAGACGGTCGTCTCCGCTCTGCTCTGCGCCGCGCTCGACGCGATTTACTGGAAGCCCATTCAGACCGGCACGCGCGAAGGGACCGACCGTAAAACGGTGATGGAGTTGGCGCAACTTCCCCGCGCTCGAACCCTTCCGGAAACTTACCGGTTTGCGCCGCCGGTTTCACCGCATCTGGCTGCGCGGCGCGCGGGCGTTCGCATAGCGTTGCGAAGAATCCGGATGCCGCGAATAGCGGCGCGCGAGAGTTTGATCGTCGAGGGCGCGGGCGGCGCGCTGGTCCCAATCAATGAGTCGCAGCTGATGACGGACCTGATGAGGCATCTGAAGCTGCCCGTGCTGCTGGTTGCGCGAACGGCGCTCGGGACCATCAATCACACTCTGCTTTCGCTAGCAGCGTTGCGTGCAGCCCGGCTGTCTGTTCGCGGCGTGATCATGGTTGGCAAGCCGAACCGAGAAAATCAGAAGGCGATTGAGCGATACGGAGATATCTCGGTGGTTGGCACTGTCTCATGGTTGAAGAAGATCGATCCGAAGTTGCTGCTGAAGACGTTTAATGAGAATTTCGACCGTAAGGCTTTTCACTTATGAATCCCGACCTTCAGATTTGGCATCCTTTCACGCAAGAGGCGCTGGACCCGCCGCCGATTCGAATCACCAAAGCCGAAGGCGTTTATCTCTATACCGATGACGGCCGGAAGCTGATTGATGGCATTTCCTCGTGGTGGGTGAATCTCCATGGCCACGGCCACCCTGCTATCGTTTCCGCGATTGCGGAACAGGCCGCTAAAGTAGATCACGTCCTGCTGGCGGGATTTACGCACGATGCCGTCGAAAACCTCCGCAACGGCCTCAGAAAGATTCTGCCGGCGAGCCTCGAACACATTTTCTTTTCCGACGATGGCTCAACGGCCGTCGAAGTCGCGCTCAAGATGGCAGTCCAATATTGGAGGAACGTCGGGCGTCCAGAAAAACGGTCCATCGTAGCGCTTGAGCATGCGTATCACGGCGATACGGTTGGCGCGATGTCCGTCGGCGCGGATTCGGCTTTCAGCGACCCTTTTCGAGAGATGCTGTTCCCGGTGCACCGCGTCCATTCGGCTTATTGCCACCGATGCCCGGTGGGAAAAGAGCGGGCGACCTGCCGGATTGACTGCGCGGACAAATTAGAGCGGCTGCTCGAGGAAAAACAGGGAGAGATCGCCGCCGTAATCGTCGAACCGCTCCTGCAGGGCGCCGGCGGCATGATCGTGCATCCAGTCGAATTCCTGCAAAGGGTGCGCCGGGTGTGCAGCGAGGGCGACGTGCTCCTTATCGCGGACGAAGTGCTGACGGGATTCGGCCGCTGCGGGAAAATGTTTGCGTGCGAACTGGCTAACATTGTTCCCGATGTGATGTGCTTGTCGAAGGGCCTGACGGGCGGAGTCCTTCCGATGGGGGCCACTGCGTGCACCGGTACGATTCACGAGGCATTCGTCAGCGCGGACCGGACGCGCACTTTTTACCACGGCCATTCCTACACGGGAAATCCGATCGCGGCAGCAGCCGGCGCAGCAAGCTTGCGAATATTTGAGAGCGAGCCGGTGTTCGATCGCATCAACGCAATCGCGAGAATCCATTGCGAGAGGCTGCAGGCCATCCGAAACCATCCTGCGGTGGGAGAGGTCCGATCCATAGGCACGATGGCAGCGGTTGAGCTCCGAGCCGATGACGCGGGCTATTTCTCCAAGCTCCGACCGAGGCTCTATAAGTTTTTCCTCGATGCCGGCGTGCTGCTGCGTCCGCTGGGCAACGTCGTGTACGTTCTGCCACCGTACGCCATTACACCGCAGGAGCTGCACTACGTTTACGACCGGATCGCGGAATCGCTCGACTTGTGCCAGGATTAATTCTCGCGTGGGGAGTTTGACTCAGCCCGATAGAGAGAGTAGAAGAACACTGCGATGACCGACACAATTCATGCGGCCGACTCGGCCATGCCCCTCGTGGTGGGCATCGGGGGCACAACCAGGCTTTTATCATCGACCGATCGTTCACTCCGAATTGCGTTGCAGGCGGCGCAAGAAGCCGGCGCGCGCACATTCCTGTTCGACGGCGCGTTCCTTTCGCGGCTTCCCCACTACGCGCCGGAAAATCCCGAGCGCAACGAAGAGCAGCGCCAGTTGGTTGGAATGGCGCGGAAAGCCGACGGACTGATCGTCGCCAGCCCGGGCTATCACGGAGGCGTTTCCGGGCTGGTGAAAAACGCCCTCGACCTGCTCGAGGATCTGCGGGACGACGAGCGATGCTACCTCGATGGACGCGCGGTCGGATGCATCGTCAACGCTGCGGGGTGGCAGGCCAGCGTGAGCACGCTCGCGGCTCTACGCTCGATCGTACATGCCCTTCGAGGGTGGCCGACTCCCTTCGGTGCGACGCTGAATACGACGGAAAAGATCTTCGACGCGACAGGAGCATGCAAGGATGAGAAGGTAACGGCGCAACTGGAGACCGTCGGCCGCCAGGTCGTTGAATTCGCTCGCAAGTATCGGCGGTAAATCGTTTTGTAACGTTTCGCGGCCCTTAGGAACTTGCATGGCGGTGACGGACGTTTTTTTTCCAGCGGCCCTGTTTTGTTACACGATGACCATTACGTTGTTTCGATCATTCAGGCCGCGACACTAACGGGTCACCCAACGGAGGACCATTGAAAGTGAAAAGTTTCACGTCTGCTGCGATCGCGCTGGCACTTGTGTTTAGCGGCTTTTTCGTCACGTCAACGACGCGGGGGCAGAGTCTTAATGCCGTGCCGCCCAATTGTGACCGGGCTTGCCTGGTCGGGTTTATGAACAAATATCTGAGCGCTTTGGTCGGTCGGGACTCGAGCCGGGTGCCTTGGGCCGACAAAGTGGAGTTCACGGAAAATAACGCGCGACTAATGATCGGCGACGGGTCCTGGGCGGTGGTGACCGGCAAGGTGGATAACGATCTGGTTGTGGCTGATCCTCTCACTGGGCAGGTAGGCTACTTTGGGACCGTAGAGTTGAACGGCCTGCCCACCTGGTTCGCCGCGCGTCTTAAGGTCGCGGACGCCAAGGTGACAGAGCTGGAGACCGTTTGGCGGCCGCGGCCCGTGGTGGTGAACGCCGCCGCTCCGGGGGGTGGGGATCCGAAGGATCTGAAGCACGACCCTGCCATGTACGACTCGCTTGCGCCGGCAGAGCGCGTGCCGCGTCGAAAGATGATCGACTTGGCCAACGGCTACTTCGCAACGCTGCAGCTCAACGACGGAACTCTTTACACTGAATTCGATCCCACTTGTTCGCGGATCGATAATGGCACGAAGACCGCGAGCAACGCTGATTCTCCTCAGGCCAATTTCCGCTTGAACTGCGGCGACCAGTTTAAGACCGGCATGTATGCCGCCAACGACGCCGTGCGCGAGCGAGACTTCTTCCTGGTTGACGAGGAGAAAGGCATCGTCATGGCGAGAGCTTTTCTCGACCACAATGCAGTGGTGCAGACGATCAATCTGACGGACGGCACGCAAATTCATGCCGGCTTCAGGACGCCGAACAGCTTCGTCATGCTCGAGATGTTTAAGTTCAGGGACGGAAAGCTTTATCGCGCGGAGGTAGTGCATGCCGACACCAACTACCATGCCAGTTCACCGTGGACGCCAACTTCACGGCGTGATTAGCTGGAAATGATGTGCCTCATTAGAACTCGGTCACCTTCAAGCCGGCGCTGCAAGAACGCGCTTAGGTAGGCATCGTCAATGCGACTCACCGCGGGACCAATCGATGGCGCTCCTTCGTGGAGGTAGATCAAAGTTGTAAGATTGATTCCGCATGATCGACCTTAACGAGCAGTTCGGAGGGATCGACATCTACTTATTCGATCAACTCCTCCGAAAGCGCATCGCACCTGGGATGCGGATCCTTGATGCGGGCTGCGGCTTTGGACGCAACCTTATATACCTCCTCAGGGAAGGCTTCGAAGTGTTTGGAGCGGATTCGGATCCTCGCGCTCTCAAGGCAACTCGTCGCCTCGCCGCATCTATCGCGCCAAAACTCCCTGCGGACAATTTCCGACTGGAAAGTGTCGAAGCAATGTCCTTCCCAGACGCCGTCGCCGATGTTGTGATCAGTAGCGCCGTGCTCCACTTTGCCTCCAGCGACGATCACTTCCGGGCCATGCTGCACGGTGCATGGCGGGTTTTGAAACCGGGAGGCATCCTCTTTTGCCGTCTCGCCTCCTCGATTGGAATCGAGCACCAAATCCAGCGCGTCGCCAGACGCCGCTTCCAATTGCCCGACGGATCCGAGCGTTACCTGGTTGATGAAGCGCTTCTGCTCAAGCTCACTGAAGAATTGGGTGGACAGTTGGACGACCCCTTGAAGACGACCGTGGTACAGAACCAACGTTCCATGACCACCTGGATCGTACGGAAAAACCAGCAACCCTTGGTCGTCCATTAAAAGTAGTACTTCACAATTGACTGAGGAAAGTGAACTCGAACCGACGATTGGATTGCCTGGCGCAGGTCCTTTTCTGTGTCTAAGACAGGGGCAGAACGTTGATCCCTGCACAATTCGCCCATTGCGGTCCGCAAAATGGCTATTCGAGGGCTTACAAGGTCAACTCAGAGAAATCGCGAGACTGTGTGGCGGAGAGGGTGGGATTCGAACCCACGGTTGAGTTTCCCCAACACACGCTTTCCAAGCGTGCTCCTTAAACCGCTCGGACACCTCTCCGCACGATGAGGCCTCAGAAGCCTAACAAATTGACGCCAGCGCAGCAAACGGGAGAAATGGGGGCGCACCCCTGCCGGCTACGGATCGCTAAAATCTCTGCTACACTTTCTTGCGCTAATCCGGGGTAGTGCAATTGGTAGCACGCCAGCCTTTGGAGCTGGTTATCCTGGTTCGAGTCCAGGCCCCGGAGCCACTTCCCCGTTTCGATCGTCCGCGCGCATGTTGCAATAACGCGCGTGCGCCTATGCTATCGCCGGCAGGCGGCATTCGTGCAAATCGCGTGAGCCTCCGACAATTTAGATTCGACTTCAATTCAAACAGCGAGACGCCGCCATGTCCAGTTCCAATGCAAAACTTTCCGCCGATGACAGGCTCGACATCATGGAGCTTTTTGCAAAGTACGCTTGGGCGATTAATTTTGGCGATGACGAGGGAGTCTTGCAGTGCTTCGCGGAGGACGCGCTGCTCGATCGCCTGTGGCAGTGCAAAATGGCGGGGCACGAAAAGATTCGCCGCGCCTTCGAGGAACTTTGGTACGCCCGCCCGAGCTGGTGGATCGGCCGGCAGTACCTGGCGAATCATTTCTTCATGGAACCCGAAGGAGAGGGCGCGCGCGTGAGAGCTTTCTTTTCGATCTTGCAGTACAACGTGGAGTACCGCACGAATTTCGTCTTCGGCGTCGGCACGTCGGACAACTTCTGCACGAAGCGCAACGGCAAGTGGGTCTTCCAGTCGCTCAAGGTGAATGCGTGGATGGACCGGAATACCGTGCTGTGGGTCGGGGACTCGCGAGCGACGACGGCTGGACCCAAAGTCGCGGCGACCGCATCGCCGGCAAATACGGCGCAAGCGCCTACCAGAACTTAAGCGGCTGAGCGGGGCGACCTTCGACCCGAGGGAGCGACGAGTTGGGGTTGTTTCACCAAGCGGAGGGGACCCGCCTTGGTAAATTCCGAAGCGCGGAGAAGCAGGACTTCGAGTTCACGATCCGAGACCGACACTCTCGCGACTGCGACGCCGGGTTTAAAGGTCATACCGCCCTCCCACCCTCGTAACCCCGATAAAAGGGCCCGTATTGGCGAAGCGTATTCCCGGCGTAGAGTCCTGTCAAGTAATTAGGTTGATGAATATATCAATGGCTTGGTAAACCTGCCGCAGGCGACAGCTCAGCTTAGCGGAATCGTGGAAAGGAACGCGGGCAGTGCGAGGACAATGAGAAATCCGCTCAGCGCATAGGTGCAGATTGAAACGAATCCGAGGGGAAGAATTGCAATCAGGACTGGATCGCGGCCGCTTCGGTACATATCGAACATCATTCCGATCGCGCGAATCTGCATCCACATCGCCAGAGGCGCGTACAACAGGACCGGCCACACCTTCGCTGGTCCGCTGGGACCAAAATGGGCCGCGGCGAGCATCGGAAATACCAATATCATCGGGAGCAGCGTGAGTCCTGCTGCCTTCAGCCCCAACTTTTTTCTGTCTTCCATGTATGGCAGCGTACATCATGGCTGCACGACTAACGAGCGGGTCCGTCGCACCGTGTAGCGAAATCGTCAACCTCATCTCCGCGATCCGCCCTGCGCCGCTGCGTGCACAATCGATCGCCGGCTCGCGCTCTATGCCTCCTGCATGCACGATGGTCGTTTCATGGGGATGGCGAACTACGAACTCCGCTTGATTTTTCGAGCAACCGCGCCCCCAGTTGATGTATCTTATTTCCCGGGTGCATCCTCCGCACCCAAACCGCTGCGCCAGCGGCAATCCCCACGACACGGGGACCTCCGGAGGCAACGCTGGGGAACCTCCCGCGCCGCCGTTCCGGAATTTCACCCTACGCAAGAGCTACGTTCTCTTTTGCTCAGGGTCTATCCCCGCGGGAGCCAACGCGTTTCCGCACGGGACACAGGAGGATTCAATGAAACGAGTCGTAAGTCTTTGCGCCGTGCTGTCGCTGGCTCTATGGCTGAGCCCGGCAGTTCACGCGCAGTCCAATCAAGTTATTCCCGGCACCCAGGTGCGTCTCACATTGCTCGATGGGCTAAGCACCAGCGTCGCCCACAATGGCGATCCCTTCACGGCGATCGTTGCGGAACCCGTATTTTTGGGAAACCAGCTAATCCTGCCTGCGGGAGCCAAGGTTCACGGCACAATTACCGCCGTCGATCGCCCCAGGTATTTCTCCATGTTCCGTGGTGGCGCTTCGATGAATCTGGCATTTAGTTCCATCGAAGTGGAGAGCCGAATCTTCCCGGCGAAGCTGAGCATTCTCTCGATCTATAGCGGCGGGACGGAAGCGACCAAACAGCGGAAGGACCTGAAGACCGTCGAGGGCGAAGACGTCCAGGAAAGCCGCGGCATCAAGGGTGATGTCGAGGATGTAGCCATCGGAACGGCGGGCGGTTCAACCGTAGGGCTGATCTTCAGTCATGTCCTGCGGGGCACCGTGTTTGGACTGGTCGGCGGCACGGCCTACGTGGTGGCGAAGAAGGGGAAGGAAGTTGATCTGCCGGCCCAGACGGGGATTCTGGTGCGCATGGATACCACCCTGTCGCTTCCCGCGTCGCTGCTGCACAACGCGTCATACACTTCTGGCGGCAACTAGACAGCGCGCTCGCAGGGGCTCACCGATGCTGGTTTTTCTGGCGTGATTCACTCGCTGGATGGATGAGACGCCGTTCTAAGCCCCAGCCCGAACGGTGGATTGCCTGTCTGCACTCTTGAGGAAGCGGTAAAGGCTTGTCCGGCCGATCCCGAGCATGCGCGCGGCGCGAACGCGGTTGCCGTTGCATGTCTCGAGGACTCGCCGGATATGCATGCTCCGCATTTCGCTCAGGGGCAACGGCCGCCAATCGCCGTTCGCCGTCACTGCTGAACTTTGCAATTTGCGCAGCTGCTCCGCCAGATCGTCGAGTGCTTTCGTCAGGCGCAGATAATCGAGAGGCTTGCAGAGATAGTCGCAAGCGCCATGTTTGATTGCCTCAATCGCCGAATCAACCGAATGCGCCGCCGACATCAGAATCACGTGCATCCCGGGACCTTGATGCAAAACCTTTTCGAGGAATGCGAGGCCAGTCGTGCCGGGCAGCTTGCAATCCGCGAGAATGACGCGGCAGCTCCCCAGACGAGCTTTCTCGAGTGCTTCTTGGGAACTCACCGTGCCGACCGTCGGGAACCCGGCCCGCCCGAGTGAGTCTCTCGTAAGGCTCATCTGAGCTGGATCGCCATCCACCACGCAGACTGTCAGATTCCCCCTCGCCGCTAAGATGGTCGAAGTGTGAGGAGCAAGGCTCATTCCGGTTGGATAGGCACGACTTGGGCCAGAGTGGCAGCCAGCGCGCCGTGGGCGGAATTATGCTGTGAGGTCTCGCCGGCGAAGGAATGGAAACTGATAAAGCTTCTGGATTGAGGCTGTTGATCGAAAAGCGCGAGCGCGGCAGAAGTCCGCCCAAGAAATTATTCTGCGCGAACTCCAGTAAAGCACGATCGAATGGCGTCCCGAACCGGAACCGCAGTTTCAAACTGGGCCACATCCGAAGATTTCCTTGGCAACGCGAGCGGAGACAGCAGCTGAGCGCGTGCCCGAATTAGCCCCAGTGCGAGCCCGGATAAAGAAGCGCGAGCGCGAGCCCAAAAATCGCTCCGAAGATTTTGTCATATAGGACCCAGGCGAGCACGATTCCCAACATTCCGAAATTTTGATTATTGGTCCAATCGAGAAATCGCACCGCCAGGCCTTGACTCATCAGTAGCGTGACGCCGGTGCGGCCGTCGAGCGGCGGGACCGGCAGAAGATTGAATGTTCCGAGGAGTACATTCAGAACGAAAAGAATGCTCAAAAACGTTGCGGCAAACTGGGCCCCTCCCGGACCGGTGGCCTCCGTGATGCGCGTGAACGCTACCGATTGCGGCATTCGCAGGTATCCGAGCGCCATCCCTCCGCGAATCCCGACGGCCGCCATAATTGCCAGCGTGAAATTTGCCCCGGGTCCGGCCAGAGCCATCCACGCAGCGCGGCGCGGATAGCTGCGCTGCCAGGCGGGGTCGTAGGGCGCACTCGCCCAGCCAAACATCCAGTGAGGAGGAAGAATGTAAGTGGCGATCGGCACCAGAACCATCCCGAACGGCGCGCGGCGAATGTGCGGCAACGGATTCATGCTCGCTTGCCCTCCGTGAAACGCAGTGGGATCGCCGCCAAGATGCGCGACGAGCGAATGCGCGCCTTCATGACACGTCGTGGAAAAAAGAAACACGATGTACCAGATAATTCCGAGAGCGATAAAATCCGGGGCCATGGTGACGCCAGACTAGAACGGCGGCGCGCAATCCGCAAGCGCTGATCCCGCATAACTCGACGCGAGACGCGCGAATTTCCGAAGAGGCCATCTTCTTTCGCGGTGCAGACCGGTATGCTAGACTCCGCGAAGCGGTCGCATCGCAAGAAAAATTGCGACGCAGACCGGCGATCGGTGGAACTTCGGGCTCTGTGCAACGATTCCCCGCGAACCCCGCCAGGCCCGGAAGGGAGCAACGGTAGCGGGTCAGCTTCGTGTGCCGCGGATCACCCGAAGTTCCTCTTATCGCTGCCGACTGGCAGGGATTTCGAGGCCGAAAACAGGATCGAATGAGCTACAAAGTCATCGCGCGAAAATATCGCCCGCAGACGTTCGCTGAAATCGTCGGGCAGCAGCACGTCACGCGGACGCTCGCGAACGCGATCGAATCGAATCGCGTCGCGCACGCGTACATTTTCTCCGGCGTGCGAGGTGTCGGCAAAACAACGGCCGCGCGCATCCTGGCCAAGGCTCTGAACTGCGTGAATGGCCCTACGGCCCAGCCGGATGGCACGTGCGACTCCTGCCGCGAGATTTCTGCGGGCACGTCGCTCGACGTTCTTGAAATCGACGCCGCATCAAACCGCGGCATCGATCAAATCCGCGAACTGCGCGAAATGGTGCGCTATGCGCCTGCATCGAGCCGCTACAAGGTTGTAATACTCGACGAGGCCCATCAGTTGACCGACGAGGCGTCGAACGCCCTGCTGAAGACGCTCGAGGAACCGCCCGAGCGCGTCGTGTTCATTCTGGCCACCACTCGCGCCGAGGATCTGGTCGAGACGATCAAATCGCGCGCGCAGCTTTTCCAGTTTCGCTCGCTCACGTTTCAGGAAATCTCGGGCCAGATCGAAAAAATCGTTAAGGCGGAAAATCTCAAGATCGACTCCGGCGCCGTGGCAGTCCTCGCGCGCGCGGCGGAAGGCAGCTTGCGCGACGGTCTCTCGTTGCTCGAGCAGGCGATGGCGTATGCCGGCGACGACATCTCGGACGCGCAAGTGCGCGAGCTGCTCGGCGTCGTCGCCGAAAGCGTGCTCGATGATCTCGTCGGGGCGATTGCGGAACAATCCTCCGAACGCGCGCTGGGACTCGTTCACAGGCTCATCGCCGACGGCCAGAACTTGCAGCATTTCTGCCGCGAGGCGATTCGCCATTTCCGCAACCTGCTCGTGGCCCGTGTGTGCGGCGCCGATTCGGAGCTTGTCGCCGCGCCGCGGGATGAACGCCCCCGCTTGGCGGAACACGCCGCGAGATTCAGCGAAGAGGACCTCACGCGCTTTTTCAATGTTCTGCTGGAAACTGACGACGACTTGCGGCGAAAACCTGATCCGCGCTTGCACTTGGAACTAGGCCTGCTGCGACTCGTCAACGCGCAACGCCTCGCGCCGCTCGAAGAGATTCTTGGAGATTTACGGGGAGACCAGCGTCCAGCAAAATCTTCGCAAACGCCGCAGGGCGTCCTGCCGCGGGCGACCGCTTCGGCACAATCCGTTTCCGTTTCTTCGTCGGGCGCGGCTGCCGTACGGATGGCTCCGTCGCCGGAAACGAAACTTTCCGTTGCACCGTCCACCGCGCCGGAGCGTCCGGTGTCAAATGTTCCGGTGCCTGCGTCGCCGCCTCGGATCATCGCGCGCGCCGCGGAAGATGGCGCAAGCGGATTGGCTTCGGCGCAATTGGATGCGGTCAAAGCAATGCTGCAAAGTTCCAGATTGCTTTCGTCTTTTCTCGAGCACGCCACGCGCTGCGAAATAGACGCCGGCGAGTTCCGGCTTTTTTTCCATGCCGAGAATCGCACGCTGACGGAAATGCTGCCGCGCGAAGCGATGGAGCGATTGCGCACAGCTGTTCAGGAAGTCGTGGGCCAGCCTTTGCGCGTCTGTGTTAAACTGGATTCCGGGCGAGCAGGAATGGGACGCAGTTCGGAATTGCGCGCCAGGTTTGAAGAAGATCCGATCGTTAGGGCGATGCTGGAAAAATTCGGCGGCCAGATTTCAAGAGTCAAGCGCCCGGGCGAGGAATAACCCATGGAAGTAAAAGCACTGCAGCAGATGCTCTCGCAGTTCCGGCAAGTGCAGGAGACGCTTGAGAAGCGCATTGACGGGCTTAGCGTCGAAGCGTCTGCCGGAGGCGGCATGGTGTCCGTGAAGATGAATGGACAAAAACAGCTGACGGAAGTTCGCATCGAGCCGGATGTCTTCAAGTCCAAAGATCAGGAAATGTTGCAGGAGCTTGTTCTCGCGGCCGTGAACGAAGCCACGCGGCGCGTGGACGATGAATTGGCCAAGCAGATGAAGGATCTTACAGGTTCCGCTCCTGGAATCATGGGCTTGAAAATCCCGGGCCTGTTCTAGTCTGGATTTCCTCGTAGGACCGCATTTCCCTTCTTCGATTTCAATTCCGTGCGTTTGCTGCCCAAGGTTGGGACTCGCACCAATAAAACTTTGTGACGAAAAAAAGAAGCGCAGCTCTCGCTGCGCCCCTTTCAGATCAGTTTTCGACGTGGCCTATCGCGGTGGTGGTCCCATGGTGAAGCCGGGTTGATGGTGGAACAATCCGATCAGCACGGTTCCGGTGAGGACGTGGCCGTCCATCGCTTTCTGAACGTCATCGCGGCTGGCGCCCTTCTGCAAATCGAGCATCGTATCGAGCGCGAAAAGCTCAAACGTGTAGTGGTGCACGGGTCCCGGAGGCGCGCAGGGGCCGAAGAACATCGGCTGGCCCGTGACGTTGCCGGCTTGAACTCCAACCGTCGAATCCGCCTTCACGCCCTCGGGGAGCGACGTGGCATCGCCCGGGATATTAAAAATCATCCAGTGCGTGATGTCGTCCATCGACTTCCGCGCGTGCGCATCGGGATCATGCAGCAATAGTACGAAGCTTTTCGTGCCGGCCGGCGCATTGACCCACGCGAGCGGCGGCGAGGTCATATTCGCAGGTTGCGTCATCGCTTTTCCGTCCGGCGAACAGGTGTATTTGTCAGGGATCGTCCCTCCGTCGGTGAGCCCCGTGCTGGTAAGCTGCAGCGGCGGTCCCGGCGCCGGACGTCCACCACCACCGCCAGCTGGCGGAGGTCCCTGCTGTGCCAGAGCCGGAGCTACGCCGGCTGCCAGCAAAAGTGTCACGATAGCGAGCGGTCGCATGATTCTCATTTGCATTCCGTCTTTCCTCCCTTATCCGCTGCTGGAAGCATTCCAGAGTCGGTTCCCCACAATCCCACCACAAAGCGCACGATTGTAACTCCCGCGGAGTCGCGCGCGCAATCTATCATCCGAACTTCAGACGCGCGACCGGGAATCGCGTTTCACGTCTGGCGCAAGCGGATGCGACTCTGCGATAATGGGCTTGCATGCCTGATTTTGCCCCTTCCGTCACGCGATTAATTGATGAGTTGAAGCGCCTGCCCGGCATCGGGCAGAAAACAGCGCAGCGCCTCGCCTTTTACCTGCTGCGAGTGGACAAGGGGCAGGCCCTCGCGCTTTCCGACGCGATCCGCGAAGCCAGGGAAAAGGTCCGCGAGTGCTCCATCTGCAATAACATCACGGATAGCGATCCCTGCCTTTTTTGCAGCAGCACCACGCGAAGCAAGAACATGATCTGCGTGGTCGAAGAAGCCACGAATATCCAGGCCGTCGAGAAAACGCGGCAATTCAACGGACTTTATCACGTACTCGGTGGCGCACTTTCGCCGCTGCAGGGCGTCGGGCCCGATCAACTGAAGATCAGGAGCCTCATCGAGCGGCTTAAGGGCGGCACGGTCGAGGAAATCATCGTCGCTACCAATCCCACCGCGGAAGGCGAGGCGACGTCGGTGTATCTCTCGAAGTTGATCAAGCCGCTCGGCGTACGTGTCACGCGAATCGCAATGGGCATTCCGGTAGGCTCGGATCTCGAGTATGCCGACGAAGTCACGATGATGAAAGCGATGGAAGGGCGCCGGGACGTGTAGCTTTCCCCTGTCGCTTCCCACTGGCCCGCTTGCTTCCCGCGCTCGATCGGCGTATACCAAAGCCATTGACTGACGGAGGCGCCCGATGTCCTCGTTCGACCATTACATGGCGCAGTACGACCACGAACACACCAACGCCTGGAACAAAATCCTGCACGGCATCGGAATCCCCGTCATCATTGCCGGTATAATTCTGGCGGCTTTGACGTTCTGGCGCACCGGTCTGGGGCTCTTCGTCGGCGGATGGATTCTGCTTTTTGCCGGCCACCGGATCGAGGGCAATAAGCCGGCCTTTTTTCAGGGCCTGGTGTATTTCCTCGTGGGGCCAGTCTGGATCGCTAAGGAACTCAAGGACGCGCTATTTGGGTCGTCGCGGCGGTCCACAACCACGCCGTAGCGGCCCGGCTCGGCGCAACTCGGCTGCGAAATCGCTGCGAATCTGAAGTTACCCTTTCGCACCACCGGGCCACCGCGAGGCAGCGGGCTCAAACGCGGGTGCTACCCTTAATTCCTACCCTCCGGAGGATCGCGTGGTCGAGTCGTTGCCATTGGATGACGCCAGCACACAGAAGCGCCGTAGCACGCGTATTGTGCAAGCCGTGCCGATTACGGTAGCGGGTGTGGACGCGCTCGGCCAGCCGTTCAAGGAACGCACCACGACCGTGATGGTCAACTGTCACGGCTGCAAGTACCAGTCCAAGCACTACGTTCCCAAGAATTCGACGATCAAGCTCGAGATTCCCCACCCCAACCCCTCGCTCCCTGCCCGCTCGGCGGTGGGACGCGTGGTATGGGTTCAGCGCCCGCGAGCGGTGCGCGAGCTCTTTCAGATCGGGCTGGAGTTCGAGGTTGCGGGAAACATCTGGGGGATCGCGTTCCCGCCGGAAGATTGGTTTGCACTTCCGGGCGACGAGGCACCCGCCGCTGCCGCGCCCACCGAATTTGCCGTACCTCCTGCGACAAAGCCATCCGCTGCTCCCGCGACTGCGGCAAGGGAGGTTATGGCTGCGCCACCGAGACAAGCATCCAGCGCGGTCCCGCCGACTGCGGCACCATCCTCCGAAAGCAGAATGCACGTGATGCCCGGCCCCGCGCCAACTTCGGCGCCATCTTCTGCGCCCTCTCCCGCGCCACCGCCGGCGTCGTCGTCCGCGTTATCGCCCGCCGCATCGCAGGAAGCGCAGCTCGCAACCGCGCGGCAGATGGCCAAGATGGTAGAGGACGCCAAAGAGACGCTGGACAAGACACTGAAGAGGGGCGCTCAGTCCGCGATCAACGACGAAATGACAATCGTGCGCCAACAGCTTGACGTCCAACTACATGAAGCTGTCGAGCACGCCATCAAGGTTTCGATGGAACGCGTTTCCGAGTCGGCCGTCAAGAAAGTAGTGCAGCAAGCCTCGGATCGCACTGCTGCTATCGTCGAGGAAGCGCGCAAAGCGAGTGATACCAACGCCGAGAATCTGGACGCCAAAATGCGCCAAGCGGTCGAGCAAGCGGTCAGCAACGTTGCCGATCAGGCCGCCCGACAAGCCGCGGAACAGGCAGCCGCGCACAACTTGAAAAACGCCGTCGAAGAAGCCGTCGAGCGCGTGATTTCACAGCGCGAAGCATCCACTCCATCGCTCGGCATCCTTTCCTCGCCCGAAGCGGCGCAGCAGCACCTCGATCAATGGAAGAAGGGCCTCGAAGAAACGGCTCAGGGCGTTCGCGCTCGGACAATTGACGACGCACAAGCCGACGCAGCCGCAGCCAAGCAGCGCTGGAACGAAGAATTCGAAGCCGCGGTGAAGGGAGCTTCGCAAAACCTCGGCCAGAAGGTCAGCGAAGCGTCGCAAGCGGCGCTCGAAGAGGCGGAACGGGATATCGCCGAGCGACAATCGGGCGTTCGCGCGTCCTTGGATGAGGCGGTCGCCAGCGCGCAGGCGACCATTCAATCGTTGGGCTCGGGGTTCGAACAGGAACGCGCGCGCACCGAAATGGCGAAGACGCAGCTCGAGGAAGCGGCGCGGTCCACGGTCGACGAGGCACGACGCAACCTGGACGACATCGCCGCCGCGCAACACCAGGAGGCCGTGCGCCGCGCCGATCAGGCAATTGCCGAGCGCGCCCAACAAATTGAGCCGGTGCTCAGGAATTCGGCGCAACAAGTGTTTGAGCGCCTTTCCAACGAGATCGAGCAGAAGCTGGCGCCCAAGATCGAGGAAGCGCAGAAGGCGACCTCTGGACTGACGGAAGCGGGCGAGCAGGCAGCGCGGCTTCAGAGCACCATTCGCGAGCAAGTCCAGCAGGCCTCCGACCAGGCGGCGGAAATCGAAGCGATGGTCCGCGAGCACGCCCGAAGGGCCGCTGAACAGGCTTCTCAAATTCAGACGGCCGCGCGCGAACAAGTTCAACGGGAATCGCAGCAAGCCGTGGAGGAATCCCTCGAGCGCCTCCGGCAGGAGTCTGCGAAAGTCCCGGCAGAGTTCGAGCGGTCTGTTCGCGCCACTCTTTCCAAGGTCGAAGAAGAGTTCGAGCACAAGAGCGTTGGCGCGCAGCACGAGACGTACGAAGCGCTTTCAAAGGCGGCCGACTGGTATCAGAAGAAAGCCCATACCACGATGCAGTCCACGCTCGAGAAGGCTGTCGAGCAATCCACGTCCGCCCTGCGTGGGCGCGCGGCCGAGATTTCGAGCCTCGTGGCTTCCGAACTTGACCACTACCGCCGATCCTACGTCGAGCACAGCCAGGCGGAAATCGAAGAGGCTGCGAAGGATATCGTTGACCGCGAGCGCGCCAAGCTCGGCGAAAACGCGGAAATCGCGCAGGCAGGTTTCTCCGACCGCGTCCAGCACGTGACCGGCGAATCGCTTCGCCGGTTCGAAGAGTCTTCACGCCAGGCTCTTGAAAAGGCGCGCTCCGACATGGAGTACAACCGCGAAGGATCGCTCACCGAGTTTCAAAAGAGCATCGAGGAAAAGATGTTGCAGAGCGTCGAGCAGGCGCAGGTCCATCTGCAATCGCAGGTCGGCCCGATCATCGAAGCGCTCGAAGCGAACCGGCAGCGGCAGAACCAGGAGTGGATGGAGCAGCTCAAGAAATCCACTAACGAGTCGATCGAACAGTACAAGTCGCGCCTCGAGAATGCTTCCAACTCCTGGCTGCTCGCATCCGCCACCACCCTTGGCCAACATTCGCAGACCGTCCTCGATACGCTCGCCAAGGCCGCCGAAAGGCGCATGCGGGAGAGCATCGCCGGAGTGTTGGCCGGAATGGGCGACACTCTAAAGGACCGCCTCATGGGAATTTCCGAGAATATCAGCGCCGAAGATGCCGACGACGAAGAAGCGTCCCCCGCGAAGAAATAGAACCCGCTCGGCTTTAACCTCCGCCTGACCCTTAAACTGAAATTGTTGCAGACTGCGCTTCAACACCTTGTGTGTAACCAATCATGGTTTGCTTCAATTGAGAATCCACCTCGTCCGCAATTGTCATCACGTCGAGGAGCAGAGTACTAAAGTCGGTGGCTGCCAGGTTCTTCTGCAGGGTGTTGAAGATGCTGACTTGCAGAGCTCGCGATTCCTCCACCATCATCGGAACGCTGTAGCCTTGCTTTCGTCGCACAACCCCGTGCTCGCGAGCAGCTTTGGAAATCGGAGCGACTGTATTCTGAGCCAGCCGAAGGCGGCGGACGAGGTCGCCCAAAAGTAACGGCAGGTGCCCGGTGCGCTCTGTAAAGCTAAGTGGCAGGGCTGCGAGTTCCTGGTTAACCTCTACGCGGGATATCCAATCTTGAATGGTGCGATCCGTTTCGCGCTCCAAGATTGCGGCGACGCGCTCCTTCTTCATCTCTGGACGGGGAGAAGGATTCGCGAGCTTGGCCGTAATGAGCTCGGCGATTTTCCCTACCGCAATCGGCTTCACAAGGACTTCATCGGCTTCCAGGAGAATCGCTGCCATGGCCTCTTGCAGGGCCGGATAGCCGCTGGTCACCAGCGTTACAGCCTTGGGATGGGTATGGCGCATGGCGCTCACAATGGTAAATCCATCGCCAGCATCTGGCATGTGCAGGTCGGAGAGCAGCACGTCGAATTTCTCGGTTGCAATAAGCCGAAGCGCTTCGTTTACGGTAGGCGCCGTTACCACTTCGAATCCGCGTTTTTCCAGGCCTTCCTTGAATATTTCCCGGATGTCATCGTTGTCATCGGCGAGCAGAATTCGATGCTTCATATGTTGCGCCTCTTTTCTTTTCGCGCCTCGTAAAACGTCGGTAGCCTTTTCTTCCTTTGCAAAAGAATGGCCAAAATTAAGAATCGGGGAGCTGCAAACGAGGCAAATTCAGGTCGGCACGCTCCAGAGGTAATAAAACATTTGTTAGCAATTATTTCTGGGGTGACCGATGAGCTTCGAGCTGGAGGAAGCACCCTGCGCTTGCTTCGCCGGAGGATCGTTCTATGACGAGGGATTGGTTCAGATGTTTCGATTCGGTACGTAGAGTTCCGATGTGGGAATTGGCAGCTACTTGTGTTGGCTATAGCATCGCAGGGATATTGGCGTGGACCGACAGGCGATTACCGAAGTGCGCCCCGCGAAGAAACAGATGCCGCTCAGAAGCCCGCGCCAGCTTCAGTTGCTGGAGGTCGCCTTCTGGTCCTTAATCTGAATTTCATTCACCACTTGCTGAACGTTTGGGACAGCAGACGCCACGCCCTGAGCACGCGAGCGCTTGCCTTCCGAATTGACGTCCCCCGTCAGAGTGACCACGCCGTTCTTCACCTCGTACTTAATCTGCTTCTTTAGCTTATTTTGGATCAGCGCGGCATCGAGATTCTTCTCAATCCCATGATCAAGGTCGGAATTCATCGCTTTAGCGTCGCTCGCGTCGCCGGGGGGAATGACGGCAATCTGATCCGATACGACCTGCGGATCGGCGATGGATTTCGCGATCGATTCAGCCTGAGCCTTGTCGGCATCTGCCGTTACGTTGCCGCCAAGCGTCACAACTCCTTTTTCGCGGTCTTCGCTCACGCTCACGTTCTTGAAACCGGACTGGTCGAGGGACCGCCGAATGCTGTCGGAGACGTCAGGCGATTGTTTCGCCGCGGTGGAACATCCAGCAAGGACACCGATCTCAAGGAGCAACAGCGTGCTGCCAATCGTTCCGAGAATTCTTATGTGCCTGCCCATGGTTGCCTCCTGGCTTTTTTGAAGAAGTGGGAAACATAGAAATCTAATGGGCGTGTCCTTTGCATCCTGGGTGCTCGCACCGGCAATCAACGTCGGGCGTCTTTTCCATGGCTTCGCAGGCCGCGCTGCAGTATTTGCCGTCAGTTACCGTGCAGCTGCACACAGGGTGCGCGCATTTTTGTCCTTTTGGCGACATTCAGATCTCCTTCAAGCGTCGATTTCACGGCGGTCGAGCGACATATTCACTTTACCGCCGGCGCTTCGAGCGTACCTTCCTGGCGGAAACTGTCGCTACGCGTCTTACTCGTTTAACTTGCCGAATGGCGCGGCTCTTCAACGCTTTCCGCTTTCGCCGGACGGTTTTCGGCGCCTTGTTAATCTTGGCCGCGATCGTGCCCAACGCGGAACCGATGGTGCGAGCGACGGCAACAAGCGTGTCGTTGTCGCTGCTGCCGGAATGCCTGTGCGATTTCGTGTTCATTCGATCCTCCGTTTAGTTGTTTGCAATGTTTGGTGATGTGATCAGGTTTGGATGGCAGGCGCCTATTCCAGTCGCCGCGACCCTGGTTTAAGCTCTTAAGCGCTTTTCGCTCGAGTAAAGGCCTGTTCGCCGGCGTCTGTGGCGTCCATCACGCGCTCGGCTGCGTCGCTTACTGCTTGCCGTGCGCGCTTTTTGAAGTTTCTGCTCGTAGCGACTACGTCATCAATGGCGTCCCTCGTGCCATCCGCTAGAAACTCGCGGGTTTCCTCGCCGGACTTTGGCGCGAACAGGATCCCTAGAGCGGCCCCAACTCCGAGGCCAACTGCAAAACCAACAAATGGGTGTGATAATCCATTGTTCTTCATCGATCCCTCCCGTGAAATTGCGCTCTGAATCTCTCGCAGTCTTTGCTTATTAAGCGGAATTCCACAAACACAATATGCCGCGGGCTTTTGAGGGGCCATACCGTGAAGCACTCAGATTGGCGAGCAGAGTCTGGCAGAGGCCAGGCGCAGTTCCCGATTTCGAATTTCGGCAGTCGCCCCGGTATAATGGCCGCTATGGCGAATCATTCTTATCTGAGTGTTTGGTGCAAGGATTTTCCCGAAGATCTCATCCTGGAAAGGTTGGGCGCGTTCCTGGAGGCAGTTCCCTTCTCGACGTCGAGGCCGGGGTTCACCTACCTGGCCATCCGCGCGGTGGATGCTACCGAGTCTCCGATCCTGGAGCAGGACTTGCGCGCCGTGCCGCACGATGCCGCCGGGATTGTCGAAATCGCGCGGGATCAAGTTCATAGCGATTGCTCATATGAAGTCGGCTGCCATTGGGATCTCGCGGTTTTTGACGCGGTCACCGGAAAATCAAAGGTCGAGCCGCAGCCGCTCGAGATTCTTTGTCGCGGCGAAGACTACGACGGCGGCTTCTGGCGCGAAAGCGGCCACTTCGAAGTGAATCTCGGTTTCGAGCACCTTTACACCGGACACGCAGGGTTGCTCGGCATACGTCCGGGTCCAAAGACACCCGCTCAGAGCCCCGAAGAGGCGCGATTTTTGGAAGCGATGGCGTGGCCCGAAAACCTGGCGAAATATCAGGAAAAGACGCGTGAAAATATTCGCAAGCTCCTCGATTGGATGCGAAGAATCGAAAGCTCATTGCCGGTCGAGAAGGTCCGGCTCTGGTCGGAGGGCGAAGAGAACTTCGAGGCTCGCCTCGACGAAATTGTGGCCGCACGCTGACCGGGAACAGGTTCAGAACAGCCCTTCCGCGAATGGAATCAAAACGCTAGAATCTACGTTATACAATGGGAATTCGGGCAGGCCAGAAGGTGCCACAGGGAATGCAAGCTGACTGTCGATGTGCGGCCGCGACTGAAGCCAATAGCGCGCTTGCGGCGTCCAATACTCACCGATGAGCGCCATCGCACAGCCCGTTTCCGCAACCGCCGCGAGGCCCGCGCGCAAGCCCTCGGGATGGTCCCAGCTAAAGCTGCTCCTGCCCTACGTATTTCGCTACAAACGCATGGTAGCCGTCGGGATGGTGGCCCTTACGTTGACTGGGCTGCTTGGTTCGCTGCCGCAGCTGATCATTGGCTCGATCACGGACTTGTTGCATGCCGCGCCCCAGCCACTTTCGACGCTTACCGGAACGGCGCGGGCAATTCTTCATCCCCTGTTCGCGTTCTACGCGCCGCTCAGCCGGCATGCCCTGGGTCTCTACTGCATCATCCTCGTCGTCGTGATGTTGATAAAGGGATTTTTCTCATTCTGGTCACGCTGGATATTGATCGGCATGTCTCGCGAGATTGAATATGACCTGCGAAACGATCTGCTGACCCGCCTTCTGGCCATGGATCCCGAGTTCTACTCGAAAAATCGTACTGGCGACCTGATGTCGCGCGTGACCAACGATTTGAACGCCGTTCGCATGGTTCTGGGCCCCGGCATCATGTACACCGCCAATACCATCGCGACGATGGTGATGGCCGTCTACTTTATGATCAAGCTCTCGCCCGTGCTGACCATGTGGGTCCTGATACCCGTGCCGTTCGTTGCGTTTGCGGTGCGCTATTTCGGCCAGATCATTCACCGCCTGTCCGAGCAGATACAGGCCGCCCTGGGCGTGCTTTCCACCCGCGCGCAGGAAAACCTCACAGGCGTTCGCGTGATCCGGGCATACGCGCAGGAAAAGCCTGAAATCGAATCTTTTGACCGCGCCAATCGCGACTATGTTGACCACAATATCAAGCTGATCGGTTCGTGGAGCCTGTTTTTCCCGGCGCTCGCCGCGCTGATCGGCGTGACGGTCGTAATCCTGCTTGGCATGGGTGGCGTCCAGGTCATCCATGGGCGAATATCGCTCGGAACATTTTTGGCTTTCTACACGTTTCTGGGCCAGCTCGTGTTTCCGATGATCGCCATAGGTTTTGTGACCAACATTTTCCAGCGTGGCGCGGCTTCGATGGGCCGTTTGAATTACATTTTGAAAGCCCAGCCCAACATCCGGAACGCGGCAGTTTTGGAAGATGAGGCTCCCCCGGAGGGAGTACGCGGGAATCGTCAGTCGAGCAAACGGGCCGGCGAAGAAAGCGCAGCAACGCAGGCAACGATCCGCGGCGAAATTGAATTCCGGAATTTGACATTCACTTATCCCACTGGCTCGAACGGGACTCCCGGCCCTGTGGTGCTGCACGATATCAATCTTGAAATTCCAGCCGGCTCGACGCTGGCCATCGTGGGACCCACTGGTAGCGGCAAGTCAACTCTGGCCGCCCTTGTGGCCCGGCTATGGGAAGCGCCGCCCGGAACGCTTTTGATTGACGGCGTTTCCATCCGCGACTATCCGCTCGAGACGCTGCGCCGGTCCATCGGATTCGTGCCGCAGGATACTTTTCTGTTCAGCGAAACGATTCGGGAGAACATTGCGTTCGGTGTGGATATTCTGGACGAAGAACAGGTCCTTGAAGCGGCCGAGATCGCCACGATCTCGGGCGAGATTCTTAGCTTTCCCCAGCGCTACGAAACGATGGTGGGGGAACGCGGTATCACTCTTTCCGGCGGCCAGAAACAGCGAACTTCCCTCGCGCGTGCAATTCTACGACAGCCCAAAATCCTGGTGCTGGATGACTCGCTTTCCAGCGTGGACACCGATACCGAAGAGCGGATTCTAAAGCAACTCGCTACGGTGATGCGCCAGCGGACCACAATCCTCGTGGCGCACCGCATCTCCACCGTAAAAAATGCCGACCAGATCGTCGTCTTGCGCGAGGGCCATATAATCGAGCGCGGCACGCACGATGAGCTGCTCGAGCTCAATGGCTATTACGCCGATCTCTATCAGAAACAGTTGCTCGAAGAAGAATTGGAACGCGAATGAGTGATTTCCGCGAAGAAGAGAAACTCGGAAAGCTCTACGACACCCACCTGACGCGGCGGCTGATGAAGTATCTCTGGCCGTACCGTTGGATGGTCGTGGTCGCCGTTTCGATGACGCTGGGCGTCGCGGCGATGGGCATCGTCGGACCGTACCTCTTCGGCCACGTCGCCGTGGACGGATTCATCGTTCCCGCCACGGTCCATTCGATCTCGGTGCACACCGCGTTGGTTGGAATAATGTGGGTTGTGGTGGCGTATCTCGGTTCCCTGGTCGCGAACTTCGGCCTGCAGTATGCCCAGGTGCGTATCATGCAATCGGTCGGGCAGAAAACGATGTACGACCTGCGGAAGGAAATCTTCGAACACCTCCAGCGGCTGCCGATCAGCTTTTTCGACCGCAGCCCCGTAGGCCGGCTCGTCACTCGTGCAACGACCGACGTGGACGCGCTCAACGACCTTTTCGCGTCGGGCGTGGTCGCCATGCTGAACGATTTCGTGCAGCTGTTCGGCCTTGCCATATTCCTACTGTGCTGGCGGCCGGTTCTGGGGCTTGCCACCCTCTCGCCCCTGCCGTTCATGATCGTCCTCACCTATTTCTTTCGCAACCGCGTCAGGGACGCAAACCGCGGAATCCGGACCGCGATCGCTCGAATCAACGGATTTCTTCAAGAGCACATTAGCGGCATGGCGATCGTGCAGCTTTTCAATCGCGAGCGAAAAGCTCGCAAGCAGTTCGCGGAGCTGAACCGCATCCACATGGAAGCCTACAAGCGCGCAATCGACGCTTTTTCCTACTTCTTCCCCGGAGTCGAATTTCTCAGCATGGGAGGCATCGCGGTCCTTTTCTGGTTTGGCGGCGTGCGCGCGATATCCGGCAGGATCGAAGTCGGCGTGCTCATAACCTTTATGCTGTACGCGCAGAGCTTCTTCCGTCCGATTCAGGACCTCAGCGAAAAATTCAATATTCTGCAGGCCGCGATGGCCGCTTCGGAGCGCATTTTTGGCCTTCTCGACGAGCCTATCCCGGCTCCCAATCCTCGTGCGCGCGCGCTCCAGGCCCCGCGCGGCGAGGTCGAGTTCCGCAACGTCTGGTTTGCGTATCACGGCGGCGCCACACCGAAGGACGACGATTGGGTCCTGCGCGACGTTTCCTTCCGCGTCGAACCCGGCCAGACGCTTGCGATCGTCGGTCACACGGGCGCGGGTAAGACCACCATCATCCAGCTTCTCCTGCGCTTCTACGACATCCAGCGCGGCCAGATCCTGCTCGACGGAGTGGACATCAGGGAAATAGATTTGCAGGATCTGCGCCGACTGTTCGGCATTGTGCTTCAGGATCCTTTCCTTTTCACGGGCACTCTGGAATCAAACGTTCGGCTGGGCACCCCGAACATAGACCGCGCCGCAACGGAAAGTGCGCTCAAGGAAGTCGGTCTCGGACCGTTCCTCCAATCTCTGGCGAAGGGAGTGGAAACGCCCGTCACCGAGCGCGGCGGCACGCTTTCGGTCGGGCAACGCCAGCTCGTCAGCTTCGCGCGCGCCCTTGCGCACGATCCCAAGTTTCTGATTCTCGATGAAGCCACGTCGAGCGTCGACACGAAGACGGAGCTGTTGATCCGCGAGGCCCTCGACCGCTTGCTCACCGGGCGCACTTCGGTGGTCATCGCGCACCGGCTGAGCACGATCCAGCACGCGCACCGCATTCTCGTCTTCCACAAGGGCCGCTTGCGCGAACAGGGCTCGCATCAGGAACTCCTCCTCGTCCGCGGGATCTACTATCGCCTCTACCAGCTCCAATATAAGGAACAGGAGCTAGGCGTACCCGTAACAGACGGCGCGGTACCCGGATTCCCGCGGCCACCTCAGCCATTGTCCGCCGACGATTGACCCGGTGTCGCTCGCATGACGCCACCTCGAATTCTGATCTCCGCGGGCGAAGCTTCCAGCGATATGTACGCGGCACGCCTCGCCATCGCCTTGCGCGAACGCACGGGGGCGAAGTTTTTTGGCATGGGTGGCCCGCGAATGGCCGAGGCCGGCGTCGAGTTGATCGCTGATTATCACGAGGTCGCCGTCGTCGGCATCGCAGAAGTGCTGCACAGAATTCCATCCGTGGTCCGCGTGCAGCGGAAGCTCGCCCGCGAGGCCGTCCGCAGGAAAGCGTCGCTCGCAATCCTTGTTGATTCTCCGGGAACGCACCTGGGCGTCGCGCGGCGTCTGAAGAACCGCGGAATTCCCGTGGGCTACTTTATCGGACCGCAGGTGTGGGCGTGGCGCTCGGGCCGCGTCCGTATCGTGAAGCGGCGCGTCAATCGCATGGTCGTTATCTTTCCGTTCGAAGAAAAAATCTACCGCGATGCGGGTGTGCCTGTGGATTTTGTAGGGCATCCCCTGGCGGACGTCGTGAAAGCCTCGATGACCCGCGCGGAATTCGCCGCGCGCCACGGCCTTGCCGCGGACCGGCCCATTGTGGCGCTGCTCCCCGGTAGTCGCGGCAGCGAAATGGACCGGAATTTTCCGGCCATCCTCAAGGCGTGCGAACGCCTTACGCTCGAGATGAGCAAAGACTCCCGGCCCCAATTCGTGCACGCTGCGGCGTCCGGACTTGGCCGCACCCCCTCAACTTCGGGTGCCGGCCCCTCAGATTTCAGCGTTACGCGAGTCGAAGGCGAGACGTACAACGTGCTTGCGGCGGCCGACTGCGCGATCGTCGCCAGCGGCACGGCTACCGTCGAAGCGGCGTTGCTGGGCACTCCGATGGTCGTGGTCTACCGCGTCGCCCCGCTCACCGCTTTCATCCTTCGCCGCATGGTGCACACGCCCTTTTTCAGCATGGTGAATCTGGTGGCGGGGCGCCGTGTGGTCCCGGAGCTTATTCAAGACGATTTCACACCCGCCGCCGTCGCGACTGAGGTTCGCCGGCTGCTGGAATCTCGCGCGGCGCGTGACGAGATGAAAGCGGGCTTGGCCGGAGTGCGGGAAAGCCTCGGGTCGGGGGGCGCCATCGAGCGGGCCGCGGACGTCTTCGCCAGCATGCTTTAGGTTCGGGGCGCGGGCAACTGCGCGCGGATATCTGGTATCTTAGCTACGAGAAAGGCCATCGTCCATTTCGGGAGAGGTTCCTCTTTTGCTCAAGTTCTATCGATTGCCAGCCGTCCTGATGCTGTCGGTTTTGGCAGCAATGTCCGCATCGGGCCAGGCTCCTCACTCCTTCCCTTTCCGTGCGACGAATTACGACGTCGAAGTGATCCTTCACCCCGAGGATCAGACGATCCAGGGACAGGCCAAGGTGGATTTTGTCGCCGATCAGGTGGCAAAGACGGTGCTCGTCGAGCTGCATGCGGATTTGCATGTGACCTCCGTAAAGATGGGCGGGCAACCGGTCACCTTCGCGCGAGACAATAATTCCCCGCTGCTGCTGACCGTGGCGCTGCCGAGTACCGCAACGCCGGGAAAACAGATCACTTTGACATTCGATTATTCCGGGCCGGTTTCGAGCGAGGAAGACAGCCCCACAAAAGGGATTCGCTTCGCATCGGTCGAAAAAACGGCGGCGTACCTGCTTCTGCCTGCCCGCTGGTTTCCGCTGACGAATTATCCCTCGAACAGGTATACCGGCAAATTCAATCTGATCGTGCCAAGTTCGCTCGTCGTCGCCGGAACGGGCAAGGCTGATCCACCGACCATGCAGCCTGGAATCGGCGGAGCGCCGAACGAAGCCTCGTACGTCTTCCACTGCGATCAACCCGGCCCCGTCGGATCATTCGTCGCGGGCAACTTGCAACTTTCGCCGGCCCCGACGGAGGGCTATCAATTCTCGTTTTTCACGCCTCCCGCACAAGCGTCCACTGTGGCGTCCTATGCAGGGTCCCTCTCCCAGATTATGAGTTATTTTGCGGACACGTTTGGCCCGCTGGCGGGGCAACAGACCGGCCCGCCCAGCCTGACCATCGCGCAATTGCCGGACGGATCGCTCGCCGGCTACTCTGCCCCGGGTTTACTGCTGATCAGCGCGCGCCAATGGACATCCAAGGCCAACGATCGGTTGCTTTCGCAGCTTGCAGCCGGCCAGTGGTGGGGCGATCGAGTCCTGCCCGCAACGGGAGCGGACGTCTGGATTACCGACGGTCTATCGCGCTACGCCGAGGCCATGTATGCGGAACAATCGGGCGGCGTCGCCGCGCTAAACAGAGCGCTAGAGGATTTTGCTGTGGGAGCTTTGATGTTTGAGGACGCGACCCCGATTTCCCAGGCCGACCACATCGGTGCGTATTCCGATCCGTACCTTTCGATCGTGGCCGACAAAGGCGCCATGGTTTTCCATATGTTGCGCGCGCAATTGGGGGACGACGCCTTTACAGCTTTGCTGCGTGAATTCTACAAGCAGCACGAAGGCAAGACCGCCTCGATTGAAAGTTTCGAGAAGATGACAGCCACCAAGGCTCCGCCCGCGAAGGCCGGCGAACCACCGCTGAATCTCGTCTCGTTCTTTTCGCAATGGCTGAATTCGACCGGCGTGCCGGAATTCGCGCTTCAGTACATCGTCTATCGCACCCCGAAGGGCTTCCAGGTTATCGGCACGGTCCACCAGGAACTCGATACGTTTCGCATGCCGGTAGAGGTCAAGGTTGAGACGGAAGGCAATCCCGAGTTCAAAAAGATTCTGGTGACCGGCACCACATCGCAATTCAAGCTGGAGACGTTCGGCCGGCCCAAGCCCAACGGCATCTCGATTGACCCGAACAATAACCTGCTGAAATCGAGCCCGCGCCTGCGCGTTCACGCGACAATTGCGAGAGGCGAGGGACTGGCGACGCTTGGCAGGTATTACGAGGCGATTCAGGAGTACCAGCGCGCGCTCGACGTTCAGCCCACAAATTCTCTCGCGCACTTCCGCATGGGCGAAGCGATGTTCTACCAGAAAAATTACCAGGCCGCGGCCAACGCCTTCCGCGCCGCGCTCGGCGGAGATCTCGATCCGAAGTGGACCGAAGTCTGGGGCCACATTTACATGGGCAAGATTTACGACGTGCTGGGCCAGCGCGAGCGCGCCGTCAACGAATACAATCTCGCGCAGCATTCCAAGGATGATACCGCGGGCGCGCAATCCGAGGCGGCGCGGTATATGCGTACGCCTTACAACCCAGACAACACCGCTCCTCCAGCCACGGCCACGGCAAGCGGCAACCCCGCGCAGGTTCCCGCCGCAGCGACAGCGGCCGCGGCATCCGATACGCAGCCCACCCTTAAGAAACGCACCGACAGCAATTAGAAGCCATCTGGTAAATGGCTGGGCGAATTCCTCCCGCCTTCCTTCATCTAGAAAGTGCCTTTCTTGTCTTTGGTAGGGGCACAGCATACTGTGCCCGGCGAACCTGCCTGGCAGCCACGACCGGTTTCATCTGCGGGTCTACGTTCGAACTTTTCGCGGCGGCTCTGCTTCTAGCCTGTGGTTAGTCCTATCCCGGCTGGTTTGCCTGAAGTTCGCGGAACGCTTCCTCGAAGGCGGCGAGCGCTTTCGTGTCAAATAAAACAAAGCAAACTCGTTCGATGGAAGTCGGATTCTCGAAGTGTTTTGCCGTCTCACGCAACATGATTTCGGCGCATTCGCGCATCGGAAATCCGCCGATCCCCGCGCCAATGGCGGGAAACGCGATGGATTTGAATCCGTTCTGCGCGGCGATCCGAAGGGCGTGCGCCGTCGAGCTGCGAAGCGATTGCGCGGAAGTCCGGCCGCCAAGCTGCATGCTCGCCGCGTGAATCACGTGTCGGGCCTTCAGATTTCCGCCTGACGTGATTGCGGCGCCACCCACTGGGATCGCGCCGATTTCGTCGCACTCAGTCTGAATGCGGGGACCACCCTTGCGGCGGATCGCGCCGGCCAGCCCGCCGCCGAGCTGAAGGTCATTGTTGGCGGCGTTCACGATGGCGTCCATATCCATTTCCGTGATATCGCCCTGGCGGATTTCGATTCGCTCGCCGAATTTCATTCGAGAAGGGATCTCCTGATGGTGGGAACGGTGATGCGGCGCGCTCGAGACCTGCGCAGCGCCTAAAGCCGGGCGATGCCCTCTTCGTCGAATCCGAGCACGACTCGCCCCCCGGCCACGACTACGGGCCGCCGGATCAAATTCGGTTCCTTAGCCATCATCCGGATGGCCTCTTTGCGTGACGGCGGATTTTCTCTCATCTTTTTGCGCCGGAACAGCTCGTTGCGGCTGTTCAGGAATTCCGTATAGTCCCGGTTACCGATCAATTTCTCCAATTCCGCCGAGCTCAATCGTTCTTTCGCGAGATCCCGAAAATAGAGCTGAAATCCGCGCTTTTCCATGAAGCTCCTCGCCTTGCGGCACGTCGTGCAATTCGGCTTGTGCAGAAACCGGGCTTTCTTCCCGGCGCTTCCGGGCCGCTTCGCCGCGCTGCCTTTGGTGGTGGTGCTGGCCATCTCTCGCCTCCTCAATATCGCGGCACAAGCGGATCAACTTCCGTGGTCCAGCGGTCGATCCCGCCGGACATTGACTGCGCGCCTTCGACTCCCTGCGAGCGCGTCCACGCAGCGGCATCCAGGCTGCGCATTCCATGATGGCAGAAGAAGACAATCTCGCGCGCCCCTGCCAGGCGTTGCAGATTTTCCGGGATCTCGCGCAGCGGAATCAGCACGGCGCCTTCGATGCGCGAAGTCTCATGTTCCCATTTCTCGCGCACGTCCACGAACAGGAATTTGTCGCCGCGCTCGAGCCGCTCGCTCACCTGGCGTGGAGTTACTTCAATATTCGCGAGCAAGTCCTCGGTCATGGATGCTTCCCTTCCCATTTTTCAAACCAGTGGATCGAACCTTAGTGCCCGCGGAAGTTCGGAGCGCGCTTCTCGAAGTATGCCGTCAGTCCCTCGGCGCAATCCTCGGACAGAAAGCAATGAACCTGCAGTCGGTTTTCTTCGTCAATGGCATCTTGCAGTTCCTTATGGGCGTCACCGACCATCGTCCGCTTCACGTCTCGGTACGCCAGCGGCGGCCCCGCAGCCACGCGCTCCGCCAGCTTTCGCGTTTCGTCCTCGAACGTCTCCTTGGAAAATACGCTGGCCACGATTCCAATCCGATGCGCTTCCTCCGCCGAAAGTCGCTCCGCGGTGTAAAACAACTCCGAGGCGCGCGACAGGCCCACCAGCCGGGGCAGAAAAAACGTGGCCCCGAAATCGGGATAGAGCCCCAGCTGCCCGAACGCCTGCGTGAAGATTGCCGGCTCCGACGCGATGCGAAGATCGCACGCCAGGGCCAGACTCATTCCGCCTCCTGCCGCCGGACCGTTCACCGCCGCGATCACCAACTTCGGCATGGACGCGATGGCCACGCAGATTTCCTTGCCCGTCTCCAGCATCTCTTTAAATTCATCCACGGCGCGGCGGTTCCGCGCATCGCGCATGAAATTAATGTCGCCGCCCGAGCAAAATCCGCGCCCAGCCCCGGTCAGCACCACGGCCCGCACGGATTTGTCCTCGCCCGCGCGCAGCAGTCCATGCACGAGCTCGCGGCACAATGCGGGATTCAGCGCGTTCAGTTTTTCCGGCCGGTTCAGGCGCAAGGTCAGGACCGAGCCCGAGCGTTCTTCCAGTACAAGTTGTGTTGCGGCTTGTTGGGTTACGCTCATCGCCGTCAATCTCCAGCGCGCCCCGCGCGAAGCGGGCTAATCCTTTAGACTCTTCAGCAGCACAGCGAGTTTCTTGAAGTATCTCTTCTTCACGGAGAGAGCAGCTCCCGCATTCTGGCCGCTCGTCGAAGGCAGCACGAACACGCGCGCGCCGTAGAGCAGTTCCTTCTGCAGGCCGAGTTTGCAGGGACGTCCGGTGAACTTTTCATAGACCATTTTGCCGTTGAACGCGATCACCCGCGGCCGCAGCTCTTCCAGCTTCTGCGCCAGCAGCACGCGGCCTTCGGCGAATTCTCGCCGCTCGAGTTCCTCGATCCCGCGCGTCGGCCGCTTCACCAGGTCGGTCATGCCGATGCCGAATTCGAGCATCCGCCGGTCGTCCTCGTATCCGATAGGTTCGGGGATCACGCCCGATTCGTACAAGATGGGCCAGAACTGATTGTTGCGCCCCGCGTAGTAGTGTCCCACGCGCGCCGAGCGGTCGCCCGGGTTGGCGCCCACCAGAATCATCTTCATCCCTTTGCGCAGATAATCGGGCAGCGTCCTCATCGAGTTTCCTGGGTTCTCCCAGCCGGTCTCAGCTCGCGTGCGGCTCCCGATCCTCTTGCCTTGCTGGATGGGCCAGCGGCACCGAAGCCCCGCAAGCGCGATTGAGTTGGAGCTATATCGCTTCGCTCGGTATCATAATACATTCCCGGCGGCAAGGTTCTGAAAGCTGTGCTAACCTTTCCTATGGAAAAAACCTCCATGAGCTCCTCCAAACTCGACCCGGTCGCGCGCCGCCCGCTGCCTTCGCAGGTAGTGAAGGACGACGAGTCCGCCCTGGTTGCGGCAGCGAAAGCTGGCGACATTTCCGCATTCGAGACGCTGGTCGGCCGCTACGAGCGGAAGATTTTCCGCCTCACCCAGAACATAACCCAGAATAGAGAGGACGCCGAAGACGCCATGCAGGAGGCGTTCCTCAAGGCATACGAGCACCTCCAGTCGTTCGAAGGCAATTCCCGCTTTTATACCTGGCTCGTACGCATCGCCGTGAATCAGGCGCTGATGAAGCTCCGCAAGCGCCGTCCCAATGTGGTTTCGCTCGACGAAGAGGTGAACACAGGCGAAGACATGGTGCCCCGCGAAGTCGAGGACTGGGGCCCGTCACCGGCGGACCGCTACGCTCAAACCGAGCTTTCCGAGATTCTCACGAAAGTTATCGGAGATCTTGACCCTCCATTCCGAATCGTTTTCCAGTTGCGCGACATCGAAGAACTATCAACGGAAGAGACAGCTGAGGCGCTGGGGCTTTCTGTGCCCGCCGTCAAGTCGCGGCTTTTGCGTGCGCGATTGAAATTGCGTCAGACGCTGAATCAATACTTTCGGCGGGGAGAAAATAAGTGAAGTGCAAAACGATTATCACCGAGCTTGCGGATTATCTGGACGAAGCGCTCGACCCCATCCTTCGTGCCTCGATTGAAGAGCATCTTGGCAAGTGCAAGGATTGCCGCATCGTCGTGGACACCTGCAAGCAGACGATTGAAATCTTTTGCAACTCCGAACCCGCCCCGCTGCCTCAAACGACCCGCTTGCGCCTGCACGAAGCCCTTGCCAAACGCCTTCGCCGCGTCCGCGCCTGATCGCTGCTAATACTTCCTCGCCGAACGATCGCTCTACTGAAACATCGGAACGTCCCGTCCCATGCCTCTTTCGCGCGCCAGTTCGTAGACTCGCCCGCCGACCACGATGTCCTCGATCGCGATTCCATTCGACTTGAAAAGCGTAATCTGTTCCGGACTCGTGCGACCAGCGACTTTCCCTGAAATAATGTCCGAGAGCTCGCGAACAGAGTTCCATCTCTGCATATCCTCGCCAAAAGCCAGAATCAGATCGCCAGCCTCAATCTTCGATTGCTCCACCGAATCCGCTGCGATCACGTCCGCTCGTCGAACCGTCTCGCTGTCTATCTCGCGCTTGTTTGCGAAATTCACGCCTGCCGCATTAATGTGCACCCCGCGCTCAAGCCATCGCCCTTCCACCACCGGAGTCGTTGATGTCGTGCACGTGATCAGTATGTCTGCGCCCCGCACCGCTTCCTCAGCAGTCGCCACGGGCGTCACTGGCACGCCAATCCGTGCGCTCATATCCCTCGCGAACATTTCCCGCCGCTCGGCGTCGCGGCCAAACGCGTGGACTCGTTCCAGCTTCCGCGCTAGCGCGACGGCCTCGAGCTGCGTGCGCGCCTGCAAACCTGTACCCACAATTCCGGCGGTCCGCGCGTCCGCACGAGCCATCGCGCGAGTGGCCACGCCGGTGGCCGCGCCTGTTCGGAGCTGCCCGAGATAGTTCGCCTCAATCAACGCCAGAAGTTCGCCCGAGTGCCCACTGAAAAGCGGCACCAGAAATCGCGCCCCGCTCGGCGATACCGTGTAAATCTTCAGCCCAAGGTAGCCGCCCGCGGAATCCGAGGCGGCCATGTAGTGCATCACGCCCTTTTCCACCAGCCGCAGTCTCTGGCGCGGATGAGAAACGGCCGTGCCGTCCGCGAGCCGCCGAAAAGACGTCTCGACGAGTTCCATCGCCATCGGCATCGTCAGAATTGCCTTCACGTCTGCTTCCGTCAGCAGCAACGACATCGGAGTGGCCTCGATTCCAGGGGGAACGTCCTGCAGTGGAAAAATATCAGAAGTTGAGCCGATAACGAAGCACGCGCGCGTCGGGCCTGTCGAGGACGAGCAGCTCCTTGCGAGGACTGACCGCGAGCGATGGCGCGGCGCGATTCGCCTGCCCGAGTTCGGGCGCGAGATCGATATCCAGCTTCGGCCGTCCGTCCACGGTCCATACGTGGAGCATTCGCCCGTCGGCATCCATCGCGAAAATGTAACCTAACCCGACAGCAAACTGATCGCTGAGTCTGCGATCAACTCCGTCCGCCCTCGCATCCACCAGCGATGCGAACTGCCCTTCGTTCGTGAAGCGCAGGATGTCGTTCCCCGCCGGATCAACGATGTATACATAGCCGTCTGGACCCATGGCGATCGCTCGCGGCCGAACCTTCGCATTCGGCACACTCACGGCCGGCTCCCAGTTTCGCAATAGCCGAAACCCCGGGGAGTAAGTGAAGACGTGCCCGGCATCCGCATCCAGCACATGGATCAGGCCATCTTCGCCCACGGCGACACCCAGAATATCCTCGTCGTTCGGGCGGCCCTTCAGGCGCACCTCGTGATACCGGTCGCCGTTGGGAAAGAAGACAAATGTGCTGGCCCGCCCGACGTCGGTCAGGTAGATCGCGCCACCACTGTCAACGGTGATCGCTTGCGGATATTTCAACCCCGGTTCCCCGAAAGAAAGCAACGGCCTGCCCTCCCACGTGAACTTGTCAACGAAGCGGCTCCCGGCGTCGGCGAGATAAATGTTCCCCAGCGAATCGGTCGCAATGTCCGTGGGTTGTTCCAATTGGCCGGGATCGCCGCCTTTCACACCCCACGTCGCGATGTACGTGATCGAAAACGGAGGAGGCGCCTGCGCCTGGGCGCGCGTGTCGCTCTGCGAGCAGCCAACCAGCGCGCCGGCGCACGCCAGCACCGCGACCGAAACTAGAAAGGAAAAGCCGCCGCGCATTCGAGCCTCTCCATGTCCAGAGGTTTTACGCTCTGACGTACCGAATCTGATTTTTTCTGCAAGATGTCTATCCATGCGCGTGTTTCCGTTTTACAGGCGCCTCGCCCGGTCCCTTGACTCGCCTTACGCTAGTCTGGTGCATCCGGTAGAGACGCTGCTGGGAATTTCCACTGCTCCAATCCTCAAAGGTAAACGACGCATCGCCGCCCGGCGCCCGCGTGAGTTTCACCGGCAGTTTTCCGCACAGGTCGCTCGCGACGAAGGCCGTCTCGTATCGCTGGCTCTGCTTTCCCCATGTAAACACGCGCATCTGCGTGAAGTCGCACGCTTGGCCTTCCGGTCCTCGCGTGCCGACCACAAGATATTGCGGCCGTTCACCGCCCGATAAATCGGCGACGCGATTCAGCTCAAACCACGCCGCAATTCGCAGCCCGGCCGAGCTCGCGTAGTCAGGAAGCGGCGCAGGAATGTCGAGATCCACGAACCGGCCGAGAATCCAACCCGCGACAGTCGTCTGATCGGCCAGATGCGCGCGAACCAGCCACCAATCCTCTTTCCTTAGTGCGGCCGGCGCGCCGGCGGAGTCCCCCTCGTCGCTGTGCGCGGCTGCTGGCGTGGGCGGGGTTGCTGCCGCCGGCACTTCCACTGCTTGCCTCTCGAACATCTCCACCGGAATCCCCTTGCCGATCTGGCGCAGGCGCGGCGATTCTCGCCCCGCCACAATATGCAGATTGCTGATCACTCGGGTCGCACCTCGCGCCTCCACCGGCGACG
>Ga0182015_10000600_pt1 | contig 51168 bp, 64 predicted proteins | sample 712P3MmetaG_FD_120478 | JGI IMG/M metagenome (GOLD analysis project Ga0182015, IMG submission 120478) | Permafrost microbial communities from Stordalen Mire, Sweden - 712P3M metaG | ecosystem: Environmental > Terrestrial > Soil > Wetlands > Permafrost | place: Sweden: Stordalen | collected...
ATTCTTCGTCGCTGATGTAATTGTTCTCTCGCATCAGCTTCAACACCACGTTGCGGCGCCCCTTGGCCCGCTCCGGCCAGCGGAACGGATTCGTGAAACTGGGCTGCTGGATCAACCCGGCCAGCGTCGCGGCCTCGGGCAGCGTCAACTTGCTGATGTCCTTGCCGAAATACACCTGCGCCGCTTCGCCAAAGCCGCGAATGCCAAAGCTTCCACGATGCCCCAGCGGCACCTGATTGGCGTAGTATTCGAAAATCTGCTCTTTCTTCAGCTTCTGTTCGAGGTGCATGGTGATCAGCACCTCCGGAATCTTGCGGCGCCAGGTCTTGTCGTTGTCCAGCCAGAAGCTGCGCGCCAGTTGCTGGCTCAGCGTGGAAGCGCCCTGCGCGTAGCGATGCTCCCGCACATCCACCCAGGCCGCCTTGATGATGCGGATCGGATCGAACCCGGAATGCTGGAAAAATCGCTTATCCTCCGCCGAAACCACCGCATGCACCAGCAGCGGCGGAATGTCTTCGTACCTCACCAGGCGGCGCTTCTCGCGGTTCTTGTCGAACAGATTCGAGATCAGCTCAGGCTCTAGCGTGTATTCCGTCCGGTCCGTGTTGTCAGCCAGGGAAATGATTTGCTTCACCTTACTGCCCGCGAACTTGATCACGCCTTCATCCCTCTTGAAATAGGAATCCGGCCCCGGATACACGTCGATCTCGTCCGGCTTCAGCGTAAAGTAGCCCATGCGATTGTTGGGCGATTCGCTGTAGCCGCTGCGGCGCAGATCGGTCGCGACCTCCTGCGGATCGGCAATATCGCCCACATCCACCGTGCGCGGCGCCGCAAACAACATGGACGTATTCGCAAACGGACCGGCCGCCAGTTTGGATTCGATCAACCGCGAGTACTTCACGTAATAGAACGTGAACACTCCAAATCCAGTGGTGAGGCCCAAAACTAGTAGTACGAGGAGGATCTTGCCTATGGGGTGCAAAACAAACCGCACCGCGGAGGCCTTTTTGGGAACCTGGACTCTTACTGCCACGCAGTACCATCTTCGCATGGCTGGCGGCCTATAATAAAACCAGCTCCATGAGCGCCGCGGCAATAGTCTCGGTTGAAGACTACCTCCATCGCACCGAAAAACCGTACTGCGAGTACGCGGACGGCGTCTTGCATCCCAAGCCAATGCCTACCAAGCTCCACGCGCTAATTCAAAAAATCCTGATGCGGCTTCTCGACGCACAAGGCGTGGAGGCGCTTTGCGAGATGCACGTCCGCCTGTCGTCAACGAAGTACCTAATTCCGGACGTCATTGCAGCGCCCGTGATCCAGAGCCCCTACCCAACCGAGCCGGTTCTTTTGTGCGTGGAAATTCTTTTCCCTGAGGACCGCGTGGGGTCGATGCTCGCCAAGTGCGAGCAGTATCATGCCTGGGGCGTACCATTCTGCTGGGTCGTCGATCCCGAAAAGCAGACCGCTTGGCAATATCCTTCCGGAGGCGAACCCGAACACGTCGAGCGCGGCGGTACGCTCACTGCGGGAGAACTCAGCGTTCACTTAGAAGAGCTCTTCTCTGAACAGCCCCGTTAGCTATAATTAGGCATGTTGAAGCCTACGGCAAAGATTTGGCATAACGGCCGTTTCATCGATTGGGACGATGCCAAAATCCACGTCCTCTCGCACGTCACCAGCTACGGCAGCTCCGTTTTTGAAGGCATCCGCTGTTACGCCACGCCCTCCGGGCCGGCCATTTTCCGGGTGCGCGAGCATATCCGCCGCCTGCTGGACTCGGCCAAGATCTATCGAATCGAAGTGAAGCACACCACCGACGAGCTCGCCGCCGCCATGGCCGAGCTGGTGCGGGTGAATAAGCTCGAATCCTGCTATTTCCGTCCTTTGGTGCTGCGCGGATACGGCGACGTCGGCGTTCTGCCGTTCGCAAATCCCGTGGAGACCTACATCGCCTGCTGGGAATGGGGCAAATACCTGGGCGAGGAAGCGCTGGCCGAAGGCGTCGACGTGTGCGTCTCCAGTTGGACCCGCATCGCCCCCAATACCTTACCCGCGCTCGCCAAGGCGGGCGCCAATTATATGAACTCCCAGCTCATCCGCATGGAGGCGCAACTGAACGGCTACGCCGAGGGCATCGCGCTCGACACCTCGGGTTACGTGAGCGAGGGTTCCGGCGAAAACGTTTTTGTGGTCCGCGATGGCAAGATTCTAACGCCGCCGCTGGGAGCCTCTGTGCTTCCCGGCATCACGCGGGATTCGGTGATGCAGTTGGCCGCCGCGCTGGACATTCCCGTGACGGAAACTTTGATACCGCGCGAGATGCTCTATATCGCCGACGAAGTCTTCTTTTCCGGAACCGCGGCCGAAATCACGCCCATCCGTTCGGTGGATCATATAGTCGTCGGCAAGGGCTCGCGCGGACCGGTAACCGAAAAGCTGCAAAAGGCTTTCTTCGGAATTGTGCACGGCGACGCCCAAGACCGCTTTGGCTGGCTGACACCTGTCACCAAGGGCGGGGCCATCACAAAAAACGAGCCCGTGACTGTTTGAGCCACGGGCTGAAAAGCTTCTCCGGAAAAAGCTTCGGACTTGCGGGAGGACGATCCGCAAGTGCGATTCCGACGGCCACCTCCCCCGAGATTAACCGCCGGAACCGCACTCGCGAGGGATCATGCATTATGTTGTAGCAGGCGTTTGTGCTTCGCGCCAGACTTATTTCTCGTGATTTCCACACTTTTCAACAATTTTCTCCGCTCAACGTCTCTTGCACTTAGCGCTCGAAGGCTGTGGGAAACTTGTGCATAAACCGGCGTTCCCCGGAAATGTCAGATGAAGCTGAATGGCGTTGATGTTTCGAGCGGCGCAAGCGTCGAGGTTTCCTTCGATCGCGCCATCACCGTCGTCGATCATCTGATTCGGCCGCCGGATAATTCCGCGTTCCTCGCGCCCGGCTGGATCGATCTGCAAGTGAACGGCTTCGCCGGTGTCGACTACAATTCAGCGGCGTCCAGTCATGCGGAGATTGCCCTTTCCATCCGTGCGATGTTTGCCTGCGGGGTCACGCGCTTTTTCCCAACCGTGATCACAGGCTCTCCAGACAACATGTCGGCGGCGCTCCGCAATCTGGCGAATGCCAAGGAGTCCATCGCAGAAGGTCCCGCCATGGAAGCCTTTCACCTCGAAGGTCCCTACATTTCTCCAGAAGACGGCCCGCGCGGCGCACATCCGGCGCGCTGGGTCCGGCCGCCCGATCTCGAGGAGTTCCGTCGATTCCAAGGCGACGCCCGCGGAAACATCCGCCTGGTGACGCTTTCGCCCGAGTGGCCCCAGGCTCCGCGCTTCATCGAAGCCATCGTGCAGCAGGGAGTAGTCGCTAGTATCGGCCACACGCGAGCTTCCTCTGAGCAAATCTCCGATGCCGTGAGCGCCGGCGCAACGCTTTCCACGCACCTCGGCAACGGCGCCGACGCAGTGCTCCCTCGCCATCCCAATTATCTCTGGGAGCAACTTGCCGAAGACCGCCTGGCGGCCAGCTTCATCGTGGACGGATTTCATCTGCCGTCGTCATTCCTGAACGTCGCGTTGCGCGCTAAGGGTCTCGAGCGATCGCTCCTAGTGACTGATGCAGTTGCACCGGCCGGCTGCTCACCCGGCCCGTATCGTTTAGGTGAAGTTGATGTCGAGCTGCGCCCCGACGGCAGCGTGCGTCTCACGGGCGGTACGCGCCTGGCGGGCTCCGCGCTTATGATGCACCACGCCATCGCCAATGTCATGAAGACCGCGGGCTTGAGCCTGCGCGACGCCATATCGCTCGCTACCCGCAATCCGGCGCGTGTCGGCCGCATAGCTAATCGGCAGCGTGGGATTAACCCTGGCGATCGAGCGGATTTGGTTCTCTTCCGCCTGGATGACACCACCGGGCAACTCACCATCCTCGAGACATATCTCAGCGGCCAACGCGTGTTCTAAATTTCCGTGGCCGGCTCCGAATTCAAAACCGCAACATACTTCAGGTTGCGATACAGCTGCTTGTAATCCAGCCCGAAGCCCACCACAAAACGATCGGGAATCTCAAAGCAGCGATAGTCCACCGGAACCTGCACAATGCGGCGCGGCGTGCGATCGAGCAAGGTACACAGCGCCAGCGATTTCGGCCCGCGCCCCGACAGATGCTGCAACAGGTACCGCGTGGTGAACCCGGTGTCCACGATGTCTTCCACCAGCATCACCTCCTCGCCCTCGATGCTGTCGTCCAGGTCCTTTGCGATCCGCACCATTCCCGGCGCGCCCTTCTGGTTGGCGAAACTCGATATGGCCAGAAAATCCACCTTCACCGGCACCGTCAACTCGCGCGCCAGCGCGGCCAGAAAAAACACCGACCCTTTCAGCACTCCCACCAGCTTCAACTCGCGCCCCGCGTAGTGAGCGGAAATCTCGGCCGCCACGCGCCGGATCGCGCGCTCGATCTCTTCCTCGGTGAAAAGAACCCGCTCGATCGCTGGAACGCTCATCGCGGCACTCTCATCGAGCGAGGCGCTCCGGCAATCCGTACTTGGTCACCAGATCCTGCACGTCCTTCTGGTAAAAGACCTGGATGTTCACATGCGGATAAATGGCGCGCAGCAGCCGGATCTTCCGGTTCTTCCGGGTGACGTTGGCCTGCTTCATGGTGGTCAGCTCCACGTACAGGTTGAACTCAGGCAGGTAAAAATCCGGCGTGAAGGCTTCGGCAACCTTTCCGTCTTTGTCCCACTGCAATGGAAAGCTGCGAGGCTCGTAGTCCCATACGATTCCATAGAAGTCCAGCAAGTTGGCGAATACCTGCTCGCTGGGATGACCAAATTCCTTGCGATCGCCAACTTCTTCGCGCTCGACGGTCGGCCGCTTCGGCGGCACAATGCCAAAGCGCGCCAGTTGCAGGCGGACTCGAAACTGAACCTCCGCCGCGTCCGTCGCCGTGAGTGGCCCCGAATCCAATAGCCCCTGCGACTTCACGGCCGCCTCCAGCAGATCCACCATCTCGGACGGACCCAACCTGCGGGCGTTCAGCACCAGGTCGAAATCGGTCGGCCGGCTGATCTTCTGGCCGTAGCGCCGTTTGCGAATCAAGGCCCGCGCGGCTTCCATCTGGCGCAAACGCACCTTAGCCTCGGCCCGGTCCAGCCTGCAATCCTGCATGAGATTCGCCAGCCGAACCGACTCGGGAGCTACCACGTGAAGCCGAAGCATGGAAGCTCCCAGGTGGCCCGAGAACAGCTCGGCGCCGGTGCAGCAGACCACCACGTGCCGCGCGGCCCCCAGGCTGGCCAGAATCGAAACCGTCAACGGCCGCCAGGCCAGGTCAGGAATCCGGATCGAGTCACCAAACTCGGCCGCAATCATTTTCGCCAAATCCGGCTCAGTCACCAACTCGCATTCCAGCCGTTGAGCCGCCATGCGCGCCAGTTCCTCGTGCCTGCAACCCGGTTCACCTGAGACGGTGATAAACGCCATTGATTAGAATCGTAGCGCAGCAAGGTCAGGACGGGAGAAAGTTCAGCGGACTCCTACCCTCTAGCACGGGGTGGTGCCGAGGTTGTCGGAGCGTCCGGCCTTCAGGCGGGACCACTGCGCGGTGGGACGTCCATCGATTCGGAAATTCTCCTTGCCTTTAAACCGTTGTGCCCAGCCGGTCGGCGAGTCCTCCCACGTCTCTGGGCTGCGCGACTTCTCGGGGATTGTCACCCTTCGAAGTCACGCAGCACCTGCCATTGTTCCTAGCGGCCGCTCTGGAACGGAAGTTGGGCACCCGTCTCCAGCAGCGTCTTGAGGCCGCTGAGAATTTCATTCCAGCCTCCGCCCGCCCCATTGGATTCAAGCTCGCCGGCGACCAGTGAGGCCAGCATCGGTGCGTTCGTGAGGTCATGTATCACGGTGAGTTTCGTCACCCCGCCTTTGGCTCTCTCTTTGCTCGTTGCCATCTGATTTCTCCTATTATAATCAAGCCTTGAGGTAACAACCGTGAACCGTAAAGCAATTCTGCTCGCGGTCGCCATGCTCGGCACAGGACGCCTCATTCTGACCGGACAACACCAGACTGCACCCGGCGTTTTCACTTCCGCTCAGGCTGAGGCGGGACGCAAAGCATACGAGAACACCTGCGGGAGATGCCACACTTACACGTTGCTGGGACGCAAGGGGGATGCCGACGAGCTTCCGCCCGTAAGCTCCCTACCCGCTGCCTACCGGAAATTCATCGGAAATCCAAACCATGTTCCCCCGCTGGCGGGCAGAGCTTTTCTCGATCGTTGGGGCGAGAAAACCGCGGCCGAACTCATCGCGCGTTTTCAGGTAACAGCCAGTGATCCGTTCTTCCAGTTCGAGGGCATGAATGACGACACCACAGTGAATATCACCGCATACGTCCTCCAGGTGAACGGCGCGAAGGCGGGAACCCAGCCATTGACGAGAACCACCGGTGTCGTCGTTAACTCGCTAATTCAGTGAGCAGTTCTTCCCTACTTCTTCATTTCTTCGTCGTCGGTGTTGGCATCCATATGCATGTCCATTCCGGCCCACACGTCGTTGGGGGACTTTGCGTTGGGGTAGACATGAGTCATCCATCCGAAGACCACTGGAATCCAAAGTCCGTGCGCCTCTTTGCATGCCTCTTCGGTGTGGATACTTCCTTGCGGGCCAAACTGCGCATGCGGCCCGAATAGCTCTTCGAGAGGCAAGCTTCGCGGTCCACCGCAGAAGTCCACATGACGGTGCCAAGTCGCGATGCTGAGCGGAGCCACTAAATTCAGCTGTTCCGGCGTCGAATCCTGCGGGGCGGTGTACATGACGCCCACGGCCTGCATGCCCTCCGGCGTGCGTTTGTACAGGATCGATCCCGGATGATCGTAGTCCGGGTGGCGCTGCTCCAGCCGGTTGTAGCGGCGGTTCGTGTAATGGACCTCTTCGCCCAGTTTGCCGGTGGGATGAAACGGCCTGTAGCCGTCTCGAAGCGCGGTGTTCACATCGGAGTAATGTGCAACCACGCTACCAGCGGCGGCGACGATCCGCTGGGCGCACTGTTTATCTCCCGGTTGCGGCTTGCCCTTGAGCGACATCTGCATGTGATTGCCCATCTTCATGGAGGGAACCTGCGTGTCATCGGTTTTGCCGCCGTAGTAGCGAAGCAGCCGCTCCCACAACGGAAATTGCTGCGCCATCATGGCGGCAAGAGAACAGAGCAGACACGCAAGGAGAATTATCTTGAGACTCTTCGCCACGAAACCTCCACGCCAGCGATGATCGTCACTTTCAACGAGAATCTCTACAGGAATCCCGGACCGAGTCACCAAACTCGGCCGAATCATTTTCGCCAAATCTGGTTCGGCCACCAAAAACCCTGCCCTACAGGATTCCCAGCCGTAGGCCGATCATGATTGTAGTACCGGCCAGGAGTATGTTATATATCTTACTAAGACCCGGCGAGAGCCAGTGCTTGACCTAGGCACTGGTGTATTGTAGATTGAGACTCTGACTTTTAATAGAGCATTACAACATTACGGATCACTCGGACAACGATGACCCCCAGTCACCGCTCCGCGGCTCTGGCAGCCGCACTTACGATCGCCGGTGCATTGCTGAACAGCAGTTGCGCGGCCAGGCCCCAATCCTTCAAGCTGTCCTTCCTGCCCTCCACTCCCGCTCGAATCGAACCCAGCTTTGAGGAACCGCCGCGTCTGGCGCCCAACTTTTATTTTTTGAGCGATTCCCCGGATCTGGTGCAGCGTGCGCTAGCCGCCGCCCCTCGCCAGGCCGAGGCGGAGGGCCTGCTGGCAAAGGCTCGCCTGCACATGGAAGCCGGAAAGCGCTTCTATCAACAGGGCGATACTGAAGGCGCGCGCCAGGAGTTCGACGCCGCCATGGACGTGCTGCTGTCAGCCCCCGATAATCTGCCGAATCGCCCGCGCCTGGAAAGCGAGCTGGACCAGATCGCCGACACCATTTACCGCTACGATCTGGAAGGCTTGGGTGGCGCCTCCAGCCAGTTACCGGAAGTGGTCTACGACAAATCGCCGCTGGATGGCATCCTGGACATGACCTTCCCCACCGATCCCAACCTGCGCCCTAAGGTCAAGGAGGAAATCGAGGCCACTGTTTCACAGCTTCCGTTGCAGGAAAACGACGCCGTCCTCGGCTACGTGCACTATTTTTCCACCGATCGCGGCCACAAAGTACTGGTCGGCGGGCTGCGCCGCTCCGGACGTTACCGGCCCCTGGTGCAGCGGATTCTGGACAACGAGGGCGTGCCCGAGGAATTGATCTATCTGGCGCAAGTGGAGTCCGGCTTCCTGCCACGCGCCCGCTCCTACAAGCAAGCCGTCGGGATGTGGCAGTTCGTTAAGTTTCGTGGCCAGGAATACGGCTTGATGCAAGGCCCGGGAACCGACGATCGCCTGGATCCGGAGAAAGCCACCCGCGCGGCGGCTCATCACTTGCACGACCTCTACGCTACTTTTGGCGACTGGTACCTGGCGATGGCGGCTTATAACTGCGGCCCGGGCTGCGTCCAGCGCGCCGTGGAACGGACCGGTTACGCCGATTTTTGGGAACTTCGACGCCTGAATGCCCTTCCCAAGGAAACCGCCAACTACGTTCCGCTGATCCTGGCGCTGACCATCATGTCCAAAAACCCCAAGGACTATGATCTCGACAATCTGGAGTTCGACCGGCCGATCGAATACGAAAGCATGGATCTGGAAACGCCGACCGGCCTGGCGTTGGTGGCCGATGCGACCGATCGTCCCGTGTCCGAGATCCAGGATTTGAACCCGGCCTTGCTGAAGCTGACCGCGCCGGCGGGCTACCAGTTGCGGGTTCCAAAGGGAACCTTGCCGGCCGTCATGATGGCGCTCGATCTGGTGCCGGCCAACCATAGGGCAGACTGGCGCATTCATCGCGTGCTGGCGGGCGAGACGCTGGCCGCGATCGCGCACCGCTATGCGACACCGGTGTCTGCGCTAACGTCAGCTAACCAGCGGGCTAGCGCCCAGGCGCCCGAACCGGGGGATTTGGTGGTGGTTCCCACTGCGGCGCACTTCAGGCAGGCGGCGTCCCGGACTCCTAGCCGGACCGCAAGCCGGGCTGTGGCCTCGCGCGGCCAGCAGTCACGCCGGGCCGTCGCCTCGCGCCGGACGCCAGCCACAAGGCCCACGCATCGGACCCGCGCCGGCGCTTACCGCACCGCCAGCCTGGCTTCTAAACGTCGCTCCACGGCGAACTAGACACGCCCATTTCGCTCTCCAAAATTTGCGTAGTTGGCCCTTGCCTTCCGAAGAAAACGAGTTATTCTAGGGAGTGGTTAGCCCACCAGGAGGCATGAATAATGGTTGATAGCTTGCGCTTCACCGCTGACGACGACCTCGACGATTTCGGATATGAAGAAGAACAGATCGACGTAGTTACCGAAGTCGGCGAATACGGTCCAGAGGATGAAGACGAAGACGAACTCACTAGACCGGCTCCGCTACCGGTTCACTCCACTCCCGCTCCAGCCCCAGCGCCCGGCTCGGCTGCCGCCGACGCGCCGCCGCAGAAGAAGCCTGTGAAGAAGGCCGCCGCCCCGGTCAAGCCGGCTGCTGCGGTGAAGAAGGCCGCCGCCCCAGCCAAGCCGGCTGCTGCGGTGAAGAAGGCCGCCGCCCCGGTCAAGCCGGCTGCCGCGGTGAAGAAGGCCGCGCCGGTCACGGCACCGGCGGCGAAGGCTCCGGCCAAAAAGGCGGCCGTTAAGAAAGCCGTGAAGAAAGCCGCCGTTAAGAAGGCCGCCGCAAAGAAAGCGAAGAAGGCGCCGGCCAAGAAAAAAGCCGCAGCCAAGAAGAAAGCCCCAGCCAAGAAGACCAAGAAAGCGAAGAAGGCTAAGAAGGCCGGGAAGAAATCCAAGAAATCCAAGAAAGCCAAGGGCAAGAAGTAGGTTTTAGACCATTGGACGGCTGCGGCTAACCTCAGCGCCGCGGCTGTCCTGGCCCGTAGTTCCCCGTTACGCCTTTTCCTTCTCTACTTTTCCTTCTTCACTGCGGTCCGGCACCGCTCGAAGAGCTGCAACAGCGCTTCGGCGTACTCTTCGGGCGTTTTCGATCCCTTGCCGGCGAAACCCGCGGCGCTGCCACCCTTGCCGTAACCCGTCGTCACCGCGATAAACTTCATCATCTCCAGTGCGACCTCATCGGCATTGCGTGGCGGCGGGACGGCGTTTGAAGTATCTTCAGGCATTCGTTGTTCGTTCCTCCACAGGAATCGCCGCCTCAGCGGCAAAACTCTAGTGTAGACGGTCTGCGGCTCTCCCGCCGTGTCGCGCGCTTCGCTCCCAGCACATAAAATGATCTTTGCCTTCCACTCATGCCCGTTGAAGCCATACGCCTGGTCCGGAAGATGCGCGGAGGGGCGCAGGCCCATTTGCTGGAGTGTGCCGACGGCCACTTCTACGTCGTCAAATTCCTCAATAATCCCCAGCATCGGCGCATTTTGATTAATGAATGGATCGCCTCCGTTTTCCTGAATTATCTCCAAATCTCGGCGCCGGCCGCCGCCATTGTCAACCTTTCGGCCGAGTTTCTCGAATCCAATCCCGAGGTCCACATTCAGCTCGGCACGCGCCACTTGGGCGTCGAGCCCGGCTGGCATTTTGGATCTCGCTACCCCGGCGATCCGGCGAAAGTCATGGTCTACGATTTCCTGCCCGACCTGCTGCTGGACAAGGTGGTGAACGTCGCCGAGTTTCTGGGAGTGCTGGCGTTCGATAAATGGATGGGAAACGCCGACGCCCGCCAGTCCATCTTCTTCCGCGCACGGCTGCGGCAGTGGTCGCCATCGCCGGCCGAACAGTCGCCGCGCGCCGGATTTGTCGCCCACATGATGGACCACGGCTACGTCTTTGACGGCCCGCACTGGATCTTTCCGGATTCCCCGCTCCAGGGTCTGTACTTCCGCCCCAGCGTGTATCAACACGTCAGGTCGTGGGACGACTTTCAGCCGTGGCTGGATCGAGTGGTGCACTTTCCCGAGGAGGTGGTGGATGAAGCGCAAAAGCAAATCCCGCCGCACTGGCTGGCCGAAGACGCTGCCGCTCTGGAAGCGATGCTTGCGAAATTGATGTCCCGGCGCAAGCGCGTCCCCGATCTGATTCGCGAGTCGAGGCGCGGCCGCGTGAATCCATTTCCGGAATGGAAGTAGAAAATCCGGTTTGGAAACGCCAGGTACCTTCAGTACTCGCCGTGCTCTCGCAGCACGAAATCCGTTTACCGTATGTCGAATCTCCTGTAATGTGGTAGCGGAGAAACAAATGCGATTGAGTGGTCTTTCGATTTTGGCGCTGGCGCTGCTGCTGGCCAACGCTGTTGTTCCGGCGCGGGCCAACCTTGTCACTGATCCTGGTTTCGAGAGTTGCACGGCTATCGCACAGTCGCCCCCAGGCTGGTCGGGTAATGCCATTTGTAACGCTGATAATCCACATACCGGTAGTTGGGATGCGTACTTTTCGGGACTCGGAACGGTCACGCTGTCACAGAGCATTGCGACGGCCGTCGGCGGAACTTACGATTTCTCATTTTGGCAACGGGATAATGCAGGCGCTGCTAATACCTTTACTGCCTCCTTCGGCGCCGATGAAGTGCTCGATCTAGTGAGCCCCAGCGAGGGCGGCTATACTTTGGAAGATTTCGCTGTTTCGGCCACCGCGTCGTCCACCACGATTGAGTTCACTTCAACTCAGAATGGCGGCTTCTGGAACCTCGACGATGTGTCCGTTACCCAGACCGCTTCGCCCGTGCCGGAGCCCGCGAGCTTTGCTCTCGTCGCTCTCCTCGGCGGCGGCTTGTTAGGTATTTGGCGGCGGCGCATTTAGCAGTCGGCTACTGGCCCCCGTTCCGTATGATAGGGTGTAGAGTTTGATGCGCGATCTGCACCCCATGAAACCGAACCTCGATGTTTTGAAGCCCGAGATTGAACTCTACCTGGAGGAGATGGGGATGGCCGTCTTCTACGGCTACTCGCGTCCGTTGGACGCCGCCCCGATCGTCTATTGGGATTGCGAACAGTATCCCGACTACCGGCTGTTCGTCCAATCGGCGCGCGCCGCGGATGCGAAAATCATCGTGTTTCACCAGCGTGAATTCTTCTCCGACCAGGTGGACGACGCCATCGAGCGGCTGAACGCGTGCGAATTGCCTCCCCAGGAATCGCGCCACTTCGAAGATCGCTTGAACGAGACGCGCGCGAATGAAGGCTCGGTTTGCGCCATCGAGCTATCTTTCGATCATGAGGGGCGTGTCTTCCTCTTCGATCTCCGCACGGAATGGTTCGAGGAGTTCTCCGACCTGCTGGATGAGATTCAACTGCTCACCGCCGAGCCCAGCGATGGCAACGATTCGCCAATTACCGGCTATTTCTCGAGAAACTGAGCCGCTTGCCACGTTGGCTGATTCAGACCGCCGATTCCGAAGCCGCCCACGCCCTGGCGGCAAATCTGGGAGTTCAGCCTCTCACTGCGGCTGTGCTCGTGAGCCGCGGCATCACCGACGCCTCGGCCGCGCGCCGCTTCCTTGCTCCGGATCTCGATCACTTGCTGGACCCCGCGCTGCTCACCGGCATGCGCGACGCCGTCCAACGTGTGAAGACGGCCATTCAAGCCCAGGAAAAAATCCTGATCTACGGCGACTACGACGTGGACGGGACCGTATCCGTCGTCATTCTGAAGAAAGCTATCGAGATGGCCGGCGGCCAAGCCAGCTTTCACGTACCGCATCGCCTGCGGGATGGTTACGGCATGCGCGCCGACGTGATCGAACGCGCGGCTGCCATGGGCGTCGCACTCATCATCAGCGTCGACACCGGCATCCGAGCCTCGGCCGTGGTGGAGGCGGCGCGTGAACGCGGCATCGACGTGATCGTCACCGATCATCACCTGCCTGACGCCGAGCTTCCACCCGCTCTGGCGGTGTTAAATCCCAACCGGCGCGACTGCCCGTATCCCGACAAGAACCTGTGCGGCGCCGGCGTCGCGTTCAAGTTGGTGCAGGCGCTGCTCGCGACCCTCGATTGGCCGGCCGACAAGCTGGCTCGCGTGCTGAAGTCGTTCTTGAAACTGGTGGCCATCGCAACCGTGGCCGACGTGGTTCCCTTGGTGGGCGAAAACCGGGTGATCGTCAAGCACGGTTTGGAGGGCCTGCAGCAATCCCGAAATCACGGGCTGCGCGCGCTGCTGGAGCTTTCGGGATTGCTCAACGGCCGCGCGCCCAGCGCTCGCCAGGTCGCGTTTCAAATCGCGCCGCGCATCAACGCCGCCGGGCGCATGGACGACGCACAAAACGTGATTCGCATGTTCTTGACCGACGATCCCGAGCACGCGCGCGCGCTCGCCTCCCAGCTTCATTCGCTCAACCAGGAGCGCCGCGACACCGAAGCTGAGATCGTCAAGCTGGTGCTGGCCGAGTGCGCCAGCGTTCCGGTCACCGACGATCAAAGCGCGCTGGTATTTTCGGGCGTCAATTGGCATCGCGGCGTGGTCGGCATTGTCGCCAGCCGTTTGGTCGACCGCTTTTGCCGGCCGGTCTTCGTGTTGAGCGAGGAAGATGGGCAGGCGCAAGGCTCGGGCCGCGGCATCCCGGTGTTTCATTTGCTGGATGCTCTGGAATCGATGCCCGATCTGTTCACGCGCTTCGGCGGGCATCGTCAGGCGGCCGGCGTGAGTCTCGCCTCCGAATTGGTTCCGGAGTTTCGACGCCGCTTGAACGCCTACGCCGGGGCGCGGCTCACGCCCGCAGATTTCCAGCCGCAATTGCTGATTGACGCAGTGGTCGGCCTGCGTGAGTTGACCACCGGTCCGGCCATCCAGGAGCTTCTCGCGATGGCGCCGTTCGGGTTCGGCAATCCGCCGCCGGTGCTCGCCATCCTGGGCATGGAATCGCCCAGCGCGCCGGTGGTGATCAAGGAGAAACATCTGCGCGTCCACTTGCGCCAGGACGGACGCAGCCTCTTTCCGAAAGCTTGGAACTTCGCCGGGCGCGCCGCGGATTTTCCGATGAATACCCGCCTGGACGTCGCGTTCTCGCTGGAAGAAGACACCTATGGCGAGGACCGGGGATTCGCTAACTGGGCCGCGGTACTGCGCGATGTTCGGCCGTCGCCGTCGGATGCCCGCTGAGCCATTGCCTGGGCAAACGCTTCGAATAATTTGCGATCCGCGGAGCTCACCGCGACACGATCTTCCGGGTGCCACTCGACGGCCACCGCAAAGGTCGCGTTTCCAGTCAGCTCCAGCGCCTCAATGACGCCATCGGCCGCCCTAGCGGATACGATCAAACCCCCGCCCACGCAGTCCACCGCCTGATGATGCCGCGAATTCACATCGTGCTCGCCCGCGCCGATGATCCCGGCCAGTCTCGTGTCTGGATTCACCCGAATGCTGTGTACCCCAGGATGCTTACCCGGCTCCGCGTCGCGCGCTTTCACCCGATGCACATCCACGCTCGGCAAATGCTGGATCAACGTGCCTTTGTGAAACACGTTGAACAGTTGCATGCCCCGGCAGATGGCCAGCACCGGGAGATCGGCCGCCAGAGCTTCCTGAAGCAGTCGCATTTCAAGCTCGTCGCGCGCGTCGTCTGGCGCTTCGCTCTCGGCGGCGCGCTTCTGGCCATAGCGCACCGGATTGACATCGCTGCCACCCGTGAGCAAAAGCCCATCCAGCCCTTCGAGCGATGCTGGATTAGGCACAGTTTCGATGCCCGCTTCCCGCAATGCCGACTCGTACGGCGCGGTTTTGGCCGCATTCCCGAAAGTGACGCCTGCCCTCAAATTGCCCATCTCTACTTAAAGCTTAACAATTGCCGTTCTCGTACGTCCTATATTCAGGAGCTACACTAGGTTTATCTATGCGCACAGCCGTACTCGCCGTGTTTTTGATAGGTTCTCTCACGTTGCAGGCCCAAAGCGAACCGAAGCCTTTGCGGATTCCGATCCAACAATTCAAGCTCGACAACGGCTTGCGGATTGTGTTCTCCGAAGATCATTCCGCGCCCACTTACGGGATTTCGATCACCTACAACGTCGGCTCGCACAACGAACATGCCGGGCGAACCGGCTTCGCGCATTTGTTCGAGCACATGATGTTCGAAGGATCCGGGAACGTCGGCAAGGGCGAGCACATGAGCCTGGTGGAAAACAACGGCGGGAACATGAACGGCACCACCACCGAAGATCGCACCAATTACTTCGAGTCCTTCGCTTCGAATCAATTGGATCTCGGGCTGTTTCTCGAATCCGACCGCATGCGCTCGCTGGCGGTGAACCAGGCGAATTTGGATAATCAGCGCAACGCCGTGCAGGAGGAGCGCCGGCTGGGCGTGGACAATCAGCCGTACGGAGAAACGTCCGAAGTCCTGCAAGCCCTGGTTTACGATAACTTCGCCAACAAGCATTCGGTGATCGGCTCCATGGAAGACCTGAACGCGGCGACCATCAAGGACGTCCAGGAATTCTTTCGCATCTATTACGCCCCCAACGACGCCGTGCTGACGCTGGTGGGCGACTTCCAGCCCGCCGAAGCGCTGGCCAAGATCAAAAAGTATTTTGGAGACATCCCGGCGCAGCCCGCGCCCCCAGTGCCCGATCTCGCCGAGCCCCCCCAAACCGCCGAACGTCAAAAGACCATCGAGGATCCGTTCGCACGGACGCCGCGGCTGGATATCGCCTTCAAAACGCCGCCGGGCAATACCAGCGATGTATACGCGCTCGACGTTCTTTCCAGCGCCCTTGGTGAAGGCCAGGCTTCCAGGCTTTACCAAACTCTGGTGAAGGACAAGGAATTGGCGGTCAACGTCTTCTGTTATGTCGAGGAGCACCGCGGCCCATCCACTTTCAACATCGTTGTGCTGGCGCGGCCCGGCAAGGATTTGAAGGAAGTGGAGAAAGCCGTTTACGCCGAAGTGGAGCGCGTGAAATCCGAGCCGATCGCCGACTGGGAGCTGGAGAAAATCCGCATGACGAACCGGCGTCAGACGGCGCAACAACTACAAAGCACGCTTTTCCGCGCGTACCAAATCGGCGAGATGGCCTCGATCTTCGGCGACCCGAATCTCATCAACACACGCCTTGACAAGGAACAGAGCGTCGGCAAGCAGGATATCCAGCGCGTGGCCAAGACCTATCTCACCGAGGAGAATCGCACCGTGGTGACGACGCTGCCGAAACCGAAGACCGAAGCGGCGGCCAATGCCTCTCACTAGGAACATACACATGAATATCAACTTCAAATTTGTCGCGCCGTTGGCTGTTTCCGCGGCTTTGATCGCGCAAGTCCCGCAGGACCCGGGTTCCAAGGCGATCCCGCTCAGCAAAGTGGAGCGCAAAAACAAAGCGCCCGTTTCGAGCGAGATTCTGCGCGTCAAGCTTCCAAAGCCCGTGGAGATGACGCTCCCGAACGGCCTCAACGTGCTGGTGCTGGAAGACCATCGGCTGCCTCTGGTAACGGCACGGCTCACCATTTTGGGCGCGGGCGCGTTGAACGATCCCGCCGATCTCCCCGGTCTGGCCAATGTCACCGCTGCCATGCTCAAGGAAGGAACACCAACGCGTTCGAGCAAACAAATCGCCGAAGAGACTGAGAAGCTGGGGGCGGCCATTGCGGCGCAGGCGCCGTGGGGTTCGGAAAGCGCCACGCTCACGGCATCCGGGCTCAGCGACAACGCCGCCCAATGGATCGCGCTCGCGTCCGACGTCCTGCTAAACCCGTCGTTCCCCGCAAGCGAGTTGGACAAGCTTAAGCAGCGCATGAGAGTTCAGTTGCAGCAGCAGCGCTCCACCGCTGGATTCCTCATGCAGGAGCGTTTCAATCGCGCCGTTTATGGCGATCATCCCGCCGGCATCACTTCGGCTACCGAGCAGGCGCTCGATAAGATCACGCCAGCCATGCTCGCTGAGTGGCATAAATCCAGGTACGTGCCGGAAAACGCCATCCTCGGAATCGCGGGCGACATAAGTCCGGAAGCCGTGATGCAAATGTTGCAGGCGCTGCCTGAGTGGAAAGCAGGTCCTGGCAAGGCGGCGCTCCCGGCCGCGACAAAACCGGCGCGCGGGCGTGGGATTTTTCTGGTGGACCGGCCTGGTTCGGTACAGACCGACGTCGAGATCGGCAACATCGCGATCAATCGCATGGACTCGGACTACGTGCCGATGGTCGTCATGGACCGAATTGTAGGCGGCGGAGCATCGGCACGGCTGTTCATGAATCTGCGCGAAATCCACGGATATACCTACGGCGCGTATAGCCAACTAGTGGCTCGCCGCTACGCGGGTCCCTGGATCGCGCAGGGCAGCATGCGCACCGACGCCACGGCCGGCGCCATGACGGAGTTCATGAACGAGATCAACCGCATCCGCGACAAAGCTGTTCCCGAAACGGAGCTCGAGGAAAGCAAACGGTCCATCGTCGCCAGCTTCGCGCTCTCTCTCGAACGGCCAGACCAACTGCTGGACTACGCGATCACGCTCAAGGTGTACGGCTTGCCCGCGGACTACTGGGACACATATCCGGCGAAGATCATGGCCATCACCGCCGAGCAAGTGCAGCGGGTCGCGCGCAAGTACATCGTGCCGGACGATCTGCAAATCGTCGCGGTGGGCGATGCGGCCAAGCTCAAACCCGTGCTCGACAAATACGGCGCCGTGCAGGTGTTCGAGACCAGCGGCAAGCCGAAAGCCACGCCCTAGTGGACCATCGCCTCGAGCGGGACACGATGGGCGAGATGCGCGTCCCCGCCGATGCGCTATATGGCGCGCAAACGCAGCGCGCGGTGGAAAACTTCCCGATCAGCGGCCTGCGGTTTCCGCGAGCCTTCATTCGCGCCCTCGGGCTGATTAAGAGCGCGGCCGCGCGAGTGAACGGCCAAATCGGACAATTGCCGCCGGAGCTCGCTGCGTCCATCGCGAAGGCCGCCGATCAAGTGGCTGCCGGTGACCACGACGATCAGTTCGTGGTCGATATTTTTCAAACCGGCAGCGGCACTTCCACCAACATGAACGCCAACGAGGTGATCGGCCATCTCGTGGGGGCGCTCCCGAACGACGACGTGAACCGCGGGCAATCGAGCAACGACGTCATCCCATCCGCGATCCATATTTCCGCGGCGGTACTGGTGCATGAAGATCTGCTGCCCGCGATGGCCGAGCTCGGGGCCGCGTTGAGCAACAAGGCGGGCGAGTTCGCCGACATCGTCAAAATGGGCCGCACGCATCTCCAGGATGCCGTTCCGATGCTCTTCGGACAGGAATTCAGCGGCTATGCGGCGCAAGTGGAACAGTCCGCCGCAAGAGTTCGCGCGGCGCTCGAAGGTGTGTACGAGTTACCGCTGGGCGGGACTGCTATCGGCACCGGCCTCAATGCCGTCCCAGGTTTTGCTCCGGCCGTGATCGCTGAAATCGCGGGGCGCACTGGGCTTCCATTCCGTGAGGCATCCAATCACTTTGAAGCGCAGGCGGCCAAGGACGCGGTCAGTTTCTTGAGCGGCGCGCTGAAGACCTACGCCGTGGCTCTGACGAAGATCGCCAACGACATCCGCTGGCTTGCGTCGGGGCCGCGCAGTGGATTGGGAGAGCTCAAACTGCCGGAGACGCAGCCGGGATCGAGCATCATGCCGGGCAAAGTGAATCCCGTGATCGCCGAGAGCCTTCTGATGGCTTGCGCGCAGGTGATCGGCTATGACGCGGCTATCACGTGGTGCTGCGCGGCTGGCAATTTTGAGCTCAACATCATGATGCCGGTGATGGCTTACGACTTGCTTGAATCTATCGCGCTGCTGGCGGCGGTGTCGCGCAACTTTAGCCGGCGCGCTATCGAAGGACTCCAGGCCGATCGCGATCGTGCATCGGCTTTCGTCGAACAGTCGCTCGCCATGTGTACGGTGCTTGCGCCAGTGATCGGCTATGAGAAGGCCGCGGCCATCGCCAAGGAAGCCTATCGCAGTGGACGCACGGTGCGTGAGGTGGCGCGCGAAACAAGCGGCATCCCCGAGGAGCGTCTCAACGCGTTGCTCGATCCGCGCAGCCAGACCGGCGCCGACTAGAACCGCTCTGCCAGCTTCGATAGGACCCAGGTCCAGCCTTGCTCGTGCCGGCGTCCCATTTCATCGTCCGGCACACCAGAGTGGCGCAAAGTGACGTCGGTCTGGTCGCCACGCGGCTCGAACGTCACGGCCACGACGGATTCGACACCTTGGGTTCCTTCAGACACCCACGTGTACTCCACTCGGTGCGGGCGTTCGATCCGCACGAAGCGCCCATAATGCGGCCACGTTCGCCCTTCGTGTTTCACTGCCAGATAGAAGAGCCCGTCCACGATCGGGTTCAGGATGACGCGCTCCGCGCCGAACCACGGCCCCCCGGGACTCTTCGGGTCCATCCATACTTCAAATACTTTCTCGGCGGACGCGGGAATCGCGCGGGTGACGGTTATTTCGGTGAGCTTCATTGTGATTTTTCCTGTTTTGCGGCGAAGAACCCCGCGAGTCGATCGAGGCGTGCATTCCAGAAGCGCTCATATCTCGAGATCCACCGAGCTACATCGCGCAGGGGCTCGGCGGATAATTCGAGCGTGTTCTCGCGCCCCTGACGGGTACGTTGCACCAGCCCGGCGCGCTCCAGGACCCTGACGTGCTTGCAGAAACCGGTGAGCGACATCGAGAACGGTCGCGCGACGTCGGAGATGCGGGCCGGTCCACGCGCGAGCCGGCCGATGATCGCCCGCCGCGTCGGATCAGAAATCGCCAGCATGACATGATCCAGGTTGCTCGCCATGAGTGAACCTAAAGAGATACTGAACCTATCGGTTCACTGTCGCACTTGGCAAGCCGCCTGTCAACTATCGAGCTATCAGAGCGTTCGCACCATGCCTCCGTCTACAAGCAAATTTTGTCCCGTCAAGTAAGAGGCTTCTGGAGACAAAAGGAAGGCCACGACCTTTCCGATTTCCTCCACGTCCCCGTATCGCGCCATCGGGATATCGCTTGCAAGGATCGCCGACGCCGACGGCGGCCCCGTTTGGATAAATCCCGGCAAGACCGAGTTCACCCGGATGCCATGGGGCGCACAGTACTCGGCGAAAACGCGCGTCCAGGCCGAAAGGCCAGCCCGGAAGACAGCCGACACGGGACGCTCCAACTCCGGGCGGACGGCGGCATAGCTGGACAGATTCACTATGCAGCCGCTTCCCTGCTCGCGCATGATCGGTGTGACAAGCCGCGCCATCTGAATCACGCTCCGAATAATGAGTTCAAATCCCTCCTGCCATTGCTCGTCAGTCAGAGCCAGCAGTTCTCCCTTTGCAGGATGTCCTGTGTTGTTCACGACACCATCGATTCGACCGTAGGCCGCCATGGTCTGTTCGACCAGTCTCTTCAGGTCATCGCCTTCCTGCACCGAACCGACCGTCGCGATTCCACCCAGCTCGCGCGCCAACTCGGTGACCGCGCTAGATCGCGCCAGAAGCGAAACGCGATATCCGCGAGTAGCCAGCAAGCGGGCGACGCCTGCGCCGATACCCTTGCTGGCGGCGGTTACAAGAGCAACCGGGCCATTTATTTCCTTCGCGTCCACTGTTATAGAATACAGGTCTATCGTCATCCGGGATTCCATTGAGCTCTGATACTTCGAGAAACGACTCGCAAGGCTGGCCGGCACTGGGCGGCGGCTGTCTTATGAACATTGCGCTCGGCACTTACTATGCGTGGAGCGTATTCGTCCCCGCGCTCGAGCGCGAATTCGGATGGAGCCGCACACAAACGTCGCTGGTGCCTACCATCGACATGGTGATGGTCGCCTCGATGTTTTTGGTGGCAGGGTTTCTGCAGCGCCGAATTGGGCCGCGACCTATCGCTGCGATCGGGGGCGCCCTGTACGCTGGCGGGCTGCTGCTTGCAAGCTGGACACAGTCCCTGCCGATGCTTTATCTCACGTGGGGCGTGATGGTGGGCGCCGGTATCGGCTTTGGCTACCTGGTGCCGATCACCGTTATCTCGAAATGGTTTCCCCACCATCGGGGCCTCGCCAACGGCTTGGCGATAGGAATTTTCGCCGCGGGCTCCGGCCTCTTCGGCCCTCTTGCGGGCCTGCTGGTGGAGCGTATCGGCTGGCGCGCGACCTTTCAGATTCTAGCCGGAATCTTCTTCGTGTTTACAATGGCCGGCGCTTACCTGCTGAAGGATCCGCCTCCGGGATACACGGGCCCGGCCAGAAAATCTACCGGTGCGGGACACCCTGGCGCGCATCACGTTGACGTACCAACCGCGCAGGTGCTTCGAAGCCCGATTTTTCTGGCGCTGTGGGTCGCATACGCGCTGGGCACCACTGCTGGCACCATGGTTATCAGCCAGCTGGTTCCTTTCGCGCGATCGGCGGGTTTGACCGCGAAGACCGCCGCATTCGCCATCACAATCGGCGCCATCGGGAGCGCATCGGGAAGGTTCTTTTCGGGCTGGTTCTCCGACCACCTCGGCCGCCTGCATACCTTGCGTGCCGTCATCATGACCTCCATGGTTGTCACGCCGATGCTGTATGTCTGGCGCGAGGACATACTCGCGTTTTATGTGCTGCTGTTTTTCGTCTACTACTGCTACGGCACTCAGTTATCCGTCTATACTGCCTTGGCTGGGGACTTCTGGGGCACCAAGTATCTGGCGACGAACTATGGATTGCTCTTGCTGGCGTGGGGCTTTGCCGGGGTGATGGGGCCGGTGCTCGGCGCGCGCGTCTTCGTAAGCACGGGCGCGTATCAATACGCGTTCTTCGTTTCAGCCGGACTGGCGTGTGCAGCGCTCATCATCCTCAGCATTGTCCGCACACCGCAACCCGCGGCAATTGCGCAGACTCCTGCCATGGCCACTGGGAATGTGAGCTAGAAACGCGGCAAGCGCCGCAAGAAACCGTAGCTGGGGCCATAGCCCGCGAGATCCACCGCATGCGCGGGACGCCAGTTCCAATCCATCGCTCCAATGTATCGCACATCCGCGCGATGGCGTCCCATCAAAATCACGTACAACTTGCGTTGCGGATAAGCGAGCAATTCGTATTGCTCGGCTGATTGCGCACCCGAGCCGGAGCGCCAGCGCTCGGCCTGCGGCGGTCCCAATACGCGCACTACCGCCGAGTAGTCGTCATCCGGCGTAAACGGCAAATCCGCCTGACTCAGTGGCTCATAGAATGCCCGCGTTGCGATCACACCACCGTGAAACAAGCTGATCGCCAAGACGCACCCCGCTACCCCGATTGCGACGCCGCCCAGCACCAGCTTTCCGACGCGCGAGCTGCTGTCGCTCTCCAATCGGATTCCAACCACGACCGCGCCATCCGCGGGTGGCCGCGCTAGACGCGGGCGCGGAACATCGTTCACCGCGCGCGGCATTTCGATCACGCGGCGTTCAGCCGGCCAGACTGCCCCCGATCGATACTCCAGCTCCGCCAGCAGACCCACGATCATCACCGGCGCGTCCACGCGCGAGATCTCGCCCACATAGCGGCGCGGCACCGAAACTTCCTCGTTCGTTTTCGTGTTGCGGACCAGCACCTCCGACCAAGTGGCGCTGCGATAGATCCATTCGTTGTGGCCCGCATTCAGGATGGCCGGGTAAAACGAGAACGGCCGGCCGCCCAGCTGCGCGAGAGGCGACGGGATCGGCGGAACAGCCATTGGTTCTATCTTAATCCCAGTGTTCCTTACGGCGAGGGAGGCGGGGTGCGGGGCTTATGGTGGAAAAACTTCTCGTGAATGTCGGGCCAGAATTCCGGCAAAAGATTGGTAAGCGCGGTGGCCGCCGCGCTGGTCGCAAATCGATAGCCCACCTCACCGGCGCTCACGCTGCTGTCCGGATAATAGGCGTTTGACAGCGCGATGCCCATGCCCATTCCGAGGACCCCCGAAAAATTAAATCTGCCCTTTCCCGCGTCCGTGCGCGTGACCACCACGCGGCTCAATGCGTAGCCCACGCGGTACCAGACACCGAACTCGGGCCCCCTCCGGAAATAGCGCGGGTCTTCGTGGAACAGAGATGCGAACACAGCGTCCTGAAAGAAATTCTGCGTGGTGACATCGGCCACCGCCGCTCCGAACCGCTCCCCATACGGGCCAGCACCCTCGCCATACTTCGGATTTTGATTGTCCACCTGCGAGAGCGCGGCTCCGGCGGCCGCGGAACCAACCGTGAACGGATCGAACGTCTCCTTGGCGAACAGCCGGAACTTCTGTTTCACGGTGAGAGGCGACACCTTCTCCGTCGGGTCCTCCACCGTCAAGTAATTCGGAATCAGGCCAAGAATCCGGTCGTGGTTGATGGAGTCATCGGTGGCGAGCGGGATATCGACGGCGGCCGTGGCATCGCCGGACGCCGAAGTATCACTGGACGCCGAGGGGGCCGGCTGTGCCGGAGTTTGCGCGACTGCGCCAGAAGCAAGGATTAAAAAGAAGGGAAGGAACGCTGCGGCAGTTGCGCGTCTTGAATGTTCAGGGCAAAGTTTCAAACATCCTCCACCGCCAGAATCCCGTGCACCATTGTACATGGAACGATGGCGGCTCTTCGCGCGGTTACACGGAAAGTAATAGAATAAGCAGTCATGATCGCAACGCCCGCTTCGCCGTCTTTGGAACGGCAGTTACGAAATCGGCGCAACTTTCTCAAGTTTCTCGCGGCCAGCCCACTGTTCGCTGCGATGCCGGCCGGCGCTTGGCAGACCCATACTCTCGATGAAGTGCTGGCCAATCCAAAAGACGCGTTGGACGTGATGGATTTCGAAGCCGCCGCTCACAAAGCGCTGCCGCCCGCGCACTGGGGTTACATGGCCTCGGGCGTGGACGACAACGTGACGCGCGACGCCAACCACGAAGCTTACAAACATATACAACTCCGCCCGCGCAAGCTGGTGGATGTCTCCAAGATCGACACGCGCGTGGAACTCTTCGGAACCACCTGGGACAGTCCCATCTTCTTTTGTCCGGTGGGTGGGCAAGGGATGTTTAACGTGGACGGCGAGCTTAGCACGGCTCGCGCCGCTCAAGCCAAGAGAACTTTGCAGATTCTCTCGACGGCTAGTTCGCACAGTGTCGAAGATGTGATCAAGGCACGCGGCGGACCGGTTTGGTATCAGCTCTACGCGGTTTCAAACTGGGGACTGACGGAGAAAGTGGCCAAGCGAGCCGAAGATGCCGGCTGTCCCGTGATGGCGTGGACCATCGATCTGCTGGCCGGCCGAAACACCGAGACAGCCTCCCGTTTGCGGCGCATCGACACCAGGGAGTGCGCCTCTTGTCACGGCGAACCGTTCAACTCTCACCGGCCGATGTACGATGCCATCGATATGAAAGGCGTCACCATGAATTCCCCGGCGTTCACCTGGGAGCACGTGGATCGCTTGAAGAAAGCCACGCGCATGAAGTTGGTGCTGAAAGGCATCGAGACCCGCGAAGACGCCCGGCTGTGCGTCGAACATGGCGTCGACGGCATCCTGGTATCGAATCACGGCGGACGCGCCACCGAAACCTATCGCGCCACCATCGAGTGCCTGCCCGAAGTGGTGGACGGCGTAGCCGGCCGCATTCCGGTGATGGTGGATGGAGGCATCCGCCGCGGAACCGATGTTTACAAAGCTCTGGCGTTCGGCGCGCGCGCCGTGGGCATCGGGCGTCCCTATATCTGGGGGCTATCGGCGTTCGGGCAGCCGGGCGTGGAACGTGTGATCGATATTCTGCGCGGCGAGTTCGAGCTCACCATGAAGCAGTGCGGTGCGCGGTCGCTGGTAGAGATTACGCGATCGAGCGTGATGTACCGCGAAAACGCCTCTTGATAAAGACGATCCCGAGGAGGAAAAGACCGCCGGTCGCAATAGAGATAGATCCGGGCTCCGGCACGGGATTCACCTCAATCGAGACCGAATCCACCGACGCTGAATCAACGGGATCGGCCGCGAGGGTAATCAGATATGGGTCGGTCGAGTTGGGGTTGAAGCCCAGAGACGACGAAAGAAAACTGAACGACAGATTCTCGGAATTTTGAAATCCGTCATCTGTCGATAAGTTCCTCGTGGATGTCTCGGCGCCGGAAGCAGCACCTGACCAGTATGAGTTGTCGGGTAGGAGCGTTGCTGGGTCGAAGGTAACCGTCGCGGCCGTCACCTGATTAGTAATGGTGAGGGAATACGTGTACGCTGATAACGAATCGGTTCCAGTATATACCGAGAAGCTGAAATCCCACAGCGCGTCGCCTCCGCTAGTACCCAGTGGAACGGTGTAGTCGTTGCTGCTCGGGGTTATCGGGCCCACGAAACGCTGGATTGCGCTCAGCCCAAGCTCCAAAGAGCTCCCATCGCTGTTGGTTGCATTGAGAACTGTAAAGCCTGCATTGACTCCACCTGTCCCGTTGTAGAAGCCCCCCGGAGAGCTAAGCGGAGCATCAAAGGACAAAGTAGATGCCGACACGGGAGCGAGGGCACCGACGCAAACACCGGCGGAAAGTACTGCCAAGCACGCGAACTGCTTCATGGTAGCTACAACCTTTTCTGCCCCAAATGGAGGAACCACGTGACGCTCCTCGATGGTAGCATCATGCGACACCCGTCAGACATATTCATCAGACTCGGTAGAATGAGGGAATGCCCGAAGAGAAGCCCGCGGCCAGCTTCGAGACTGGACTCCAGCAGCTCGAACTGATCGTCAAAGAAATGGAGAGCGGGGAGCTGCCGCTCGAGCGCGCCCTCGAGCTGTTCGAAAAAGGAATGCAACTGAGCGAAACCTGCCGCAAGCAATTGGAAGAGGCCGAGACGCGCATCGAGCTGCTGATCCGCAAGGGCGACAAGGTCCAAGCGGAACCGTTCCGGCCCGACAAAGCATGAAGGTCAATGCATGAGGCCGGCCGGACAAGCTACGACGTTGGCCGAGTACGTCGCGCGGCAACAAGCGCGAGTAGATGACGCACTCGAGCGCTGGGTTCCGCCCGAGTCGACGCTGCCCGAATCCATCCACAAAGCGATGCGCTATAGCTTGTTCGCGGGTGGCAAGCGCATCCGTCCCATTCTGTGCCTGGCCGCCGCGGAAGCGGTGTCGGACGCACCGGCGGGCATCGAGTCTGCCGCATGCACATTGGAGCTGGTTCACACCTACTCTCTGATTCACGACGATCTGCCCGCGCTCGACAATGACGATTTGCGGCGCGGCGTTCCAACCTGCCACAAGGTTTTTGGCGATGCCATCGCGATTCTCGCGGGCGATGCATTGCTCACGCTCGCCTTTCAAGTTTTGGCGCAGCTGGAGTGCGGGGCCGATCGCAAAGTCGCACTTATTGCCGAGCTCTCCACAGCCGCCGGCACCGTGGGCGGCATGATTGGCGGCCAGGTATGCGATCTGGAAGGCGAGGGCCGGCATCCCAACGCCGCGCTGCTCGAAACCATCCATCGCGCCAAGACTGGCGCTCTGCTTCGGGCCAGCCTGCGGATGGGCGGCATCTACGCCGGCGCCGATCACAAGCAGCTGGATGCGCTGTCCTGCTATGGCAAGCACGTGGGCCTGGCGTTTCAAATCATCGACGACGTTCTGGACGTGGAGCAGCCTTCCGAAGCCCTTGGCAAAACCGCGGGCAAAGACGCACAGCAGCACAAGATCACATTTCCCGCCGTGTATGGGCTGGAGCGATCGCGCGCCATGGCCGAAGAGGAACGCCTGGCTGCGCACTTGGCGCTGCGGCCCTTCGACAAGCGCGCTGAGCGCTTGCGCGAGCTGGCCGACTTCATCGTGCACCGGCGTGCCTGAGGCCTTTTCAATGAAAGTCCGACAGCGCCTCGATCTGCTGGTCGTCGAGCGCGGCCTCGCCGAATCGCGCGAGAAAGCGCGGGCGCTGATTCTGGCCGGGCATGTGCTCGTCAACGGGCAAAAGGCAGACAAGGCCGGCGCCAACGTCGACACCGGCGCCAAAATCGAAATGCTCGCGCAACCGCGCTATGTCGGCCGAGGCGGATTGAAACTGGAAGCCGCGCTCGATCACTTCGGAATTGCGGTGGCCGGCAAAGTCTGCCTGGACGTTGGCTCTTCCACCGGCGGATTCACCGATTGCCTGCTGCAACGCGGCGCCGCGCGCGTCTATGCGATCGACGCCGGCACCGGACAACTCGACTGGAAATTGCGCAACGACCCGCGCGTGATTGTTCACGAACAGGTGAACGCCCGGTATCTCAACCGATCCCAAGTGCCGGAGCCCATCGATCTAGCGGTTTGCGATGTGAGTTTCATCTCCATCACAATGATCTTACCGGCCCTGGCCGATCTTCTCGCCAGCCACGCGGAAATGGTTATTCTGGTGAAGCCTCAATTCGAGCTGGAACGGCATCAAGTAGGCAAGGGAGGAATTATTCGCGATCCCGCTTTGCACCTTCAGGCCTGCCGGCGCGTGGAACAGGCCGTTCAGACGCTGGGCTTTCACGCACAAATCATTCCCTCGCCCGTGCTGGGAGCGGAAGGCAATAAGGAGTTCCTTTTGCATGCCAGACATTAAAGCAGTGGGCGTCATTGCCAAGCCGGGAATTCCGCGCGCGTCCGCGATCGTGTCGGGTTTAGTCGCCTGGTGGCGCGAGCGTGGAGTCGCGACGCGGCTCGATCACGAGGCCGCGCGATACATCGGCAGCCCGAACGGGCTCGCGCGAGAGGATGTCCCCGAGGGAACGCAACTGGTGATCGTCTTGGGCGGCGACGGAACGCTGCTGGCCGCGGCGCGCGCGATCGCCGGCCGCGAGATCCCGCTATTTCCTGTAAATCTCGGCGGCTTGGGCTTCCTGACCGCTATCACTCTCGAGCAACTCTATCCCGAGTTGGAATGCGCGATTTGCGGCGAGCATCGCGTGGTTCCAAGACGCATGCTGCATGGCGAAGTGGTGCGCAATGGCAAGACTGTAGGGTCGTATGAAGCGCTCAACGATATCGTAGTCGGCAAAACACAAATTGCCCGCATGATCGATCTCGAGACTTATGTGGATTCGCAGTTCGTCAGCACTTTCAAAGCGGACGGACTGATTATCTCCACGCCCACCGGCTCCACGGCCTATTCGCTCTCGGCCGGCGGACCTATCTTGTTTCCAGCCGTGGCCGCGATCTGCATTACGCCCGTGTGCCCTCACACGCTCACCAACCGGCCCGTTGTGGTCCCTGACACCAGCGTCATCGAGATTATTTCCAAGGCTCCGGGCAAGGAAGCCTATCTCACAGTGGATGGACAGGTCGGCGAACCGCTCATCGAAGACGATCGCGTGGTGTGCCGCAGCTCCGAGCACAAGATTTACCTGATCCGGCCGCCCAAAATGTTCTTCTTCGATGTCCTGCGCGAGAAGCTCAAGTGGGGAGAAAGGTGAAGCGGCCTTCGCTGACAGCTTGGATTTTCCTCGCCATGCTGCTGGGAGTGACGGTGGGCGCCCTCTTCCCGAACGTTGGCAAAGCGGATTGGATGGCCGCGCTCGCCAACGTGTTCCTGCGCCTGATCAAGTCGATCATCGCGCCGCTGATCTTCGGCACCCTGGTCTACGGCATCGCCGGCACTGGCAGCGTCAAGACCATGGGCCGCATCGGCATCAAAGCCATCGTATATTTCGAAGTGCTCACCACCATCGCCTTGGTGTTGGGATTGGGCGCCGTTAACCTGGTGCGGCCGGGCGCGGGCATGACGCTCGAACGGTCGGCGGGCGAAGTCGGAGTATCGCAGGCGGGACCCACATTTCAGGGCACGCTCGAGCATACCTTTCCGGCCAGCGTCATCGACGCCATGGCCAAAGGCGACGTCCTGCAGATCGTGGTGTTCTCATTCTTATTCGGCGCGGCCTGCGCGGCCATTGGATCGAAAGCGGCTCCCGTGGTGACGTTTTGCAAATCGCTTTCCGAGGTGATGTTCCGCTACACCAAGTACGTCATGTACCTCGCGCCCATCGGCGTCGGCGCAGCCATGGCGAGCACTATTGGAAGCAAGGGCCTGGGCGTGCTGTTGGGACTCGGCAAGTTGGTGCTCACGTTATACGGCACGCTGCTGATCTTCATCTTTGTAGTTCTGGGCGCAGTGGCGCTGATCGCGCGGATCCCGCTTGGGCCTTTCGTTCGCGCCGTCCGTGAGCCGTTCATCATCGCTTTTTCCACCGCCTCCAGCGAAGCCGCGCTGCCCCTCGCGCTCGAAAACATGGAACTGATGGGCGTTCCCGCGCACATCGTCGCGTTCGTTTTGCCGACCGGTTACAGCTTCAATCTGGATGGCAGCACATTGTATCTTTCGATGGCATCGCTGTTCGTAGCGCAGGCTGCGGGCGTTCACATGGCGCTCAGCCAGCAACTGATGATGATGCTGACGTTGATGCTCACGAGCAAAGGAGTGGCCGCCGTGCCGCGCGCGTCGCTGGTGATTTTGGCCGGAACCCTCGCGACGTTCCGTCTGCCGCTCTCGGGCGTCGCGCTGTTGCTGGGCGCGGACGCGGTGATGGATATGGCGCGCACTTCGGTGAACCTGCTTGGCAACTGCATGGCCACCGCAGTGGTCGCGCGATGGGAAGGCGTAGAGCTTTCGACGACGGCGCATTCGGAACAACCGGCTGCCCAGGTTTCAAGTTAACTGCGCATTCGCTGGTGTTCCAAGCGGAAACCTGGAATCATGGTTGCAAGGTCGGTATGACTACGAAAGAAAAGATCGACTGGTCGGAATGCCCGTTAGTCGAAATCAAGCCGGAGGTGCAGAGCGGCGCCCCCGTGCTGCGCGGTACACGGTTACCGGTCAGTGCGATCGTGGATAATTTCGACTATGGCGTGAGCACTGCCGAAATCGCGGAGCAGTTTGAATTTGCGCAGGACTCCGTCGAGACGATCTTGGCCTACGCCAAAAGTCACCGCGTTGCGCATCCTGTTTGACAAGAATGTTCCGGTCGGTGTGCGCCGCTTCTTGTCGAAGCACGAGGTGCACACCGTCGTGGATCTGAAGTGGCATCCATAGCTCGAAAACGTGCTTGGCTCGAACATCTGGCCCATCGTGCAAAAGCATCGCGACACAATCGCAGCCAAGGTAGACCCGGCAACGCCCGGAAGCTACGATTTCATCGAAATGCCGCTTCCGCCTAAACCTTAGTAGCCTCAAGCCGCCTTCGCGCTCCACGGCTTCGCTGTCTTGATCGCCCCATTCACGGCTTCGATATTCTTCACGCCCTCGGTGGAAAGCCAATCCTCCAGCGCCTTCACGCCTTGCTTGCCGTAAATCGGAATGCCATCCTTCCACGTCGCGCGCCCGCACAGAACGCCTGAGTAATCTGTGCCAGCCTCAGCAGCCATGTGCAACTCCTCGACGAACTGTGCATTGCCCACGCCGGCGCTCAAGTAGATGAACGGCTTCTTGGCCACGCCCGAGGCCTTCCGAAACAAATCCAGCGCCTCGCTCCGCGAATAGGCTTTCTGCCCCTTATAAACACTACTGCCTTCCACGTAGTTCGCGTTGATGGGGACTTCTACCTTCAGAATGTCCACCTTGTATTGCGGCTTCGAGAATTCTTCCATGCTCCCGATCACCACCTTGGGTTTCAGCTTGGCGAACTCCAGGCCTTTTTCGTCGCCGCCCTTGGGATCGTAACCGACGAACTCACAAAAGAACGGAATGTCAATGCTCTCGCACTCTGCGCCGACGCGTTCGATGAACGCGTGCTTGATGTCGTTCACCTGCGGGTCGTCGAAGGGCGAATAATAAAGCAGAATCTTCACCGCGTTGGCGCCCCAATCCGCGATGCGCTTGGCGGATACGTGCGGCAGAAGGTCGGGCAAACGGCCGGGCTTGGTGTTGTCGTAGCCGCTTTCTTCATAGGCCAGCAGCAGGCCGGCATTGGAGGAGCGCGCCTTGGCCGCGGGAAGACCGTATTCGGGATCCAGCAGGATCGCGCTCGCGTGCGGCGTCAAAATCTTCGACACCGCGATCTTGAATTCACTCATCATCTCGACCGTCACCTGATCCTGCGCGATGCCTTTCGCCCCTGCGATGGCCTTTTGCAAACTGCCCCGCTGATCCATCGCGGCTGCCGCGATGATCCCTTCTTTGTTCGACAGCGCCTTCAGATGGCGCAGTTTTCCTTCCGATAAACTCATGGGCCTGGCTTCTCCTTCTCTCGATTCTCGCGCATTCGGCTTCAACGCGCCGGAGCCGCGGCTTCGGGTAGTCTGCGAAAGTACGTTTGCGCGCGACCGACATCCCGCAGGATCTGCGCCTTCAGCGCTTCCGGATTCTCGAACTTTCGCTCGTCGCGCACCCGCCTCAGGAACTCCACTGAAATCTCCTCGGGCGGCGCGCCGTCCAGCGCGGAAAGCAAGTACGTTTCAATGGTGCGGTGTTGCCCGTCGAACGTTGGCCGATAACCGACGTTAGTGATCGACGGCCACTCGCGCTGGCCTCCACATTCGCGCGTCCGCGTGACGTACACGCCGTTCCCAGGCACAACTTCCGCCTTGGTATCGAGGTTCAACGTGGGAACCGTCTGCTTCGACCCGATTCCTTCTCCGCGCACCACGGTGCCTTCGAGTGAGTGCGGCCGGCTCAGCATCCGGCAAGCCGTGGACACGTTACCGGCTCCGATCAACCGCCGGATTTCGCTGCTCGATATTACGCGCTTACGCCAGACCACCGGCGCGAGGATATCGGTCTCAAAGCTGTACCGCTCGCCCAGTTGCTCCAGCGTCCCGGCATCGCCGGCGGCGCGTTTGCCGAAATGAAAGTTCGCGCCCACCAACACGGCCCGCGCACCCAGCTTGTCTACCAAAAGCTCGCGAACAAATTCCTCCGGCGTGAGCGCGGCCACCTCCAGCGTGAAGGGCAGGATCAGGATCTGGTCGATTCCCTGCTCCAGCATCATCCGCGTCCGCTGATCCAGGGTGGTGAGCAACCGGGGCGCAGTGGCCGGCGCAAGCAATTTGGATGGATGCGGATCGAACGTGAGCGCAGCCGCCTTCCAGCCCTCCTCGCGCGCCAGAGCCGCCACGCGGCGCAGAATCTTGCGGTGTCCCGCGTGTACTCCGTCAAAATTGCCGATCGTGATGGCGCACGGACCAAAATCCCCCGGCGTCTCCGCCAGGCTCGTGTAAATGGCGCCGCGCTGGGTCATGCCGCGCCCTCCACTTCAATCTCCAGCCCGTCGTAAGCCAAACGGACGTGCGGAGGCAAACTCTCTTCGGTACGCGCGTGCCCGAGATCGTGGCAGATGTGCGTGAAGAAGGCCCGGCGCGGCCCGAGCTTCTGAACCGATTCGAGTGAGCGCTCAACGGTGGAATGGGTGGGATGCGGGCGATGCCGCAGGGCATCCAAAAACAACACATCCAGCCCGCACAGCAACTCCATGGATTCCTCGGGAATGTCGCTGTGATCGGTCAGATAGGCCGCGCGTCCGAACCGGAAACCATATACGGTGCCCTTGCCGTGACGCAGCCGGATGGGCCTGAATTCCACGCCGAACAGATCGATGGGCGCGCTGTCGAAGACGTGTGTCACCAGGCGCGGCCGTGAAGACTCGGTGAACTGCTCGTCGAAAATATAGGGGAACGATCTGCGGATCGCGCTGATGGTTTCTTCCGACCCGTGCACCGGGATCACGCCGCCCTGCTGGTAGTTGAATGGGCGGACATCGTCCAGCCCCATCACGTGATCGGCGTGAGAGTGCGTGAACAGAATCGCGTCCACGCGTTCGATTTGCGAGCGCAATGCCTGGTAACGGAAATCGGGCGTGGTGTCAATCAGCACGCCGCGATCGCCATAGCGAATGTGTACCGACGGCCGCAGCCGCTGGTCGCGCGGGTCCTGGGAGCTGCACACCGCGCAATGGCAGCCGATCATAGGGACGCCTACGCTGGTGCCCGAGCCGAGCACCGTGATCTTGAGTGACTCTGCGGACATCTACCCGCCGGCCTGCTCGTCGGTCTTGCTTTCGACTTCCGGGACCGCCGCTTCGGGCACTGCCGGGTCGGGAACTGCCTTCGTTTCCTTGTGCTCCATCGCCTGCACGAAGCGGAATCGCAGCTCCGTCAGCGCATTGTCCACCAAGCGCTGCTCTTCCATGCTCACGTTGCCGCGCGTCTTTTCCTGCAGCATCGCCAGCAGATCGATGGTGTGGCGCGCAATGCGGAAGTCGGGATCGGGCCGGTCCTTCTCCTCGCCAAAATGATACATACCGAGATGCATCTCGGTCTGCGCCTTCAGCGAGAGGATCAAGAATTCAAAAGTTGCCGGGGGAAGCGGATATTCCTGGTCGCTCATCTATCTCATTCTAACCGGCTCATTCTAACCAGTGAAACACCCTATATTGCATGCATACAAAATATTGATTGGACCGGCGGGCGCTTTTCGCCTACTCTCGAATTGTAAGACTTGCCCCGTGAGCGCAGGCTTGCTCCGTGGGTTTCAGCAGCAGTCCTCGAAGACATCTCTTTATTCCTCGGTGAAGTTTTCCTGACGCGGCGCCGCCGTTGTGCGCGCTCAGCGCTCAGGCCACCAACATAACCAAATCACGACTTAAAAGGAGTCTACAACATGAATACTCGATTTCTGAATATAGCGTGCCTGCTGGGCGCGCTGGGTGTGTTTGCCCTCGCGGCCGACGCGCAGTCCGCGGTCGCCAAGGCCACTGTCCCGTTTGAATTCGCGGCCGGCGGCGCAATGCTGCCGCCCGGTGAGTACACGGTCGATGTCCCGGTTTCGGGCGCCATCGTGCTGCATGGATCCACGGGGAACTCGGTCGTGCTGCTCACGTTCTCCGCCGACCTGGCGCCGCTTTCCAGCACCGCCAAGCTGCTGTTCGAGCGCCGTGACGGCATGACATTTCTCTCGGGCGTGGAGTGGCCCAATCAAAGCGTGCGGCTGACGTCGCCATTCATGCGCATCGTCAGAGGAGCCGCCTCCGCTTCACTGCGCTAATTTGAAACGCCGGGCCTCGCGATCGAGGTCCGGCCCCTCTTTGTTTCCGAGCTGCGACCGCTGCTAGACTGAGGTTTCCACCTCCGCCGGAATGCCACAGGATCCAAGCACAACTGGGGAACGCTTTGAACGACTGGTCGGGATCATGGCCCGCTTGCGCGCGCCTAGCGGCTGCCCTTGGGATCGCGAACAAACATTCGACACCATCAAGCCGTATCTGCTCGAAGAAACCTACGAAGTTTTCGAGGCCATCGACCAGCGCGATTGGCCGGGGCTGGCCGAAGAGCTCGGAGACCTGATGCTGCAGGCCGTCTTCTTTGCTCAGATGGCTTCCGAAGAGGGAACATTCCGCATCGACGATTCACTCAACGCCATCGCGGAGAAACTCATCCGGCGCCATCCGCACGTCTTCGGAGATGGCACGGCGAATACGTCCGACGATGTAAAGCGCCGCTGGGACGAGATCAAGGCGGACGAGAAGAAAGCAAGAGGCAAGCCTCAGCACGGCCGCCTGGATTCGGTGCCGCGCAATCTCCCGGCCCTTGTGGAAGCGCAGCAGATCAGTTCCAAAGCGGCGGCCGTTGGCTTCGATTGGGAGCATCCAGGCCAGGTGCTCGAAAAACTGGATGAAGAGCTTCGCGAGCTCGCTGTCGCACGCGAAAACGGTGCACGAGTGGAAGTCGAGGGCGAGGTCGGCGATCTCCTGTTCGTCTTGGTGAACCTGGCGCGATTGCTCAAAGTGGATCCCGAACAGGCCCTGCGAAAGACCAACGCGAAGTTTCGCAAACGCTTCGCCCATGTCGAAAAGCATGCCGCACTGACGGGCGCGACGCTCGCTGAGATGGAGGCGCTGTGGCAGGAGGCCAAGGCGGATAATGGCCAAGCTACGCGCGGCCCAGACAAACCATGATCGACATTCGCCCGCTCACTGAGCGCGAAGATCTCAACACGGTAGTGCGGCTGCAACGCCAAATCTGGGGCTTCCAGGACGTCGATCTCATCCCGCTGCGGCTCTTCGTGGTCGCCTCAAAAATCGGCGGCCAAGTCTATGGCGCCTTCGACGGCCCGCAAATGGTCGGCTTCTGCATGGCCATTCCCGGGCTCAAAGCCGGCGGCAAAACCTACCTGCACAGCCATATGCTTGGCGTGCTGCCGGATTACCGGAATTCGGGCGTCGGCCGCACACTCAAGCTGACCCAGCGTGAGGACGCGCTCGGGCGCGGCATCAGCCTCATCGAGTGGACTTTCGATCCGCTCGAAATCAAGAACGCCTTTTTCAACATGGAACGGCTCGGAGCGATTGTGCGCCGCTACGTGCCCAACCAATATGGGACAACCAGCAGCCCGCTGCATGGCGGTCTGCCGACCGACCGCTGCATCGCCGAGTGGTGGATTGCGAGCCCGCGCGTGAACGCGATCATCGCAGGCCAACCATTTGAACGCAACCCGGTGGAAGCGCGTGTCGCGATCCCGTCGGACATCGCGGCCATTCGCGCAAAGGACTTCGGCTGCGCCAGAGACATCCAGCAAAAAGCGAGCGAGCAGTTTCGCGGCGCCTTCGATCGCGGCCTCGCGGTGATCGCCTTTGAGAAATCCGAGCAAGCCGGTACTTACTTACTAGGAAAATGGGAATCCGTTTAGAACAAATCACGCTACGCGAAATCGGAATGCCGCTGGTGCATTTCTTTGAGACCAGCTTCGGCCGCACCACCGAGCGCCGCATCGTCCTGGTGGAAGTCCAGAGCGGCGGAGTTTCGGGCTGGGGCGAAGTCACCGCCGGCGAGAATCCGTTCTACAACGAAGAGTGGACCGAATCGGCGTGGCTGATTCTGCGCGATTTCGTTGCGCCGCGCGTTCTCCGGCACGACTTCGCTAGCGCGTCGGATGTTGCGGCCCGAAGCGCCCATATCCGCGGACATCTGATGGCCCGCGGCGGACTGGAGGCGGCGGTCTGGGATCTTGAAGCGCGCATGCTTGGGAAGCCGCTCTACCAGCACATCGGCCAGGGGGCCCAAGGGGCCGCGCACCGCGAAATCCCGTGCGGAGTCTCCATCGGAATCCAGGATTCGGTCCCGCAGCTTCTCCAGAAAATCGAAGCGGAGCTCGCCGCCGGCTACCAGCGCATCAAGATGAAGATCAAGCCCGGCTGGGACGTGGACGTGATCCGCGAAGTGCGCCGCCGCTTTCCGGATATTCTACTGATGGCCGACGCTAACTCGGCCTACACGCTGGCCGATGCGCCACTGCTCCAGCGCCTGGACGAATTCAACCTGATGATGATCGAGCAGCCGCTGGCGCATGATGAAATCATCGACCACGCCAAGCTGCAAGCCCAACTGAAAACGCCCATCTGTCTGGATGAATGCATCCGCTCAGCGCATCAGGCCGAACAAGCCATCGCGATGGACGCGGGTCGAATCATCAATATCAAACTCGGCCGCGTGGGAGGTTTCGCCGAAGCCAAGCGCGTACACGATGTCGCGCAATCGGCTGGCATCCCGGTGTGGTGCGGCGGCATGCTGGAGGCGGGCATTGGCCGCGCGCACAACATCGCGCTCGCCACGCTCCCCAATTTCACGCTACCGGGCGACGTCTCGGCGAGCAAACGCTACTGGGCGCGCGACATTATTCATCCGCCTGTGGAGGTGACTTCGCAGGGAACCATCGCTGTGCGGGACGAGCCAGGATTCGGCTACGAACTCGACCGCGAGTTTCTGGATTCAATCACCGTCCGGCGGGAATCCGTTATATAAATGGCCGAGTTTCTCGATCTGCTGAAAGCGAACAGAAATTATCGCTGGACATGGAGTGGCCAAGTAGTCAGCGAGATCGGCGATCATTTCAATAACGTCGCCGTCTTCAGTCTGGCGCTGGCGAACACGCGCTCCGGACTGGTAGTCACCGGAATCATGCTCTCGCGAGCGATTCCCGCGATACTGGCCGGGCCCGTCGCGGGCGTGGTGCTCGACCGGCTGGATCGCAAACGCATCATGATCGCGAGCGACCTGATCCGCGCCGTCGTGGCCATCGGATTCATTCTCGCGATTCCGCGCTCGGACACCTGGCTGCTATATTTGCTCAGCGCGCTGCTGATGTTCGCTTCGCCGTTCTTCACCAGCGGCCGGTCGGCCATTCTCCCTACCATCGCGAATAAGGAAGAGTTGCACTCGGCTAATTCGCTCACTCAGACCACACAGTGGATGACACTGACCATCGGGGCCTTTCTTGGCGGCACAACGGTCATGCAGTTCGGCTACAAATGGGCGTTTACGTTCAATGCACTCTCGTTTCTATTTTCGGCAGCCTGCATTTCGCGGCTGCGCGTCGAACGCGGCGGTTTCCGCGCGGAGCGAACCGCCCTCGCCGAGGACAAGGTGGTGCGGCCCTGGCACGAATACACCGAAGGCCTGCGCTACATGCGCTCTTCGCCGCTGATCCTGGGGATCGCGCTGCTCGTGGTCGGATGGGCCTCCGGAGGTGGCGCGGCGCAGATCCTGTTCAGCCTATTTGGCGAATTGGTGTTCAATCGCGGACCGGCGGGCATCGGTTATCTTTGGGCCGCGGCCGGCGTCGGATTGCTCGCCGGCGGAACGTTCGCGCACTGGCTCGGCAAGCGGATTTCGTTCGGCGCTTACAAGCGCACCATCAGCATCTGCTACGTAGTTCACGGCGGCTCATACGTGATCTTCAGCCAGATGCGCAGTTTCCAAATGGCGCTGTTGTTTCTCGCGATATCGCGCTCGGCCATCGCGGTCAGCTCGATACTCAACACCTCGCAGCTGCTGCGGCACGTCTCGAACGAATTTCGTGGCCGCGTGTTTGCGACCATGGAAACGATGTCCTGGTCGACGATGATGCTTTCGATGGCGGGCGCCGGAGTCGCGTCCGAGAGTTGGAGTCCGCGCGCGATCGGCGTGGTTTCCGGATTGCTCAGCTCCAGCACCGCGTTCTTCTGGCTATGGGCCAACTGGACCGGACGATTGCCGGAGCCGGCTCGCGAGGGAGTAGAGCCCGAAGAAATCGAAGTGCATGGCGACCCGGTGGTCTAAGAGAGACGAGCCGAATGGAAGGCAAACCAATCGTATTAGTCACTGGCGCGGCCAAGCGCATCGGGCGCGCGATTGCGCTGGTGCTCCATCAATCGGGCTATCGCGTAGCGATTCACTATGGGACCTCGGAGAAGGACGCGCGCGCGACGGCCGAGGAATGCGGATCTGCGCCAATTTTCCAAGCCGATCTCGAAAAGGTCGACGAGATCAAGCGCATGTTTCGCGAAGTGGAACAGCAGCTCGGATCGTTGTACGGGCTGGTGAACAACGCCGCGCGCTTTCGGCGCCGCGATGCATTCGAGATCACCGAAGCCGATTGGGATTTCATCCACAGCATAAATCTCAAAGCGACCTTTTTCTGCTGCCAACAGGGAGCGTTGTTGATGAAGAAAACCGGCGCGGGACGCATCGTGAACCTGAGCTCGCTGGGTGGCATCCGGCCTTGGGACATGTACGCGCACTATTGCGCATCGAAGGCCGGCGTGATCATGCTGACGCGGGCGCTAGCCAAGGCGTTCGCGCCCGAGATCACGGTGAACTCGGTGGCGCCGGGCGTAATTCTTGCCTCAGACCAAGATCCTCGCGCGCAAGAGCTGATCGCGGCGACTCCGGCGAAACGCTCGGGCACCCCGGAAGAGATTGCGGACGCCGTGCTGTACTTTTTGAACGCGTCAAATTTCGTCACCGGCCAAGTACTGGCGATCGACGGCGGCTTGAGCCAGCGCTAGTCCGCCGGCGCGGCTGCGGGCGCGGGCTGAAACTTTTCACGCAGCAGCTTGGCGATGTGCTTGGCGAGATCGTTGGTGACACCGAGATTCTCGCCGAAGAAATGCACTCTGCCCGAAAGGTTCTGACTAAAAAGCACGTTGCCATCGCGTCCCTCGATGGTCGCCGTAACGTCCAAGCTGGTCCAACCGAAGAGATCGAGCAGTTCGCGCAGCAATTGGTTGCCTTCCTTGAATCGGGAAACCTTGGTGCGAAGGACCACCAGGTCAGGGAAGCCATTGGCATCGCGATCGCCGCTGCGAAAGACTTTTTGGAATTCGCCATCGTGGCGCACACGCTCGATCATGCGTTCATAGCCGGTGAAAAGAAACTCGGCGGGAATGCTGACGCTTCCAGCTTCAGGCGGCTCAATTTGAATGTGCGTGCTGGAAAGCTTCGGCGACTTGTCCTGCGCCATGGCAAGCACAGGGATCAACGCAATGCAAAATGCCGCAACACGTATCACTCCTTTGTAAATGCCACTCATGGCTTCGTTTCCTTCTGAGCTTGTTCAACCGGGTCGGTGGCGTGCGCGCCAGCAGCGATCAATTGTGTCCGTATACCGGCAGCCTGTCCTTGCGGTACTTCGAAAACCGCGCTGTGGACGCCGCCCTTCTCGTCCCGGTACAAGACGGTGAGGATGTCCACCTTGGTCCACATCAAGACGCTGAGGAATCGGCCGCTCTCGTAAGGCGCGGCCATCGCGGCGACCTTGAATACTTTTCCGGCCGTCCCGCCAGACTGGGTGGTTTCAGATCCCAGGAGGATGTCATCAATCGCGGAGATGGCAACTTTGGCCTGTGATTTGTGGGAATCGAACAATAATGCGTCGCTCTGCACGCTTAGTTTCCCGCCGCTCTGGGATTTGACGTTCTGCAATCCAATGACGCAGCGGACTGATATTGGCGCATCGGCGGAAGCTGCTGCCGCGGACAAGGTTTGCGGCGCCAGGGCTGATAATGTCGCAATCGCCAGGACAGCCCCCGACAGGCTATTCGACGGCAACTTTGGTGCCCTTCCGATCTTGTTTCGCCAGGTGTTCGATGCGCGCGTCCAGCATGCTCCGCATACCCTTGAGCATTTCGATTCGGGCGTTACGAAAATGGTCGCGCGTGTTTTCCGGCCAGACGTGATCCAGGAATGCCTCGATCTGGGGGCCGGCGATGTCGCAGAAGAAACAGCCGTGCGGGTGCTGAGAGGTGCTTTGTTGTTCGTCCATGTGACCTTCCTTCAACTAGGCCTTTGACTATCAGGCTTCCTTCATCTCTACTGTTAATATCTTATTCTGTAACGACGCTCGCGTGGGTGTGAGCGCGGCCATGGAGGTTGGGAGTCCGATGTGGCGGCGCAACGTCCCGATCTCCACCACCAGCTCGTCCCCCTTTTTGAACAGCCCCACCTCGCCCTTCATCGCAAACGGCAGCCGCAGCCGGACTTCATAGTGCGAGTTGCGTTTCTCAAAGGTGTACGGCGCTTCGGTCCGAACCACCAGCGCCGGATCTTCCTCGCCGTACAGAACGTTGGCGAGCTCGATCAGGCGTTCGCGGCCCAGCACTTCATGCGTGAACAATGGAACGCGCTTCATCGCCACCGGCTGGAAGTACTCCTCGATTTCGTCCAGAATCTTGGATTGCGAGGCCCGCCACTGATCGAACCAGGTGTCGGTGACCGCTTCGGGCAGCACGCGATTGACGATGATGCCGTCCACGGTGAGACCGTGCAACGAAAAATACACGAACGCGCGCTGGGTCTCTCGCAAGACCATCTTCTCCGGATTGGTCACCAGGCGGACACTCGTAATTGTGGGATTCTCGAGCAGCTCCGCTATGCCGTCCAGCCGGCCGAACAAATTCTGGATGTTGGCGAAGTAGCTGTCGGGGGGCAGTTCCACCGGCGAAATCCGATTCGCCACGGGCCGTACGGCTTTCATCAATCCGCGCTGGAATGGGAACACGTGCTTCATGTACCATTCGAGCGTAGTCGGCATGCTGACGAAGCGCATCGACTCGGCCGTCGGCGCGCAATCGAGCACGATCACCTGGTAGTGCCCCTCGCGCCGGTACTGATTGACGTACATCATCGCGCTCAGCTCTTCCATGCCGGGCAGAATGGCCAGCTCTTCGGCCTCGACGTCGCTGATGCCGGTGGTCCGCAACACCGAGACGACGTAGGTGGAGATCTCGCGCCAGTGCCGCTTGATTTCCTTCTGGATGCTGACCTCCTGGATGGAGAGATGATCGTCGATAGGAAGCGGATCGTTGGCTCGGTCCTGGAAGAGGCTGGTTTCTAGATCGAAGGCGTCGGCAAGGCTGTGGGCCGGATCGACGCTCATGACCAGGGTGCGGTAGCCGAGACGAGAGAGCTGGAGTCCGGTGGCTGCGGCAATGCTAGTCTTGCCCACGCCTCCCTTGCCGCTGAAGAGCAGGATGCGCATGCTTCCAGTGTAAGCGAGTCGCCAAACTGCAAGTCACAATTTAGGTGTCTTCGACCCAAAAACGTCGCGGAAGTGTGTGACCGCCGGCGGATTGGTCGCGAACACCACGTTCACGACGTCAAATCGAACCTTTTGCCATGGCACTTCGGCCTGCCGGGCATATTGGCGGGCGGTACGAATCAGGCTGGATTGTTTTTGAGCCCCGATGGCGCGGTCGGGCGAACCGTGTTCGTCAGTCTGCCGCGACTTGACTTCGACGAAAACCAGCGTATCGCCTTCCCAGCCAACCAGATCCACCTCACCGGCGCCCGACGCCAAGCGGTAATTGCAATCCACGACAATAATTCCGGCGCGTTGCAGAAACCGTTGGGCAAGGTCCTCGCCGCGCCGGCCGAGGGCGTGGTCCTCAGTCATGTGCCTCCTGCGCGCATGCTGCCGGAGGAGGTCCGCGAATTCATAGAGGCCCTTCATCGCGTGATCTGGAAGTGCCGTTTCGCGCCAAAAGCTCTCATCAGATCGTGGCGCTAAGCCAGGGCGCTAAGATAGAGGTTACAGATGGGCGATATTCAGATCCTTACCATCGCTTTGGCCGCCGTGCCGAATATGCTCGCAGTCCTGGTGGGCATCCGGATCAACAACTCTAGACTTAGCGATACAAATGCGCGCATCGGTGACACCAATGCGAACATCCGAGAGTTACGCGGCCACATGGATACGCGGTTCAATGACGTCGATCGGCGCTTCGACGAAATGCGCGATCTCTGGCGGTCCGAGCCTTATCGTGTCGAGCAAGTGATCGACGCCCGGCTGAAGCATCTCGAGGAACGCGGCTGATGAGCGATACCGAATTGCTAAAGGCTATGGCCGTGGCCTCGGCGCTAAACACGCTTTCCGTGGTGGTTGGGATTCTGATCAACGATGCAAAGCTGCGTGAATTGCGAGCCAATATTGAGGCCATGTTTGATCGATCAGATTCACGGTTTGACGAGATGCGCGATCGGTCCCGACTTACTTGATCGCCTCGAACTCGAATTCCATCACTTTCCCGCGCACCACGTAGCACAGATAATACTCCCAAAACTTCCGGAAGCGCAGGAAGTGGTTCACCAGAAACTCGAAGCCTAGCCAACGCCATAGCGCCAGCAATCTCACGTGAACCTTCACCTCCCGAAATCGCGCCGAGCTGTAGTAGCCGAAGCCGCCGTGGTTCTCGCCAAAATAGCGGAACGAGAAACTGTTCAGGTGCCAGCGGTGTGTAGGATCGCAAAACGAGCTGAAGTCGGTGTAGTGCGGCGTCACGAGGTACACCCGGCCGCCCGGCACAACCACGCGATGGAACTCCTCCATGGCGCGAATCACGTCGGAAACGTGCTCGATCACATGCACCGCGCGCAGCTCACCGAAGGAGCTGTCGCGAAATGGGTAAGGAAAACGGTCCAGGTCGCACAGCACGTCGGCGCGGGTGTTCGGGTTGCGATCCACGCCGATGGCGCCGGGATATTTGTTGATGCCGCATCCGACGTCGAGAATGCGCTTGGAGGCGGCGCTTACACCGCCAGCTTTAAGCATTCCTCCAGTGTATCTACAGCGAAATCGGCTTGATCGCGGGTGATCACCAGCGGAGGACAAAGGCGAATCGCGTTGCGTCCGGCGCCGAGCACCAGCAGACCGCGCTCGAAGGCCAGCGATTGAACGCGCTCTCGCATCTCGTGCGCGCGCTCCTTGCTCTTTTGATCGAGGACGAGCTCGAAACCGATCATCAGTCCCAAGCCCCGAACGTCGCCGACATTGCGGAAACGTTTGGGCCAATGGCGAAGGCGATCGAGAATATGGCCGCCGATTGTGGCCGCGTTCGCGATCAGTTCACTTTCGAGCAGGTCGATGGTTGCCAGCGCCGCCGCCACGGCCACTGGATTTCCGCCGAACGTGGAAGCGTGCGCACCGGGTGGCCAGTCCATAATTTCCGCGCGCGCGATCATCGCGCTCAACGGCAATCCGCTCGCGATGCCTTTGGCAGTGGTGAAGATGTCGGGCGCGACGCCGAAGTGCTCCGCGGCCCACATCTTGCCGGTCCGTCCCATGCCGCATTGGACCTCATCGAAGATCAGCAGGATGCCATGCCGGTCGGCCAAGCGCCGCAGCTCTTCGTGGAAAGCCTTGGGTGGGACCAAGTAGCCGCCTTCGCCCTGGATGGGCTCGACGACGATACCAGCGACTTCTTCGGCGGGAAGGATGGTGCGGAACAGCTCGTCCTCGATGAAGCGCACGCAGCTCACCGCGTGGTCGTCCGCGGTGACGCTATTGGGCCGGCGGTAGGGATCGGGAAATTGCGCGTGATATACGCCTGGAACCAGCGGTCCAAAGCCTCGGCGCTGGGTCACCTTACTTGCGGTGAGCGACAGCGCGCCCATCGTTCGTCCGTGAAAAGAGCCGGTGAACGCGATGAATTTGTCGCGGCCCGTATGATAGCGAGCCAGTTTCATGGCGGCCTCGGTGGCTTCGGTTCCCGAGTTCCCGAAGTACACGCGATGCGCGCCGCCGCCAGGTGCGATCGAGGCCAGCTTCTCGGCCAACTGCACCATGTTTTCGTAATAGAAATCGGTGCCCGACATGTGGATCAGCCGGTTGGCTTGCTGTTCAATCGCAGCGACCACCTTGGGATGACAGTGGCCGGTGGAGGCGACCGCGATCCCCGCGTTGAAATCGAGGAAGCGGTTTCCATCGACATCTTCGATGATTGCGCCTTCACCGCGCGCGGCAACCAGCGGATAACAGCGGGTGTAGGACGGCGACAGGACGCGGGCGTCGCGCTCGATGACAGCCGTGGCGCGGGGGCCCGGCAGGGCGGTCAAAAGATGTGGAAGATCCAAACGGATTTCTTGAGCAAGCATTGCAGTCTCCTCTGTCTACTGTTAGTAAGCGGGGCTGAACAGCAGGAAGGAAACTAGTCGGAGCCGAACAAGCTAGGGCGGGATGTTGCCGGTCGCGACATAATGGTACTAATAATTGTAGCATCTTAATCTCAGATTGAGATCGAAAAAGTTACTTAGCCGTGTCTAACAGAGGAGGAACACCAATTGTGAGAAAAACTTTGATTGCGTTGATGATAAGCGGCTTGACCGGCTTTGCAGCTTGGGGCCAGGACACCGCGAAGGACGACCTCAAGAAGTCCGGCCAAGACGTGAAGAAGGCGGGCAAGGACACCGGGAAGGCCGCGAAGGATGCGGGCAAGGGCCTCAAGAAAGGCACAAAGAAGGGTGTCAATAAGACCGCCAAGGCAACCGAGAAGGGCGCCAAGAAGGTGGACGACAAGACCAAGCAATAGGCGCGGCGCGTCCGGGCGGCGCGCGCTACAATTGAGGTTCCCGCCCATGGTGAAGGCACTCCCGGACATCCTGGCTCAAATTGTCGAGCAGAAAAAGCTTGAGCTGGCGTCCCGCGAGCCTGGGGTAGAGGGGAGAGCTGAGCGGTCGATTTCCGAGCGGCGGGATTTTCTGGCTGCGCTGTCCGGCCCGGCGCCGGCGGTTATCGCGGAAGTGAAGAAGGCGTCTCCGAGCAAAGGCGTGCTGGCCACGGAGTTCGATCCGGCGTCGATCGCGCGATCGTATGAAGAGGGCGGCGCGGCGGCGTTGTCGGTGTTGACCGACGAAAAACATTTTCTGGGTAGTTTGTCGCACTTGGAATCGGCCCGCGCGGCGGTGCGGCTTCCGGTCTTGCGAAAAGATTTCACCATCGACACATACCACGTGCATGAGGCGGCGGCCCATGGCGCGGATGCGATCCTGTTGATCGCCGCTATTCTCTCGGAGCGCCGGATGCGCGACTTCCGCGAATTGGCCGAACGTTATCGCATGGCGGCCTTGGTGGAAGTGCATGATGAAGAGGAATTGGGGCCGGCGGTTGCATCGGGCGCGCGCTTGATCGGGGTCAACAATCGGAATTTACACACGTTCGAAGTCAAGCTGGAGACCGCGCTGAGATTGGCAGAGAAGATTCCGGCGGGCGTGGTGCGAGTGGCCGAGAGCGGGATCCATTCTTCAGCCGACGTCGAACTGCTTCGCGCGGCCGGTTACCAGGCGTTCCTGGTGGGCGAGCACCTGATGAAATCCGGCGATCCGGCGGGCGCGTTGCGAGCGCTACTTGCATGATGGTGAAAATTTGTGGGATCACGAATCGTGAAGATGCGCTGGCGGCGGTCGAGGCCGGCGCTTCCGCTATTGGCTTCAACTTCTACCGCGAGAGCCCACGCTACATTTCGCACACCGGCGCGGCGATGATCGCCGAGAAGATTCCAGCGAACGTGTGGAAAGTGGGCGTGTTCGTCAATGAGTCGCCCGAGACGATCGCTAAGACCGTCATTGAAGCGGGACTGGACGTCGCGCAGCTTCACGGTACGTCGGAGGCGCGAGGGATTCGGATTTGGCGCGGTTGCCAGACCAACGAGCCGGTGCTCGAGTACGTGGACGACAATGCGGTGGAGGCGTTGCTAGTCGACACACCATCCTCGGAGCTTTACGGAGGGACCGGCCGGACATTCGCCTGGTCGCTGGTGAAGGGCCTCCCGAAAAAAATCGTGATTGCCGGGGGACTCGACGCGGACAACGTTCGCGCCGCCATCGAACAGGGGCAGCCTTGGGGCGTGGACGCTTGCTCGCGCATCGAAAAATCGCCCGGCTTGAAGGATCACGACAAAATGCGCAAATTTGTGAAAGCCGCTCTCGAATCGTGATGACGCCACTGCCTGATGCCGGCGGCCACTTCGGTCCGTATGGCGGCCGCTACGTTCCGGAAGTGCTGATGGCGCCCCTGGAGGAACTCGAGCAAGCTTATCTTGAAGCGCGGCACGATCCGGCCTTTCAAGCTGAGTTGAAAGATCTGCTGGCCAATTATGCGGGCCGCCCCACGGCTCTGTACCACGCCAAGCGGCTGAGCGAAGCGTACGGAGGCGCGCAGATTTACATCAAGCGCGAGGATCTGCTGCATACCGGCGCGCACAAGATCAACAATTGCCTGGGGCAGGGGCTGCTCGCGCGGTGCATGGGCAAGAAGCGCATCATCGCCGAAACGGGGGCCGGCCAGCATGGCGTGGCAACCGCGACTGTGTGCGCTCTGTTTGGACTCGAATGCATCGTCTACATGGGCGAAGAAGACATGCGGCGGCAGCGCCTGAATGTCTTTCGCATGCGATTGCTCGGCGCGAAAGTGGTGAGCGTTTCGAGCGGCAGCCGAACATTGAAGGACGCCATCAGCGAGGCCATGCGCGACTGGGTGACCAACGTTCATTCCACGCATTACCTGCTCGGCTCGGCGCTGGGCGCGCATCCTTACCCGATGATGGTTCGCGATTTTCATAGCGTGATCGGCGAGGAGACCCGCCGCCAAATCCTGGAGCGCGAAAAGCGGCTGCCGGATTCGATATTCGCTTGTGTCGGCGGTGGAAGCAACGCGATCGGGATGTTTCACGCGTTCCTGGCGGACGAGGGCGTGCGCTTGATTGGCGTGGAGGCGGGCGGGCGCGGTGCGGAGTTGGGTACGCATGCGGCGCGCTTCTCGGGTGGATCGCCCGGCGTGCTGCACGGCGCGCATAGTTATCTCCTGCAAGACGCCGATGGGCAAGTGGCGCTGACGCATTCGATCTCGGCAGGCCTGGATTACGCGTTGGTGGGGCCCGAGCATGCCTGGCTGCATGACAAGAAGCGCGCCGAGTATTGCTCGGTCACCGATCAGCAAGCGCTCGACGCCGCGCGCACGCTGGCCCGCACGGAGGGAATCATTCCCGCGCTTGAATCCGCGCATGCCGTGGCCGAAGCCCTGCGCCGCGCGCCCGCCGCCAAGGGCGAGATGTTCGTCATCAATTTATCGGGACGCGGCGACAAGGACACCGATATCTATCGCGAAAATCTGAGAGAGCTGGATGAGCCAGACCAGAGTCGATGATCCAGACCAGAATCGTCCGGCTCTTTGATCGGCTGCGGGCCGAGCCGCGTCCGGCGCTGATCGCCTACATCACCGCCGGCGACCCATCGCCCGCCGCGACCCCCGATCTGGTGGCTGCTCTCGAACGAGGCGGCGCGGACCTGATCGAGCTCGGCGTGCCTTTTTCCGACCCGATCGCCGATGGCCCGGTGATCCAGCGCGGCAGCGAGCGCGCGCTGAAGGCTGGAACGAAACTCAGCACCGTGCTCGACATCGCAGCCGAGATCCGCAAACAGTCTGAGATTCCACTGCTCCTATTCACGTACATGAATCCGGTGCTGCGGTACGGTTTGGAACCGCTGGCCAAGGCGGCGGTGGCCAGCGGAATCGACGGCTGCCTGCTCACGGACTTGAGCGTCGAAGAAGCCGAGCCATACATTCATGTCATGCGCCGAGCTGGCCTCGACACTGTGTTCCTGGCCGCGCCCACCAGCAGCCGGCGGCGTCTGGAACTGGTTGCGAAGTACTCCACTGGATTCGTCTATCTGGTTTCGCGAACGGGCGTGACGGGCGAGCGAGCCAGCGTCTCCGACAGCGCAGCGCCGCTGGTACTCGCCATGCGCGGCGTGACCGAGCTTCCGCTGGCGGTCGGTTTCGGCATTTCCACGGCAGACCATGTTCGGGCGATCGGCGCGATTGCCGACGGCGTGGTAGTGGGCAGCGCCTTTGAACGGGTTATAGAACAGAACGCAACCAGTCCCCAACTTCCCGCCAAGATCGAGGCTCTGGCTCGGGAGCTCGCCAGTGGTTTACTATCGAAGAACCCATGAGCCTGAAAGACAATGAGCACTGACAAGCTCGCGGATTGCCGCCTGCAAATCGACCAACTGGACGTCAAGATCGTCGAGCTGCTCAACGCGCGCACCGAAATCGTGCATGAAATCGGCCGCATCAAACGGCAGCTCTCTTTACCCATCTACGAGCCCAAGCGCGAGGATCAGGTCTTTCAAAACGTCACCGGCCACAACCCCGGGCCGCTGACCCCGGAGGCGCTCAAGCGCATCTTCGAACGCATCATCGACGAGATGCGGACCATCCAGCAAAAGAAGATGAGCTAGCGGGCTGAGAGGATTCGGCCTTGCGCAGTACAATGGAGCATAGATGAGTAACCTTCAGATCTATACTTGGATCGGGGTGCCGGCCCTGACTGTTCTCATCGGGATAAAGAACCTGCTGGACGTTTTGCATTACAAAGCCCTTAAGGCCAGATTCGACCGCTTCGACGCCTGGCGCGACAGGGTCGACTCGCAGCTTGAGCAGCCGCTCGGCAAGACGACTGAGCTCGACATCCGATAGCCCCCACCACCCGGTGGCCTGCATGGTAAAACTGTGTCTATGAAGCGCCTCGATCGCCAATTCCGGTATAAGGAAATTGGGCCCCTGGAGGGAATGTAGATGGTCAACTGTCCAAACTGCGATGCCATGATCGACGTGGACGAGGACGACTTGGATGAAGGTGACACGCTGACCTGCGAGGAGTGCAGCGCCGATCTCAGCGTCACCGGGTTGAGTCCTCTGGAACTCGAAACTCAAGAGGACGAAGACGAGGAGGACGAAGAAGAAGAGGAAGACCTGCATTACGACGAGGACGCAGACGAGGATGAGGATGAAGAAGAAGAGGAAGAAGAGGATTGGCACTAGCCTGATTGGAACTAGCGTTTTGCTGCTGCTAGCCGCCTTTGTTCCAGTTGCGGCCGCCGCCAAGAAGAAACCGGCGCTCGACACTTATGCCGTGATCAGCGGCAGCGTCTTTCAAGAGAGCGGTTATGCGCTGGCTGACGCCGCTGTAACTTTGGTAGCGGAGCCTGCGTCCGGGGGCGCAGCTGTGAAAGAGCAAAAAATGGAGGCGGTCTCGGACGCCCGAGGCGAGTTCATTTTTCGTGTCCCGCCCGGCCCCATGAACTACGCCATCGTGGTTGCGGCCAAAGGCTATCAAAGCCTGCGGAAATCCGTCGCTGTAGAAGGCCAGGAGCGTGTCGAGGTAACTTTCCAACTGGAACGCGAGTCAAAATAAGTCGTGACGACCAAGCCCCTCCGCGGCGCGTGCATCGCAATCGTGTTGCTAAGTGGTGGTCTGGCTGCGCAACGGAAGAACCAAGACACGACCACGCGCAATCTAGCGGGCGTGGTGACAGACGCCGCCGGACAGCACGCCGCCAAAGCCGTGGTGCAGTTGAAGAACACCAAGAATCTGCAGATCCGCTCCTTCATCACCCAGGAGGACGGTAGCTATCACTTCATGGGGCTTAGCGCGGACGTCGAATATCAAGTGAAAGCCGAGCGCGACGGCGCGACCAGTTCCTGGAAGAGCCTCAGCGTGTTCAATAGCAAGAAGAGCCCGGTCATCAACCTGAAGTTGAAGGTGAAGAAGTAGCATCGAAGAAATAGGATGGAGGCTTCATGAGGAAAATTCTCGTAATCGCACTTGCGCTGTCAGCGGCGATCCTGAGCGCGCAGGAATTCAAGGCTGGTTCGCCGGTCGCCGATTTTCAGGTGCGCGATCTGGATGGGAAGGCCGTGTCGTTCTCATCGCTCAAAGGCCCCGTTACAGTGGTCACCTTCATCGCCACCCAGTGCCCGGTGTCGAATTCCTACAACCAGCGCATGATCGAGCTTTACAAGGACTACACGCCGAAAAACGTGAAGTTCATCTTCGTGAACGCCAATCGGTCCGAACCGGCCAGCGAAGTCCGCGAGCACGCCAGGCGCGTTGGGTTTTCTTTCCCCGTTTACAAGGATCCGGACAACGTTGTGGCGGACCGCTTCGATGCGCAGGTGACGCCGGAAAGCTACGTCATCGACAACTCAGGCATCCTGCGCTATCACGGCTCCATTGACGACGACATGAACGTATCGCGCGTGCATACCCAGCGGCTGCGCCTCGCTCTGGATGCGCTGCTGGCGGGAAAGCTGGTGCCGGCGACGGAAACCAAGGCATTCGGGTGCACCATCAAGCGCGTTCACAAGGTGTCCTAATCATGCTGAAGCGCGTGATCGCATTTGCCTTCTGCCTGCCGCTATTCGCCACGGGCCCGCTGCCTATCACGCTCGTACCGGTGGATGAAGCGGGCTTCCAAAAACTCGTCAATTCGCACAAAGGCAAAGTCGCCGTGTACGATTTCTGGGCCACCTGGTGCGCGCCCTGCCGCGCCGAGCTTCCACAACTCGTCAAGCTGGGAGCCAAACTGCGATCCCAAGGAGTGGAAGTGATCACCATCTCCGCGGACGAACCCGAGCAGAAGGCCGCCGCCGAGAAGTTCATTCAGAAATTCGGGGTGCGCGGGCCGGCGTACCTCAAGCAGGCCGCCGACGATGACCATTTCATCAACGCCATCGATCCGAAATGGAGCGGCGCGCTTCCGGCCCTGTTTGTATACGACAAATCGGGGCACAAGGTCCGCTCATTCATCGGCGAAACCGATATGGCGGCGCTGGAAGCCGCAATTCACAAGCTGCTGTAAACCGCATTGTGTAGCCACATTTGACATCGTTGTAACAGCGTGATACCTTCGGCGCTTAGTGGTATATCAGTCGCGGATCTCTCCCGAAAGGTGTTCGCGGGATCGACGCCCGGCGGCCAGCCCACGAAACGATTTGCAAGCACTATAATCATTTGAGAGGTGCAACGATGAGAGCTAAGTTTTATGTTTTCGTGGCCGGCCTTGGATTGCTCGCCACCGCCGCGCCGATCATGGCGCACCATTCGTTCACGGCTGAGTATGACGCCACCAAGCCAATCACACTCACCGGAGCGGTAACCAAAGTGGAGTGGATGAATCCGCACGCACGGTTCTACATCGACGTGAAGGACGATTCAGGCACGGTCACCAACTGGGAGTTAGAGCTGGGAAGCCCGAATGCGCTCATGCGCCTCGGCTGGACTCGCAATTCACTGAAGCAGGGCGAAGTGGTCACGGTGGAAGGCTCTCTTGCAAAAGACGGCTCCAAGCTGGCCAATGCACGCAAGGTTACCCTGGCTGATGGC
>Ga0182015_10000601_pt1 | contig 51115 bp, 49 predicted proteins | sample 712P3MmetaG_FD_120478 | JGI IMG/M metagenome (GOLD analysis project Ga0182015, IMG submission 120478) | Permafrost microbial communities from Stordalen Mire, Sweden - 712P3M metaG | ecosystem: Environmental > Terrestrial > Soil > Wetlands > Permafrost | place: Sweden: Stordalen | collected...
CAGTGATGATATCGACCCATTTCGGATTAGGAGAGGGCTCGGCGTGTCGGCGAAGGGGCCGTCCTGCACGCGCCGCTTTCCTTCCTTAAGCCGCACTGTGGTTCCAGTCTCCGGAACCTCAAGAGGATCGCCAGCGAGGTAGGTGCCGGATTCGACGAGAGCTTTATGGTACGCCCGCCAAGCACCCGTGTAAGGGTCCGCTCCGTCGCCGTTCCGGGCCGCAAAAGCTTCCGGGGATTCGTAGATTAGCAGGGCAAATTGCATCAGATTTTCTCCTATGGGAACTAATGATGCGCGCCTTTCTGCGCCTGAACGTATGACGGATGAGACGCCGCCCATTCGACAGATTTCAGGAAATTTCGAGAAATTTCAAGGGGGCAAGGCATATCGACGACAGGTTTGCAACATCACTTTGCTGGCCTCGCTGAATTTGTCCCGCACGGCGAATGCTCGTCTGATGTTTTTCGAAAGGACCATACGCTGAACGCGTGTTTCATGGGGTGCTGAGGAACTTCGGCAGATTTTCTGCTGCTTGGCCCATGGAGCGAGCAAGGCTTAGTTTGGCGACGTTGTGGGCAAATACGCTGTTGATATAGTCAAGCTCCGCACCTGCCAGCGCTTCCTGCGATTGAACCAGTTCGACGCTGTCGGCCACGCCCGCCTCCACACGCTGCCGCGTGAGATCGAGAGTCTCCTTGGCGACCTGCGCATTCTTCTGCGCCACCTCCACCTCGCTGGTTGCCGCCTCTAAGTCGAGATAGAGTTTTCGAATATCGCCCTCTACTTGCAGTTTGAGATCTTCGAGTTCGGCGCGTCTTTGCGTTAAGGTGGCGTCGGCTTGCTCGATATCGCCGCCTGTCCGGCCACCTTCCCAGATGGGGAAGCGCAGTGTCCCGGCGACTGAGAACGTACCGTGAGATTGGGACGGATTGGTTCCGATCACGCCATAATCGGCGTTTACCGCGAGGGAGGGCAGTCGTTCCGAGCGCGCGCCAGACCGCGCGAGCTCAGCGGCCCGGACTTGAGCCGCCGCAGCCTTTAGATCCGAGCGTTGTTCGAAGGCCTGTCTGAACGCCTCTTCCAGGGTAATCGGCGGCGCGGCCGAGAAAGGAACGTCATCGGAAAGGTCGTACTGATCGTTTGGCGGCAAACCCGTCATCCGGGCGAGATTGATTTTCTGCTTCGCAAGATCGTTTTGCAGTGAAGTGACTCGCTGCTGTTGCGTGAGAGCTTGCACCTGGCTGCGATCGACATCGACCTGTGCCACCACTCCTACAGCTCGCTGCTGTGACGCTTGTTGGTAGAGAGCGTTGGCTGTATCCAGTTGAGCAAGTGCCGATTGCACTCTGGCTTTGTCGCAAATGACCAGAAGATAAGCGCCCCCGACCGCCAGTACCACAAGATCGCGAGAATCTTGAGCTGAAAGTTGGTCTGCATGGAAGCTTTCATTGGCCGATTTGTAATTTTTCCAGGCTGTAAGGTCCACTACGGTTTGTGAGAGGCGGGCCCGCAAGTCAAAGTAGTTGAATGGTCCCACGATACTCGGTATAGCGAATCCTGGAGTCTTGAAGCGGAGTCCTTCAGCTGCCAGATCGGTCTGCTGGACGGTTTCGGCGAGATCGCCGGTGAGGTTGGGAAGTAGTACGCTGCGTGCCACGCGCGTTTGCCCATGCGCCTGACGCACGGCCTGGGCAAGTCCGATCGCCCCAAGGTTGTACTCTAGTCCCCGTCGAATGGCATCTCGCAAAGACAGTTTGCCGGAAAACGGTGTGTTGGAAACACCAGATGTGCTTCCCAAGTACGCACCCTGAACTTGAACTGTGGGATTGAGAGTGGTGGCCATGTTCGTTACTCCTGGAGTAGATGACTGCGTGGCCGTCACTGAACCGCTCTGAGTGGTTCGACCCGACAGCGGCAGCTGAGTTGCTTGCGTGCCCTGGGATTGGGACGGCATCTGGGCAGGCGCGCTTCCGCCTAACAAGCACATGCTGAGCAGGATGAATGTGGTACTGCTCCTTAGCGGTCTCGGTAGTGCGGTGACTTTCCTCATGGGACTGGACCGTGCCTTTCCGTTGTCAACTAAGTTGCTTGCGAAACCGCCAGATGCTGAGTGAAACCAGGACGATCGTAAAAATCAGTAACGCCAGGAAATTGGGCCACAGCGCGACGAACCCACTTCCTTTGAGCATGCCGCCGCGAACGATGGTCGCGAAATGGTGAATGGGATTGACGATCGTCAAGGGCTGCATCCATCGCGGCATCGCTTCAACAGGATTCAAGGCTCCTGACAAGGAAACCATGGGGGGATTGATGAAAAAAGCAGTCAGCTGCGCCTGCTGTGCCGACTTACTGAAAGTAGCGATAACCGTACCGATACTGATCCCGGATAAAATACACAGCATGCCTCCAAACAAGACGTAGGGCAAACTGCCATGGAACGGTATATGGAATACGATTTTAAGTACCCCGAGCGCAATCAGCATCATCACGCAGAGCAGGGCAAACAACGGCACGATCTTGGCGACAATGATTTCAGACGTGCTTGCGGGAGACATGATCAGTTGCTCCATCGTTCCAGCCTCACGCTCCTTTACCATCGCGGCAGATGCGACGAGTGAACTGTTCAGAATTAGCAAGAGACCGAAAACCCCAGTCGCAATGAACCAGGAATCGACCAGGCCGGGGTTGTAGATGAAAGCCGGCATGAGTTGCACTTGTCCCCGCCGGCTTATCTCCGACGCAGCGACCTGCTTAAGGCTGGCATGAATCCCCATACTCTGCAGCCCTGCGTTGTAAGTTTGAATGATGCCTTCCGCATAGGCTTGGCTGATGGTGGCAGTATTCGCGTTCGTAGCGTTCAACAGGAACTGGACCGTGGTTGAGTGTCCGCGGTGTAAATCACGGGCATAGTCGTAGGGGATGACCACTCCGGCATCCAAGCGGGTCTGGCTGATGGCACTCCCGAGTTGGTCCACCGAAAAATAGTAGCCTCCGAGGCGGAAGCTTTCGCTCTCCGTAAGAGTCGCGATCAGCTCCCGGCTCTCCGGAGTCTTGCTCTCATCGACGACTCCGAGGCGAACATTCGACACCGCCGCGCTCAGCGCGAAGCCGAACAACGTCAGCTGCAAGATCGGAGGAACAATCAAAGAGAGCATGAGACGGCGGTCGCGCCGGATCTGGTTGAACTCTTTGCGGACGAGTGCACTCATCCGAGGATTGACGACGTTTTGAAAGGGATTCGTCATTCGATTACGCTTTGAGCTGCATTCGGCGCATGCTGAACCACCCAATCGCGTAGAAAACTGACCCGATGATGCCGATGATCGTGACCTTCCACCAGTCGGCAAGCCAGCCGCCGCCTTGCAGCAGCGCATCCCGCACGATCTCGATGTAGTACCGACCCCAAATGAAAGTCGAGATCCAACGCAATCCCACCGGAATGTTCTCGATCGGAAAAATCAGACCCGAGAGCAGAAACACCAGGAGAAAGCCGCCGAGGGCCACCACTTGCATAGCGGCAACCTGGCTCGGAATGGTCGCTCCCACCATGGTTCCAAAGGCCGCCACGCAGAACGTGTAGAGAATCGTGGCGACGATGAAGGGGGTCGGGTCTCCCGCCAGCCCCAGACCAAAATATGTAAACAGGAGGACTAGCATGAGCCCGCACTCGGCGAGCGCGACTACCATGAAAGCAAGAATCTTTCCCAGCAGGAATTCGTGCGCGGAGACGTTGGAAACATAAACTTGAAGAATTGTCTTCAGTTCCGATTCTTTTGCCATGGCGAGAGCGGCCAGCAACGGGGGAAACATTGAAAGTCCAAGTACGAAAATCCCAGGACCGTAAAATTTCCTGGCGGAAAGTCCTGGGTTGTACCAGAGGCGGATCGCGGTTTGGACCAGCGCCACCCCTTGAGTGCCCGCGATACGTTGATTGTAGGCACGGGTGATTTCGCTGGCATAACCTGACACGAGCTTCGCGGTGTTGGCGTCAGAGGCGTCCACCAGCAACTGAACGGGAGAATTCGCTCCCGACGCCATGTCCCTTCCGAAATGGGGCGGAATAACCAAGACCGCCCGCGCCGTGTTTGAGCTGAGAGCCTCCTCGGATTGTCGGTCAATCGGCCAGGACACGACATGGAAACTAATGGAAGCGCGAATCGCGTCCAGAAAATCACGCGAAGCGGGTGAGTCATCATAGTCCTGCACGATGACAGGAAGATTATTTACGGTCAACGAAAGAGACACACTCATCAGGAGCAACAAAACCAGAGGAAGCACCAGAGCGAGAGCCAGCGTCCGCCAGTCGCGACAAATCTGAGTCAGCTCTTTTCGGGCTTGTGCAACTACGCGTCGCATCGTATGCGCTCCTTACAGTTCACTCTTCTGCTGAAACTTTTCCCTGCTGGCGCGCCTTTTCGATCACGCTGATGAACACGTCTTCGAGGGAAAAGGGTTGTTCGCGCGCGCTGGTGACCCGAATCCCATTGCTCTCAAGTTTCTCGGTCGCGGTGCGCTTGCCTGCGTCAACATCTTCATCGGTGACGACATGGAGCCGGTTGCCGAACAGAGAAACTCGCCAACGCTCGATGTCGCTCTTGAGAACGTCGGCAGCGCGTTGCGGCTGGTCGACGATAAATTCAAGTAAATGGCCGGTTTGCGCGCTCTTGATGCCGCTCGGAGTTCCTTGCGCCACCAGTTCTCCGCCGGCCATGAATCCCAATCGGTTACATTGTTCCGACTCCTCGAGGTAATGCGTGGTCACAAGAATCGCTGTGCCTGCATCCGCCAGGCGGTTGATCATCACCCAGAAAGCGCGCCGCGCTAGAGGATCGACCCCGGACGTCGGCTCATCGAGAAAGAGCACGCTCGGCTCATGCATGATGGCGGCGCCGAAGGCGACCCGCTGCTTCCATCCCCCAGGCAGACTGCCGGTAATCTGGTCTTCTTTTCCTTCGAGCCCCGAGAACGACAGCACCCAGCGGATTTTTTCGTCACGCTCAAGCTCCGGCACGCCGTAAACGCCCGCAAAAAAGCTGAGGTTTTCTCGGATGGTCATATCGTTGTAGAGCGAGAACTTCTGCGACATGTATCCGATCTGCTGGCGAATCCTTTCCGAGCGAAGGTTGCCTTGCTCGCCGGCCAGCCGCATGGTCCCACTTGTGGCCTCAAGCAGTCCGCATAGCATCCTGATGGTGGTTGTTTTGCCAGCACCATTGGCGCCCAGAAGACCGTATATTTCCCCATAGGGAATCTCAAGGCTCACATCCTGCACTGCAGTGAACGCTCCGAACTGTTTCGTCAGATTCTCCGCTCCGATCGCAGTTTTGCCACGCAAGTTCGAGTGGTCGTGGCGGCCGGGAAACGGTGGATCCTTCGCGTCTTCGCCTAAAGCTCTCAGGCTGGCAACGAACACATTCTCTAGAGTCGGCTCATCGACCCGAATGTCGCTGACGTGCAAGCCCGCTTTGCCAGTAAGATCGTGAACAACCTGGCGCGCTTTGTCCGGATCATGCGCCAGGACATCAAGACGGTCGCCAAAACGCTCCACGTCCATGATGTCTTTCTGTGGACCGGATACCTCTGACAGCACGCGGTCGGCTTCGCTCAGGTTGTCGACGCGGACTTCGAGTCGCTTGGCGCCCAGACTCTCTCGCAATTCAGCCGGAGTGCCGGTCTTCTGGATCTCGCCTTTGTGCATGAGCGCGACCCGATGGCACCTCTCGGCCTCATCCAGATACGGCGTCGAGATCAGGACGGATAATCCATCGGCAGCCAGATGTGCCAGGACGTCCCAAAACTCGCGCCGTGATACTGGGTCCACGCCGGTCGTGGGCTCATCGAGCACGAGCACGCGAGGTTGCGGCACCAGCGCACATGCCAGCGAAAGTTTCTGCTTCATTCCGCCGCTTAACTGACCAGCCAGTCGGCTGGAGAAACGATCCATGTCGAACATTTGCAGATACTGGCGTCCACGTTTAACAATGTCGTCGGATGCAACGCCGCGCAAATCGCCGACGTACCGGATATTTTCGGAGACCGTAAGATCGGGGTACAAGCTGAATGCCTGAGACAGATAGCCTGTCTGGGAGCGCGCCTCGCGTGCTGGTTGGCCAAAAACCTCAGCCGATCCGGCGCTCGCCTCCATGACGCCGGCGAGGATCTGGAAGGTTGAAGTTTTCCCCGCACCATCGGGTCCGATCAATCCGAAGATCTCGCCTGTGCCAACCTCAAAACTGATTCCGCGCACGGCTTCGGTTGGGCCGTAGCGCTTCCAGAGTTCGCTAATTCGAATGGCGATCGTTTCCGCACCGCCGGAGCTTTCCTTCAACGCTGGCGCAATAGAGGTCGCAATCTTCATTTGCGCTTTTCTTTTTCTTGCGGCCAACGATCGCCTGCGACAAGGATCTCTCCGTCGGACGGCATGCCCGGTTTGGCGTATCCCAGTGCTCCTTTTAGCTGCAGCTTTACTCCGAAGACCTGTTTCACGCGGTCGTCACGGAAATACGTGTTCTCCGGAGTGAACGTCGCTTGCGGGTCGATGCGCGAAACATATGCGTCGACCGGCTGCGTGGGATTCGAATCAAGGTAAATATGTGCAGCCTGGCCAACCTTGATCTTGCCGATCTGTCCCTCAGGAATAAAACCTCGCAGATACACTTTGCTGAGATCCAGGAGAGTGATCACCGGGGTTCCGGCGGTAATCACCTCTCCCGGCTCTGCCACGCGCGTTACGACCGTCCCGTCAAAGGGCGCTTTTATGGTCAGATCCTGGCGATTTTCCCGCGCCTCAGTGAGCTGCGCCTCCGCCTGGCCAACGCTCGCCATCGCATCGGCGATCGCAGCCTGCTGCTGTGCAAGCTGCATGTTCACTCCGGCTACGCGGCGCTTGGCGCCGGACACAGCAGCCGCCTGTTGCTCCGCTGCCGATACGGCCTGTTTCCCCTGCCGCTCGGATACGGCTCCCGACTGCGCCAGCCGCGTGTATGCCTCTTTGTCGAAGTTGGCAATGTCGTGCGCGGCTTCTTGCTGCGCAACGTTCGCCTCTTCCTGCCGTAACTGTTCCTGCAGGACTGCAATCTGGTCTCGCGCGGACCTGGCCTTGGCTCGCGCTTGCTGAACTTCGGCTTGCGCTTGCCCTATGCGTGCTCTCAATTGCTCGTCGCCGAGCACAGCGATGATGTCTCCAGCGGATACACGGTCTCCCTCGCGCACTCGGATTTCGAGAATACGGCCGCTCGTCTTGGGAGACACTGCCGAGTCGTCACCTTCGATTCGCCCGCTGAGCGGCACGACGTTTGGGGACATTGGCGGCGTGTAGAAGAACACTCTCCAAACGCCAAATCCGACGGCCGCGAGAATCAGCAGGACAACCAAGGGAAGAAATATTCGACGGGCCATCGATCGGGGCGGCTTCGCTTCGGCAGGCGCAGGTTTTGCTTTTGCTTGACTTGGCTGCGCTGCCGCAGATCGCGGGTTCGGTTGGGGTTCCAATTGCGGTTGGTCCCGCTGTGGAAGCTCTTGAGGCATCTGAATCACCTGTTTTTCCGTCATTTCTCAGCTCGGTGGCTGTGCACGGTAGCTTGTCGAGCACCAGAACTTGGGTGTCGAAGATATGCCAGCGAAAAGTCACAGATATGCTCAGCGATCCGGTCCACCTGCTCGGGTGTCATTTCTAAGTCCGGCCAAAGTTGCTTTAGTAGAGGACCCGCCAGAATATAAACGAGAATTTGTCCCATGATGCTGTGTGCGCACAGCCTGGTCTTCTCATCTTTGGGAGGCAAATCGATGATGCTTCCGATCAGTTCGAGCAGTCGCTTGTAAATCGGCCGGGACACTTCGTTGACGACTCGCGACAGCGCCGGCGTGGGCTGCACCAGTTCGTGGACCACGATTCGAAAGTGCCAGTCCTGCAGCTTTGGCGTGGCCACACTTTGTAGGCGAGTTCTGATGACCGCCCGCAAGATGTCTTCTGGAGGTGCATTCCCATCAAGTGCAAGGTTGATTGCATCTACCCGCGCTGCCCGCACCGCTTGCTGCAATACTTCGGTATACAGACCTAATTTGTCGCCGAAGTGATAGTTAACCGCTGCGATATTGGCGCCCGAGCGTTTGACGATTTCTCGCACCGTGGTCGCTTGATAGCCGTGCTCGGCGAAGACGCGACCGGCGGCTTCCACCAGCTTCTCACGTGTTGAAGCAGCAGCCTTGGGCGCGGACGCCCGATGCGTTTGCCTTCGAATTTGTTTCGACCCGAACATTAAACAACAGTCTTAAACAACCGTCTGAAACAAAAGTTTGAATCCTACCAGGGCTAATCTTGTCAAATTCGTGATCACGAAAGATGTTCACTGTTGCTCATAGTTGTAAGAAACAGACTGGTGGCACCGCTCAAACTTGCCGATTTGACGCGCAATTTGCCGTGTTGCCGGAGGAGTCGCTCGAACTCCGGTACAAACTGCTCGTAATCTGCCTTTACCAGCTTTCCGCTGATGTGCAGGACGAGCACCGTGCCGCCATTTTCTTCATTGCGTTGAATGGGCATCTTGAGCTCCCTTCGGTTCCTTCAGATTAGTTCTCGCGTCTTTCCGTCAATGCGCGGACTGTTTGTCAATGGCGTTTGCCGTTCTGGTTTGAACCGTTTTCAACAAGCAGCAATGCTTGTACTTCTTGCCGCTCCCGCATGGACAAGGCGAATTGCGACCGTATCTCGGGCGGCGTGAGAACGTCCGTTTCATCAGGGATGCGGTGTCCTGATGGAACATGTCCTGAAGCATCCCATACAATTGGGGATCTTTTTTTTCGAGCAACTCCGGCGACTTGAAGAAGTATTCCGCCAGTACCGCGAAGAATTCATGTTCATTCGTGTATGCGTAGTCGCGGATATAAGAATGATTGCTGGAAGGATGGGAAAGTTCGCGTGCGACATACTGCATCCACTGCTTCACTGCTTGCCAGGGAACCTCAGGAGGCAGACCGCTTTCGGCATCTTCCAGCTCCACCAGATGCACGAACTCATGAATACCCACATTTTCCGAGGTGGACGGGGTATCGAAGCCGGCGACGAGAGACGGCTTGGATAGAATCATCACCCCGCGGAGTTGGTTCAGTCCGACCATGCCGAGGGTGTTCTCGTCGTTATTGCCAGTCGTCTGATAATCGTCTCCAAACGACTGGGGGTAAACCAGCACCTCACCCAGGCGATGATATTCCCAATCGTGGAAGCCAAAGATAGGGATCGCGGCGCTGGCTGCAACTAAAACCCGAATCGTGTCATCCACTTCGGTCTGGATGCCAGTGATCCGGACTTCATCCAGGAAGACTTTGATGAGCTGGCGAAATCGTTCCTTCTCGTCGGCCGGCAACGCTCGAAAAAAGGCGATATGAGACTGAAGTATTTGTTCCCACGAAGCGGGGAAAGGTTGTTCCATGATTCTCAATCGCCGTACACATCGCCGTCGAACCACCCAATAGATGAACGGAGAGAAAACCAACGAGAGCAGAACAGGATGGAAGAACCAACCCGCAACGGCGGACGTCACTGCCGCCGCGCAAGCAAGGGCGAAGGCATGGTTGCGGTTTCGCCGGTTTCCATCTGGGGTCACCAACATTGTCGTCCATGTCCTGATAAGAATGTCTACCCTGGAGTTCCGCTGGGTGATCCCTTGGAGTCAGCGGTCGCTCTAGTGGTGATTGTAGAGGATACAAAGTTGAATCGGCAGTTCTGTCAATCAACGGGAGGCGTCATTACCGGGCTTCGCGCCACGGCGGAAGGATTAGCAGCCGATGCAAAGGAGTTGATGTCTTTATGGTTCGGAGAAAGTGCTGACATCCTTGTCAGCAACTTCGCGCAGGTTGGCTGTACAAAACGGTTATTTCTTCAGATTGTTTTGAGAATGCGAGGTTACGCTGCCCATTGCGTTACATTGCAGAAGCTCCACTTCCACCCGCTCTAACTGAAGACTCGGACAACATTAGTCTTGATTACGAATCGAAAACCGTCACGCCGGTCACCCATAACAGGATTCCCGGAGTGATACGCTCACCTTGGCCAAACTGGAGTTAAAGTTTCTTGAGCGACGGTTGGTGAACTCTGATACGACCGCCGTCATCCCATTTGACGACCGCGTCATCTTCGTTCACTTGCCGAACTGTGCCAAATTCTCCAGTCGGCATTCCGAAGTCGCCCAAACCCTCGACGCGATCTCCGGGACCCAACTCTTGACCAGTGGCGGAGGGTTCGAAAAGCGGCGGCTTCTTGGCACGGTCTGAATCAGGCGGTGCCCCAGGGTGCGACAACGGCGGTTGGGGAGCTGTACGTAGTTTGGGTGTCGGTTTATTGCTGATGTGAGACATATCCACGTATTTCTTTCCGAGAGCCAATATCTGTCCTTCGCTTCGACAGTTCAGCCACTAGATACAGAATGGGCTTGGAGAGAACGGTTTGGCTGATCCAAACTGCACAGTTCTGATAATCGACACGGATGGCCGGTGTCGGATTTTGTATGCGGTCAGCTTTGCCGGGTGGAAGCTAATCGTGGAGAACAACACTGAGAGGCGAGCTGTGGACTTCCAACCCGCCGTTGTAGTGAATAAATCCCAATTTCCTGAACCGGTTCATGAAAAAACCTCACTCGCGAGCGGGTCGTGCCAATCATTTCCGCTAGGCTCTCCCTGGCTTATCTTAGGAATCACCGTCTCAGGAACACCGTCTTTGCCAAAATGAGCGAGCATAAGAAGCACTCGGGCCAGTCGCCAAATCAGATCAGTACCCGGCAAAACTCTGACTGGCTTATTCTCCGCTTTAATGTGTAAACCGGTCACGTCGGCACAGTGTACCATCGTCAACGGAATGCTGGTTACGATCAGACATGACATTCGCGACAGGTCGCCGCTTACGAACCATCGATTCTTTTTGCTGTTCGTTCTTCTGTTGGCGACGCTACTTTTGCATCCCTATGCCGAAACCAGCCGCGTCGGCTACTACGCGTTTCGCGTGATCGGAAGCGCTGCAATCCTAATCAGTGTGTACGCGGCCAAAATTCATCGCACTTTGCTAATAATCGCGCTCCTTCTCGCCGTCCCGACCGTTTTGCATCGCATCCTGATGTCTAAGGCCAGCCTAAGTTCTTTTTCCATATCCAGCATGGTTCTCAGTTTTATTTTTGACATACTCGTTATCGTGGTGATTTTCCGTCACGTGTTCGCCAGTGAACATGCTGGATCAGAAACTATATTTGGGGCGCTCTGTATTTACCTGCTGGTGGGATTTAGTTTCGCCAGTATCTACGGCATGGTGGCAACCTTCCAGACGAACGCTTTTTATCTTGATCCGCATGCTAATTTTCACAGCGTTCCCGACCGCTCGGATTTCATTTATTACAGTTTCGCAACCATGACTTCACTCGGTGCCGCTGGAATTACTCCGGTTTCGCCTCAAGCGCGTTCGGTTTCGGTCGTCGAATCCATCCTTGGCGTTCTTTACCTCGCGGTGCTGATTGCCAGGCTGTTAGCGGGCTACAAACCCAGGACGGATGCATAACTGAGAGTTCCTATGCCCTGCGTTTTATGCGTTCCGGATGCGGGGCTGGCTGAGCCGGTTTTGCGGCGGACTGTTTCATGTGCAGCCAGAAGCACATACTGCAAAATACTTGGCCACATAGATCACAGGCTTCGGTATGCAGATCGCACAATTCGCTCCCACAATCGCAGCACGTCTCGCTGGCAGGCCTGCCGCAGGGGAAACCGTCGGCATCATGCGTTCCCTGAACCAGGACAATGTCACAAGCATGATGCGGGGAGGCGACTCCGTATTCATCAGTAGCCATCGTCGAATCCTTCCGGACTAAGCGGCCTTCTCCACGGGAAGCCCTGCCTCTATCCAGCCCTGTTTTCCCTCCGGATAATGCGCCACATTGGTGTAACCCATAGCCGCCAATTCACGGGCGGCATATTCGCTGGCGTGTCAATGGGAACTGGTGCAGTAAGTGATGATTTCCGCATCCTTGTTGGGCAGTAGACTAGGAGCGAGTTCCTTGATTTGCTCGGGAGGAATATTCATTGCCCCCGGAATGTGCGCTTCGCGATAGCGTTCAGGCGCGAGAGTCTCAACTAACTTGATGGCGTCTTTTCGATCGAGTTTTGCCTTAAGTTGCTCAGTAGAAATTGTGGCTTCCATTTCTTGACGCTCCTTTGAACTGCAGTACGCGTTTCCTTTGGACTAACCGTCCCTTCGGACGAACGCTCATCCGCTCCAATTTTCGATGCCCAAAAGCACCTGTCCGATGCATTGGCGAGACAGGTTTCATCCGTCTGCCACGGTCTGTTCACCAGCTACTTTTCAACGTCAAAGTAAATCTTGGTAGTGGTGCGATACTGCTTGATCTTCTTACCGTCGAGTTCCATCTCTAACTCTGCCACTCGTGCCCATCTCATGCCCCGAACCGTTTTTGCGGCCTCTGCCACTGCGTTTTCCGCTGCCTTGGCGAAGCTCTCTTTAGAGGTTCCAACTACATCGATAACTTTTTGTGTCATCACGTTCTCCTTGGATGTAATTTCTCACTGTGGATTGTACCCCTTCAGAGTGCGCAGAGGAGTTAGCGAAAAAAATGCAGCGTACGACATCCGAATCCGCCTGGTTTGACCAAACACGACTGCATGCAGGGGATATTGCTCTCTGCTAAACTTTTCTTCTCAGTAGCGCCGGCATCTTGCCGGCTGCCCGAGGTATCTGCCCTCGGCTGTGCTGGCAGGATACCTGCACTACAGCCGGCGGGACGCCAGCGCTACCAAGGACTCGCATGCCTTTTATCATCTCGTTTGTTATTGTCGTAATTATGAGTTTGTCCGCTTCAGCCCAGACTTTACCGTTGCCGAAAGCCATTACCGATCCCAAGCAAATCACCAGCAAACCTGACGCGCAGGTGGAGCAGAACCAACAAAGTCTTTCCATTGAGAAGCTCTACATGACCCGGCAAGTCGGCCGCGCTTCGTGGTCGCCAGACGATAAGACGATCGTATTTGTCAGCAACATTAGCGGACGCAACAATCTCTGGTTAGTGCCCGCGGAAGGTGGCTGGCCAACCCAGCTTACGGTCAGCGATCAACGGCAGGCCGGGCCCGCTTGGTCGCCCGACGGCAAGTGGATCGCTTACATGTCTGACTACAACGGCGATGAACAGTGGGACATATTTATCGTTTCGCCGAAGACCGGCCAGGTGGTGAATCTCACTCACACTCGCGAGATCGCGGAGGAGCATCCGCGATGGTCAGCCGATGGCCGATATCTGGCTTATACGGTGAAACCGAAGACGTCGTCGGTGTTCGAGATCGACGTCTACGACATGCTGATGCGGGATGTGAAACACATCACGACCAACACGCCGTCCGACAAAATAAATGAAACTCCTATCTGGTCGCACGACGGCAAGTGGATTGCCTACACGCAGGAGCAAGCTAAAGGAACGGATTCGAACATTTTTCTAGCGGAGGTCTCTACAGGACACAGTTCCCTACTCACGCCGCACGACGGCGAACAACTTTACCGCGCCAATGATTTCTCGCCCGATGGCAAAAAGCTGGTCATAACTTCTAATGCTGCGAATGGCTACGACAATGTCGGACTGCTGGATGTTGCCAGCAAAAAGATTTCCTGGCTCACCAAAGATAAGTGGGAGATCAGCGGAGGCAACTTTTCGCCCGACGGCAAGCACATCGCATGGACTACAAACGTCGATGGCAATACAGATATCTATCTGCACGATGTCGTCAGCGGCAAGACGGCGGCCTTGCCGATGGCTAGCGGAGTGAATGATCTTGCGGCTGAACCCACCTCGTTCAGCAAAGACGGATCACGCTTGCTCTATCACCATAATGGAGCGAGCGCGCCATCAGATCTTTGGGTTTATCAACTGGCGACTGGGAAATCGCACCAACTGACGCACTCGCTGGTCGCCGGCGTGCATTCGGAAGATATGGTCGAACCGGTCCTGGTGCATTTTCCCAGCCGCGATGGCAAGTGGACGATCTCCGCTTTCGTTTACGTGCCCTACAACATGGTTCGCAATGGGCAGAATGCGGCCGTTGTTTATGTGCACGGAGGACCAACCTCGCAGACGGTAAATTCTTTCAACCGTTTTATTCAGCACATCGTGAACCAGGGATACATGGTGATTGCGCCGAACTATCGCGGCTCAACTGGTTATGGAAAAGAATTCCAGCAGGCAAATCTTTTCGACATGGGCGGAGGAGATTTGCAGGATGTCCTGGCGGCGGCGGATTTCATCAAGCACACAGGTTTTCTCGATCCTAAAAAGATCGTTCTAATGGGCGGCAGTTATGGCGGTTACTTGACGATGATGGGTGTGACCAAAGCGCCGGAAGTTTGGGGCGCGGGTGTGCCGATTGTGCCGTTCGTTAATTGGTTTACGGAAATTGAGAATGAGGATCCGGTTTTGCAACAGTCTGATTTGGCGACCATGGGCGACCCCAAGCAAAACGAGGCTTTGTTTCATGACCGGTCGCCGATCTTTTTCGTGGATCAGATTAAAGTACCGCTACTGCTGCTGGCGGGAGGGAACGACCCGCGCTGTCCAAAAGAAGAGGCTCAGCAAGTGGTGGATGCGGTTAAAAAGCGAGGGGGCACGGTCGACTACAAAGTTTATGAGAACGAAGGTCACGGATTTGCGCGGGTGGAAAATCAGATTGATGCTTATCAGCGCGTGTCAGGATTCTTGAAGGCGCATGTGCCTCCCGCAGATTGTAGTTGTTCGTTGTCGGAGTAGGGCATGAGTTGTGTGGAGACCGGTCTTTGAGCACGGCCGCAAAACCCGCCAGGGATTCAGCAGCCGCGCGTAGCTCTGTCACCCGGTTCCACGCAAGATAAGGCCTTGATCAGGCCCGGGATCGTGTATTTGTTGGCTTCCACGTCGACCGGCAGGCCCAGTTCGCGAAGCGTTGCAGAGGTCACTGGTCCGATTGAGGCCAGGCGTATGCCGTCGAGCATCGGCTTTTTCCCTAGCAGCGCAATAAAATTTCTTACCGTCGATGAACTCGTAAACGTAATTGCGTGCGGACGTTGTTTAGAGTCTTTCAGGATGGCGCGCAAACGGGTGCGTGAGGATTGCGGAATTACCGTTTCGTAAGCTTCGACGACATCTACCTTGGCGCCAAGTCGACGCAGTTCGCGGGGAATTACGTCGCGGGCAACCCGGGCGCGAGCCAATAAAACGCACTTTCCCGGCACCGCATCTCGCAAGCTTTCTACTACCGATTCGGCTACGTATTCCTCGGGAACCACATTCACTTTCAGTCCGCGCTTCTCGATCGCTTTTCTGGTGGCCGGACCAATGGCCGCAATCTTCAAGTGCTTCAATTCCCGCTTCGTTAGACGAAGTTTGTTCAGGCGCTGCCAAAGGGCTTCTACTCCGTTAACGCTGGTCAGAATCAGCCAATCGTATTCGCGCAAATTTCTTAGTGCAGCGTCCAGAGGCTTGTAGGAGCGGGGCTTGCGAATTTCGATGAAGGGAATTTCTGTGACTTCGGCGCCGAGTTTCCGCAGGCCTGAGGAAAGCGCGCCGGCCTGATGCCGCGCTCTACCCACAATGACGCGAAATCCGTAGAGCGGGCGCGTCTTTTTTTCTGTCATTGGGATTACCGACCCAGGCCTTCTTGCTCCATGAGTTCTGCGACTCCGGAAATAGCTGTGTCTTTGCTCTGATGCAGGCATTGAATGACCTGTTTTTGCTCTACCTTCGTACGATTTTGACTGAGCTTGAACTTTGATTCCAATCTTTTGACCTTTATGTTGAAACCTACAATATGCTTCATCATACTGCGTCGATAATCCTCGCTGAACCCGGACCATCGCTGCATATACGCCGCCTCGAAGGTGTTGATCATGCGGTGCAACGTCGCTTGCATGCTCTCTTCGTCGAAGAAAAGCACAGGCTCGCCATACACATGAACAGCGGCGTAATTCCAGGTAGGAACGCTTTCATGAATTTCGTACAAGCTGGGCGAAATGTAGGCGTGAGGCCCGTGGAATATTACCAGCGACTCTTCGCCTTCCATCATTGATTTCCAGTGAGCATTGGCCTTCGCCATGTGGCCTTGCACTACGATCTGATCGCCTTGTTCCTCTATGAGGACTGGAAGGTGAGTTGCAAACGGAACGCCGTCAGCGTTCGAAACCAGAATGGCGAATGGATTTGCCCTCATAAAATCCAGAGTGGCTGAACGATCTTCCTGCCGATTGAATTCAGGTATGTACAATTTTCGTTTCTCCGAATGTGGATGAGGAACGCGGGCGAGGCACCCGCGCCACACGGTTATGGTTGCTGCGGGACGGCAATTCCTTGTCCGTAGACTGCTTCCAAGATCGCATCCCCGCCGCGCTGAAGCAGAGTTTCGCCGACGGCTTCTCCCAGTTGAAGCGGGTCTGTGCCGTCGCGGGATTCGCGCAGGACCTTAGAGCCGTCGGGGTCGGCGACGATTGCCTCAAGGTGCAGGCGGCCGTTGCGGACTTCGGCGAACGCGCCGATAGGGACCTGGCAGCCGCCGCCAAGTTTATTGAGTAGCGCCCGCTCACAGGTGGTAGTGGCGCGCGCCGCAGCATCATCGAGAAACCTTAGATGCTGTCGCGTGACGTCTCCAGCGCGAATCTCGATTCCTAGTGCGCCCTGTCCGGCTGCGGGGCACATTATGTCAGCAGATATGACTTGTCTGACAAGTTCGGTTTTGCCGAGCCGGTTAAGGCCCGCGGCTGCCAGGATAATTGCATCGTATTCGCCGGCTTCCAACTTACGTAGACGAGTGTCCACGTTCCCACGCAGCGGAAAAATCTCCAGGTCTGGACGCAGCGCTTTCAATTGCGCCTGGCGCCGCAGACTGCTGGTGCCAACCCGCGCTCCTCGCGGCAAATCGTCAATGCTTTTGTATTTACGGGAGCAAAACACATCCCGCGGATTTTCCCGCGCCGTAATGGCAGCGATTTCGAATCCAGGAGACAGTTCGGTGGGTAGGTCTTTTAGACTATGCACCGCAAGATCTATGCTACCGTCGGCCAGTGCCTCTTCGATCTCTTTGGTGAACATGCCTTTGGTGCCAACTTTGGCCAGAGCGACGTCAGTAATTTTGTCGCCGGTAGTCTTGATGATTTTTAGCTCGACTTCGTGACCGCGTTCGCGCAGCAAGCCGCTAATATGGTGCGCCTGCCACAGCGCAAGTTGAGATCCTCGTGAGCCAATTCGGAGACAAGCCATCAGGCGCGTCCCCGAGACCCGCCGCCGGATTGCGCGGCTTTTTTGTCTTTTTCTTTTTCCTGCAGGTTAAACAAACGGCGAACTAACTCGACCACGGTGGTAGCCTCGGACTCGCGGGCCGCGGTCTTCAGCGTACTGATGGGCGTGTGCATGATTTTGTTCACGATGCCGTGAGTGAGTGTATCAATCGCCAGTTCCTGCTCGGGAGATAGTGGTCCCAAACGTCCGCGCACACGGTCGATTTCAGCCTGTCGTATGGTTTCCAGGTGGTCCTGAAGAGAAACAATTGTAGGCACCACATCGAGTGTTTGCATGCGAGCCTGAAAGCGTACGACCTCGCTCTCGATAATGTCGGCGGCCCGCTCGGCCTCCTTCTTGCGGTCCGCAACGTGCGAAGTCACCGCCTGCTGCAGATCGTCGATGTCATAAACGAAAATGCCGTCCACCTTGTTCATCTCGGGATCGACATCGCGCGGCACCGCAATATCGATGAAGAACATAGGACGGTTCTTGCGGCGGCTCATGAAAAGTTCGCCGTGTTCGCGGCGGAAGATGGCGTGCGGAGAGCCAGTCGAGGTAATGACGATGTCACCTTTGTCGCAGGTGTCGTAAAGCCGGCTGAATTCGATGGCTTGGCCGTCAAATTTCTGGGCCAGACGAATGGCCCGGTCGTAAGTACGATTCGCCACAAATATCGAGGCGGCGCCGTGGGCCAGCAGATGACGCGCCGCCAGTTCGCTCATCTTGCCGGCGCCGACAAGATAGACGTGCTTGCCGTTGAGGGATCCGAAAATCTTCTTGGCAAGTTCGACTGCGACCGAGGCCACGGAGACTGCGGATGAACCCACAGCCGTTTCGGTACGCACTCGTTTCGCTACGGCGAAAGCGCGCGTCAGCAGCAAGTCCAGTTGCGAGTGAATTGCTCCTACGGCCCGCGCGGTGGCGTAAGCTTCTTTTACCTGCCCCAGGATTTGCGCTTCGCCGACGATCATCGAGTCCAGACTCGACGTCACTCGGAACAGGTGTCGGATGGCGTCTTGTTCGCGATATTCGTACAGGTGCGGTTCAAGGTCGGCATGATCAATCTGGAAATAGCTGCGGAGAAATCCCCGCAGGTCGGTGCTGCCGTTTTTCGTCTGCGCCAAAAGCTCAACGCGGTTGCAGGTGCTTAAAATCAACCCCTCATCGACACCCGGATGCTGCGTAAAACATTTCAACGCATCCGGCAGCCGTGATTCTGGAATCGCCAGGCGCTCCCGCACCTCGACCGGCGCACTGTTGTGATTGACGCCGATGAGCTGAAAGTTCATGACTGTGCGAACCTGTGAATCGCGCTAAAGTAATTGGCTGCCCATGCAATGATGGCAAAAACGAATGCTCCGGCCGCCAGGTAGGCAGCGCGCCGGCCTCGCCAGCCCGCAGTCCAGCGAGTGTAGAGCAGGAGCAAGTACACGACCCACATCAGGATCGAAAGTAGAATTTTTGGGTCAAGAAGATCCAACCGCCCATAGGTCGATTGAGCTACAACTGTGCCAGCTATCAGGCCCAGCGTCATGAAGGGAAACCCGAGCAGCAGCGATCGGAATCCGATTTCATCGATCACTTCGAGCGCGGGGAGCCGCGAGAGGAATCCACCTCCCTTTTTCGATTTCAGCGATCGTTCCTGAATGAGGTAAAGCAGGCTGGCGCCAAAACTCAGAATGAGCGCGGCGTACCCGGTGAAGATCAGTGCGATGTGAGCAAAAAGCCAGCCGGTGCGCAAACCCGGCGAGGTGAACAAAAACGGCTGCTGGCGGGTCGCTGCCACAAAAGTAAGCAAAAAGACTAGTGGAAAAACCACGATGCCCGGCGAGGTGGTTCGATATACCAGGTACACAAGCATGAACACAACCATGATCAGGAAACCCAGCACGGATTCAGCGTTGTGTACAGACGCCAGCGTAATCTGTCCAGCGAGGCGTATGGATTCAGTAAGTGAAACGAAATGGAAGACCATGCCCAGATAAGCTGCGTGCAAAGCGATCTTGCTCAACAGGTCGCTGGTGCGCGTTAATGCAACCAGCGCATAGAGCAAGCCCACGGCGTAAAAACCCAACGCAACTCGCAGCCAAAGCATTGGCATACTTAACTCAGGCCCCCAATGCGGGTTAGAGCATCCTCTCCCAATCCGCCGAGAGTGATTATAGTCTGCCCTGCGGATGAGGCAGCAAACAGTCGGAAAGATCACACCTCGTTGTGACCTAGATCACACTTCAGAAAACTGCAATATTCCGCCATCCGCCGAACCGCGTATTCAATCGACGCCCAAACTACTTAGAAGCTGCTCCAGGTCTTGAATGTTGATGATTAGCCGACGGCCATCCGCCATCATATTCTCAATCTCATCAAAGGCCTGAAACAACCGCATTTTAGCGGCGCCATACTGTTCGGCTTCAGTGAGAGTACGCTTGTGCTTCGCAGCCCACTCGGTTGCTGCGTCCTCCAGCAGAAATGCGCTGACTGCGAAGGTGGTCTTGCGATCGGATGTCACGTCGAAGACATATTCGGTGGCCGAGCGTTCGGAACGATCAGTTATCGCCGCCCGCTTGCCTACGAAATAATACTGGTAAACGTAGCCCTGGCCACCAGTGTAGGTTTTCATGCGGCGGACGGTCATAAGACAGCCATTGGTCGTTGGTCGTTAGCTGTTGGCGGCCGTTCGTCGAGTCGGTTGCGCACGACCAACGACCAACGGCGTGCGACTGTAATTACGGTTCGATTCTCGCATCGCGTAGCCGCTTGACCGCCGTCTCGGACGACAACGGTGAATAGTACACTTCCTTGAAAGTATAAGACTTCGCCTTCGCCGCCAGCACGGGCATGATCTCGATGTGCCAGTGATAATCTTCGTCAATCGTCTTCCAGTAGCCCAGATTTCCCGAGCGGTGCAGGCTGTTGGGCGAGGTGTGCAGCACCAGATGAAAATCTTCGGTGATGGTGCGTATGCGCTGCAAGGTGCGTCGCAGCAAACTGCCCAGGTCGCCCAGGGTTCCTGGACGATTTAATCCGAAACGTTCGAAAGACGCTTCGTGGGTACGCGGCATGATCCAACTCTCGTACGGTACGCGCGGAGCGTACGGACACACGGCAATGAAGTCGCCGCGAATCTCAATCACGCGCAGATCTTGCTTCATTTCCTGAGAAATAATGTCGCAGAAAACGCAGCGCTCCTTGCTCTCAAAATATTCTCGCGCAGCGCGTAATTCATACAGCACGCGCCGTGGCACGAATGTGGTGGCCGTGAGCTGTGACGTGGGATGCTCGAACTCCTGGCCGGCGCTCGTTCCGTGGTCTTTGAAGATACTGACATACTTGAAACGTCCATCGCCTTTCAGATCTTGAACACGCTGCGCGGCCAGGATCAGGAATTGCTCGAGTTCGCTATCGCTAGCGCTCCACAGATGCCGGTCATGTGAAGGATTTTCCACCAGAACTTCGTGCGCGCCAATCGGGCGCATGCGGTCGTAGATTCCATCGCCGCGGCGGGTAGCTTCGCCTTCGATATGATACAAAGCGGTGGGATGAACCACGGAACGGGCCGACCAAGGACCGCCGGAAACTCCCGACAGGGTCGCGATAACTTGCGCCGGTTCACGTGAGTCGGGGCAGAAACGGCAAACCGATTCCGCGCGGACCACATTGTCGGGAACGTCGTCTCCGGTAATAACCCACGAACGGGTAATCGGATCCTTGCGTAGTTCCATGCACAAGGAAACCATCTCGTCGATGCTGCGTCAACTGTCTTCTGGCTCGGCTGTGTTTTGCACCGCATGGCAGGCGAAGCGGTTTGTTATAATCCGCGCACGACGCCGCCCGAGATGACCGAGCCTTCCACCCCGCTGATGCGGCAGTACGCTGCCATCAAGAAGGAACATCCCAGCGCGTTATTGTTTTTTCGCCTGGGCGATTTTTACGAGCTTTTCTTCGATGACGCCGTGCTGGCATCGCGCGAGCTGCAAATAACTCTGACTTCACGCAACAAAGAAAAGGGCATAGCCGTTCCTATGTGCGGTGTGCCTTACCATGCGGCCGAGGGTTACATTGCGAAACTGATCCGCAAAGGGTTCAAAGTCGCGATCTGCGAGCAAATGGAGAATGCCAGTCTCGCCAAAAAGTTAGTGCGGCGCGAAGTTACGCGGGTGGTGACGCCCGGCACGGCGGCGGATTCCTCCCTGGGTTCAGAGGAAAACAATTTTCTCGCAGCCGTCGCGCAGATCGCAGATCGAGTTGGATTCGCAGCGCTGGATCTTTCTACTGGCGAGTTTCGTGCCACCGAATTCTCCGGCGAAGATGCCGCCAAGCGGATAGAGGAAGAGTTCCAGCAACTGCGACCGAAGGAACTTCTGTACGCCTCTGCGACTCCATTATTTGAGCTCGAAAGACCGCGTGGGGACGGGCGCCCTCGCCCGTCTGGCCAATCAGCAGGCGATAGCGCTGGCTGTGCCGAGACGCCGCTCGATGATTGGGTTTTCGCGCCCGATCACGCCATCCCTCTGCTTGAAAATCATTTCGGCGTACTGTCGCTCGAGGGTTTCGGGCTTGCTGGTAAACCAGCCGCGGCCTCCGCAGCTGGCGCCATTCTGTATTACGTACGATCGACGCAGCGCGGAACTTTGGATCACGTTGATCGCGTCGGATTCTACGAGCGGCAGAACCATCTGATTCTTGATGCCGTGACTGTGCGAAATCTTGAGCTGATCGAACCGCTTTTTTCGGGCGCAGATGCCGGGATCACGCTTTTCCGTTCGATTGACGCTACGGTCACTCCCATGGGTAAACGTCTGTTGCGGTCGTGGATGCTGCGTCCGTCCATCGAACTCTCCGAGATTAATGCCCGGTTGAACGCAGTCGAGGCGCAGGTGAATGAAACCATGTGGCGCGAGGAATTGCGGCGAGCGCTGGATGGAATTCTGGATCTGGAGCGATTGCTCAGCCGCGTGACTCTGGAAACCGCGAATCCCCGCGACGTGCTCGCCTTGGCCGCATCCTTGAGAAAAATTCCCGGGCTTCGCGTTGCGCTGGAAACATTTGCAACCGATCGGCTGAAAGCTTTACACGGGTCAATCGATGAACTCGGTGATCTGCGCGAGCGGATCGACAAAACGATGGTTTCTGAGCCGCCGATTTCGTTGGTCGATGGCGGCGCAATTCAGGCTGGCGTGGACAAAGAATTGGATGAACTGCGCGACCTTAGCCGCAACAGCAAGCAATTCCTGGCGCAGATTGAGCAGCGGGAGCGGCAGCGTACCGGAATTAATTCGCTGAAGGTCAAATTCAATTCTATTTTTGGTTATTATCTAGAGGTTTCAAAACCTAACCTGCACCTCGTCCCTGCGGATTACGAACGCAAGCAAACTCTGGTCAACGCCGAGCGTTTCACCACCCCTGAGCTGAAAGAATACGAGTCGAAGATCCTCGACGCGCAGGAAAAAATAGTGGAGATCGAGCGACGGCTGTTCGCCGAGTTGCGTTCGGCGATTGCCGGCGAAGCCCGCCGCATCCGGCAAACCGCTCTGGCGTTGGCGGAGATTGACGTTCTGGCGGCATTGGCACACGTTTCAGCTCTACGAAATTATTGCCGGCCCAAGTTCGACGATACCGCGGATATCGAGATCATTGGCGGAAGGCACCCGGTGATCGAGCAGCAGGCAATGGCCGGCGGCAACGAGCGCTTTGTGCCCAACGATCTGTATCTCAATTCGACCACACATACCGTGCTGGTTCTCACCGGTCCGAATATGGGCGGCAAGTCGACGTATCTTCGCCAGGCAGCGCTGATTGTGATTCTGGCGCAGATGGGATCGTTTGTGCCGGCGGCATCGGCCCGACTGGGCGTGGTTGACCGCGTATTCACGCGAATTGGGGCGAGCGATAATCTAGCTCGCGGGCGTTCCACATTCATGGTCGAGATGACGGAAACTGCGGCGATTCTGCACACAGCCACCCCGCGATCGCTCATTCTTCTCGACGAAGTAGGGCGCGGCACGGCGACGTATGATGGTCTGGCAATCGCATGGGCGGCGGTGGAATATATTCATGCCCGCATGCGTGCCAAGACGCTTTTTGCCACCCATTACTTTGAACTTACTGAACTCGCCGAGCGACTCTCTGGAGTGAAAAATTATCACGTGTCGGTAAAGGAGACGGCGGGCGGAATTGTGTTTCTTAAGAAAGTAGAGCCGGGTGCTGCCGATCGTAGTTATGGCATCGAAGTGGCGAAGCTGGCCGGACTGCCGAATGAAGTAATTGATCGCGCCCGGGAAGTACTCGCGGAACATGAGAGCGCGGAACAACGAGTGACAGAACAGTTAGCCAGCGACGAGTTGCGTCCGCGACCTCCAGCTCAGCTCACGATTTTCACTCCGCTGTCGCAGCCGGTTCTGGAAAAGCTGCGCGAGGTGGATTTGAATCGGCTGACCCCGCTCGAAGCATTGAATCTGTTGGCTGAATTGAAGAAGCAGGTGGATTGAAGACGAAGACCCCAATTTCCGAGGTAATCGGCCAACTACTGATCGTGGGCTTCGATGGCACGGATATGTCACCGCGGCTGCGGTCCTTGCTCACACGGCTGCAACCTAGCGGCGTGATTCTCTTCGCGCGCAACATCACCAGCGGGGAGCAAACCCATCGGCTGCTAAAAGAATGCCAGTCGTGCGTCTCCACCCCTCTATTCACTTGCGTGGACATGGAGGGTGGTCGCGTGGATCGCTTTCGCAACGTCATTGGTGCCGCGCCTTCAGCCGCCGATGTCTTTGCCGCTGGCAATCGCGCACTCTTTCGAAAACATGGAAAAATTATCGGCGAGTGTTGCCGTGCGCTAGGCTTCAACACGGACTTCGCCCCGGTGGTGGATTTAGCCTTTGAAGTGTCGCGCAAAGTTATGAGTTCGCGTTCGGTTTCTGCTGATCCGAAAGAAGCTACCGTTTACGCTCGCGAATTTCTAGCAGGACTTCGAGCGGCGAACGTGTTGGGCGCGATTAAACATTTTCCCGGACTTGGCGAAGCCAATCTTGATACTCATCACCAACTGCCCAAAGTGTTGAAGTCCTTCAAAAAACTCTGGACGGCCGACATCGCGCCGTATCGCGCGATGCGGCGCGAATCACCAATGATTTTAGTCAGCCATGCCGCGTATCCAGCGGTGACGCGAGATCACATGCCGGCTTCTTTATCGAAAAAATGGATTACGGATATTTTGCGCAAGAAGATCGGATATCGCGGCCTCGTGGTTTCGGACGATCTCGAGATGGGCGGCGTGCTGCAGGCCGCTCCCATTGAACAGGCGGCAGTGGAACACATTCGCGCAGGCGGTGATCTGTGTCTAATATGCCACAGCGAGGAATACATTATTCGTTCTCACGAAGCGTTGGTAAAAGAAGCGGAGCGTGATACCGAATTCGCGCGCCGAGCATCGGAGTCAATCGCTCGACTGCTCGCGTTCAAGAAAAACTCCAAAGAGTTGAAGCGTCCGGCGACTGCTCCCACTGCGGCAAAGCTTGAGAAACTCTCGCGTCGGTTATGGGAATACAGCGAACAGATAAGACTGGCGATCATTAAACAGCGGGACCCGGCATGATTGTCGCCGGCGTGATGAGTGGAACGTCAGCCGATGGCATCAACGTGGCTCTGGTGCGGGTGAATTCATCGCGCAGCCGGGCGGGGACGGCCTCCCTCCATTACCTTGCCCACGCTGAGTATTCTTATCCAAAACAAGTTCGCCACGCGGTGTTGGCCGCGATGAACTCGACCAAAGCCAGCGTAGCTGACTTGGCGCGGCTGAATTTCTTGCTCGCCGAACTTTATGCTGAGGCGGTGTTAGCTACGCAGAGCCGCTTTCATTTGAAAGCAGAGCTTGTTGGCTGTCACGGCCAGACGCTTTATCATCAGGGAGAAGCCGCCGCGTTTCTCGGACGCAAGCTGGCAGTCACATGGCAGACTGGCGAGGGCGGGATACTGGCTGCACGCGTCGGCGTGCCTGTGGTTTCCGATTTTCGGCCCGCGGATATGGCCGCCGGGGGCAAAGGAGCGCCACTGGTTCCCTTCCTCGATTTTCTTTTGTATCGCGATAGTCGCGTGGGCAGAGTTGTGCAGAACATCGGCGGGATCGCGAATTTCACAGCTATCCCGGCGGGCGCTGCGGCAGATCGGGTGCTGGCCTTCGACACCGGGCCGGGCAACATGGTGATTGACGCAGTCATGCAGAGTCTGTATGGCAAACCTTACGATCGCAATGGGAGAATCGCAGCCTCTGGCAGGGTGCGCGACATCGTAATCAACGATATTCTGCGCGCATCATTTTTTCGCCGCAAACCGCCGAAGACCGCGGGCCGGGAAGAATTCGGACGAGAGTTCACGCAAGAGTTCATTCGTCGCTGCGGGCGTGCGGATAAACGCGACATCGTCGCCACGGCTACCGCATTGACGTCCCGTTCTATCGCCGATGCGCTGCGGCGATTCGTACCGCGAGGAACTGGTAGGTATCGAGACTTCATCGTTGCCGGTGGCGGGGCGAAAAACCCGATTCTGATGGCGATGCTGGCAAACGAATTGCGTCCGCTGGGTTTGCAGATTCGTTCCTCGGACGAATTCGGATTACCTTCGGAGGCGAAGGAAGCGGCGGCATTCGCGTTGCTGGCTTTTCAAACGTGGAATCACAAACCATCGAACCTGCCCTCCGCTACCGGAGCAAAAAGGCCTGTGATTCTGGGAAAGATTTCGTATGCGTGAGCGGACAGCGTTTTGCCACGCCGCCGCGAATGCACCGCCGCGGGCGGCTGTCCCCGCGTGGCCTCTGGTTGTTCTTGCGCTCCTTGTTTCTCTGTCATCGTGCTCAGCCAAACCCGACTCCAACACGGTCGTAATGATCATCGAGAACAGCCCTACCAATCTGGATCCGCGGATTGGTTTGGATGCGCAATCTGAACGCATTGACGAGTTGCTATTCGACGACTTGTGTACTCGCGACGAGCATTTAAACGTCCAGCCCGGATTGGCCGAGCGCTGGGAAGTCCCTGATCCACGCACTTACGTTTTCTACTTGCATAAGGGCGTGAAATTTCATGATGGACGAGCGCTGACCTCGCGTGACGTAAAGTGGACCTTCGATTCCCTGCTGGAGGGAAAGATTCGCAGTACGAAAGCAGCCGCCTATCGCCTGGTCGATAGCATCGACGCGCCCGATGACTACACGGTGGTGTTTCATTTAAAAGAGCCATTCGCAACATTGTTGTGGAACGTTTCTGACGGCGCTATCGGAATTGTGCCCTACGGCAGCGGCGAGGAACTGGGCCGCAATCCAATCGGTTCGGGGCCATTCCGTTTTGTCAGCGCCGAACCGGATAAAGAAGTCATCATCGAACGCAACCAGGGCTACTGGGGCGCACAAGCGCATCTGCAGCGCGTACGCTTCGCAGTCATTCCCGATGCCACGACGCGTGCGCTGGAATTGCGCAAGGGCAGTGCCGATATTGCTGTTACTTCTCTAACCGGCGACATGGTGCTGGCGCTCGAACGCGAATCTAATCTTGAGGTGATACACGCTCCGGGCACGGTGCTGGCTTATATAGCATTCAACGCTCGGGATCCGATTCTCAAAGATGTGCGGGTCCGGCAGGCGGTGGCGTATGCCATCGACCGGGCACCGATGATCCACTACCTGCTGCGCGACTTTGCGCGGCCCGCTTACAGCCTCCTTCCGCCCGAGAGTTGGGCGTACAACGGCGATGTTCCGCATTACGACCACAATCCGGATCGGGCGCGGCAATTGCTTGAACAAGCCGGATACCCAGCCGTGAATGGCGTGCGCTTTCATCTCACTCTGAAAACTTCGACCGATGAGAACCCGCGTTTGATAGCTGCCGTGTTGCAACAGCAATTGCACGACGTTGGCATTGCCCTTGATATTCGTACGTTCGAGTTTGCCACTTTCTTTTCTGACATCTCGCGCGGCGCTTATCAGTTGCACACCTTGCGCTGGGTTGGAGGAAATGAAGATCCGGATATTTTCGAATACGTATTTCATTCCGCGAAATTTTCGCCGCATGGCGCTAATCGCACCTACTACGCCAACCCGCGTGTGGACGCTCTTATCGACCAGGCTCGATCCGAACTCGACCAACACGCTCGCAAACAGATCTATGCAGAGATTCAGCGAATCCTTGCCGAGGATTTGCCTTATATCAACCTGTGGTACTTCGAGAACGTAATGGTTCACACAAAGCGTGTCCGTAATTTGACGTTGAACCCGCCGGGTAATTACGATTTCCTGAAAACGGCTGAGCTTGCTCCTTGACTGTGTCGTCGAGCCTCTAGCCGGGTCGGGTGCCAAAGTAGACCCGGAGCGCTCGCAGTTTAACTTAATCAAAGTTTCGTGAAGATGAATGAAGTCCGTCTAGCTGCGCTCAACTAGACGAGTCAAAGACTCGTTCCTACACGGGCTCAACCGAGCAGCCCAAGACCGCGTGTTAACATCGAATTCTCAGTAAATTACGTGCGTATCCTTTTCATTGGTGACATTTTCGGCAGACCCGGCAGAACCGTGGTCAAAGATCGCCTTCCATCTCTAGTCAAAGAGCACTCTGTCGATCTTGTGCTGGCAAACGGGGAGAACGCGGCGGCAGGGTTCGGCATTACTCCGCAGCTTGCCGAAGACTTCTTTGACATGGGAATTGACGTTATTACCACGGGTAACCATGTCTGGGACAAGCGTGAGATCGTAGATTTTTTTCAGTCAGCGGATGGAAATCCTCACAGCCCCGCCCGGCGGGTCCTGCGTCCCGCTAACTATCCGCCTGGAATGCCCGGCTGGGGCATGTATGAGGGCCGCAAAGGCGATGTTCCTTACGCCGTGATTAATTTGCAGGGCCGCGTTTTTATGGCCTCGAACGACGATCCCTTCCGCGTCGTGGACCAGCTACTAAAGGAAATTAAGGCCAAAGTTATTTTTGTCGATATCCATGCGGAAGCGACGTCTGAAAAAATCTCCATGGGTTGGCATCTCGATGGACGGGTAAGCGTGCTCGTAGGCACTCACACGCACGTTCCCACGGCCGACGAGCGCGTGTTGCCGGGTGGCACTGCATACATCACCGATGTCGGCATGACCGGGCCGTATGACAGCGTCATCGGAGTGAAGAAGGAATTGGTGGTCGGCAAGTTTCTGAACAACATGCCAACCCGATTCGAGGCAGCGACTGGGGACGTAAGATTATGCGCGGTCGTGGTGGATTGCGATGAACGCACAGGGCGGGCCCGAGAAATCACGCGGTTAATGGTGAGATAGAACGGTTCCGGTTTCAGGCTCTCGGGCTTTAGGTTTTCGAGGTTACGAACTGCACGCAAATCATGAACGAAATCCAACTGCACTCACAATCGACAAATTCAAACGGCTTTCGTTGGATGAATGCCGACGCCTACCTTTTCGACATCGATGGCACGCTACTCATCTCTCGTGACCGGGTGCATCGCGATGCTCTACATCGGGCGATGCGCGACGCGTACGGCGTCGACACCACCATTGACGGCATTGCCTATCACGGTAAAACTGATCTAGGAATCTTGCGCGCAGCTCTGGAACGCGTTGGAGTTTCCGCGGATCGTTTTGAAGCCAATCTCCCAGCGGCGCTTGCAGTTGTTTGTCGGGATGTGTCCTTCAATGCCAGTCGCATCACACCAACGGTTTGCTCCGCGATTCCTCAAGTGCTGGCTGAGTTGCGAGCCGCAGGCAAACTGCTGGGCCTAGCGTCTGGCAATCTCGAATCGGTGGGATGGCTCAAGCTCGAAGCGGCTGGACTGCGCGACTTTTTCACCTTTGGCTGCTTCAGCGATCATCGCGAGAGCCGCAGTGACATTTTTCGTGACGGTGTAGTTGAAGTACAACGCAGGCTGGGCGAAAGGGCGCAAGTTTGTTTCATCGGCGATACTCCCGAAGATATCAAGGCGGCACGGTTCGCGAATTCGAAAATTGTAGCGGTATGCACGGGAATTTTCACGGCTGCCGACCTGGCCAGTCACGAGCCGGATGCCTGCATTGCGACCTGCGAAGAATTGCTAACCAAAATTGTGAAATGACTTTAACCTTCGAGAGCTTTTTTCAACTGCGCCCGATTTCGCGATGGCAGATATCGCATAGCAGCACGAGCTAATGCCAGGTATACCTCACGCGCTTCTGGAACTTTTTTCAGCGCTTGCAGATGTTTGCGCACGATCTCGCCGTCCCCACGCACGATCGGTCCGCTGAAAGCTCCGGCTGGTCCGAGCGTCTCATAGTTCGCGATGGTCTGCTTTACGATGGGAAGCATCTTCCATCGCGCTTCCCGGTGCGATAGCCCGGCAGCACGCGCTAGATGTTCAGCGGTGACTAGCGTCGCGACCAGCAATGGCGAAGCAAAAGATCCCCATGCGTGGTACGCAATTTTGTGCTGTTTTTGAATGGTAAATGCCTCGCCGCCCAGATCGCGCACCATGCGTCGCCCGGCCCGAATCGCCGCGGCGTCGCCTTCCATGGCAAATGGAACGCCCTTTAAGGATGGGGTCGAACCATTAACGAACGTCATCATGGGATGAATTGAACCCACCGCGGATCCTCGATGACGCAGAATATTCAGTTCATCGCTCGACAATGCACCGCTGGAGTGAAATGCAATTTTTCTCTTCCAGTCAGTCGTCGAAGCAAGCTGATGCGCAGCGTTGTTAATTTCACGATCGGGTACACAGAACCATACGACATCGGCATTCAGGCGCGCACCGTTGATAGTGGAAGCCCGGGCAGCATGAACCTTTCGCGCCAAAGCGACGGCCTTTCGTTTTGCGGCAGAGTTATTGCGGCAAACAATTTCGGAGATTGGATATCCTGCGCGTCCCAATGTCACCGCGAGCGCAGTGCCCAGCCTTCCCGGACCGACAATCGCAATGCTGGGCTTCGCTGCCATGGCGGGAGCATATCAGGCGTTCCGACATCGGCAAAGTCGCTGAGTCAGCCGTTTTGTACGCGCAGCAATTGATGCCTTATATTGCTCATATGCCGAAATCATCTCCTCCAAAAAATAAAGCTCGTGTGCTTTCTTCCGTCGAGGCTTACCGTGGGCCGGCTTTTTGGGTTACGACCGATCAAGTGCTGGAGCCGAGCGGTGTGCGTGGCCGTCGCGATATCGTGCGTCACACGGGTTCGGTCGTAATTCTCGCGCTTGATGAAAGTCATGCCGAGCCGCGTGTTCTTCTGGTACGCCAATATCGGCATGCCGCGCAGCAGTATTTGTGGGAGTTGTGCGCGGGCCGCATAGATAAGGGCGAAAACGAACTGGCCGCTGCCAAACGCGAATTGCTGGAGGAAACCGGCTACACGGCGACGCGCTGGAAGCGGATACTAAATTTCTATGCCAGTCCCGGCTTTGTTGCGGAGACTATGTCCATTTATCTGGCACGCGGATTGCGTCCAGGCACGGCTCAGCCTGAGGAAGACGAAGTTATTGAGATCAAATTCTTCCCGCTGAGCGTGGCCGTCCGCATGGTAATGTCCGGACGCATTCATGACGGCAAGACTATTTCCGGAGTGCTCTGGCTGACTCACGAACTAGGCTGTAGCACAAGCTCTAAATGAGGCCTAAACAGCTATTTTTTCTCATTTTCCTCTCTTGACAGCGTTTCCCGGTGGCCGGAAAATGACAGAAATCGGGAGGCATGGAAAGACTGCTTCCGTGCCCCAGGGGGCGTAAGTGGAACGCTTGAAAGGCACGGTAAAGTGGTTCAACAATGCCAAAGGATACGGATTCATCGGACGGGAAGATGGAGCCGATGTTTTCGTTCACTATAGCGCAATCACCTCGGAAGGTTATAAGAGCCTGCAGGAAGGTGATCAGGTTGAGTTTGAGATCACTCAAGGACCAAAAGGCCCGCAGGCTGCTAATGTTACAAAAGCTTCTTAGAGCAAAATTTTAATGTAGATGTGAGCATCGTCGCCGATGTGGAGCCGGCGGGAACTCAGAGTCGCCCTTTTCGGCAAAACGCCCCCAGCGAATCTATTGCTCCACGCAGTCTACGGCCGAGTCCGTGCGCAAACATCAGGTCGACAAAACCCTCCATCTGCCGCGTGAACGCTCCGCCGTATCCGTACCACCAAACTTGCTTGATCCTGGGCAGGCGGTCCGAGTCCACATACTTGATTCGCACCATTTCTTCCAGCCCGAAACGCCCGTGCGTACGGCCTATGCCGCTTGCCTTGACTCCGCCATGAGGAGCCTCGCTGATGCCAAAGCACGCGAGCGCGTCATTAACCATAACTGTGCCTGCCTGAATGTGGTTGGCTAATGCTTCTCCGCGCGCACGGTCTCGCGTCCAAATGCTGGCGGCGAGGCCGTAGCCGGAATCGTTGGCTAATCGGATCGCCTCGTCGTCGGTGTCGAAAGGCATTACCGGCAGAACGGGCCCAAAAGTCTCTTCACGCATGATGTCCATCGAATGGCTAACATCGGCGAGCACAGTGGGAGCGTAAAAATTCGAGCCGAGTTCTCGAAGCCGCGAACCGCCGGTCAGCACTCGCGCTCCGCGCTTGAGCGCATCTTCGACGTGCGCCTCAACGTTCCGCAGTTGGCGCTCATGGATCAGCGGTCCGATATCGCTCTGCGGATCACTTCCGTTGCCCACGCGCAGACGCTTGGTTTTCTCTACACAAGCGTCGAGGAACGCTTGATACAAACTGCGATGCACATAGCAGCGCTCAACCGAAAGACAAGCCTGGCCGCAGTTCGCAAACGAACCCCAGATCGCGCCGCTTGATGCCACATCCACGTCTGCGTCGTCCAGCACCAGCATGGGATCTTTCCCGCCAAGCTCGAGCACCACGGGAAGCAGGCGAGTCGCAGCAGCCTGGGCAATGCGCTTCCCCGTTGCGACGCTTCCCGTGAATACAAGTTTGTCGATCGCTGCGTTTAACAGCGCCGCGCCCGCGCTTCCGTCGCCGACAACGACCTGGAAAACATTCGTGGGCACGCCGGCTTGATGCAGCAATGACGCCAGTTGCAGCACGCTCATCGAGGTGAGTTCGGAGGGTTTCAGCACCACCGCATTTCCAGTCACAAGCGCGGACAAGGATTCTGTAGCGGGAATCGAGAACGGATAATTCCACGGCGAAATAATTCCGATGACGCCATGCGGCTCACGCAGGATGCGTCCTGTCTTGGTTTTCATGGCCAGGTTGCCGTGCGGAATGGGTTGTTCGCGCAGGAAGTCGAAAGCATTCTCGATGCAGAAGCGAGCGGCATCGAGCACTACCATAACTTCCGTAAGCAGCGCTTCGACGGTTGGCTTGCCCGCTTCAAGGGTAATTAGGGCAGCAACTTCCGACTTCTTTTCGTAAAGCAGCCGCTGAAATTCGCGCAGCACAGAAATTCGTCTTCGCACTGCAAGGCCGTTCCAGTCCGGCTGAGATGCACGGGCACGAGCGACGGCGGTATGCACATCGGCGTCACTTGCCGCGTCGAATTGGCGCAGGATTTCGCCGGTCGCAGGATTCACCGAAACAATCTTTCGCGCGAGTTGGACGTCAGTCGCCATGCCTGGAGAGTTTACGCGGGCGGGGGCGCCTGCGCTACACGACTATCTAATAGTCGACACTTAGAAGATACAGGCCTCTGGCTGGGGCTGTCGCGCCTGCAGCGGTTCGACTGCGTGCGTGCAGAATTTCATTGATCTGAGCCGGTTTCAATGTGCTTTTTCCGACCAGCAGAAATGTCCCCACCAGATTCCGCACCATGTGGTGCAGAAATCCGCTGCCTTGAACCGTGTAGGTCAATTCTTGTCCAGCCCGCTCCCAAGTCGAGACGAAAATGCGTCGCACATTGGAAGCAATTTCATCCTCACAACCCCGTTCCGGATCCACCGCAGCAAAGGAAGTGAAATCATGTTCTCCAATTACTAAAGCAGCCGCCTGTTGCATGGCGTTTTCGTCGAGCGAATAAGGATAATGCCAAACATAGCGTGCCAGAAAAGGAGGACGGATGTCGCCGCGATACATGCGGTAGCGATAGGTTTTCGCGCGAGCCGACTTGCGGGCATGAAATTCCGCCGCAGCTTCACAGGCTTCGAGCACGCGAATGGATGAAGGAAGAATGTCGTTTAGGGCCTTCACCAAGTTCTGTGGCGGTATGGGCGATTCAATAGCAAACGTCGCGACTTGACCGAGAGCGTGCACCCCAGCATCGGTCCGTCCCGAACCTTGGGGCAAAACCTTTTCCCCGGTCACTCGTCCAATAGCCGAGGCCAGAGTGCCCTGGATTGTCGCCGCGTCCGGTTGTATTTGCCATCCAGAAAACTCCGAGCCGTCATATGCCAGAAGGAGCCTGATATTACGCATGAGAATTGCCCGGAGCTTGCGCCTCAACTCTGAAGCAAACAATCTCCAAGTCTTAGCAAAGTTGATGCAGTCTGCGGATCCACGTCAGTGGATCGTGCGTCAGCTATACTGTTGCATTCCACTCGGCAGTTTGACACGAAATGCGCTGCCTTGCCCACAAAACGTAATGGCAGCACAAAAATGAAACCAGCGCAGGGTGTTTTGCGTAATAACAGTTGAAACAGGAAAGCCTTGTCGTCATTACGAGCAGCTTTTATGCATGGAGATACGCGAATGTCTTTGTCGGATTTGAGATCTATCTGCCGGTTGTCTGCGGCAATAGTTACCACCTGTGTGCTAACTGTTTGCGGTTGGGCGCAGGATCCAACGCAATCCGTTCCGTCCGGGACTCAGCCTCGATCGGTGCAGGCCCCAGAGCCGCAGCAGTTCGTATTAAAAGACTACTCCAAGCCGGTTCCGGCGTTCCCGAATGTGATTCGGCCGTATATGCCACAACACGTTCCGCCGCCGAACCTAAGCAATACATCGCGCATTAATCAGCTTTTTCATGAGGGCAAGATCTTGCTTTCGATCGACGATGCCGTTGCGCTCGCGCTGGAGAATAATCTCGATATTGGTATCGCGCGCTACAACTTGAGTATTGCCGACACGGATATCCTGCGCTCGAAATCCGGCGCCAACACCTTTCTTGGAACAAATTTCGGGGTGGTGCAAAACACTCCTGGCGGTGGTGTGGGCGGACTTGGAGGAACAGTCGGCTCGGGAACGGGCGGTACTGCGGCGGCTCCAGGCGGTATCGGCGCTGGCACTAATGGATTGGTGAGCTCCACTTTAGGTTTGGGGCCACTAATTACGAGCTTCGACCCCATAATCACCGGTACGCTTCAAGAGGACCACGACAATATTATCTCCAGCAACGTGTTCACTGGCGCGCCCACGGTGGCGCAAAATACAGGAACTTACAATTTCTCCTACGGGCAAGGCTTCCAGTGGGGCACAAATCTGGCGGTGGGTTTCACCAACTCGCGGATCACGACCAACAACGTGTTCAATATTTACAGTCCGCAAATTAGCCCCGCTTTCCAGTTCAGGCTCACGCAGCATCTGCTGCAAGGCTTCGGTTTTCTGCCAAACACTCGCTTGATCCGCTTGACCAAGAACAACCGCGAAATCTCCGATGTCGCGTTCCGCCTGCAAGTTACTACAACAGTCGATCAGATCGAAAATATGTATTGGGACCTGGTGTTCGCCTACGAGAACGTGAGGGTACAACAGGAGTCACTGGCCTTCGCGCAGAAAACGCTGTCCGACACAAACAAGCAGGTACAGATCGGCAGTCTGGCTCCGATTGAAGTGGTTCGCGCCCAGAGCACAGTTGCCTCGGACCAGCAGAACCTGATCCAGGCTCAGAACAATCTGCAATTAGAGCAATTACTGATGAAAAACGCTCTGAGCCGGACGCTGGTAGATCCGGTGTTGGCGGATGCAGAAGTTATACCCACCTCGAGTATTGCGTTGCCGGACCAAGAACCGATTACGCCTGTCCAAGACTTGGTGAATGATGCCCTTGGTCATCGGCCCGAATTATCTGAATCGAGAATCGATCTGAACAACCGCGAGATAAATAACAAAGCGATTCGCAATGCGCAGCTGCCCACTCTAGATCTCTTCGCATATTATGGCGGCTCCGGTCTGGCGGGTTCGCAAAACCCTGCCAACCTCTGCGCGAATCAACCTCCGGCAGAGCAGGCAGAAGGGTTCTGCTCGGGCTTCAATTCGGTATTAGGAAGCACCGTAATCCCCACAACTGGATCGGTTGGTTATAGCAGCGCCTTGAATCAATTGGTCAATTCGACCGCACCTGACAAAGGCGTTGGCTTGACGCTAACCATTCCAATTCGTAACCGTAGCGCCGATGCTTTGCAAGTTCGCGCGCTGTTGGAATACCGTCAGGCGCAAATGCGTGAACAACAGATCGAAAATCAGATTCGCATCGAGGTTCGCAATGCGCAATTCACATTGCAGCAGAACCGGGCTGCGGTCGCATCTGCACAGGCTGCCGTAGCACTCGGCCGTCAGTCCCTCGATGCGGAACAGAAGAAGCTGCATCTCGGTGCTTCCACCAGCACGCTGGTTCTGCAGAACCAATCTGTTTTGGCAACTAACGAATCCAACATGGTTTCAGCGATGGCGGCCTATGAGAAGTCGCGCATCGAATTGGATCGTGCCACCGGCTTACTATTGGATCACGCCGGAATCGTTATGTCTGACGCCGAGCGCGGAGAAGTCACTCACATGCCGAATGTGCAGTATGTCACGCCTCGTAAAGATGTGAACTCGGTTATGCAGGCTCCCCAGCAGCAGCCTCAGCCTCAGCAGTAAATGTGTCGCAGGCTGTCGGTCGTCGTTGGCTACTGTCGTGTCTTGTCTATTTTCGCTACTTTATAATTCTTTACAATTACTCCCAACATGTTTCGCCGTCGCGGAAGCTACTCTAGTGTGTCCGCAAAAATTCGGATGAATCAAATCTCGATATTGAGAAGCGCCGCAATACTCATCAAGAACTTTGCACGCAAAAGGAGAATGGAAATGCTTTTGCCTCGTCCAAATTCCGCCATGCTGCGGGTCATCCTCATTGCATTTGCCGTAGCTTTATCGTTAACCGCATGGGCACAAAATATGCAGTCAGCGCTGCCGCAAACGCCACAGCCCGTGCCGGCACCGGCGGTACAACCCCAGCATTACACCTCGGTGGATTATTCGAAATCACGATCCCAGTTTCCGAATATTATTGCACCCTACAGGCCGAGATTTGTTCCGCCGCCGAACTTGAACAACACCGACCGTATTCAACAGTTGATGCATGACGGCAAAATCATGCTTTCGATGAATGACGCGGTTGCGCTCGCTCTGGAAAATAATCTTGATCTGGTGCTGGCGCGTTACAACCTGAACATCGCGGACACCGACATTCTGCGCGCCGACGCGGGCGCTAACGTTCTCGGTGTGAACACCGGAATCGTGCAGAACACGCCCGGAGGCGGCGTGGGCGGGCTGAGCGGAAATGTCGGCTCCGGGACTGGCGGCACGAGCGTAGCCGCGGGCGGCGTGGGTACCGGCACAAATGGTTTAGTCAGTTCGACGCTCGGCATCGGCGCGCCAATAACCAGTTTCGACCCGATCGTTAGCGGAACACTTCAGATGGACCGGAACTTCATCCAGTCCACCAGCATCTTCACTCCAATCCCCATTACGAACACCAATACGGGTACTGTCGATTTCAGCTATCTGCAGGGATTCCATTGGGGCACGAACTTCGCAGTCGGATTCAATAATACTCATGTTACGACCAATCTTCCGACCAGCGAATTCACTCCCAGCATAAGTTCGGGCCTGCAATTCCGGCTTACGCAAAACTTGTTGCAAGGTTTCGGTTTCGTGGCTAATACACGCTTCATCCGCATCGCGAAGAATAACCGAGAGATTTCCGATGTCGCCTTCCGCCTGCAAATCATCACCACTGTGGACCAAATCGAGAATTTGTATTGGGATCTGGTCTACGCCTATGAGAATGTACGCGTCCAGCAGGAGGCCTTAGCTTTTGCCCAAAGGACGCTCGCCGATAACAAGCAACAAGTTCAATTTGGGACCTTGCCGCCCATCCAGGTCGTGAACGCGCAAGCCACGGTGGCAACCGACCAACAGGCCGTAATCCTAGCGCAAACCAATCTTGAGCTTCAGCAATTGCTGATGAAGAATGCGCTAAGTAAAACGCTTGAGGATCCCACCCTGGGCGAAGCTGAGGTGATTCCTACGTCCACAATGCAACTACCTGAACGGGAGCCTGTGGTGCCTACGCAAGATCTGATCAACGACGCGCTCGGCCATCGCGCCGAGTTAGCCGAGTCAAGGATTGACTTGAGCACTCGCGAGCTCAACAACAAGGCGGTCAGAAATGCCATGTTGCCGACTCTCGCGCTGTTCGCTTATTACGGCGGCTCTGGTATTGGCGGAGACGTAAATCCTGCGCTGCTGCCTCCCTCGCTGGGGGGTAGCTGTACGACTGCAAACAGCCACTTCGGGTGCTTTAGTCCAACTACCGCGGCGCCTCCTTTTGTCAGTGGCGCACCGGTCAGCACCGCCGGTACGTTGAGTCAGCTTTTTAATAGCACCGCGCCCGACAAGGGAGTGGGGCTGACGCTGAATATTCCGATTCGAAATCGACAGGGCCAGGCGGACCAGGTGCGCGCCGAGTTGGAATATCGACAGGCGCAAGTCCGATTGCTGCAACTTTCGAATCAGGTGCGTATTGAAGTCCGCAACGCGCAGTTCGCTTTGCAACAGAATCGAGCCAGCGTACAAGCTGCTCAAGCTGCAGTTGATTTTGCAGCCGAAACGCTACACGCCGAACAGCAGAAGCTTTCAGCTGGAGTTTCAAATCCGACCGCCGTATTGCAGGACCAGACTGGCTTGACCACGGCGGAATCCAATCTGGTTTCCGCCAAGGCAGCTTACGAAAAAGCACGGGTTGAAATGGATCGCGCTACCGGTCTTCTACTCGACCACTCAGGAATCGTTATGGCCGATGCGGAGCGAGGCGAAGTTACGCACATGCCCAATATTCCTTACATCGCGCCGCGTACCGATGTTCAGCCGGTTGCGCCGTCGCAGCCGCAGCCGCCGGGTTATTGATCTGCGCATTGTTCGACCCTGCTTGACCGACGAACGAAGCGGGGTCGAATACTTGCTACTTTCGCGTTGATTCAGCTCCGATGTATTCTTCCACGCGTGACGCTGTCGGTGGTTTTGATTACGCACAATGAAGAGCGCAACCTGCCTCGCACTCTGGAAAGTGTGATGCCCCTGGTGCGTGATGGCAAAGGCGAAATCATCGTGGTGGACTCGGGCTCGACCGATCGCACCGTTGAAATCGCGCAATCCTACGGCGCAAAAGTTTTTGTCGAAGCGTGGAAGGGTTTCGCTGGGCAGAAAAATTCCGCAATCGATAAAGCCTCGATGGATTGGGTGCTGCAACTGGATGCTGATGAAGCTTTGGAGCCGGAACTGGCCCGCGAAATGGAGGCCGCGCTGCAAGCTAATTCGGCAATCAGGGGATTTTGGATTCCGCGCAAGAATTTTTTCCTGGGCCGCTGGATAAGGCACGGTGGCTTCTATCCGGACCCAAAGCTACGCTTGGTGCGTCGCGGCGCGGGCCGATTCGAAGAATATGGCGCGCATCCTACAATAAAAGTTTCGGGCCCAACTGGGACATTCTCACACGCACTCCGCCACGACGCTTACCCCACCCTGGGCGGCTACATCGATCACATGAACAGTTATTCCTCCATGGGCGCCGAGGTCGCAGTGGCACGAGGACGACGAGGCTTCAGCTTTGCAGACATTGTGATTCGGCCTGGGCTGACTTTTATCTACAACTATTTCATCCGGCTCGGCTTTCTCGATGGACGAGAGGGCTTGCTACTCCATCTCTACCATTCCACCTACGTTTCGTGGAAATACGCCAAAGCTTGGGAGTTGGCGAGGAAAACATGACCTCTCAGCGGGCGGCACGTCTCCCTCCGTTTTGCTATCCTAAGACATCGTGCGGATGATATGGTTATTTCTGATTCTTGCCTGCAGCGGAGGAGCGGTGTTGTGGGCGGGGATTGCAGCTTATCTTCGCGTCCGCCGTCACCTGAAGGTGTCGGCCGCGATGCGAAAAAGCGTCCATCACGAAGTGGATGGGCTCTAGCATAATTTCTACCGCAAAAATTGGAGAACCGCAGCGATGGCTAGACCAGCTACCCAAGTTCTAGGCACTCAAGATCGCATTCTAGATGGCGCGGGCCGAATTGCCATTGTAGTAGGAGCAAGTCTGTTTGTTGCTCTATGCGCGCGGATCGTATTGCCTTTGCCGTTCACGCCGGTTCCGCTGACGCTGCAAAACTTCGGGGTGCTGCTGGTGGGGCTTGCTCTGGGAAGCCGTCGTGGTTTCGCGGCTATGGCGCTTTATTTGGCTGAAGGTCTCGTGGGTATGCCCGTGTTTAGCCCGACCGGACCCGGCGGTCTGGCTCAGTTGCTTGGTCCTACTGGCGGCTTCCTGCTGGCCTATCCGCTGGTAGCCGGCATTGCCGGATGGATCTTCGAAACGAATTTCTTAGGATCGAAACTGGGAGCAGCAAAAAAGAGTTTCGCCCGCGCTGCCGCAGCCTGCGTACTAGCTGAGATTTGTTTGTTCGCGTGCGGCCTTGTCTGGCTGGCCATTCTCACCCATTCGTTCGCTACGGCCATTCGCTTCGGCCTGTACTGGTTTGTGTTTGCCGAAATCCTAAAAATTATGTCGGCGGCGGCTTTGGCCAGCGGCTGGCAGCGTCTTCATAAGGGTCAATCATGACTTTTGGCGTCACCACTTCCGAACATTCGCCAACCCCAATTACCGAAGGCAAACGCGAGATCACCGTCGCCCACAGTCCCGACTCTGACGATGCTTTCATGTTTTACGGCTTGGCTACCAACAAGGTTCGCGTGCCCGGTCTGCGTTTTACTCACACTCTTTGTGACATCGAAACCCTGAACCGCAAGGCCATGGAAGGCGTCTACGACTTGACTGCCATTTCGTTCCACGCCTATCCCTACATTCAGGATCATTATGCCCTGCTGCCGAGCGGCGGCAGTGTCGGCGATGGTTACGGCCCCATGGTCGTTGCGCCGCGCGCGTATTCGGTCAGCGACATCAAGCACAAACGAATTGCCGTTCCTGGAACATTGACCACCGCGTATTTGGTTTTGAAGCTGTTCGCACCTGGAATTGAAACTGACGTCGTCCCCTTTGATCAGATTATTCCGCAGGTCCTGGATGGCAGACAGGAAGCTGGCCTCATCATTCACGAAGGCCAGTTGACCTACGACAAGTCCGGACTGCATCGCATTGTCGATCTTGGCAAATGGTGGCAGAAAGTTACTGGGTTGCCGCTGCCCTTGGGAGGAAATGCGATCCGTCGCAGCCTTGGTCCTGAGTTGATGACCAGCGTGGCAAACGCGCTGCGCGACAGTATTCAATATGCGCTCGATCACCGCGAAGAAGCGCTGGCTTATGCCATGCAGTTCGCGCGCGACCTCGATCCTCAACTCGCCGACAAATTTGTTGGCATGTACGTCAACGAGCGCACCCTCGATTACGGTCCCGATGGACGCGAAGCCGTCCGCCGTCTGCTCGACATGGGCCACAAGGCAGGAATCATTCCGCAAGAATCCAGAGTGGAGTTCGCCGCGTAGTTGGCGGCTTCAGTTCGGCCCGTCACAGCGGTTTGACCGGCACCACCAGCGCAGCTTACGGTGCCGTTTTCAATGCAGAATTAAAAAAAGAAGACCCTATGAAACCATGTTTCATAGCTTGCCCGTTGCTTTTGCACTGCTGTCGAAATGATTGCTAAAGTGACAGCCTCTATCGCACCGAAGGCGCTTGTTCCAGCAGCTTCACCAAACTATAAAGTGTTTCATTAACGGGCGTGGGCACGATTAACTCGGCGCCCCTGCGAACCAGGAAACCGTTCAGCGAATCAATTTCGGTCGGTTTTCCGCGCGCAATGTCTTGCGCGGTGGAAGAAATGGCTTCGGGCATGGCTTCGCCGCCAAGCTTCAGCACGGCCGCGAACATCTTTTCCGCGGAGAGTTTAACTCCAGCCGCCTTTCCCACTGCGACCGCTTCACTCACCACGCGCTTCATCACTTCAACGGTGCCGGCGTCTTTAGCGATGCGCCCGTACTTTGCGCGTGAGAGCGCCGATAGCGCGTTGTAGGCACAGTTCATGATGAGCTTTTCCCATAACTCAGCCGTGATGTTCTCGGAAACCCGACAGGGTACGTCGGCCCGCATGAACGTGGTTGCGATTTTGGCGAGATCCGATTCACTTGCATCGTGGTTTGGCGACGGATCTCCGACGATGAGGTCGCCTCGGCCCGAGTGCTTGACACGCCCCAATCCGACCATCTCCACGGCGATATAGACTACTGCAGGGATGGCTTGAATTCCGGCGGCGAAATCGATTCGCTCCACGTTGTCTACCCCGTTTTGAAGGGAGACTACGAGTGTATCGGGCGCGAGGCAGGGAGCCAGCAACTTCGCCACATTTTCTGTATCTATGGTCTTCACTGAGAAGAGAACAATATCCGCGTCACGAACTGCTGGGAGCTCGGTCGAGGCCAAAACGGAAACACTTTCCTTAAAATTAACGCCGTCGATAAAAAGGCCGTGGCGATTGATCGCTTCGACCTGCGGTGCGCGGCCGATAAGCGTGACCGGAGCACCGGCTCGCGCCAGCATTCCACCGAAGTAACATCCCACGGCTCCTGCACCCACGACCGCAATGCGGGGCCAGTCATTCTCCACCATGTTCACTCCAAAAGAATCGCCCTCTAGCTCCTAGCTTGAAACTCTTCCCTCGAACCCGACCTCGGGCGAAATTGTTGTTGTCTCAGCTAGGAGCCAGAAGCTATGAGCTATTGGCTAGAAGCTGTTCTTAAACGAAAACACCGGATCGATGTCCACCGGGACGCCAGCCGCCGACTTCAATGAGGCTTGCAGTTCAGCCGGCATTAGCTGGTACTTCTTGAACCAGTTCTCGGCGCGAGCGCGGTCGCCGGTCGCTTCTATTTCCAACAACTCTTTCGCAAGATCACTGATCGCAGAAGGCATCCGTCCATAGTCGATTTCATAGCGTCCCGAGGACGCCCGCCTAATTGCGCCCCGCTCGGAGAGATAATTGAACTCCATCATTTCCGCCTGCCCGTGCGCTTCGGCGATGCCAAAGCGCACTGTGCGAAAAATTCCGGCTACATACGACGCGTAATATTCTTCGAGCTTGCTGTTGGGAAGGACATCGTGATCGACCAGCCACTTCATGCCAAACATTCCGACCACGTCCGCTTTAGCTTCTTCCAAACCGCTGAAGGTCGACCCAATGGATTCTCGAATGCCAACTTTGCCGGCTGGAGTTCGCGCAAAAGCAGGACCTAGCCCATGAGCCATCTCATGCAGAATGGTTCCCAACAAATAGCCCTCGCCGGACACCTTGGCTGCCTGAGCCGGCAGCATCACATGCTGCGCCACGGGCAGAATCACATAATTCACCCGCGCATCCATGAAATTCTTAAAGAAAAGTTTCTTGCTCCCTTTTTGTTCATGCACGCGGGGATCGTTAGGAAGATTATCGGCTACCGCTTGATATCCATGATTCAGATCTCCCGCGCGGAACGGGGTATCCATAACCTCCATCGGGGTCTCCAAACCATGTTTGGAAGGCCGATCCTCGGGCGCGAGCGGCAGCGCATCCTGAATATCGCCGACGTATTTTTGAAATATTTCCAGCTTGCGGCTCTCTTCCGAATTGCGAATCATCACCGCCGCGCCATAAGTCGCCTTCACGCCCAGGAGGCCGTCGTCATACGTTTCATCCGGCGCGAAAATTACGTCGAACTTCGGATTTTTCAAATCGAGCCAAGCCAGATTGCTCTCGAAGTATTGGTCAGTAAGAAGGGCATCGGCCCGCAAACGCAGAAAATTTGCAAACCCAGGATCGTCGCTAAGCTTGCCGGCCTCGCGTAAATCTTTTGCGGCCGGATCGAGAAAAGAACGATAGGCAATATGATACGGCAACCCCTCAAGCTGATCGTTGTGCCAGCGCACCAGAGTGAAAGGATTGTAGATTTCATCCTTCTTTTCCGCGTGCGCTTTCACGTACGCTTCGATCTGACCTCGAGTCAGATTCTGCGGATAAAAGCCACGTCCTGGAGGGATCGGAGATGTGCCAACGAAGGGTTGGTTATCATCGAGCAAATCGAATCGCGAAGCATTGATCCAAAGATAACGCCGCAACATTTCGTCCTGCGAATTCTGGCTGCCGGCCAGCGATTCATAAAGCGTCAGCCCATCGGGATCGATTTGCCGCCAGTAGATTTCTTCCAGATAACGCGACGCATCCACCAATTTATCAACCATCTTCACTTCACGCGCGCTCAAACTCGCGGCGTGAAACGGCATTTCTACCCGGCGAAATTTGGCGAGCCGCTGGTCGAGGTCAGGAACGACGTGCATTCCAGCCGACTCGGCGCCTTTGGCGGCGGAGCCAATCATCGGCTTATGTCCTTTCTCTGCTGAAATATTAGATGGAAGAAGGAAGAAAACAAGCAGCAGTAAAACCCAGGGGCCCAGTGTCATGAATGTTGTATTCTAGCAGAGCATTCTGCATTTAATCGTTTTACTTCCCGCGAATCAACAATGACACCACAACGATGTTTTGGGCTATGACTCAGAGTTCTGATTCCATTGGACGGCAGACGTTGCTCATCGACGCCGATGATACGCTCTGGGAAAATAACATTTACTTTGAGCGGGCCATCGCGAATTTTATTTCGTTTCTGAACCACCACGAGTATTCGCCGGAACAGGTGCGCGAAGTTTTGAACGACGTCGAGCGCGAGTGCATCGTAAGCCACGGATACGGGTTGCACAGTTTCAGTCACGCGCTAGTGCAGACTTTCGAGCGTCTGGCAGTCGAACCGCTCACGCCCGCGCTGCATGAAACCATCAGCGGATTCGCTCATACCATCGCCGAACACCCGGTCGAAATCCTGCACGGCGTCCCAGAAACGCTGCAGTATTTATCCGAACGCCATCATCTGATGCTGGTGACTAAGGGCGCCATTGCCGAACAGTCCGGCAAAGTCGAGCGCTCAGGGCTGAAGGATTATTTCTTGGTGGTGGAGATTGTCGCAGAGAAAGACGTAAGTACATATCGAACCATAGTTTCAAAATACGATCTGGCCAGCGACTCCACCTGGATGGTAGGAAACAGCCCAAGGTCCGACATCAATCCCGCGCTGGCAGCCGGACTCAACGCGGTCTTCGTTCCGCATGGCTGTACCTGGATTCTGGAACACGAAGAAGTGGCAGAGGCGAAACCGCCATCACGCTTGTTAGTGGTAGAGAGTTTCGCCGGATTAAAGCAGCACTTCTAAGAATTCCCTGTTTGTCGTCCCGAGCAAAGCGAGGGATCTGCAGTTCCTAACGTTCAAGCCAATTATTTACCCGCAGGAACCGCACAAAACTTGTCAAAGGCTTTCTTGAGCTCCGCAGCAATATCCGCCGCTTCCCGGTGTTCAATATCGCTGCGCTGCATCATGTAAATCAGCTTGCCGTCCCGCAACAGCGCGATCGACGGCGATGACGGCGGATACCCGGTGAAGTAGCTGCGAGCGCGCTCGGTAGCCTCCGTATCCTGCCCGGCAAACACGCTAAACATCTTCTCAGGCCGTACTGAATTCTGCAGCGCCGCACGAACCGCGGGACGCATACGTCCGGCCGCGCATCCGCAAATCGAATTCACAATCACCAGAGTGGTTCCCGGTTGATTAACGATGGCACGATCAACTTCCTGAGCAGTACGAAGTTCCTGAACTCCAACGCGGGTAAGTTCCTCACGCATCGGGATCACCATAATCTCTGGATACATTTTGTCTCCTTAAGAGGTTTCTAATAGCGTAACAGAACTTTGAATCCGCAATAAATGTCGACTTAAAACCACCACTGACCAAGGTAATGTGGACCGTCGAAACCGCGTTTTTTCTTAATATATAGTGGAAGTAACCGCCAATGGTGATTACCGAAAACTTTTCCCTGGCTCCGCTCACTACGCTCAAAGTCGGAGGCCCCGCACGCTTCTTCGCGGAAGCAAACACGATTTCCGAAGTGACCGAGGCGGTCGGTTTCTCGCGATCAGAGAATCTTCCACTGTTCGTCCTCGGAGGCGGTAGCAACGTTGTAATTTCTGACGCCGGCTGGCCCGGTTTAGTGTTAAAGATTGGCATTACCGGAATCAATCACCGTCACGGGCGTGATGAAGTTGTCTTCGAAGCCGGCGCCGGCGAAGATTGGGACAAATTTGTAGCTTTCGTTGTCGTCCACAATTGCGCCGGCGTTGAATGCCTGAGCGGAATTCCTGGAAGCGTTGGAGGCACTCCGGTGCAGAATGTCGGCGCTTACGGCCAGGAAGTTTCGCAGACCATCGACTCTGTGCTTGCGCTCGACCTCAAAGATGGGCAACTGCATGAACTCTGTGAGCAGGCTTGCGGCTTCAGCTATCGCACCAGTATCTTCAACACCACCGAGCGCGGCCGCTACATCATCCTGCAAGTCAACTATTCTCTGCAGCACGGCGGAGACGCCTATGTTGCCTATGCAGATCTAAAGAGATATTTCGCGGGATGGAGCGTGAGACCGACACTGGCCGACGTCCGCGATGCAGTGCGAAAAATCAGGAGTGGAAAAGGTATGCTGCTCACTGCTGGCGATGAGGACTGCCGCAGCGCCGGATCTTTCTTCAAGAATCCGATTCTTTCGCCGGAGCAATATCAAGCGCTAAAGGCTCGGGCCACCGCCAAGAATTTGCAGATTCCCAGCCACCCGACCCTTGACGCTAAGAAGAAAGTCTCAGCCGCATGGCTGGTCGAGCACTCCGGTTTCAGCCGGGGATACGGCCACGGACGTGTGGGAATCTCCCGTAAGCACGCGCTCGCAATCGTGAATCGCGGAAATGCAACCGCGTCAGAAATTCTCGCGTTCAAAGACGCTATTCAGCAACGCGTAAACGACATATGGGGCATAGTTCTTGAGCCCGAGCCAGTCTTCGTGGGAGTGTAGGCGCTAGTCTTCGTGTGGCCGAGCGTCCTCGCTCGTGGGCTGCGCATCGGCGACCGCCGCCCCAGATTGCAACCCGCTTTTTGGTATTTCCCCTGCATTGGGGTGGGTACGCGTTCCGGCCCCGGCGGCAGCCGCCTCTATTTACTCATCGGCAATTCTTGCCGCCTCTTTAAAGATGGCAACAAACATTGGACGGGTCAGCTTGCCCGTTTGTGTGTTCTGGTTAGAAGGATGGTAGGAGGCCAGTAACGTCTTTCCGTCCGCCATTTTGTACTTAGCCCCATGCTGGAACATGTAAGCTTTGCGACTGGTAAGCTGACCGCGCCGCTTGAGGTAGCTGAGATAGGCTTCAAATCCGATTCGTCCCAACGCAACCACCACTTTCAGATTCTTGAAACCATCCAGTTCGCGATCCAGATAGGAAGCGCAGTTCATCAACTCCTGTGGCAACGGCTTATTGTCGGGCGGAGCGCAGCGGACCGCTGCGGTGATGTAACTGTCTTTGAGCTTGAGCCCGTCGTCGCGACCGGTAGCATTCGGCTGGTTGGCAAAACCAGTCTCGTACAGCACCGGAAACATGAATTTGCCAGATGCGTCACCGGTAAACGGCCGGCCAGTGCGATTAGAGCCGTGCGCCCCAGGAGCTAGCCCAAGGATCAAAACCCGGGCTGCGGGATCGCCGAATCCAGGCACAGGCTTTCCCCAATACTCACAATCCCGATAAGCCCGTCGTTTTTCTCGCGCGATCTTTTCGCGATACTCCACCAGTCTCGGACAACGGGTACAGCCCACGAGCTCGGCCTGAAGCCTGACCAGCCAAGGGCTATTTTCAGAATCAACTGCCATGGTTCAACTTTACAAGAGGGCTTGCGAAACGCATAGGAGTCCATCTGAAGTTTGCGGCGAAAATCCCTGTGCCAGCGTCCAATAGTTGATAGCATCAAAAAAGCTGACCATTATGTCCAGAGAGGCTGGCCAATCCGTGGTGGAAGCGTCCGCACGCCTGGATTCTCTGCTGGCCGAAATTTATGTAAAGAGTAGAAGTGAAATCTGCGGACTGAGTCGCGCGCAATTTGACGACATCCTCGCGGAAATCGCCCGGAAATACTTGCCTGCCGATGTGACGCAGAACGAAATCTGCGATTTCTACAGAACCCTGCGCGTCGAAGAACTGGCGCTGGCTCGTGCCTGCGCCATCGGAAATGAACATGCGTGGGAAGTTTTCCTCACTCGTTACCGCGAGAAGCTTTACGAAATCGCGGGCTACATTACGAAAGAAAATTCTGCTGCGCGCGAATTAGCGGACTCCATCTACGCGGACCTTTACGGTACGGCAACGCGCGATGGACAGCGGGCTTCGAAGCTGGCCTCCTACACCGGACGCGGTTCTTTAGAAGGCTGGCTGCGCACGGTGATGGCTCAGGAGCACGTGAACCGCTATCGGCGGCAGCGGCGACTGGTGAGCCTGGACGAGGAAACCGAAGAAGGCGCGCAGTTCGCCACAGCTGAGCCAGAAGCGGCAATTGTAGCCGATCCTAAGGTAGAGGCCGCGGTTGACGAGGTTCTGGCGGCGCTGGGGCCGGAAGACCGTTTTGTACTGGCCTCTTATTTCCTGGATGAGCGAACCCTGGCTGACATTGCTCGCACCTTAGGCGTGCACGAATCCACTATAAGCCGGAAACTGGATAAGCTCGCTAAGTCCTTGCGAAAGCAAATCTTGGCATCGCTGGGACGGCGAGGAATGAGCCGCCGCCAGGCGCAGGAAGCGATCGAGGTCGATGTGCGCGACTTGCGCGTAAACATTCGCAGCCGGCTGGCGCAAGAAACCGGCGGAGCAGCGTTCTCTAAAAAGAAGGCGGAGACTCCGGCAGGCGATGGATCGTAGAGCGAAAACCGCAAATGACAGAAATACCCAAAATCGTAAGGCAGCGGCTGCAGACGAATACGAAGCTCGCAGAGCATCCTGAACCGAATCTGCTGAATGCCTTCGTGGAGCAGTCTTTAGCCGAGCGCGAGCAGCTTCAGGTCTTGCAGCATCTGTCGCAATGCGTAAACTGCCGGGACATCGTGGCTTTGTCAGGCGCTCAGCCCGACGTGGCTGAGGCTGTCTCTCTCGCTCAAGCGGGTGCAGGCTGGCTGTCGTGGCCGGCCTTGCGTTGGGGAGCAGCAATGGCTTGTATCGTAGTGATTGGCGCCGCCATCACGATCCATCAGAAGCATGAGTCCGCGCAACGTTCAGCCACGCAGGCGTCGATGTCGACTCATGCAATCCTCGATAAGCAAGCCTCTGCCCAGTTGCCGAGCTTAAATCCCGCGCCAGTTCTAGCAGCCAAACAGCGCGAAAGCCGGAACATCCCCAGAAATCATGGAGCGGCCGATTCGACGCCGTTTGAAATGGCTGATGCCAGAACCGCCTCCCCGTTTACTGGATCAGTTCCGGGAAGAGCTAAAGACGCTGTTGCCGGGCCACAAGGCGCCGATGCTGATCAACCTGCCACAAACAACAACGGAGTGAGTGCAGCAAGCGACACATTTTTCCCGGATGACCTTTCTGCTGAAAACCTTGCACCACGCTGGACTTTAAGCTGGGATGGCGTTCTGCAGCGTTCGCTTGATTCGGGTAGAACCTGGCAGACAGTTCCAGTCGCGAGCCATTTAATTCTAAGGGCCTTGGCGGCGAACGGTTTGGACATCTGGATTGGAGGCAAAGCGGGCGCGCTGTTCCACTCCTCGGATGCCGGCCAGCACTGGGCGCAAGTACTCCCAATAGCCAATGGCCAGCCTTTCGTCGGCGACATCGTTGGAGTGGAATTCAGCGATGTGCAACATGGCAAGCTAACCAGTTCCAACCGCGAAATCTGGATCACCGCTGACACAGGGCAAACCTGGCAGAGGCAGTAGTCGCCTTGCTCCGATCTCCTAACAACAGCTGTGCAGAGAATCGCCCTCGATTTCAGTAACCGCAGACGGTTTTTTCATTCTTGTTTGCGCACAGCGAATTACCCAGCTCGTCTTTACTTCAGTCCATTACTTCCGAGAGCAATTTTCACATTACTTTCCACAAATGCGGATTACCAAAGTGACATTTACTCCGCAAGGGAGCGAGTCTACTATCCAATCGTGGTTTGGCAGTTCTGGGGGAGGGCTGCCGAAGCGTCCTAAACTGCAAAGTTTAGGACGTTTTTATTTGCAGTCAGAACGATTGGCAAACCAGCCAAGTAACGCCGTAGCTTCCACATTTCTCTGCCTCTTCGGGTGCCATTCGCGGACCTTCGTGCCCGGAGCCTGCCCTGAGCGAAGCCGAAGGATGGGTCAAGCTTTTAATGCCTCTGAGCAAAGCACGCACTCCGTGCGACTTCTGCCACCGCTCTGCATCAAATGAAGTGCTAAGATTAACTAGGCCCATCGGCGGATGGGCTTTTATACTGTTTCGTTTTAAGCACGCCCAGCGGAGGACTTGATGGCAGGCAATGGAATACTCGAAGTAACAGATTCAAATTTCGACCAGGATGTTCTGAAATCGGAGACTCCAGTCCTTGTGGACTTCTGGGCGACCTGGTGCGGACCTTGCCGCGCCATCGCTCCCATCGTTGAAGAATTGGCCAAGGATTACCAGGGCCGCGTCAAGATCGGCAAGATGGATGTCGACCACAACAGCGCTACTCCCATGCGCTATGGTGTTCGCGGCATCCCCACCTTGCTGGTGTTCAAAGGTGGGCAGGTGAAGGAACAGATCGTAGGCTACGTTCCCAAAGAGACCATTCAGAAGGCGCTAGACAAGCACCTCGGCTGACTTATTTTGATCGAGCATTCTTGCGCCCGGTCCCAGCCGGGCGTTTATTTTTTTGGACGGCAACGAGTCGGAATCCGCACTGCTTCGCAAGTTTCTCCCAAACCCATATTCCGTAAGCAGCCTGTCCCGTCAGACGAAACCCTAGCTGATGGGCAAGCATGCACACCTGTCCGCGGTGATGGGCGTCATGCGTAATCATGTAGGCGAACATGGCAATGCCCGGAGGCCATGGTCTGGCCCAGCCATCGCGCACAAAATTGTGGATGCGGCCTTTGGGGGCTCTCAAAGCTTCTGCCAGCAGCTGACAACAGCGTTCGCCACTTTCGGCCAGCGCCTCTTGCGCCTGTTTCTGCGTGCACCGGCTGCGATCAAGGCGCGCGGGAAGCTTGATGTGCGAAGCTGAGAGTCTTAGCCACTTGCAGCGAGCGTTGTGCACATGAGCGAAGATATCGGCGATGGTGCGACCTTCCTGGCCAGGTTTTTTTGCTCGCCAGGCCCGAGAGTCGAGATGCTCCAGCAAAAGCTGGTTCATGCGATTGTTCAGTGCGTAGGCTTGAAGTGTCTCCTGAGCAAAGTCGATAGCTGGCACAGCAGAAGAACGTGGCATGCGATGCTCCTTGCCAGGATGGAAGGCTGAATTAATACTTCCTCAACACTCCAATCACCCTGCCCTGAAGCTGGACCGACGCGGCAGGGACAATAATGGGCTTCATGCTGGCGTTCGACGGCTGCAGGCGGATGTTGTCGCCTTCATGGTAAAAGCGCTTAAGAGTGGCGTCGGTTCCTTCCACCAGCGCGACTACAAGATCTCCGTTGTGCGCAGTCTTCGCCTTTTCGACCAAAACATAATCCCCGCTCATGATGTGTTCGTCCTGCATGGAATCGCCGCGTACTTCGAGCACGAAAACTTCTTTCGAGCGCACGAAATCAGCCAGGGAAATAGTCTCTGGGTTTTCAACTGCCTCAATCGGTTGCCCCGC
>Ga0182015_10000602_pt1 | contig 51111 bp, 43 predicted proteins | sample 712P3MmetaG_FD_120478 | JGI IMG/M metagenome (GOLD analysis project Ga0182015, IMG submission 120478) | Permafrost microbial communities from Stordalen Mire, Sweden - 712P3M metaG | ecosystem: Environmental > Terrestrial > Soil > Wetlands > Permafrost | place: Sweden: Stordalen | collected...
ATCACCAGGATGCGCACGCCATGGCAGACTTCACCCGCGTACGGAAATGGCTTCTGCGGGGTGAAGTCCAGCGGCACAAACCGCACCCCCTGCAACTGGCGGCGATTAAGAAACTGCGCCAGAGCGCGTGCATCGATCCAGGGCGCCCCCAACAACTCAAACGGAGTGTCAGTCCCGCGCCCCACAGAAATATTGGTCGTCTCCACCAACCCGACCCCAGGATAGAGCGTCGCCTCTTCGAGGTCGCGGAGGTTGGGCGACGGATTCACCCACGTCAACGCCGTCGAATCGTACCAGTCGCCCCGCTGCCAGCCCTGCATCTGCACAACAGTCAGAGGAGTTTGTAACTTTAACTGTTGCTTGTAGTAGCGCGCCAGCTCTCCCAGAGTCATGCCATGCCGAACAGGGATCGGAATCGAGTTGACATAGTTCTCCGTACCCGCATCCGAAATCGGCCCCTGCACAAACGAGCCGTTGATGGGATTGGGCCGATCGAGCACCACTATCTCCGTCCCCGTTTGCGCCGCCGCTTCCAGGAAATAGCGAACCACGGCTTCGTACGTGTAGAAACGCACACCCGCATCCTGCAGGTCGATCACCACGGCGTCCAGCTTGCGCAGCGAATCGAGCGTTGGACGCCGATCCGCATCCTTCGCTCCATACAGGCTGATCACCGGCAGTCCCGTCGCCGCGTCCGTCGAACTCGGCACGCTCGGCAGGTCGTACGCGCCGGCGAGGCCATGCTCAGGACTGAAGAGCGTGTCGAGGGTAACTCCCGGAATCGCCTGAGCCGCATCATGGAAGAGCACATCGATGGTGCGACGTCCCTCGCCATCGATTCCCGTCTGATTCGTCAGCAAGCCCAGCCGCAATTTGCCGCCATGGCGGCGAGCCATTTCCGCGAGTTCCTGGAAGCGATCGCCCTCCAGCACGTCGATGCCGGTTTTCACCTCACCGTTGCGCACAGGCCAGCGGCGCATCCCGCTCAGCGATTCGTTGTAACCCGTAATGTGCGCCGCAAGCGAGCCTCCATCCGCGTGAATGCCGAGCACGACCGCAGCAGCATCGGCGATCCTGCCGCGCAGCGAAGTGATGCTCTTTGGCCCGTTCGGATGAACCGAGTTGGCCAGCACAATTACGTACGTGTTGCTGACCGGATCGATCCACAGCGACGTTCCCGTGAATCCAGTGTGCCCGAACGAACCCACGGGCAAGAGCGTGCCGCGATTGCTGGAGTAAGGAGAATCGATGTCCCAACCGAAACCTCGTAGCGCCATCCCTGTCGCCGGTTGTTCGGGCGCAACCATCTTCTCGAGCACAATGCGCGACAGAGGAAACTTGCTCGGCCGCCCCGCCAGGCGATCCAGCAAATTCTGCGCGTACACCGCAAGATCGTCGCCCGTGCTGAACAGTCCCGCGTGTCCAGCCACGTTGCCCATGCGCCGCGACGTCGGATCGTGTACCAAGCCCCGCAACATCACGTCGCCGGGAAACGTCTTCGATCCCGGCACTCCGGACGAGATCGGGTCATGCTCGTATTCCGTCGGTGCGATGCGCGGAATCCAGGACTCGGGCGGCAGGAATCGCGTGTGCGCCAGACCCAGCGGTTCCATGATGAAGCGCCGCGTGTACTCGTCGAGCGTCACCCCGGAAAGCTTCTCCACCACCGCACCCAGCACAATAAAGTTGATGTCGCTGTAGAGAAACTGCTCGCCCGGCGGCCGTATCGGTGCAATGGCAAGTGCGCGCCGAAATCCTTCCTCCTTTCCCGTCCATGGCTCGTCGAGCGGCAAATCCGGCGGCAGTCCGGAGTAGTGCGTCAGCAGGTGCCGGATCGTGATGTCCTGCTTCCCGTTGGCTCCGAAATCCGGCAGATACTTCGCGACCGAGTCGTTAAGTCCGATTTTTCCCTGTTCATAAAGCTGCATCACCGCTACGGCTGTCGTCAGCGGCTTCGTCAGCGACGCCATGTCGAAAATGGTGTCGAGCGTCATCCGCTCCTGCGTCGGTTCGAGCGAACGCATTCCGTACGCCTGCCGGAATGCCACTCTGCCGCCGTGCCCCACAATCACCACCGCTCCGGGCAGCTGATGCTCATCGACGGCGTGGTTCACAATCGCATCAATCGCAGAGAAGTCGCTCTGGGCACGGCTTGAGACTGCGCTCAGAACAATGCTCAGGACCAGCGCCAGCAGCGGCGCCAAAGCGCGCACGAACCGTCGCAACTTCACAGAGCCTCCGCGCGTATCGCAGGATCGGGGAACAGCAAGCTCGCTGTGTAGCCCACGACGCACGTCACCAACGATCCGATGAGTACCCACCACGTCCACGCGATCTTCGGAAGATTCAAATCATGTCCTCCAAGGATGAACGACAGCGTGTGAGGCTGAACCCACAGCAGCAGATTCACAGCAACTCCGGCGACCATTCCAAACATGGTCCCGCGTTCGCCAGCGCGACGGCTGAGCGTGCCCAGCAGGAAAACTCCCAGCATTGCACCCCACAGCACAGAGGCGATCGACAACCCAATCTCCACCACGTGCCCGCCGCTCCGTGAGAACATCGCCAGTGCGAACAGCACAGCCGCCCAGATAACGGTCATCAACCGCGACAGCCGCGTGCGCACCAGTTCAGAAATATCTGGATACCGCGGCAGATAAAAATCGACCACGGAAGTCGAAGCCAGGGAATTGAGAGCCGCGCTCAGATTCGACATGGCCGCAGCCAGAATCGCCGCGACCATCAGCCCGGCGATGCCGACGGGCATCTCCCCCACGATGAATGCCGGAAAAATGCGATCAGCCCCCGGACCCAGTGGGCTTCCCAAATTCCTGTAATAGAGGAAGAGTCCGGCGCCGATCAGCAGAAACAGCGTGAACTGAAAAAAAACCACCACACCGCTCGCCAGCAGCGCCAGCCGCGAATCGCGCAGGCTTTTCGCTGCGAGGAGGCGCTGCACCATCAGCTGATCGGTCCCGTGACTCGCCATGGTGAGAAAACATCCTCCTAGAACGCCTGCCTGAAATGTATACGTCTCTGTTACAGACCAGGAGAAATGCAGCATCGTCAGCTTGTGCGCAGCAGAAGCGCCTGCGATCAGCCCGCTCCATCCGCCAGGAATTTTGTGGCACACTGTCGCGAGCGCGACCAGGGAGCCACCCACATAAAGAAACATCTGCACAACGTCGGTCCAGATCACGGCGGCCATCCCACCCTCAAATGTGTAAAGCAGCGTCAGCGCAGAAAGAACAGCGATCGACGCGACATCGCCCGTTCCAATCGCAACACCAACAACAATGGCCACGGCAAACACGCGCACTCCCTCAGCAGCGGCCCGCATTACCAGAAACAAAGCGGCTGTGAAGCGATGCAGTCGCGGGCCGAAGCGCTGGCCGATGAGCTGGTACGCGGTCACCAGTTCGCCGCGGAAATAGCGGGGCAGGAAGAGAATGCAGATCACAATGCGTCCCAGCAGGTAGCCCATTGCGAGCTGAAGAAATCCAAAATCACCCGTGAACGCCAGCCCTGGCACGCTGATGATGGTCAGAGTGCTGGTCTCCGCAGCCACAATCGAAAGTGAAATCGCCCACCATGGCAGATTGCGGTCAGCCAGAAAATAGGATCGCAGAGAGCGTTCGCCCGATTTTCGAAAGTGAAGGCCGAAGAGCGTAATCCCGGCGAGATAAACGGCCACCAGCACAAGATCGATGGGGCGAAGGTGCATCGGGTGTGCGAGCGGCGCGGACATGGGAGGTCAGTGTGACGGCGCCGCTGGAATGCCGAGCTCTCCCGGAGCAGGCAGGTTGTGGTGCTGGCTCCATTGCTCGCGCGCCGCGTCGATGCTGTCGCCGCGCCGCACCCATAGCTGAACCGCGGCATCGTATCGCGCGGTCACGACATCCAGCCAGAAGGGACGATTCTCCATCAGCCACAAATCGCTGAAGCGCGATCGCAGATAGCTGTATCCGTCGCCCAGGTCCTCGTACCGGCCGTTCACGCCCGAAAGCTTCCGGAGATCTCGCGAAATATGGTCGGCGATCTCCGGAGTTTTCTGCCCGTCATATAAGTGGTTGTAACTCTCCGCAATCTCATCCGCGGTCTGAAACTTGAACGCCAGAAAATCGATGCGCCTCGCGCCCAGATCCATCGCCTCCAGAGCCTCCGTCTCGCGTAGTGGAGCAGCGGCGCGAGCCTCTGCGATCAAAGTCAAAGCGCGTTCGGCATCCAGTCGCACGTCCGCACTTACCGGGCGAATCTTCGCTGCAATCTGCTGGCCCTCGACACTCCACGGGTCAACCCAGAAATCCGCATCACGCGCATCTCCCAGTCCCGCCTTTGCGAGCGCCAGATGCGCGCGCATCAGCGCCTGCTGCGCCCCGTTGATGTCACCAGTCGCATCTCCATGAAAGACCGCGCCGTAGTCCTGTTGGAACTGCGCAATGTCGCTGGTGCCCGGTTGCCATGCTGCTGCCGCTCCAAACAGAACCGCATACCAGTCCTCCAGGAAGAGCCCTTCACCATCGTCATCCCAGACCGTGTTCAGCATCCCTGTGCTTCCGGCGGCCTGCCCGTCCGCGACAAAGCCCTGAATATTACGCAGGGCCATATCGAAGTCCGGCCACACGCGATTCCAGTTATTCACGCCGGGCGCGACCCACGTTTCCATTCCGGCCTTTGTATAAGGATCGAGCCATCGATGAAACCCCTCCGGCTCCGGATCGTACTCCCACGCGACCGCGATCATGTCGTGCGGCAGACGTGGCACGAGCGCCGGGCTGTTCATCGCCACATCTCCCCAGAAGAGCAGCCGTCGATCGAGCGGCCGAAGCGCCTCGTGAATCTGCGAAAGAAAATCGATGTAAACCGCGCCCAGACCTCGCTGCTTTACATCATCTGCCGTCCGCCCCTGGCCCAGTTCGGATGTCTCGTCGGCGCCGATATGCAGAAACGGTCCGGGGTAGATTGCCGCCAGCTCGTTGAACCACTCGGTGATCAGCTGTATCGATCCGGCTTGTCCCGGCGCAAGCACCGCGCCGTCAGGCGTCTCCCCCAGCTGCGCGTACTGCTGCCACGTCAGAACCTTATGCAGATGCCCGAAGGCCTCCTGTTCCGGCACGATCGTCACGTGATACCGCTGCGCGTACGCAACCAGAGCCGTCGCGTCGTCGGCGGAAATCGATCCGCCAGGTAGTGCCGGCACCGGATTCGACGCGTACTGCATCGTGTTCTCGAAATACGGCGAGTAGACGCTGAGCTTGTACGCGGCGAAGGTGCGAATCTGTCTCTTCTGAAATTCCAGCGTGGGCAGAGGCCCGCGCGACAAATCGTCATGCACACCGCGCCAGCGCATGGCAGGCCAGTCGCGGATGTCCGCGCCAGCGAGAACCGAAGCTCCCGTACCACTCTGCACAAGTTGTTTCAGGGTTTGCGTTCCATAAAACACTCCGGCCGCAGTATGCCCGATCACGAAGGCCTCTCGCTTTCCCGTCACCAGCACATAGCCTTCCGGCCTCATGGCCGCATCGAATGTCATTTCTTCGCGCCTCAGAACCTGCCGTGCCAGAGGGGTCTCGTCACGCAGCAGGTAGACGCGCACCGCGGTTGCGGACTCCCGCAGCCGCACCCCGCGTGCTTTCCATTCCTCCCTCAAATCCTCCGCGGCGAACCGGTCGTCCTCGTCGCCTCCCGGGGAAAGTACGCGCACGCCCGAGGCCAGAGAAAGATCCTCTCGTGCGCTGAATTCACGCGGCTGCGGAATCAGAGGCAGCCGCGACGATCCTACGACCCCATGAGCCACGGAGGCAACGCAAAGGCAAGACAGGAGTGGCAACCAGAGCCGACCGCGCGAAGACTTTCTCACCTGCTCATCGTCCTCCGGAAACCTGAACGTCGTAGAGCTGAAATTCGCGAACAGCCGCGCCATCTGTGCTGGACAAAATGTTGAGTCGAACTCGGCTGGCCGTCACCGCGGGGAAGATATCGATCTTCTCATGTCCGATGGCATGCGCGGAGGCCACCGTCTCCCAGGCGCTTCCAGTCCACACGTCGATGGCATACTTCTCGATGCGCTGCCCGCCGTTAAGCCACTCCATGGTCAGTGCGCGATCGAATGTGACCGCCTTGTTGAAGCGAACCTCGAGTGTGGAATGGTGAGAGCCGGCAGGTGCGGACCAGAAGGTATCAGGATCGCCATCGAGTGCCGCGGAAACATCGGCGGCAACCGGTGCATGCTTTAAAGCCAGGTTGTGCGCATACCGTTCGCGCTGAGCACGACCAAATTCCGCGAGACGAGCAACGTCACTGTCCGGCAACAATCCGCGGCGATCGGGAGCCAGCCCGAGCATCAGCTGCGCGCCATGGCCAACGGTTTCGTCCCACGTGGTGAGCAGCTCATCGACGCTCTTGAGCGATGCCTCATCGTTCGGATGCCAGAACCAATGACCCGCGCGCAGCGGCGTGTCCGCCTCCACCGGGCGCCAGCGGAGGTAGCCATGTCGGTCGATCACATTCCAGTTTTCGTATGGCACGCGCCCCGCCTCATTACCTACCCAGCGCGCATCGCCATATTCGAAGAGCCCGGTATCAGCAAAGACAATGGTGTTCGGCTGGTAGGTGCGCAGCGTCTCGATAATCTTCGGAAAGTTATAAACGTGTCCTGCGCTCCCCGCGCCATCCAGCCAGAATTCCACCAGGTCTCCGTAATTCTGCACCAATTCTTCGAGCTCAGCGTTGTAGTAGCGGTCGTAGTCGGCCGCATCCTTGTATCGCGGCTCGTGCCGATCCCACGGCGACAGATAGATCCCGAACTTCAACCCGTATTTCCGCGCAGCCCGCGCGACATCGCCCACCACGTCGCCTTTGCCGTTTTTCCAAAGGCTGGCCCTGACGCTGTAATCGGTCTGCGCTGTGGGCCACAGGCAAAATCCATCGTGGTGCTTGGCGACCAGAACCACGTACTTGGCACCCGCCGCGCGAATCGCCCGCATCCACTGCTCCGGATCGAACTGCGTCGGATTGAACACAGCCGGGTCGGCACTTCCGTCGCCCCATTCGCGATCCAGAAATGTATTTGTGGAGAAGTGAATGAGCACACCGAACTCAAGATCCTGCCACTCAATCTGCTGCGGGGAAGGTTTGATGTCAACGAAAGTCTGCGCGCGGGACGAACCCCCATACCAAAGCGCGGTCACGACGAGCAGCAGGATACGAAAGCAGAGTCTCACCAAATCTCCATTAACGGATTTCCCGTCGCGATGTTCAAAGCGCAGCCGGTGCTCGTCGACCCGTCTGGCGCGCCGCCCACAAAGCTCCTGCGGGTGGATCGGCAGGAGCATCCTCCACCTCGATCCCAGGGTAGCTTCTTCGCAGCTCCGCGATCAGTGCATTTCTGACCGGAGCTGCACGCTCCAGAATGCTGCCGGCGATCGCCACTGCAGGAACTTCGAACGTTGCCCCAGCCCCCGCTTCGAGACCGCGAATGTGCTCGATGACCAAACCGGCCAGCGCAGCCAGATCTGCTCCGCCCTGCGCAACGACTTCCTGAGCAACAGCGTCTCCCTCTTCTGCGATTGCGACCACGAGTGGCGCCAGCTTCGAAAACTCGGGCGCGGGATTGGCGTTCGCAAACTCGATCAGCTCCCCGAGCGAACTAAGCTTCCAGAAGTCCCGAGCCAAATCCAGCAGACGAGTCGGCCGCTGCTGATCGATCGCCAGAAATCCGCGCCGCAATCCCTCCAGCCCCAGAAAATGTCCCGACCCCTGATCCGCCAGCGCCGGACCCCACCCTCCCGCGGTCACGATGCGGCCTTTGGACCCGCGACCGGCCACATTCGATCCCGTCCCCGCAAGCACCAGCACACCGCGACCGCCAAAGAAGGACGAGTCAAGCGCAATCTCCACGTCACCCACGATAATCAGCTCGCCGCCAACGCTACGCGCAAAGGCCTCCCGCAGCCAGTTCACCACCAGAGGAACCGTTTCGCCCGCAGTCCCAACGCAACAGCGCGTGATCGATTGAAGCGAAATGCCGGTCGCGCCTTGAAGCTCGATCAGCCCGGTCCGCAGATTCGCTTCGGCAGTTGCGGCGTCCGCCTTCATTCGCTTAATGGTTCCCGCGCGCACGCGCGTCAGTTCGCGGCTCTCATCGCCCAGCACAAACTCCGTCTTCGTGCCGCCGGCATCCACGCCGAGGAAATACTGCATGCGATTCATCTCTCCCATTCGAGGTGAGACTTCCGGTGACTGCGGTGGTTCGTGTGCCGGCTACCGCGCCCGCTTCGGCAGAAACGTCCAGATCGCCGGGTCCTCCTCGCCGAGCACCCATGAGCAGAAGCCCTGCAATCCGTATTGCTGCGCCAGTTCGTAGCGATCCTTGAACGTATGCAGATCGGTAAAGAAGATCCATTCGCGCATCTGATCGCGATAAAAGTAGAACCACGCACTATGATCTTCGTCGTCCCACTGGATCTTCCCGTTCCAGTCGTGAGCAAGCTGCAGCGCATCCGGCGCACCAATGTAATCCGCCGTAGGATTCGGCTTCTCGGCAGGAAGTTCACCCGCTGCCGTCGGCGGCGTTATCGTTGGCGCGCCCGTGTACCAGTGATAACCGTAAATCGGAATTCCCAGCGACAGCTTCTCTTTAGGAACCGACTGCAGCGCGTATTTCAAATTGTCGACGGTCCATTGCCACCCCGCGACCGGCCCCGGAGTCGTCCAGCGCGTGTTCTGGTCGTAGGTCATCAGGCAAACCAGATCGACGACTTTTGCCAGCCCCGCCAGGTCATACGCGCCCCGCCAATCCGTATAAATCCACTTGGCGAAGCCGCCGCTGCCCGGATACCCCGGCGCATTGGGAACCGTGGCGATGCTGAGTTGCAGGCCGGCTTTGTGCATCTCTCCATACGTGGTTGCTACCAGGGCCGTGAGCGCGTCGCGATCGGTCCACTCCACATTTTCGAGATCAAACTGAAATCCGGTATAGCCATGCAGCTTGCACTCGCGAATCAACGCCGCGTTCATCTGTGCCTGTGCCGTGGCACTGGTGGCCAGCAGATGAAAACTCCTCTTGTTGAAGAGCGCGACGATCGGCATCACCGGCAGCTTTTCGCTCTGCGCCTGGGCCAGCACCGCAGGCTCCGGCGCTCCTGTGACCAGGCCGTTCTCGTCCACCTGATACCACGTCGGAACCAGAAGATCGATCTGCGAAGAATGGGCGAAAAAGTCGCGGATCGATTTCGGATCGCTGGTCATGTAAAAGAGCGCTACTGGGCGGCTTGAAGCCAACGCCGGCGCTACGCAAGCAGCCAGAACCAGCCAGGCCAGTCGTTTCACAATGCTCATACAGCCTGCACCTCAATATCGTTGGCCCGGAAAGCTTCGAGCGCATCCGCTGCAATCCCGCAGTCGGTTACCAGAACATCAATCTCGTTGGCGGGGCAAATCAGCGCGGGGCTCACCATCCCAATCTTGCTCGAGTCGGCAACGACAATCACTTGCTTAGCCTGACGCACCATCGCGCGGAAAACCGCAGCCTCATCCGGCTCAATTGTTGTCACGCCGCGTCGCGCATCCACGCCGCAGGCGCCGATGAAGGTCTTATCCATGAATACCCCGCTCAGCATCTCAATCGCGGTTGGGCCAGTAAGCGAAAATGCTCCAGCCCAACGCATCGTTCCCCCCGTCAGGGTCACGTTGAGCGCAGGCTGATTGCTCAGTTCCATCGCGATATTCACCGCGTTCGTGATGATATGAATCGAATTTCGATGCCGAATGCAGCGCGCCACCTGGGTCGGGGTCGTGCCAGCCGTAAACCCCACCGTGTCGTGCTCGCGGATCAGCTCCGCCGCGGCCATGCCGATGCGGCGCTTCTCCTCGGCAAAACGCGATTCCCGCACGTGAAAGGAAGAATCGAAGCGAAAGGGCTCATACTGCATCTGCCCAGCCAGCCGCGCGCCTCCGTGCGTGCGATGCACGAGATTGCGTTCTTCCAGGCGCGCGAGGTCGCGCCGAACGCTCGGCGCCGAGGCACCAAGAAAGCCAACCAGCTCGTCCACGGAAGCGTTCCCGTGCTGCAGAAGCAGCTGCAGGATATTCTTTGCCCTTTGCTCAGTTTTCAGAGACATGGGATTGCCGAACCATTATCGCTGAAACCTGGCGACTTTCACGCTTTTCCTCGCTTCAGGGAGAATTCACCGTTGCCGTGCAGCTGCTCGGTCCTCGACCACACGCTGCAGGGCCGTAGCCAGGGCACGCACGCTCTCTTCCTCGACCACAAATCGCAAATACTCGCGATCGCGAATCTCACCCATCTGAATGCCCTCCCGGCGATACTCCACCGGACTGGCCTGCGCGGTCCTCAGGCTGGCATGAAACTCCGTCGCGCCCGTCGCCTCGGCGACGCCCACAATCGTCTGCAGCGTAATGCCGCCGCCGGCCATCACAGCGATCCGATTTCTCGCGGCTTTCACCATGCAGGCCACCACGGAAAGCCCTTCCGTCACTTTCGCGGCCCCGCCAGACGTCAGCACCCGACTGGCGCCGGTTTCCAGCACATCGTCCAGTGCCGCTGTCGGGTCCGGCGTCATATCGATGGCGCGATGAAACGTCACCGGCAGAGGATGCGCAAGCTCTACCAGGCATCCGGTCCGGCGCACATCCACCTGCGCCTGCTCATCCAGCACGCCCAGGATGATACCGTCGGCACCCAGTTCGCGCGCGCTCCGAATGTCCTGCTGCATCACTTCGAATTCGCGATCACTGTAGGAGAAATCTCCCCCACGGGGGCGAATCATCACGAACACTCCAATGCCGATCCGCCGCCGAACCAGGGTCATTAAACCAGATGAGGGAGTAATGCCTCCCTCCAGCAGATCGCTGCAGAGTTCAACGCGCTGTGCCCCGCCACGCTCCGCGGCAATCGCCGATTCCACCGAATCGACGCATATCTCAAGCTGCATAAAGTCCGAACCCGTCTTCCCGTTGCCGAGCGGTTTTTGCTCAGCGGTCATTGCCCGGTGGCCTACCGCTCATCCGAGCCCCGCACGTCAGCTAAATCCCGCAGACATGCAGGAGAAGCGGCTGCTCCTTGTTGGCAGCAGCCGTCTGCCTCGAACTGGTCTCATAAACCTCGTACCCCGAAATGCAACGTGTGAGACCCGCCATCGAAGCGGGGCTCATGCAGCCGGCCAAAACCGCTGCGCTATACATGAGACCAGTTCTAGAAATCATAATGTGCGGAAAATTGCAGGTGGCGCTCCGTAGAGCGAGGTCCCTGCAGCGAGACATTGCTGAAGTTACTATCTGTGATCCCGGTATCCGGGTTGCCATAACTCACAATGTTGAATGCGTTGAATGCGTCAAAACGGAAACCCGCGACCTGCTTCTCCGTGACGTGGAAATCTTTAAACGCCGACAGATCCGTATTGAAAAATCCCGGTGAACGCACCGCGCCGTTGCTCTCCGTACCGAAGGCATTGGGGGCAGGTACGCCGAACGCGCAAACTCCATTGTCGACCCCAGCCGTGGTACACGGAGTAGCGGAAGGATCGGTGCCAAGCCAAGCTTCATTGCTCCGGTGTTCGATTTTCAGAGGCCGATACTGGTTAACCCGGAATACCCCGGAAATACTTTGAGAGTTGTTGTTAGGGCCAGTGATCGACTCCGGGAAACCGGAATAGGCCACCACCGCCGTCGAAAGCTTCCAACCTCCCACCACTTCGTCCATTACGCGGTTGCCGCCGGAAAGAAATTCCTGTCCACGACCCACCGGCAGAGCATATACAGCGGTCGCGGTGAAGTCGTGATGAATGTCGTAACCCGCCGGACCGTAGTCTGCCGCGCTGTTGTAGTAGTCCTGAAACGCGCCGCTGAAGCCGTTGACGTTCAGCGCATAGTTACCCAGGCTGTTGGTCATGGCTTTGCCATAGGTGTAGTTCAGCGTGAACTCAAGGCCATGGTTCAGGCGCTGCCGCAGGACCCCCTGCAGCGCGTTGTAGTTCATCATCGCACGCGATTCGGTAATCAGCAGGAAGTTAGGACCGATTCCCAGCGCGGAGTCTACCCCGTTCACACCGATGTACTGGTTGTTGTAGTACGGAGCGGAGGTCGGGTCCGCGTTATTCCTCGGCGCGTTGACGTTTCCGTAGTCTTCAATGTGCTGTCCGGTCTCGCCGATGTAAGCCACCTGCATCGAGGCGGTATGCGTCAGCGCGTACTCGGTAGTTAGGTTCCACTCCTGGATATAAGCCGGCTGAATGTTCTGCGGGTAGACGCTGAAATAGGAGGACCCACTGTAGTTAGTAGTACCTCCCGTGAAGCCCTGTTCCGCGGTGCGCGGCGTGGTCACGGCCCCAGGTGCGGGCGAATTAATGGATACGTTGACCGCCTGAATGAAGGGAGTAATCGCGGTCAGCCGCTGGTTGTAGGAGTTACCTTCCAAAAAGCTGTTAGCGCCATATCCGCCCCGAACCACAGCACGAGGGCTGATTTGATAGGCGAACCCGATGTGAGGCATGATCTGATGGAAGTTCGGCTCATAGCAGGCGCGGTTGTCGCACAGGCCCGCTCCCGGCGGCGCGCCTGCGGGTACGGCATGGGCGTAGATGAGCTGGCCCGTCGCTAAATTGAGGTTTCCAGTTTTGTTGTTCTGTTCGACCCACGGCTCATCGAACTCATAACGCACGCCGGCGATCAAAGTCAGCCTGGGCATAATTTTGTAGTTGTCCTGTGCAAAGCCGGCTGTACGCCATTGGCGCTGGCCAACATTCACGCTGCCCAGGGTCACGCCTACCGACTGCACCCGGTCAAGAACGAAATCTGCTGGACCATAGCCGCCCGCGTTGGGCTCATTCGGATTGGCGGTGAATGCTCCCGAATAGTTTTCCGACCCCAGGTAGCCGTCGTTGTTGCCCGTCGGATAGTTGTTCTGATACCGAATGGCCTGAATGCCCATGCTGATGAAATGCAGTCCACGCTGCCAGCTCAGGTCGTCGCTGTAACTGTAGGTGTTATCGATCACTCCGGCGGCATAAGCCTGTGTTCCCGGGTTGGTGTAGCCATTATTGAGGCTCTGGCTGGTAAAACCGTTATATTTCTGGGATGGAAAATTGATGCCCACCTTGGCATTGCCGCCGGTCCCGAAGGCCCCGGTCGGATCTTCCGGAAAACCCTGGTTCCAGTCCGTGCGCGTAAAGCCGGCACGCGCTGAATTCACCATAGACGGCGAAAACATGTGCACCCAGTTAGAGCCAACAATCCATGTGGGATACAGATTAACTCCCGGGAAGGTGATGGCCAGTACCGGTGTTGACCCATCGTAAGCATGCGAAATCGCGTAAAAGCCTGTGATCTTGTCGCTATTCCGTGGGTCATACTCGATCTTTACATCGCCCTGGTTATTCCCCTTGTAATTGTGATACGGCGCCTCGTAGTTGTTCTGAGCGATCCCATCCGACGGCGGAATGCATTTGCCGCCACTCGGCGTCGACGGACTGGCCGCGCCACAATCGGGATAGTACTCCGGATGCGCAAACAAATATTTCGCCACAGGATTAGTAACTGGAATGCCCTGATCGTTCGTGTAAGGCGCGAAATTGTTCTCCGGATCGTAGAGCTGAATCGGATTGGTTCCGCTAAGCAGCACTGAAAAGTTCCCATTCCGCATGGCATCTGGAATCACGCTCGCCTGTCCCAGTCCGCCCTGATGCCACCGCGATCCAAGATAGTCGCCGAAGAAAAACAGCTTGTTGCGCAGAATCGGCCCGCCAATGGTGCCGCCAAACTGATCGAAGGAAAATGGGTTGATCGGCGTTGCCGGCGTGCTGTGCCCGTTGCCATAGGAGTTGGCATTGAAGCGGTAGTCCTGTACGAAACCATACGCGGAGCCGTGGAATTGGTTGGTTCCGCTCTTCAGCACGCTTACCACCGCCGCGCCGTTTACATTGCCATAATCGGACGGGGAATCGGCCGTCACCACTTTCACCTCCTGCAGCGCTTGCGGCGCCGGGCTGTAAGAGATCAGGTTGTTGTAAGTCTCGTTCATGTCGATGCCGTCCAGCGTGTAGTTATTCGCCTGGGCACGATTGCCGTTCATGTTCGGCGTATCGGTGTAATAGGTGCTGCGTTCAAAGCTGGTAGTCCCCGAGGTTCCGGCGGTGTCGACCGAACCCGGCACGTACAGCGTCAGGGCCGAAAAATCGAGACCGTTCAGCGGCAGATTCGCAATCGTGTTTGCCGTGAACGTGCTGTCCAGCGTAGGGCTCTCGGTATTGAGGATCGGCGCCGTTCCGGACACATTCACCGTCGTCGCCGCCGAGCCCACGTGCAGCGTGACATTCAGCGTCGCAGTCTGCAACGCTTCAAGCGAGAAGGCGGACAGCGCCTCCCGATTAAATCCGGTTGCCTGCACCGCCAACTGGTAATGGCCGATAGGCAAAAACTCAATATGGTAGACGCCATCTCTGTTTGTCTGCGCAGAGGTATCGACGCCTGTATCCAGATTGTGCGCCGTCACCTGTGCGCCCGAAACCACCGCTCCGCTTTGATCCGTGACTTCGCCAGTGATCGATCCAGTCACAGTCTGCGCCATCGCCGCGGGGACGCACAGGTACACACTCAGTGCACATCCCCAAACTAGCTGCCTCAAAGTAGTCCTCATATATTCCGCCTTTTTTCCTGAAGTCATGGTCTCGGGATTGAATAGGCCGTTTTGGTCACCAGCGCCAGGTTAAACATGAGCTTCCTGTTTGTTGAAGCCGATGTGGCCATAATCTAAGCATAAATCTTGGGTCTTGGCCACAAAATGACCGAAATAAACAAAAATATGATCATTTCTGGCTCTCGGTTGGCAGTCGATCGCACCCGGAAGAGACTCTTACTGCAAGGCTTTGAAGGGAGTCTGCCGCAGATACATGCGTCATGGCCGGTCAGCCGCCCGCCACTGCAGAACCGGCAGCAGACTCGAATAGTCATCCGTCCAGGCACGCACATCGGGCCGCGCCGGAATTTCTCTGGCGAACGCGGCGACCTGCGGCTGCGCGAGAAAACCCGCATTGCTCGTTACTAGAACCCACGTCGCCCGGTACTCGCCGCGGGCTTCCTGCGGTGGCGTGTCCACGACGCGTGCCTCCATGCCTGAAGCGGCGGCGAGGGCGGCGATCTCAGGCGTCAGTTCCAGATACTGGTTCGACACATGAAAGGCCAGAATGCCCCCCGGCGCAAGTTGCCTGCGGTAAACAGTCATCGCCTGCGTAGTCAGCAGGTGGATCGGTATAGCGTCCCCGGAAAACGCATCGATGACCAGCACATCGAAGTTCTGCGGCGTTTCGCGGGTGAGGGAAATCCTGGCATCGCCATCCGCGAACGAGATCTGCGCCCCCGACTCGCGCAGATAGGTGAAGAGGTGTTCAGCGATGGGCTGCACGAGGGGATTGATCTCGTAAAACCGCATCTGATCGCCGGCCATGCCATAAGCCGCCAACGTTCCCGCGCCCAGGCCCACCACGCCAATGTTTCGCGCCCGGTTGTTCCGTGCCTGCTCGTCGCAGCAGAAGCGCAACGCCAGACCGACGCCCGAATCCGTCGCGTAGTAAGTCGTCGGGTTGCGGCGAAACTGCGGCGCGAACCACTGAGTCCCGTGCTCAATGGTGCCATGCAGCAGTGTGCGCACCGTCTCCGCCTGCGGCGGCACATGCGACTCACGCACCCGCAGTGCCCCGTAGAAGTTCCGCTCCTCCACCAGCGTGCTGCGCGCATAAACGATGTGCAGCATTATGACCAGCGCCAGCAGCAGTGCCGTTCCCACCGACCACAGCAGCCGCTGCGCCCACCCATCGCGCCACGTCACCGCGAGAGCGAGAGCAGCCGTAGCCAGAAACGCCAGCGCCACATCGTAATTCGCATCGAACAGCAGCGGGCACCCGATCCCAATGAAGATAGTCCCCGCCGCTCCGCCCGCAGCGATCAGCAAATAGAACAGAGTAGCCTCGGACGGATGCGAGGGCCGCAGCGCATAGGTCTCCGCATGGCAGAAGATACATGCGAAGAACAGCTCGGCCAGGAAGAAACCGATGCTGATCTGGATCGGCAAGCTGACATCGGTCTTCGACAGCATGTAGCCGAGCGCCGCCAGCAGCACTACCAGCAGGCGCACCATGATCCATCGCCGATAAAGTCCCGGAGCCTCAAACGCCACGATGAATGTCAGCAGATAAACACCCAGCGGCAGCACCCAAAGCAGCGGTATAGCGGCAATGTTCTGGCTCAGGTGGCTGGTCACCGCGCATAGTTGCATCGCCGCTCCGGCCGGAAGCAGAAACCACAGCAGCTTATCTCGCCAGGAACTTCGCGCGTGTTCGCCGGTGGGCTGCGAAGCCGACGCAGCGGCCGAACCACGCACCCGCCACGCAATCAAAGCGCACATCACCGCATACACCCCAAATCCAAAGCCCCACAACCTGCGTTGCACGCTCAGCGCAAGGTGCGGCTCGATCACCGTGGGATACAGCACCAGCGCCAGCAGCGACCCGGCATTCGACAGCGCAAACAGTCTCCATGGCACGCCGCTCTTCTCCTGCCGCGTCAGCCAAAGCTGCAGCAATGGACTGGTGGATGCGAGCAGCAGAAAGGGCAAACCAATAGTCAGCGTGAGCACGCGAAAAATCGCCGTCAGTGGATGCCCGGCCGCGCTGCTCAAATCCGGCTGAACAGCAAACGCCAGCGCGACTACCGCCAGAACCAGTAGTGCAATATGAAGGACCACCGCCGCCCGCGCCGACTGGCGACCGAGCCAGTGCGCATAGAGATAGCCGAGCAGCAAAGCAGTCTGAAAGAAAACCAGGCAAGTGATCCAGACGGCGGACGATCCTCCCAGGGCCGGCAGCAATTCTTTGGCCGCCATGGGCTCGATTGCAAAGAGCAGAAATGCCCCAAGAAAGATCGCGCTGCCGTAGAGGATTTGAATTGGGCGAAGCATCAAGTGGCGTCCCGCTAGAACGCTATCATGCGAGTTCCCCCAATGGGCCGCGCGAGTTTCAGGCCCGGTTTTCCACGCCAATTCGCACAGTAACTCCGTCGTAAACTTAAAGCTAATGAGAATTGGCATCGACTTCGGAACGACCCGCGTCGTCGCGGCGCGAGTGGATCGCGGCAATTTCCCGCTGGTGCATTTTGAAACGCCAGACGGACAATCGACCGACTGGTTTCCTCCCATCGTCGCTGTGCGGGGCGATCAGCGCCTCTATGGCTGGCAGGTGGCTGCCGCGCATGAAGACGATAGCTGGACCATTCTGCGCTCGCTCAAGCGCTCTCTTCGGAGTGGCGACCCTCATACCGAATTGCACGTGGGAGGTCAGGCTCTGTCTTTGCGGCTGCTGCTTTCGGAGATGATGGCTGCCCTGCGGACCCAGTTGCTTGAACACTCCAACCTCGGAGCGCAACCCAACGAGCCACTGGAAGTGTTTCTGGGCGTTCCCGCAAACGCCAACAGCAATCAGCGCTTTTTGACAGAGGAAGCCGCGCAGAGTGCCGGCTTCACCGTGTTGGGGCTCATGAACGAGCCCTCGGCGGCGGCTATCGAATACGCCTACCGCAACAGTGCCGAACGTCGCAGCCGCATCGGCAGCGGTCTTCTCGTTTACGACATGGGCGGCGGCACCTTCGATGTTTCGCTGCTCACCCTTGGCGAAACCGAGCATACCGTCGAGACCTCCGACGGGATTCCCAATCTCGGCGGCGACGACTTCGACGAGATTCTCGCAGACCTGGCGCTCGAAACCGCCGGCCACGAAGCGTCACTTACTCCGGCAGAGCGCCACCGCCTGCTCGAAGAATGCCGCGAGAAGAAAGAGTCGCTGAATCCCAATACCCGCAAAGTCACCATCGACCTCGAACGAGTTCGACCCAGCTGGTCCCAGATCACCATTCCCGTGGACGACTACTACGAACGATGCCGCCCGCTGATCGAGTCCACGCGCGAAGTCGTCGAGAACCTGCTCTCCGCGCATGCCGGGCTGCCGCTCGATATTCTCTACGTCACCGGTGGTGGATCGGAGCTGCCCCCGGTGGCGCGAATCCTGCGCGAAACCTTCGGTCGCAAGGTGCGGCGTTCGGCCTATATGCGCTCCGCGAGCGCCGTCGGCCTGGCGATTCGCGCCTCAGCCCAGGCGGACAGCCTGCGCGAACAATTCAATCGGAACTTCGGAATCTGGCGCGAAGCCGACGCCGGCGGAACCATCGTCTTCGACCTCATCTTTCCCCGCGGACTCCGTCTGCCCAAGTCCGGCGAACTGGCTCTTTCGATCGAGCGCGTCTACCAGCCTGCCCATAACCTCGGCCACTTCCGCTACCTCGAATGCTCGAAGCTCGACGAACATGGCCAGCCCACCGGCGAGATCACTAACTGGGAACAGATTCGGTTTCCCTTCGATCCGCGCCTGCAGAGCCTCCACGATTTGTCCGCCTGTCCCGTGCAGCGGCTCGAGGATCACAGCAATCTGACCGTCCATGAAACCTACACCTGTGACGCGAAGGGCAACGTGCAGGTCAAAATTTCTGCCGATCCCTCCGGCTATACCCGCAATTTCCTGATCGCCCAGTCCGCGCACGACGGATCGGCAACCAACGGCTCAGCCTCGAAGCGCAGCCTTTCCGCCAAGGCTTGAAATCGCGCCCTCAGCCCGTCGCCGCGAGTCCAGAATAGCCGTCATCCGGCCGGTTCTGAGCCCCGGTTCCGACTCCGCCCATGCTTCTGCATCCCATCGCGCCTGTGCTACAGTGAACCCACTCCGCTGCGCCTTGGCCCCCAGGCCCCTGAACGATTGCCATGGTCACTCCGCTCCAATCCGCGCACGCCGTGGAAACCCTTGAGCTACAGCAGGAGATCGTCCGCCTCCAGGCTCTGCTGGAAACCTCCCGCCAGGTCCACTCGACCATCCGCCTTGACGAGGTTCTCTCGACCGTTCTCAGCATCGTCGTGCGCGAGCTGGAAATGCCCGGCGCCCTGATCACCGACCCGCTCACGACCTACGGCGAAATGCCGGCCCTGCCTTGGGAAGGCTGCTTTCGTTTTCCTCTGCACGACAAAGACGGGCGCCATGTCACTGAGCTGGTCGTCTCCACTCCGGGGGGACGCCCCCTCACCATTTATGAAGAGGATTTCCTGGAGCGCATAGCCCTCCAGGCGGGCGTCGCCGTCGAAAACGCCCGCTACTACGAACGCAGCCTCCAGTGGGCCCGCGTTCAGCAGGACCTCCACGCCGCGCGAGCCATTCAGCGCAGCCTGGTCCCGCAGCAAATGCCGGAAATTCAGGGCTATTCCGTCGCCGTTCGCTACAGCGCGTGTTACGAAGTCGGCGGCGACTGCGTGGATATCTTCAGCCTGCCTGACGGTGTCCAGGTCATGGCCGTCGCGGACGTGGCTGGCAAAGGCCTGGCCTCCGCCATCGTCAGCACCGCTTTCCGCGCTGCTTTTCGCGCCAGCGTTGCCGCGGGTACCCCGCTCTCCGAACTGGTTTCTCGTCTCAACCGCCTCCATTGCGGCGAAGGCGATGAAGCCCGCAACCGCTACGTCACCGCCATCTTTCTCAAGCTCGACCCCAACACGCACCGTCTGGAAGTCGTCAACGCCGGACACAATCCAGGCTTTCTGGTCCGGCCTGACAGATCGACGCACGAACTCAAAGCAAGCGCCACCCCCATCGGCATTCTCCCCATCGTGGAATACCACTCCGAAACCCTCGACTTCCCGCCCGGTTCGCGGCTGCTCTTCTACACCGATGGCCTCACCGAGGTCTTTCGCGGCGATGAAGAATTTGGTACCGAGCGCCTGCTGTCTGCATTTCTTGAGTGCAACTCCCCGGAATGTACTGCTATCCTCGAAACGCTGTGGCAGGAACTGCGCCGCTTCTCCGGGAGTGAGTCGCAGGAGGACGACATGACAGCGCTGGCTCTCATGCGGATGAACACGTAATGGGAGAACTCCGATGGTCATAACCACGGGCACCTCTGTGGAAGTGCGGCTCCCGTCGCGGCTCGGCTTTGAGAAAGTTGCTATGGGCACGGCGGCCAGCGTGGCCCAGCTCATGGGCTTTCCCCCCGAGCGCATTGAGGATCTCAAGACCGCCGTCGCCGAGGCCTGCATCAACGCCATCGAGCATGGGAATCAACTCAACGAAAAGCTTTCCGTCGGCGTCATCCTCTCCGCCAGCGCCGACGGGCTCGAAGTCAAAGTCGTCGATAATGGGGAAGGCATCTCGAAACAGCCGCCTAAGCCCGACATCGACCGCAAGGTCCATGGTGAAGAGGACCCCCGCGGCATGGGCATGTTCCTCATCCAGGCTCTCGTCGACGAGGCGGAATGGGTCCACGACAGTAAAGGCAACGGGAGCTATGTGCGGCTGGTCATCCGGCTCGACAGGGAGAGTGAGTTCGACAAGGAGAGCAAATAGTGCAGACCGAGACCCGAACCACTATTGATCGCACAACCACCTCCGGCGGGACCTCCATTTCCGTCATGCGCTTCACCGGCGACATCTCCAGCGCATCGAAGGAGTCCGTGCTCGGCGCCTGGCAAACCGTCAGCGGCAACGGTCCCGTTCTCCTCGACTTCTCCAAAGTCGAGTACATCAACTCCAGCGGCATCGGGCTCATCATCACCATGCTCATGGAAGCCGACAAATCCGGCCAAAAGGTCGCCGTCTTTGGCCTCACGCCGCATTTTCAGAAGGTCTTCACCATGGTCGGCATCGGCAAATACGCCGGTCTGCACAAGGATCAGGAGACTGCGGCGGCCTCACTGTAACCCATAGGCAACACACGATTTCCGCAAGAGTCCGCCCCCCACACTTGCCAGAATCGAGCTTCTCGCGGTAAAAACTAAATTATTAGTTACTTTCGCCGCCCTCATGCGTCGAATAAAACAAAGGGGAATTCCGGACCGTGCCGCGCAAAACATCTCAGACCCTCACCGAAGCCGAGCTCCGCATCATGCAGGTGCTCTGGCTGAAGGGTCCCGGAACCGTCCAGCAGATTCTCGACATCCTCCCAGCTTCGCCCGCCTTCGCTTACAACACCATCCTCACCACCATCCGCATTCTTGAGCGCAAAGGCTACGTCGAGCATGCGAAAGACGGCCGCGCCCACGTTTATACCCCGCTGGTCGCGCAGGAAGAAGCGAGCCGTTCGGAAATCCGCCACCTGGTCAGCCGGTTCTTCCGCAACTCCCATGAAGATTTGGTGCTCAACATTCTCGAGGACCGCGGAATCGTGCCTGAAGAACTGGAGCGCCTGCGGAAGATGCTGGAGAGCAGCGACGAAAATGCTCTCCAGAGCAACGAAAAGATGCCGAAAGCCGCCGACAGAAAAGTTATCTCCCGGAGCGAATCGCGATGATGTCTCTCGCCCAGCTTGCCGTAGAACGAGTGGTGAACTCACTGCCCGAGGGCTTTCTGATCGCGGCCTGCGCGTGGCTTCTGCTCCGCCTCATGGGGCGCCAGAACGCGGGCACCCGTTTCGCTGTCTGGCTTGTCGCTTTGGCAGGCGTCGTCGCGCTTCCACTGCTCGGCGGCCTCGGATCGGCACAGTCGGGCCTGATTCCGCAACCGCATGTTCAGCTCGCGGTGCCCTCCTTCTGGGCTACGTCCTTCTTCGGTCTCTGGATCGCGATCGCGGTCGTGGCGCTGGCTCGCGTCGTGGCAGGTGTCTGGCAGGTGTGTCAAATCCGCAATAGCTGTACAGAAATCCTAGGGGCCGAACTCGACCCAACTTTACAAGCGCTGCTCGCCGAGACAAATCGCCCCGTCCGTCTGCTCGCGTCAGACAAAGCCCGCGTCCCCGCCGCTCTCGGATTCCGCAACCCTGCAATCGTGCTCCCCGCATGGGCGCTCCGCGACCTCACCGCTGCACAACTCCAGCCCATCCTGATTCACGAGCTCGCTCACCTGCGTCGTCACGACGACTGGACGAACCTCCTTCAGAAAGCAGTCCGCGCCATCTTTTTCTTCCACCCCGCGGTCTGGTGGATCGATGCGCGCCTCTCGCTTGAGCGTGAGATGGCCTGCGACGACGCCGTCCTCGCCGCCACCGGAAATCCCCGCGCTTACGCAGGCTGCCTCATCGACCTGCTCGAAAGAGGCTGCGCGCGTCGCGGATGGACCATGGCCCAGGCCGCTGTCGCACGCGCCCGCGATGCCTCGCTGCGTATCGCCCGCATTCTCCGCGTTGGCACTTCGGCGACCACGCGCGTGGGTCGCGCCGCGCTGGCCGTGGCGGCCTCCGTGTCTGTCGCATGCGCTGGAGTCGCACTCTGCATGCCGCGCCTCGTCGAGTTTGTCCCCATCAATTCCATCTCCGTGGCTCACATCGCGAAGCCCCTGATCAGCGACGGGGTGGACGATGGAATCCGTTTCCCCGCATCCTCGGTGGTCCCCGCGTCGTTCCATCCGGAACAGAAGCCGCTCTTGAAGTCGACTCTGCTCCGCAACACTCCAGCAAAGCGGAATCCGGATTTTCTCCGGCCGGTTCGCCAAGCCGCAATCCTTAAACCTCGAGCGCCGAAGAATCCCGTCGTGATGGCGAACTTCACTATCCCCAGCCGGGCCGATCAAACCGCAGAAGCTCCAATGCTGGTCGTATTCGAAACCAGCGTTATCAGCGCAAATTTCGCCAACTCCGCGCAGCTACGCAACGTCGGAGCGCAACGAGTCAGGCAGAGCAGGGAAGACCCCGCACTCGAAATCCAGATGTTCCAGGTCATTGACCCAGCCACAGGAAATCCGATTCAAGTCGTCCGTGTGCTGCTCGTTGTGCCGTCCGCGACAAGCGAGCAGTCGATCTAGCTCAAAAAATTTTGCCTCAATCAACTAATTCGTTAGTTCAACAACAGGAGAAACAAAACATGAACGTCAGAGAAGTTAAATCGTCACTCACGCGGCGCCTGATCATCCCAGTCCTCGCTGCGGGAGCCCTCATAGCAGCGGGAGCATGGACCCTCGCGCGTCCCGCAGCGGCAACAGCCGCCCCGCCGCCGGCAGCCGCAGCGCTCGATGAAAGCAGCGTTGCGCCTCTCATCTCCCTTGATCTGGCAATGGAAGCGCTCACCGCGCGCGTCCGTCCCGCTGTCGTCAACGTTAATGTCACCGCCAAAGTGAATGACCACCAGGTGGCCGAAGATGGAGACGAGGATCAGGACCAGGGCCAGAACCAGGGTCAGAATCAACAAAGGCAGCAACAGCAGTTTCAGCAGTTCTTCGGTCCCGGCTCGCCCTTCGGCCAGTTCTTCCAGGGTCCCCAGGGCTTCCAGGGTCCGCAGCAACAACAGCAACCCTCCTTTGAACACGGCCTCGGCAGCGGCGTCATCATCTCGCCCGATGGCTTCATCGTCACCAATAACCACGTAGTTGCTGGTGCCACCAACATCAGCGTCACGATGAGCAACCGCGACATCTATCCGGCAAAGCTCATCGGCGCCGATCCGCTCACCGATCTCGCGGTCATCAAGATCGAAGGCCACGACTTCCCCAGCATCCCGTGGGGCGACTCATCGAAGCTTGAACCCGGCCAGCTCGTCCTCGCCTTCGGCAATCCGTACGGCTTCCGCTTCAGCGTGACGCGCGGCATCATCAGTGCGCTCGACCGCCCGAACCCTGACTCCGATCGCCGCAAGCCGGGTGAATTCATCCAGACCGACGCCGCCATCAATCCCGGCAACTCCGGCGGTGCGCTGGTCGACGCTCGCGGCCAGCTCATCGGCATCAACACCTTCCTCTACTCGCCCACCGGCGCCTTTTCCGGAATGGGTTTTGCAATCCCCACCAAGATCGCCGAGCCGACGGTGACCGCCCTCATCCGCGACGGTAAAGTCAGCCACGGCTACATCGGCGTCACCATCGAAGACGTCACGCCCGACAGCGCGAAGTTCTTCAACGTGAAGAAGGCCGTCGGCGCGGTCGTCTCCGGCGTCACGCCGGATTCTCCCGGCAGCAAAGCAGGCCTCCAGACCGGCGACGTCATCACCGCGTTCAACGGCAAGCCGGTCAGCGACGCCGGAGAACTGCAAATGGAGACCAGCCAGAAGCAGCCTGGTGACACGATTCACCTCGAAGTGATGCGCGATGGCAAGACTCTCGACCTGTCCGTCACGCTCGAATCGGTGAACGGTGGTCACGAGCAGGTTGTCGCGCAAGACGGCAACGGCAAAGGCCGCTGGGGTCTTGGCCTGGCGGATCTCACTCCCGATGTCCGCCAGCAGATCCAGGCGCCGGAAAGCGTCCACGGTGCGGTGATCCAGAATGTCCGCTCAGGCAGCGCCGCCGATGACGCGGGTCTCCAGCGCGGCGACATCATTATCTCGGTCAACCGCAAGCCGACCGCGACCGCGTCCGACGTAGCCCAGCAGCTCTCCAGCGTTCCCAAAGGTCAGGACGCGCTGGTGCTGGTCTGGTCGAACGGCGGTAACATCTTCCGCGTTCTTCATTCTTCCGAGGGCTGAGCACCCTGAGTAGAGGCCCGTCACAGCGCAGCCGGTGCCATCCACCGGCTGCACTTTTTTTTGAAGTCTCTGGCATCGAGGCTTCAGTGCGGAAGCCGCGACCGCTGCTCCAGCAACCACGCGACAAACTCTTTACCCGCCGCAAAGTTGTCATATTCCGGTGGCAGTTTCTTGCCATCCGTGTACTCGTTGTAGAGCCACGGGTCGGTCACCGCGAACACCATCCCCTTGCCGTATTTCGCGTATGCCATCAGCAGATCCCCGGCTTTATCTCTCAACAACGGAACCGCTCCCTGCGACAGCGTCAGCGAGCACGTGTCCTTCATATACAGCACGTGCGGATGCGTAAATGGCGGGCTCGGATTGGTTACGTCAATACGCCCCGCCGCAAAATCGTCTCCGACAACGTGATGCACCAGCACATTGTTGAAGTGCAGTCCAAACTTGTCTGCCAGCAAATCCATGTGCGGAATGTCCGCGTTTCCCGGATCGTTTTCCATCATCAACAGCACGCCGCCGCCGTGCACCCATTGCACAATCTGGTCCGCGTCCTCTTCCGTCATGTAATGCGGATCAGGATTCTTCGCCGGAATGTCCGGAGAAACGATGACGTAGAATTGCGCGGCTTTCAGCTTCTCCACAGTCGGAGCGCTGTCGAGCGTCTTCGTCGCGACTCCATAACTGCGCCAAATCTGCGCGAACAGCGAATATCCTGAATCTGAAAAATCGTCCCACTTGTAATGAAAAAGCTCCATCTGCCCAGCTGCGTTCCTGCATGTCTGACTGTTATACCAGGCGTCGAGCAGAACCGCGTCGCCAGCCCCTGAAATGGCCCAAACCATCGCAGGCAGACAAAAAAGCAAGGCCAGGGCCGCTGCCACAGCCTTCCCGATCACAACATGCGCAACAAAACAAGATCGTCTCCGCGAGATCAAAGAGGGCTCCATCTCCGCACATTGTACGGTTACAGGACCACCCGCCCCATGTCGCCAGCCCATCCCCCAGGTGAAATATTTGTCCCATTTTCGCGCGACCTATTGCATTCCCATACCAAACCATGCTACCTATGGTCTACCAAGAGGAGCGTGTATGGCGGACAAAACCGATGTCTGGCAAGGCACTCTGGCCCTGATGGTGCTCAAAACCCTCGAAACCATGGGCCCGCAGCACGGCTACGGCATAGCCCGCCGCATTGAGCAGACCAGCGGCAACCTGCTCTCCCTGAACTACGGCACCCTCTATCCCGCTCTCCTCAAGCTCGAACAGGAAGGCGCCATCGTCTCCGAGTGGGGCATGTCCGACAACAACCGCAAGGCGAAGTTCTACAAGCTCACCCGCGCCGGCCGCAAGCTCCTCGAGCGCGAAGCCCGCAGCTGGCAGCAGGCGACTGCCATCGTCGAGCGCTTTCTCTCGCCCGTCGAGGAGGCCTAGATGCACTCTCTGCCGCGCCGCCTCCGAGCACTCTGGATCCGCCTCCTTGGCCTCTCCTTCACGCGCCCCGCCAACGACGAAATCACAGCCGAGCTGGAATGCCATCTCCAGCTGCACATCGACGACAACCTCCGCGCCGGCATGACTCCCCAGCAGGCCCGCCGCCACGCGCTGATCCAACTCGGAGGTTTGGAGCAAGCCCGGCAAACCACGCGCGAGCGCAGCACCCTGCCCTGGTTCGAATACCTCCTGCAGGACCTTCGTTTCGCGTTGCGCCAGCTGCGCAAATCGCCCGGCTTCACTGTGGTCGTCATCATTACGCTCGCGCTCGGTATCGGCGTCAACACCGCGCTCTTCTCCATCGTCAATACCGTGCTCCTGCATCCCATCGCACAGCCGCACCCTGACGAACTGGTCGCCGTCGACGCTTCCAAGCCCAACTTCGAGCGCGGCTCCATTTCGTACCCCAACTTCCGCGACTGGCAAAAAGATAATCGCAGTTTCGCCGCGCTCGCCATCTTCCGGCATTCCGGCTTCCTCCTCACCGGGACAGGAGATACGGAGCGGACTCACGGTGAATACATCACCTCCGACCTTTTTCCGCTACTGGGTGTCAAGCCGATGCTGGGAAGACTTTTTGCGCCCGGAGAGGATGAGATTGGCCGCAGCCCTGTGGTGCTGATCGGGGAGGGCTTCTGGGCCCGCAAATTCGGTTCCGATCCCAACGTCGTCGGTCGCGCCATCAACCTCGATGGACGCGCCTTCACCATAATCGGCGTTATCCCGTCGTCCTTCGATCTCAACCTGGGCACCTTTAGAGCGCAAGACATTTACCTCCCCATCGGCCAGTGGCCAAATAGCGCACTGAAGCTGCGCGGTGCGGGTCTGGGCATTCACGGCATCGCGCGCCTCAAGCCTGGCGTCACCCTGGCCCAGGCGCGCGCCGACATGAACGCCGTCTCGGACCATCTCGCCACCATTTACCCCGAGGACGACCACGGGCTGCGCGCCAGCATCAGGCCTCTCCGCGAGGCGATCGTCGGCTACATCCAGCCGATCCTTCTGGTCCTCCTGGGGGCGGTCGGCTTCGTCCTTCTCATCGCCTGCGTCAACGTGGCCAACCTCCTGCTCGCTCGTTCCAACGCGCGTGCCCAGGAGTTCGCTGTCCGCCTGGCCCTCGGTGCCAGTCGCACACGTATTATCCGGCAGCTCCTCACTGAGAGCACACTCCTCGCTCTGGCCGGCGGCGCGCTTGGCCTGCTGCTGGCCGGCTGGGGTACGGGCGTGGCACTCAAGCTTGTCCCCGCCGCCCTCCCGCGCGCCTCGCAAATCCATCTCAGCCCACTCGTTCTTTTCTTTACGTTTCTCCTCTCCTTCGCGGTTGGTATCTTCTTCGGCATGCTTCCGGCATGGAGAGTCGCCGCTCAACAGCCACAGAACACGCTGAAGGAAGGCGGCCGCGGCGCCAGTAGCACCCGACATCGCGCGCAGGACTGGCTCGTCATCTTCGAAATGGCTGCCGCTCTCGTCCTGCTAGCCGGCGCGGGGCTCATGATCCGCAGCCTGTTCGCGCTCTCGCGCACCGATCCCGGCTTTCAATCGAAGGGCCTCCTCACCTTCAGCCTGTCCGTGCCCTACTCTCCGGCGACCGCTACCGCTGAGGGTGCGACTGCCTGGGTTCATGAAGTCGATCGCCGCGTTGCCAGCGTTCCCGGCGTCACCGCAGTTTCGTTTATCGACGGCTCCATCCCCATGACCGGCGACGACGACGAAGAGCTCTTCTGGCTGCAGAACGAGCCAAAACCCTCCGACGAAAACGACATGCACTGGGCTCTTCGCTACATGGTTGAGCCGGACTATCTGAAGATCATGCGCATCCCGCTCCTGCGCGGCCGCTTCTTCACCGACGCTGATCGCGGGAAATCTCCGCCGGTCGTTGTGATCGATGAAGACTTCGCCCACCAGTTCTTCGGCGACGCGAATCCCGTCGGACAGACTCTCAACCTCACCGATCCGGACCAGAAGGCGACCGTCATCGGCGTGGTTGGGCACATTATGCAATGGGGCCTCGACAACGATGCCGGCTTCCCACTCCATGCGCAGATCTATCGCTCCTACGCGCAGGTCAATGACGGAGATGGCATTCCCGCCTCACGATTCACCTCCGATCTCGTCGTCCGCGCCGGCCATGCCGACACCATTTTTCCGGATATTCAAAGCGCCCTTCGCCAGATGAACCCCAAGCAGGTAGCGTACGGCGCCCAAACGATGGACGCCGTCATCGCCGACTCGCTGGCCGCCCGCCGCTTCTCCATGATCCTCCTCGGAGCCTTCGCTGCCCTCGCCTTGTTGCTCGCCAGCGTCGGCCTCTACGGCGTCATCTCTTACCTCGTCGGCCAGCGCACCCAGGAAATGGCCATCCGCATGGCACTCGGCGCAGACCGCTCCAACGTCCTGGCCTGGGTCATGAAACGCGGCGCCACTCTGGCCGGCATCGGCGTTGGTGTGGGCACGATCGCAGCCCTTCTCGTTACGCGCCTCATGGCCGGTATCTCCCTCGCAAAATCTTCACTGATCTACGGCGTCCATCCCTGGGATCCGCTCACCATGGTCGGTGTCATCGCCATCCTCATGTGCGTCGCGCTGCTGGCTTGTTACGTCCCCGCTCGCCGCGCGGCGTCTGTCGACCCCATGCGGGCCCTGCGTTCGGAATAGGAAGGTATATGCGAAAGCTCAGAGCATTGTCGATCCGGCTCCGCGGAATCTTCCGCACACAGCACGCCCCCGCCGACGACATCGATGCGGAACTGGAAAGCCATCTTCAGCTGCACATCGACGACAACATCCGCTCCGGCATGACTCCCGAAGCGGCCCGCCGCCACGCATTGATCCAGCTCGGCGGCGTCGAGCAGACAAAGCAGGCGTATCGCGAACGGAACACACTTCCCACACTGGACGACGTGCTGCAGGACGCCCGCTACGGCCTGCGCATGATGGCGCGCAATCCAGCGTTCGCGGCGGTCGCCATTCTCACCCTCGCCGTCGGCATCGGCGCCAGCACCACCGCCTTTAGCTGGATCGACACCGTGCTCCTGCGCCCGCTCGGCGGCGTCAGCGATCCCGACCGTCTGGTCGCGCTCGAATCCGTGACCCCCGGTGGAGAATGGGTTCCCAATTCTTATCCCGACTATCGCGATTTTCGCGACCATCTGCGCATGCTGCAGGGAATCGCGGTAACGCGTCCCGCGCCATTCAGCGTGGGCAAGGATGATCGCGCGGAACGGGTGTGGGGCGAACTCGTCTCCGGAAATTTCTTTGCAGTACTCGGCGTGCAGCCAGAGCTGGGACGAATCTTCTCTCCCGACGAGTACGGCGATAAGCCGGGAGCCTTTCCCGTAGCGGTCATCAGCGATCGCTACTGGCGATCGCACTACGCCGCTGATCCCGGAATCGTGGGCAAAGCCATTCGCGTGAACCAGCATGAGCTCACTGTAGTCGGCGTAGCGCCGCCAGCCTTCCACGGCTCCATCGCGGCCGTGGCCTTCGATCTCTGGGTGCCCTACATGCAGCAGCCCGTGCTCAACGGCGTGGGCGAGTGGATGCTGCGCAATCGCCAGAATCGCAACATGCTCGGCATTGCGCGGCTCATGCCGGGTGTGACCATCGAGCAGGCGAGTCAGGAGCTCGCCGCGCTGGCCACGCGCATGGCCGTCGCCAACGCCGACGTCAGCCAGGGAATGAGCGCCACGCTGCTGCCGCTGTCGAAGTCCCCCCATGGCCCGCAGGGCTTGCTCGCGGGACCGCTCCGCATCCTGATGGGCGTCTGCATCTTGCTTCTGGGAATCGTCTGCGTGAACGTGGCCAACCTGCTGCTGGCCCGCGCCACCGTGCGTGAAAAGGAATTCAGCACGCGCCTGGCCCTGGGCGCGAACCGTCGCAGGCTCGTTCAGCAGGTTCTCACCGAGAGTCTCATGATCACCGCAGCCGGTACGATTCTCGGCGTCGCGGCAACGCCCTGGCTTAGCCGCCTCCTCCAGGCCCTCATGCCCCCAGGACAATTGTCCCTCACCCTCGACAGCGGACTGCACGCGCATGTGCTGATCTTCACAGCCGGCCTGTGCGTCCTGAGCACTCTGGCCGCCGGCATCGTGCCCGCCTTTGTCTCGGGTCACGCCGATCTGAATTCGAAGCTGAACGCGGGCGGCCGCAGCGGAGCCGCCGGACAGGGCCGTCACCGCCTCCGCTCCGCCTTGGTCGCTTCCGAAGTAGCGCTAGCCCTCGTTGCCCTGGTCTCGGCCGCGCTCCTGGCCCGCAGCTTCCAGCAAACCAGCCGCATCGATCCCGGTTTCGATCCCAATCATGTTCTGCTGAACCAGTTCTACCTCGCCACCAATGGATACACCCTCGAGCAGAGGAAGGATTTCTGCCGACGCCTCGCCACCGAAATGGAGTCTGTTCCCGGAGTTACGAACGTGGCTTACTCAGACGGCGTGCCCCTGGGCTTTGAGCCCAGCTGGTGGGAAGATCTGCGCATCGAAGGCTACACGCCCGCCGCCGGCGAGAATATGAAGATCTTCCGCAACGTGATCTCGCCCGGCTATCTCGACCTGATGCGGATTCCCCTCCTCGAAGGCCGCAACTTCACCGAGCAGGACGACGAGAAAGACAGTTCGCCCTCAGTCATGATCGTGAACCAGGCCTTTGTTCGCCGCTTCTTTCGAGGAAGCGATCCCGTCGGTCGCCGCGTGCACGGCTGGGGCGACTGGTTCCGCGTCGTCGGCGTCGCCCAGGACAGCAAGTACCACTACCTCGGCGAATCGGACATCCCCTATATCTACGTGCCCTTCCGCCAGATCTTCCGCGCAGACATGAACCTCGCATTCTATGTGCGAACGCACGGTGACCCCGTCGCGGTGCTCCCGGCGCTGCGAGCCGCGGTGCGCAGCATCGACCCGAACGTGACCGTCTTTGACCCCACTCCTCTGCGCGAGTTCATCGGGGCCTCGCTCTATCCGCAGAGAATGGCCGCGACATTGCTGGCCGCACTCGGCGCGCTCTCCGTGGTGCTGGCCGGCATTGGCCTGTACAGCGTGATGGCTTGGTCGGTGGCGCAGCGAACCCAGGAAATCGGCATCCGCATGGCGCTCGGTGCGCGTCCCGCCACCGTTCTGGTCATGGTGGTTCGCCAGGGGCTGACCCTCGCCGCAGGTGGCCTGGCCGTCGGCATCGTGCTGGCGTTGGCAGCGGCTCGCGGCATCGCCGCGGTCTCGTTCACCAACTCAGCCATGGGCAACGGAGTCAGGCTGGCAGGCGGTACTGCGGCCGATCCTATGATCTACGTCGGAGCGGTTATCTTTTTGTCCGCGATCGCCGCATTAGCAGCCTACGTTCCCGCTCGCCGCGCGGCTTCCGTAGATCCGATGGACGCCTTGCGCTCGGAATAGCTTTCGGATCGACGAAAACGTTGATCCAGTCGCCCGATGAACAACTGGCTGCGCCGCCACGACGAGCACAAGGACTAACGGTGAGGGCGTGCGGGCGGCGGGCCAGATGTCGACGGTTTCGATTCGAATGTGAAGAATCGCCAATATTCGCCTCCTCGCTCGATCCGCACCGATTCGACCGTGGCTCCCGTGAATTGCGTGATCGCGTGCTGCCAGAAGTGCTGACCCGGGAGGTTCGCTTCCATCACCCGCACCTGCCAGCGTCCGGAAAATTTTCTCCACACCGCATGCGCCATCGCAGTGCCCACACCCTGCCGGCGATACCGGCGAACCACAAAGAACTCCGCCAGATCCCAGAGCACTTCAGCGCGCGAGACCGTCTCATCCTGCCGGATCAGGATCAGCCCCGCCAATTTCCCGTCCGCTTTGATCAGAAAAGGGTGATGATTGGGGTCGCGCCAATACCGCGACAAATCCTGATACTCAAATCGACCGTTCGGCCGCAGATCGATCGCCAGGAATTCGGTGAAATCGTGTGCGTACAGCTCCAGCAGATTCGCAAGGATCGGCTCCTCTTCTCGCTTCGCCGGGATCAACTGAATGCGTTCAGGCGCGATTGGACCATCGTCTGTTATAGCCACGAGCGTTCCTTCATCGCCATCTGACGCCTCAGAAATTCAGCCCGTCGCAGGGTCCGCTGCCTCAAAATCCCATGATGTTGTAGCCGCTGTCCACGTAGATCACCTCGCCCGTCACTCCGCTCGCGAGGTCAGAAGCCAGATACACCGCCGTCTTGCCCACTTCTTCCTGTTCCGTGTTGCGATGCAGCGGCGCGCGGTCGGAGTGGTACTTCAGCATGTCGCCCAGGTTTCCGATCCCGCGCGCGGCCAATGTTTTGATCGGCCCCGCCGAGATAGCGTTCACACGGATGTTCTGCTTCCCAAGATCCCAGGCCAGATAACGCACCGTCGCTTCCAGCGAGGCTTTCGCCACGCCCATCACTTTGTAGTGCGGCACCACTTTCTCCGCCCCGTAATAGGTCAGCGTGATGATCGACCCGCCCTCCGTCATCAGCGGAGCAGCCCCACGGCTCAGCGCGATCAGCGAATACACGCTCACGTCGTGCGCAATCCGAAACCCCTCGCGCGTGGTCTGCAGAAAATCGTTCTTCAGGTCCTCGGCCGGTGCAAATGCGATGCAGTGCACCAGCACATCCAGCTTCCCGTACCGCTCCTTCATCTGCGCAAAGACCTGCTCGATCTCCGTATCGTTCGACACATCGCACTGAAACGGCTCCGCTCTAGGCAAATCCTGAATTAGCCCGAGCGCCTCGGCCTTCATTCGCTCGTTCTGATAGCTGATCGCCAGCTTTGCGCCCGCCTCGTGCAGCTTCTGCGCAATCCCCCAGGCGATGCTGCGCTTGTTCGCCAATCCAAAAACAGCCGCCACCCGGCCTTCCAAATTGAGCATGAGTTCGTTTCACTCCGCGAAAATTATCCACTGGCTGGCAGGTCGACGTCAGCTACGCAATTGTAATCTCGATGACCCGCGTACGACCCCGACCACGCGCATTCCGATCACACGCATTCCGATCGCGCGTGCGGCGCATTCTGCTCCCGCAGCCTCGGATCATCGGCAGGCCGGTAGTATCGCTGTTCCGGATGAGCACAGGCCATGCACAGCGTCTCGCCATCGCGCTCGACGTAGCGCTCGTAATTAATCCCCTCGCCGCAAACGGCGCACGCAATGCGCTCGCTCTTGTAGCCCGGCATCTCCTTTGGACCAACGGCGACTTCGACCCACTGTTCACCGAACAGTTCCGCATCGTCCATCTCGCGATACGCTTTCATCTGCTGTTGATTCTTGTCCGCGACCCCCGGATATAGCTCTCGTGCCCGCTGCTTCGACGACTCCAGCGCCACTAAGCGGATCGCCCGTCCCGTCCCCAGGTCCACAAATGTCGCCGCCATCTTGCCCCAGTCGCGAAACTTCAGCGCTCGCTTCCCCAGCCGGCATCCCGTCACCACGCCGATCGCGTCCGTCGCGCACCGGTCGATCTCCACGTAGGTCACCAGCCGCTTGCGCTCGCTCCCGCGCGGCTCGGTAATGCCCAGCCGCCGGCATCCCAGCATCGCCATGCGCACCCCCAACACCTGCCCCGCGCACAAATGCCCATGCGCAATCTCCGCCTGGCGCAGCAACTCGTCTATAGACTCCATGCAGCCATGCTATGCCTCCAACGGGTTTGCGGCGAACGGCTATTGGTCGCCGCTGTCGTCTTCCACCAGCACTGCCGACGTGCCTACCAGATCGAAGCTGATTTCAGCACCCCCGGTCGGCTGAAAGCTCACCTTCAGCGGCTCCCGTTGCCACACCGCCAGCGCGCATGCCGGACTGGGATGATCCGCCGCGTCCCACGCCCCCAGTTTCTTCGCCAGCAGCGGGCGCCGCGCCTCCACCTGCGCCACCACCGCAAACAGCTGCTTCCCGCTCGCGTTCACCCCGCAATACGCCGCATAGTCCCGAAACCACACCGCCTCTGACACCGCCGGATCGAAGTCCGGCAGGCGCAGCGCCTCCACTTTGCCGCTCAATCGATCCACCAGCAGCCACGGCCCCCGCTGCCACACCCACCGCGCCTCCCGGTCGGTCGGCAGGGCATCGTTCAGCCGCTCCGCTCGCCGGACAGCGAAGCTGCGCTCGGTCACGTCGTGCACCTCGCCGGTAGTCCACTCCTTCGTCTTGCCGTCCACCATCAGCGGGCGCACCTTCAGCTCGGTTTCGTCCTTCTTCGCGCCCGCGGGATCGCCCTCAAAGGAATACGGCTCATGACGCGCCGCTCCCAGGGCCACCACATGTGGTTTGGGCGCGCCATGCGCGATCCCCGGTGCACAAAGCAACACCGCTACCAACCAGCCAGATTGTCGAGGGGTCATACTTGCAGGCTATGAAGGAATCCGTACCTGCAACAGGTCACAGAAGTAATTTTACTGGCTTGCCGAGCCCACCGGAGCCGCTGCAGCCGCTGAACTGACGGCATGCTGCTGCGCCTCGACGGCCATCAGGCGTCCGTTCATATAGCGCCAAATCGCCCATCCGGCTCCTGCCAACAGCAGCAACAGAACCGCTAATCCCCATCCCAGCCGCGCTTTGCGCCTTCTCCGCGACTGCTCCCGCGTTTTGCCTACGTTCTGAACGAAGGGCACCCACTCGGCTTCACTCTGTCCATGATCGCCGGTGGCGGCTACGAATCGCTCCACCCATACCGCTTCGTCCAGCCCTACCGTACGTGCGTATCCACGCACAATCCCCTTGCTCAGAATGCCACCCGGCAGCACTTCGAACTTTTCATTTTCCAGGGCCGTGAGGTAACGCGTGATTACCTTCGTCTTCTCGCTGATCGTGGCAAGCGTGACTCCGCGAGACTCGCGCTCCCGCCGTAACTCGTCGCCAAACTGCCCCACGCCAGGCTTCCTTCCGAGTGATTTGGGGATTTGCCCCTCAAGACTAAGGCCGCAATGCCAAAAACGTCAAAGGAAAAACGTCTGTAAATGCTTTGTTCTGCTAGCAAAGATCATAGTACCAAGGTAACACTTTGTGCAAATACCTCTCTCGGGTGATGTTGAATAGTACATTAGGCCATAACGAGACGCACAATACCCACCCGATCAATCCGACCCGCTTTTCCACAGCCATTTGCTACTCTGGTCTTGCCACCGCGATAGCCCGAAGGCTCCCGCGCGTCACCCCAAAAGCCATCCCATGAACAAGCTCGTCGTCGGAAACATTCTTTATCGTCCCGTCCGCTCCGCCATAAGCGTCCTCGCCGTCGCCATTGAGGTCATCATGATCCTCTGCATCGTGGCCGTCATGGTTGGCCAGGTGCAGGGCGCCGCCAGTCAGACCAGCGGCATCGGCGCGGACATCATGGTCCGCCCTCCCAACGCCAGCAATTTCAGCGGCCTCAGTGATGCCGCTGTCCCCGCGAAGATCGCCACAGTCCTGGCCAGGCTTCCTCACGTCGCGGTTGCATCCCCCGTCATCGCCAAGCTGAACGTCAGTGGCGCGGTTCAAACCCTCTTCGGTATCGACTACCCCAGCTACAACGCGCTCCGCCCCTTTGCCTTTCTGGCCGGCGTTCCCCCCACCGGCCCTGACGACATTCTTGTCGACGACCTCTACGCCCGCAGCCACCACAGCCAGGTCGGCCAGAGTGTCAACATCCTCAACCACGACTTCCGAATCTCCGGCATCGTCGAGCACGGCAAGGGCAGCCGCATTTTTCTGCCCATTCAGACTCTCGGTGTTCTGAACGGTACTCCTGGCAATGCCTCCGTGTTCTATATCCGAACCGACAATCCCAAAAACCAGCAAGCCGTCATCAACGAGATCCAGAGCACCCCCGGCATGAGCACCTATCAGGTCCAGACTCTCGCCGAGTGGATGTCCATGATGACCCCTGAACACCTGCCCGGCTTTACCATCGCGCTCAACGTCGTCATCGGCATCGCCGTCATCGTCGGCTTCCTGGTCATCTTCCAGTCCATGTACACCGCGGTCATGGAGCGCACCCGCGAAATCGGCATCCTCAAGTCCCTCGGCGCCTCGAAGCTCTACGTAGTGAACCTGTTCCTGCGCGAAGCCGTCCTCGTGGCCATCGCCGGTGTCGTCGTCGGCATTCTCGCCACCCAGGGGGTGAAGCTCTTCATGGATCTCCGTTTCCCAACCATGACCTTCCTTCTGACCACCCACTGGCGCCTCTACGGGGCGGTAATCGCCCTCATAGGATCGATCCTCGGTGCCCTCTACCCCGCATACAAAGCCGCCAGCAAAGACCCCATCGACGCCCTTGCCTATGAGTAGCTAAATTAGCTAGAATAGCTACAATTCCGGGAGGGCGGACATGGTCAAAATGACCTCAGTCGAAGCGCAAAACCGCTTTGGCCAGCTGATCGATACCGCGCAGCGCGAGCCGGTCGCGATCACTCGTCACGGACGAACCGCGGCCTTCGTCGTTTCCCCACAGGACATGGAAGAAATCCTCCGCGAGCGCGAGCGGCGGAGCAAAGCAGTGGCCGCCTATGATGCCTGGCGGGCCAAAGCGGATAAACATCTGATGCCGGCGGCTGCCGAACTCACCGACGAAGAAGTCAATCGCCTGGTCCATGAGCTTCGGTGAAGCTGCGGATCGTAATCGACAACAGCACTCTTATCAGCGCTGCACTTCGAACCGGTTCGGTTCCTGATCGTGTACTGCGAAGAGCGCTTGACGAGGATATTGTCTGTGCAAGTCTCGAAACAATCGCCGAGCTGGGGTGTGTTCTGGCTCGCCCGAAATTCGACCGGCACGTTGAATGCGGAAATCCGGCGCGACTTCATGATTTTGGTTGAGACGAGCTTCAGAGTTTTTGTCGTGCCCGACGTCAAACCCTCGGATCTGAATCCTCCGTGCCGTGATCCACGCGACAACATCTTCCTCGCCTTGGCCCTTGCCTCGGACGCGGATCTCATCATCAGCAGCGATGAAGACCTGCTCATCCTTCACCCCTGGCGTGGCATTCCAATTCTGACGCCCGCCAAATTCCTGGCTAAATAGAAGGGATGCCCTCTGGGCGGCATAAGCGCGCCTATTTCTCCGTCAAAGCCTCCACCCCAGGCAGTTTCTTCCCCTCCAGAAACTCCAGGCTCGCCCCGCCCCCCGTCGAGATGTGCTTGATCTTTTCCGCCACCCCAGCCTGCTTCACCGCCGCCACCGAGTCCCCGCCGCCGACAATCGAAATTGCGCCCTCGTTCGCCGCGACCGCCTTGGCAATCATCGTCGTCCCCGAAGCAAACGCCGGCATCTCGAAGACTCCCATCGGCCCGTTCCACACAATCGTCGCTGCGCCCGCAATCTCCTTCTCGAACAGCGCCACCGTCTTCGGCCCAATATCCAGTGCCATCCACTCCGCCGGAAAAGCCCCGCCGCCTTCGAAGCGCTTCGTCTGCGCGTCAGCGGCAAACTTGTCCGCCAGGACGTGATCCACCGGCAGCAGAAACCGCACGCCTTTAGCCTTCGCTTTCGCCAAAGCTTCCTTTGCCACGTCGATCTTGTCCGCCTCGAGCAGCGACTTGCCCACATCCTGCCCCTTCGCCTTCAGGAATGTGTACGCCATACCGCCCCCAATCAGCAGCGCATCGACCTTCCCCAGCAGATTGTCGATCACCTCAATCTTGTCCGAGACCTTCGCCCCGCCCAGGATCGCCACAAACGGCTTAGCCGGATGCTCGAGAGCCTTACCCAGGTAAGTCAGCTCCTTCTCCATCAGCAGCCCCGCCGCCGACTGCTTCACGAAATGCGTGATCCCCTCCGTCGAAGCATGCGCCCGGTGCGCCGAGCCGAAAGCATCGTTCACGTACAGCTCGCACAGCGACGCCAGCTGCTTCGCGAACGCCGGATCGTTCTTCTCCTCCTCGGCATGAAAGCGCAGGTTCTCGAGCAGCAGTACCTGTCCCGACTCCAGCTGGCGCGCCAGCTCCTTCGCGATGTCTCCCACGCAGTCCGGCGCGAATGCCACGTTCGTCGCCTCTCCCAGCCGATGATCGAGCAGCGTCCTTAGCCGATCCACCACCGGCCGCAAGCTGTATTTCAAATTGACCTTGCCCTTCGGCCGCCCCAGGTGCGACGCCAGAATCAGCTTCGCCTTGTGCCGCAGCGCGTACTCAATCGTCGGCAGCGTCTCCCTGATGCGTGTGTCGTCGGTGATCTCCGAGCCGTCCTCGGTCAGCGGCACATTGAAATCCACCCGCATGAAAACATGCTTGTGCTCGAGGTTCAGATCCCGAATCGATAGCTTTGTCATAACTCCCTCAGTCTCCACTGCGCTCGTCATTCTATCCTCCCTCATTCATGCGGCGCAGAGTGAACCACCGCGTCCGCCTCAATCTCCACCCGCCACGTCGGCTGCAGCAGCCCGGCCACGACCACCATCGTCGCCGCGGGCCGAATTTCACCGAAAAATTCCCCATGCGCCTTGCCCACCGCTTCCCAGTCGTCGACGTGGGTCAGATACATCCGCGTGCGCACCACATCTTCAAGCCGTGCCCCGGCCTTCGCCAGCGTCACGCGAATGATTTCCAAAATGTGCCGTGTCTGCGTCGCCGCGTCAGCCAGATCGGCGCCCACCGGCCCCGTGCCCGATACATAAACCGTCTGCCCCGCACGCACCGCGCGCGAGAATCCAATCACCGGTTCATAAGGAGATGTCCCTGGAATGTTCTGCCGCATGGAGCCCTCCAGCGTGCGGGGCCCCGTCACGAGCCCCACCCGCAGCAGCAGTTGAACTACAGACCCTTCTTCGTCAGGAAGAGGATCAGGTCGCGTACACGGCAGCTGTAGCCCCACTCATTGTCGTACCAGCTGATCACCTTCGCCATATTGCCCACCACCTTCGTCAGCGGCGTGTCCACGATCGAAGACAGCGGATTGCCCTTGAAGTCGCTCGAAACCAGCTCGTTCGCGTCGACGCCCAGGATGCCCTTCAGCTCGCCCTCTGCCGCAGCCTTGAACGCGGCGTTGATCGCGTCCTTCGTAATCGGCTTTTCCGCCAGGAACGTCAGATCGACCACCGAGACGTTCGGCGTGGGCACGCGGATCGCGAACCCATCCAGCTTGCCCTCAACTTCAGGGATCACCAGCTTTAGCGCCTTGGCGGCGCCCGTCGATGTCGGAATCATCGACAGCGCCGCGGCCCGCGCCCGCCGCAAGTCCTTGTGCGGAAAGTCCAGAATCACCTGGTCGTTCGTGTAGCTGTGGATCGTCGTCATAATGCCCGACACGATCCCAAACTTCTCCACCAGCACCTTCACCACCGGCGCCAAACAGTTCGTCGTGCACGAGGCATTCGAAATAATGTTGTGCTTCGCAGGATCGTACTTCTTCTCGTTCACGCCCAGCACCACCGTCAAATCCTCGTTGGTCGCCGGAGCCGAGATGATCACCTTCTTCACCGGACCCCGCAAATGCGCCTTGGCCTTGGTGCCATCGGTAAAGTGCCCTGTCGACTCGACCACGATCTGCGCCCCCACCGAATCCCACGGCAGCAGCGCCGGATCCTTCTGCGCGAACACCTTCAGCTTTTTCCCATCGACCGAGATGAAGTCCTCGCCCGCCACGATCTCATTCTTCAGATTGCCAAGGATGGAATCGTACTTCAGCAGATGTGCCAGCGTTGCCGGGCTGGTGAGGTCGTTAACAGCTACAAATTCAATATCCGGATTCCCCAGCGATGCACGGAACACGTTGCGTCCGATGCGCCCGAACCCGTTAATTCCAACCTTGACGGCCATAAATATTCGTCTCCTGGTGTTGAGTATTTCAGGTGCGTGCCTTCACTCGAAGTGATCCGGATCACTCTGATTCTTAACGGTCCAAAACGCCCGGAACCACCCAATTACCGATGCTAGCACCGTAGTCAAGGAAAAACGGATTCGCCGCCCCCGCCGTCCACATTTTTGCGTACCAACGTCACATTCTCTTCACGGAAAACCGTGGCATAACTGGTACATAACCCCCCTGTGCGTTTGCGGCGCGCTCCCGACTGTGTTACATCCTGGATATGCGCCTGTGGTTGCGCGATCGCATGAGACGACGCTCGAAGCGTGGGCCCAACACCTCAGAGTCCACCGGAAAAATTGGGCAGGAACTGCCCCAGAACCAGCCGGCACCCCTCCAACCCTCCTACCACGGCGGCAAAGCACAAGCGCCTCCCAACGGCGCTGAGCCCGAATCTGAAGCCGTCTCCGGCGCCCACGCACCCGCACCCCCTGAGGTTCCCGCCGAACCCGTCGGCACCCTCGCCGCCGCCGCTCCCGCCACCAAAGCGTCTGCTCCCGCCCACAAATCGTCAGCTGCGGCCGTCAAAGAGCCTGCACCCGCCGCCAAAGAACCGGCCGCCAAAGAGCCCGCCCCCGCCGGCAAGCTCGTCCTCGAAACCCAGCCCGAATCCCTCGCCACGCCCCCGCCCGAGGCCACAGCCACCGCTGTGAAGGGCGCGCGCGGCTTCGTAGTCCTCACCATCGGCCTCCCCGGCTCCGGCAAGACCACCTGGTTCAAGCGCCGCGGCGTCACCCCGCTATCGAGCGACCTGCTCCGCACCCTGCTCTTCGACGACATCACCGAGCAGCGCTGGCAGGGCCTCGTCTTCTCGACCCTCCGCTCGCTCCTCCGCGCCCGCCTCATCGCCAAAATGCCCTGGAACTACGTCGACGCCACCAACCTCTCGCCCCACGAGCGCCGCCAGTGGATCAAGATGGCCAAAAGCTTCGGCTACGACGTCCAGGCCGTCTTCTTCGACGTGCCATTAGAAATCTGCATGGAACGCAACAGCCGCCGCGAGCGCACCGTCTCGGACGACGTAATGAAAAAGATGGCCGAACGCCTCCGCGCCCCCGACTTCAAAGAAGGCTTCTCGAAGATCACCGTCGTCCGAGTGAAAGGCGCGCCAGGCTCGGGCACACCAGCAGCTGGCGACGACGAGTAGAGACTCGAGGCGAAAACAGATGAAGCGCCGCGTAGGGATGCTTCTTGCGGTGATAATCCTCGCCGTTGTAGTCTCGCGAAGCCAGACCCCTCGCTTGGAATACGTCAAAACGATTGGAGTGAGCTGGAATCCTGGCGAGTGGGGCTGGATGAGCTTAGTTGCGTTTAGCGCCGACGGAAGCGAAGTAGCTTCAGACGGAGTCAAAAACCCACAAGATCCCTCTGAAAACCTGAGCTTCTGGAGTTTTCCCGAGGGGCGCTTAGTCAGGAAGGTTGTAGTTCGGGCTAGGACGCTTTCCCCGGATTGGAAATATTACGCAAGCCCGCAGGGTGTGGGGATCGTAGGGACCGGAAAGCCCCTGATCACGTTCGCCAGTGAGCGATTCGGCATCTCTGCATTCAGCTCGGACAGCCGCTACGTCGCCGAGTCATCGGGTCAGCAAATTCGCGTGTTCACCTTGCCCGACGGAAAACAAGTGCGCGCTTTCCGGCGGCACGGCGCTTTTTCGCTTGCCATCAGTCCAGACGGAACCACCCTGGCATCTGGGCACTGGGATGCAGTGGCACTTCGCAACCTGATTACGGGAACGGCGACGGGGATGCTGAGAGGATTTGGGCGATATGTGGTCGGACTGTCCTTCAGCAACGACGGCGCGTACCTCGCCGCTGGCACAGATACGGGAGATGTTTAGATTTGGGATGTTCGGCATCTGACGCGCCTGCACTCGCTGCATGTCGATGGCGGCGACGTATCAGACCCCGCCTTCAGCTCCGATGGACAAGTTGTCGCATTCGGGGTGTATGGCACGGGCACGGTTTGGCTGGTCGATGTTCGCAGTGGCAGGATTCTGGATCACAAGAAAGTGTCAGACCTCGGCTGCGGATCAGTGGCCTTCAGTCCCGACGGCAGGTACCTGATCACGCCCTCCACTGGGGGAATTGTCACCTGGCCATACGACCTGGGGGGAACGATTCGGGTATTCAAGGTCACTGCGCCATAGGCGGGATCGCCGATGGGCTTTAGCCCCTGGGGAAATGGTTCTCGAAAACTGAATCAGAGCCGACCTACAGCGACTCGTAAACCAGAGCCACAAAAGTCCCCGCCTTCAAATTCCCCTTAGCCCACACCGCATCGAGATCGGCCGTAGGGGCCGCCGCCACCGCCTCCTCCACCGTCTTCCCCGAAGCCTTCAGCTTCTCCACCCGATCCGCCACCGTCACCAGCATCTCGCGATACCGCTGCAAAGCGCCCTTGTCCCCCAACGGCCCATGCCCAGGCACAATCTTCGTCCGCTCATCGGCCAGCGCCAGCACCTGATCCACCCCGCGGATCATCCCGTTGATCGTCCCCCCGCTCCCCGTATCGATCAGCGGATACATCCCGTTGAACCACAAATCGCCGGTATGAATCACATTTCCGCGATCGAAACGCACAAAGATGTCCGAATCCGTGTGCGCGTCCGGCGTGTGCACCAGGTCTACCTGGTCGTTGTTGACCCACAGCGTCTCCGTCTCCGAAAACGTCTCCTGTGGCAGTGCCGCGTCAGAGACGGAAGGGAAGTGCACGTCATAGACAGCCATATACTGCGGCTTCGAGAGCCGGATCCGCGTGTTGTCCTGCGCGATGATGAACGCCCCCTCGCTGTGCATCTCCGCGTTGCCGTCCGTGTGATCGAAGTGCCAGTGCGTGTTGATCAGCAGCTTCAGCTTGTGCTCGTCCAGCTTGGCCAGCGCGTCCACCAGATGATGCGTCCCCGTCGAAATCCCCGAGTCGATCAGCAGCTTCCCATCCGGCCCAATCTGGCAGACCACATTCCCGCCCACCCCCTGCAGCAGAAAAATTGTGTCCGTCAGCTTCGTCGTCCTGATCTTCTCGTCCGCCGCTGCTGTGCGCAGTTGCTGTGGCAGATCGGGATTCGGCTGCACCGCGGGATTCGACTGTGGGGAACTGGCGTTCGTCCCCGGCGGAACTTGCCCCGCCCCCACATTCTGCGCAACGCTCTCACCCGCCGCCTGGGCCAGCACCCTCCCATGCGTCAGCCACACGGCCGCCGTCATGCCGGACTGCATCAGAAATTGCCGGCGCGTTTTCATAGAAAGGTTCCGACACACAGAACCATAAATGAATTGCAAGCTTACAGCAGCCCCGGCGGCAAATTCAGCCCGCCCAGCATGCCCTGCACATTGGACTTGATAATTTCATCGGCGCGCCGCCCCGCCTCATTCACCGCTGCCGCCACCAGGTCTTCCAACATCTCCACATCCGCGTCGGCGCCGCTGAGGCTGGTCACCGCCGCCGGATCGATGCTTATCTTCAGGACTTCTTTCTTTCCGTTCATCTTCACCGTGACCGCGCCTCCACCCGACGACGCCTCCACGACTGTCGCGGCCAGTTTCTGCTGGATTTGCTCCTGCATCTGCTTGGCCTGACCCAGCATTTCCTGAAGTTTCAGAGGATTCAGCATCGTTCCTTCGATTAAATGAGATTCACTGCATGGGCCCGCTCCGCCCCGCGAAGCATTTCTGTTTTTATTTCTTATTTCTGAGATCGAGCACGCTGCGGATGTCAGCATTGAACAGCTCCTGCGTCTTCTTCACCAGCGGGTTCTCCATCGCCGCCGACTGCGCGCTGCCCGCAATCGGCCCTCGTCCCTCCCCCGCCGCTCCCGCCCCAGCCTGTCCAGCCCCAGCCTGTCCCGTTTTGCCCCCGCCGTTTCCATTCTCTCCCGGCACAAACGCGATCTTCTGCGTCGCTCCCATCCCTCGCATCGTCTTCCGGCAGATGGCCTCAGCCTCGGCATTCACCGTCAGCGCCAGCATCGCCCTGCGCACCGGAAGCTCCACCTGAATCGCATTCCCCTGCTCGCTCCACGCACCCTGATGGATCAGGTTCGCAGCCGTCTCATGCCCCTCGCTCGCCAGCGCCGCGCACACCGCATCGCGGATCCGATCCAGATCGGGCCCGCTCTCGGCTGCTGCTGCCAGCGCCAGCGCTCCGTCCGTAGTATCAGGAAGCGTCTCCGCCAATCCCACCGCCGCGACCGGCTTCGTCTCGAAGGCCGCCGGCTTAGCCTCCGTCACCCCCTGTGTTGCCTGATACGAAGACGTCCTCGATTCAACCGCCGCTCGCCCCACACTCTCCGCCGGAGACAAAGTCCGCGACGCCGCGACCGCACTCCCGCCGCTCTCGCCCACCGCCTTGCGCTCGCGATCCGCCTCGAAAGGCGAAGGCCGCAGAGCAACCGGAGCCGTCGCGCGAACCTGTCCCGCGACCGGGACCTGCCCTATAGGCGCGGAGCCAAGCCTTCTGGATCCTGTTCCCTGTTCCCTGTTCCCTGTTCCCTGAACCAGGCTCAGCAGTTCCTCCACCGGCAAAAGCCGCTGCAAATGCACCAGCTTCACCAGCCCCAGCTCCAGATGGAACCGCTGCTCCTGCCGGTAATTCAAATCATCGAAGGTCCGCAGCATTACCTGCAAAAACCGCGTCAGGTCCTCCTCTGAAAACAGCATCGCCGAACGCGCCGCTCGCGCCCGCTCATCCGCCGAAATCTGCAGCAGATCGGTATCCTCGCCGCCCACCCGCGCCATCAGCGCGTTCCGCAGATACCGCACAAACTGTCGCGCCAGCGCCGACGGGCTGTTGCCCGCATTCAGCAGCGTATTCAGTTCCGTCACCACTGTCGCCGTTTGCCCCGCGCCGATCTCCTCCATCAACCGTTCGAAAACGGTATTCGGCACCGACCCCATCAGCTCGCGAATCTGCTCCGACTCCAGATGTGCCTTGCCCGCCACCAAAGGCGCCGACGCGATTGCCTGATCCATGATCGACAGCGCATCCCGCATCGACCCATCTCCGGCCTCGGCCAGCAGCGCCAGCGCCGCGTCCTCCGCGTCGATCTCCTCCTCGGCCGCAATCGACTTCAACTGCGCCAGGATGTCGTCGTACTTCACCGCATGGAAGCTGAAGTGCTGGCACCGTGACCGGATCGTCTGCGGAATATCCTCCGGCTGCGTAGTCGCCATCATGAAGATCACATGATCCGGCGGCTCTTCCAGCGTCTTCAGCAGCGCATTGAAAGCCGCATCCGTGATCTGGTGCGCCTCGTCCAGAATCCAGATCTTGTACTTATCCCGCGCCGGCCGGTAGCGCGCCGCCTCGCGCAACTCGCGCACCTCATCGATCCCGCGATTCGTTGCCGCATCGATCTCCAGCACATCCACAGAAAAGCCGGCGCGAATCTCCGAGCACGATACACACACCAAGCACGGCTCCTGCGTCCGCCTTTTCGGTGTTCCCACCATGGTCCGGCAATTCAGCGCCATCGCCAGAATCCGCGCGATCGTCGTCTTCCCAATCCCGCGATGCCCCGAAAAAATGTACCCGTGCGCGACCCGCTCCTGCTCCAGCGCGTTCAGGAGCGTCCGCGTGACATGCTCCTGCCCCGCCACATCGGCAAATTTTTGCGGACGATATTTCCGAGCCAGTACCTGATAAGCCATCGATTGCTGATTGTATCGCCTGCAAGCGCGGCTCGGTTTCCACCGTTCAACCGCCTTATTTCGTTATCGAGATAACCAGATGGCTCAGACCTGCGACGGAGGCAAGAGCCGGAATTCCTCTGTCGAAGGTTACGATCCTGCCTTTGTGCCGTGCGGCCAGTCCAAGCAGGTAAGCATCGTTCGTTTGCTGATGTCCTGTCATATGTTCCCGGAAGTCCGAAGTGGCTTCCGCCATGCTCAGATCGTCCTTCCAGAATTCGTGAACCGGAAACTTCAAGCTGGCTTCCAGTACGTCAATGGCCTGAGCCGGTCGAATCACATGCCTCGACGATGCCGGGTTCGAGATGATTCTCACGAAGCCCGCCTGGGTGAAAGGGCAGGTAGCCCATCCTTTTCGTGCATTGTGCAGAAACCACCGTTGCGCGGCGCCGTGAGAATCCGAGTCCTGCGACAGGAGCGCCACCAGCATGTTGATGTCGAACAGCGCGACAGCCATCAGCGAATCTTGTCGAGATCCTGTTCGCTTTCCAGCCGGCGAATCAGTTCCGTGGTAATGAGGGGCGAGTCGGCCGAACGGCTGAAGACCCGCAGCCCGTTCTCCATATGCGTCGGTGCCGGCCGCGAAATCCCCCGCCGAATAAGGTCAGTCGCCGCCTTGCCCAGGCTCATCCTCCGGCTCTCCGCATACTCCTTCACTTGGTCCAGCACGTCGTCATCAATCGCCAGCGTGGTGCGCATAATGTTATGATGATGCTTGAATCTCAGCGTGATGTCAACATCGTAATACATCATCAATCGACCGATCCTGATGCCGCCCTACCTCCACTACCGCCTCGCCACCCCCGACGACATTCCCCATCTCAAGCCCCTCATCGAAGCCTCCATCTGCGGCCTGCAAACCAACGACTACTCGCCCTCGCAGATCGACCAGGCTATCGGCACCTGGCTCGGCCTCGACACCCAGCTCATCGCCGACCAAACCTACTTCGCCGTCGAAGCCCGCCAGAGCCCCGACCACCTCCCCACCATCGGCGGCCTCGCAGCCTGCGGGGGCTGGTCCCGCCGCAAAACTCCCTACGGCAGCGACCATCGCCCCAACCGCGACGACTCCTTCCTCAACCCCGCGAGCGATGCCGCCAAAATCCGCGCTTTCTTCGTTCATCCCGCCTGGGCCCGCCGCGGCATCGGGACCCGCATTCTCCAGCTATGCGAGCAGGCCGCGCAGGCGGAGGGATTCACCCGCTTCGAGATGGGAGCCACCCTCACCGGCATCCCCCTCTACCGCCGCCATGGCTACGTAGAACACGAACGCATCGACCTGCCCCTCGCCAACGGCGAATTCCTGCCAATTGTGAAAATGACCAAGCAGATCTGAACCCAAGGCAGAACCCTGGCTGGCCCGGGTCTCGATTCTGAGACCCGGGATCGCGCGCAGCGCCGCCTTTGAACGAGATCTCGCGCAGAAACGAAGTCAACGCTTAACCGCGCGCCTACGACTCCCGCCGCGCACAACTTTCTTCCCCGCAGCCCGCTTCGCCGCCCGCGCCCGCCGCCGTATCTCCTCCGGCGAATACATGCTCTTTCGGCAGCTCACCGACCCGCAGTTGCACCGCGCCTCATCCTCATCGCCGTCGTAAAGGTAGTAGTCGTAGGTCAGCTCCTCGCCCGTCACGATGTTGCGGATCGCCATAATCCACACCCGCCCGTCCATCTCTTCCGTCTCGCAGTTCGGATCGCAGGAGTGGTTGATGAACATTGCTGTCCCGTGCCCGTCGATCACCATCTTCCCGTCGCCCACCCCAAACAAATACGTCGTCGGCGAATTCTGGTACTTCTCATCGGCTTCGTCCTTCGATATGCGCGGTCCCGTGTACTCCACCACCCGCGCACCCTTCCGAATAGGAGCCATCGTGTAACAACCCGCCGCATGGATCGCCGAAGAGCGAATGATCAAACCCATACCCACCACGATAGCAACACTCCAAACCCTTTCTCCGAACCCCGGCGTCTAAAATAAGAGGAAATGTTGCGCCCCCTCGCCATCGCGGCTACCACCCTGCTGCTGACCTTGCCCCTCGCCGCCCGCGCGCAGGATAACTCCACACCGCCGTCCCAGCAGGACCAGCCGCCCTCAGCGCCAGAGCCGAAGCCCACGCCGAAGCCCACGGGTTCCGCACCAAATAAAGTCCAGAAAACAACCGCCGACCCGAATCCCTTCCCGGAAGCACAATCCGAGCAGGCCGCCCACCCCGACGCTCCCGCTCCGCAGAATTCTCAGCAGCAGACCAAGCCCTCCACCGCCGATCAAAACCCCTTCCCCGAAGCGCAATCCGAGAAGGCCGCCCACCAGACCCAGGGCGCCTCCGCGCCCGCGCCGTCCACTGCCCCAAAATCCTCCGACGAAAACTACAGCTCCAGCCGTGTGAAAGGCCTTGACCTGCCCAGCGCCGAAGGAGCGCGAGCTTCCGAGACCACAACTCCGATGACTTACAATCCGAAGCTCGCCCGCAAGGACGCCCAGATTGGCGACTTCTATATCGAGTCCGGAAACTTCAAGGGTGCCTACGTTCGTTTTCTCGAAGCCAACCGCTCCGATCCCGGCAACGCTGAAGCCGTCTTCGGCCTGGCCGAGTCTGCCCGCCACCTGCAGTATCGCGACGAAGCCCTCCGCAACTACCGCCTCTACCTCAGCGCGCTGCCCAACGGCCCCCATGCCAAAGAAATCCGCAAGGCCCTCAAAGCGATGGGCGCCGCCCCCCCCGCCTGATCCACCACCCAGTGTTATAGTTCACCCAAACAGATTTCCGGCCGGTGGCTTCCTATGCATCCCGTCCTGCAACAGGTTTTTGAATCCTACCGCACCGAGCTGGACGATAAGCCGGCGGAGTGGTGCCAGCTGCATCCTCTCCAGGATGAGCGCCTCTGGAGCGCTCAGGATCTCATCGAGCATCTCGCTCTCACCTGCCGCAGCACCAGCCGCGTCCTCGAGAAGCGTCTCGAACGCGGCCATCCCACCGCCAGCCACAGCACCCCCGTCCAGTGGCTTCTGCAGATGGTGATCCTCTCCTTTGGCCACATGCCCCGCGGCTCGCCCGCGCCTATTTTCGCGCGACCCGACCAGTTGCACTGGCCTCCCATGAACGGCGCGGAACTAGCTGAGCTTCTCCGCCAGGAGATCGATCAGATGGACTCGCTCATCGACCGTTGCCGCCAGCGCTTCGGCCCGCAGCGGGTGGCCACCCACTTTCTCCTCGGCACCATGCGCCCCGATCAATGGCGTCGCTTCCACGTCATCCACATACGCCACCATCTCGATCAGTTGCGCCGCATCGAAAAATCCGTCGGCCATCCAGTCGCAATCGAGGTTTCCTCCGCTCGGGTCTGAGGCCAGATACCAGCTACGGGCTACCGGCTACAGGCTACAGACTGCCTCAGTACTTCGACTTGATCGCGTACGTCAGTCCCATCGTGAACTGGAACGAATTCCGCTTCGTCGGCGGCTCGGTCGACGGCGGATCGTTCAGATAGCTGTCCAGCGTCCCGAGCGACAGGCTGAACCTCTTGTACGCTGGGAACGCGAACGTATCCGTCTCCTGCGCCGAGTAAGCCCGCTCGTTGTTGTACGCCGGTACAAACTGCAATTCCTGCGTCAGCGTCACCAGCTTCAGCTTCAACAGATAATCCGCCGAAAACGTCGACCCAATAAGGTTCTGGTTCCCAGACGCCGCCCCGCTGATGAACGACTGCTTCTCGTACTGCACCGTCGCCTTTAGATCCGCTTCGTGGTCTGGAGTCTTGAGCGCCGTCCAGCCCAGTCCTCCCCCATAGATTTGCTGCAGGCTCAGATCCTGCCCGTAGTTGTGATCGAACGCCGTCTGCCCCAGAACAAAAAACCGCGGTGACAGGAACTCGTCTCGCTCCGCGTCAAGGTGCGATATCGACGACTTCGTGACGCTCGCTGGCGTGAACACGCCCCCGCTCGTGTAAGCCGGCTCCGTGATCTTCCCATACGAACCGCTGAAGTCAGCCGACGTCCGGTTCCGCGAATCCAGCCACGGTACTGTCGGAATCACCCGCACCAGCCCGATACTCCCCGACACCGTGTACTGGTCCTGTGTCGCGGTCACCAGCGTCGCTCCCGCCGTTGCCGCCCCATCCCATCCCGTAAAGAAATTCGGCTCGTGATTCAGCTGCTTATCCAGCTCCGCCTTGTCCACGATTACCGCCGCGTCTTTCACCGGAATCGGCGCTGGCGCTGCACCCTGAGCCGCATGGACCGTCACCGCGCCATCGGCCACATCGATGCTGCCCGACGGCAAATTCCCCGCACTCTTCTTGCTGCGGCTCTTCATCTCGGAGCTCAGCACCGTGTAGTTCTCACCCGCGTGCAGCTCCTTGATCTTGTCCCACTTAATGGTGAGATCCCCCAGCGGATGGCTGTGAAACGTCACCGTCCCTTCAGCCTCCCGAATCAACTTTCCATGCAGCGTATCGCCATTGGTCAGCACCAGCGTGTCCGTTTCCGGAGTGCTGTCGACTTCCGGCTTCTTGCCCTTGCCAGCGGCGTGCAGCCATAGCGGCGTAACAACCAGCAATGATGAAAGTACGAAGGCGAAATTGCGACTGCGCGGGAAAAGCCTCATCAGGGTACAGTCCTCCTTGCGGACTCATAGAACGATTAAATGAAAATAATGACTCTCGACCTGCGATGCGCTTTACAAGGGGCCGCGTTGCAGCCCGCTGGACTCATCCATAGAATTCCCGGACAATAAAACTATGCCGCTGACTCGCGAACAGGCCCTGGACTACTTCCGCTCCGACGACCTCATCGGCCTCGGGATGGAAGCCGACGCCGTCCGCAAGCGTCTGCACCCGGAAGGCGTCGTCACCTACATCATCGATCGCAATATCAACTATACGAATTTCTGCACCGAATATTGCACCTTCTGCGCCTTCTACCGCCCCCTCAAAGGCAAGCAGGCCTCTGAAGGCTACATCCTCGACTTCGAAACCATCTACGCCAAGATCGCCGAGACCCTCGAGATGGGCGGCACCGGCGTGCTCATGCAGGGCGGCTTGCATCCCGATCTCAAGATCGACTGGTTCGAGCGCCTCCTCCGCGGCATCAAGCAGCGCTTCCCATCCATCTGGCTCCACTGCTTCTCCGCTTCAGAAATCCTCGCCATCGCCGAGTACAGCGATCTCTCCGTGCGCGACACCATCATCCGCCTGCGCGACGCCGGCCTCGACTCCATCCCCGGCGGCGGCGCTGAAATCCTCGACGACGCTGTCCGCCATCGCATCGCCCGCCTCAAATGCGGCACAGACGACTGGGTTCTCGTCCATCGCACCGCCCATCAGCTCGGCATGCGTACCACCGCCACCATGATGTTCGGCGTCGACGAAACCCTCGACCAGCGCGTGAATCACTTCGAAGTCATCCGCCGCCTCCAGGAAGAAACCGGCGGATTCACCTCTTTCATCCCCTGGAGCTTCCAGCCGCATAACACCGCCCTCGGCGGACGCGGCTGGGACGAGGCCACCGCCGTCGACTACCTCAAAGTTCTGGCAATCTCCCGCCTCTATCTCGACAACATCGAAAACGTCCAGTCCAGCTGGGTCACCCAGGGACTCAAAGTCCTCCAGCTCGGCCTCCGCTTCGGAGGCAACGACGTAGGCTCCGTCATGCTCGAAGAAAACGTAGTCCGCGCCGCCGGAACCTCGAACTGCACCAC
>Ga0182015_10000603_pt1 | contig 51106 bp, 45 predicted proteins | sample 712P3MmetaG_FD_120478 | JGI IMG/M metagenome (GOLD analysis project Ga0182015, IMG submission 120478) | Permafrost microbial communities from Stordalen Mire, Sweden - 712P3M metaG | ecosystem: Environmental > Terrestrial > Soil > Wetlands > Permafrost | place: Sweden: Stordalen | collected...
CGCGGGCGCTGACGCAGCGGGCCGCTGGATCGACGCTCCGGGCTGCCGCACCGTCGGCCAAGGTTTAGCCCAAACGTTGCCGAAAGCAGGCCGCGGCGAGTGGGCGATCCAGGACTCGAACCTCGGACCTCTTCCTTATCAGGAGCGAGCGGATGCAGGCGGCTGCGGGTCGTTTGCGGGTATGTGACGCTAAATCGGCGCTACGCGCCGCAAACCGCGGGCGTTTGCGGGTCGAATCACGGCGACTGAGGCTTCCACGAAGCTTCCGCGCCGAGCGACACTTCAGATCGATGTGCCGGACGCTACGCGCTGCCGCTCGACGGCCTCGGCCCGGGGGGCGGGATCCCTCCCGCCCCCGCCTGCTGGGCCGCTACGACGCGGCGGAGATGAACTGGAACCCGTTGTTCTGGTCGCTCTCCGTCGGGACGGTGTCCGTCAGCACGATGTTGACCGTGGCCGATCCATCGGGGTACAGAGCCCCAGACGCGACGTCCGGTACGACGAACCCACCGTGGACGCCAAACGGCGTGACGGTCACGACCGGCAAGGTGCTCCACGTGCCTGCCGGGAATGTGATCGTGTAGTGGCCGGTACTGGGGTTGCTGACCGTGAAGCCCGAGCCGGCCAGGATCGAACCGTCGGAGTCGACGATGCCGGCGATCGTCTGGACGCCCGGCCCCGACGCTCCCGTCGGCCCGGTCGCGCCCCTGCTCCCAGGTGTGCCAGGTGGTCCCTGCGGGCCCGTAGTTCCCGTTTGGTTCCAGGTGACCTGTTTCTCCAGCGGCGTGCAGTGGCTCTCGAAGTCCGCATGGGACAGCGAGGGGTCGATCAGGCGGATCGTTCCTAGGCCGTTGAGCACGCACGCCGTGTAGACGCCACTTCCGCTGGGGATCGTCGCGTACGCAATGCCGCCGACACCGAGCGCCACGCCAAACACCGCGAGCGCGACCAGCAACCGCTTACCTCTCAGTCTTGGCTTCACGAAACCTGCCTTCCATAGAGGGTTGGGCGCGCCGTCGGCCGCCACCCGCCGTCGGCTGCGCATCCAAACTCGCAGGGGCGGCGGCGCCCGGGGACACGCAGACCCTAGACGATGCCCAGCACGCAAAACCTGGACAAATCTGCCCAGTTCACCGCCCCACACGAACCGCGTCCAGCGCGGCAGACCCAACCCCCGGGGGTGCGCAATTGCGAAAGTTCCACGCTCGCGGCTCCCCGATGGGCGATCCAGGACTCGAACCTGGGACCTCTTCCTTATCAGAGAAGCGCTCTAACCGACTGAGCTAATCGCCCTCGCCCGAAGGCGGGCCATCTTATCGCCAGCCGCTGCAGGGCGAGGCGCCCAGGGAGATCAGGCGGACCCCCGGTGGCTTGGGGCCGTGCATGTGCCGCGGGGTCGCACACAGCTCGGCCGGCAGCTGTGAAGCGAGCTGGGAGTCGCGCTTGGGACGCGATCCAGCGCTCGGCTGCGCTGGACGCAGCGGGCGGTTCCTCTCGTTATGGCGCCGCGGTGTCGATGCATGGTAGGCAACTCCACATCGGCGCACTGCCGCCGCGCTGAGGAGCTGCACCGAGATGCGCTTTTCGCGCCACGCCTGGTGGATATATCTGGCGCTCATAGCGCCCCTCACGGTCGCCTACCTCGTCGGTTTCGCCAACGAGGGACCGGTGTACAACGCGATCGGTTGCAGCGGCGTCGTCGCGATGGTCATCGGTATCCGCATGAACCGGCCGAGTGCGCGCTGGGCTTGGTCCGTCCTAGCGCTGGGCCAGGTTCTGTTCGTCGGGGGCGACGTGCTCGCCTACAACTACACGGCGCTCTTCGGCGTCCCACTGCCGAACACCTCGATCGCCGACGTGTTCTATCTCTCGTGCTACCCGGTGACGGCGGCCGGGATGCTGCTGCTGATCCGCCGGCGTAACCCGGGACGCGACTGGACGACCCTGATCGACTCGGCCGTGGTCACGATCGGCGTTGCGCTGCTGTCGTGGATCTTCCTGATCGCCCCGCTGGCACACAACGGCGCACTGCCGCTGGGAACGAAGCTCGTCGCGATCGCCTACCCGCTCTCGGACCTGCTGATCCTCGGCCTCGCGGTGCGTCTGGCCGTCAGCGCCGGCCGCCGTAGCGTCGCCTACTACATGATCATCGCCGCGCTCGTCGTGGTGCTAGCCGCCGACTCGGGCTACGGCTGGAGCCTGTTGCACAACGTTTCCGGCCTTGGCGTGCCGCTCGCCGCGGGCTGGATCGCCGCGCACCTGCTGTTCGGAGCCGCTGCGCTGCATCCCTCGATGACGACCGTCTCGCAGGTGACCGAGCCCAAGCTCAGGCTCACGCCCGGGCGGATTCTCGCGATCGCCGGGGCCGCGCTGATCGCTCCCGTGATCGTCGTCGTCAATGCCGGGGGCAGTTCCGGCTCGACCAGAATCGTCGCCGGCGTCGGCGCGATCGTTTTGTTCGTACTCGTGATCGTGCGAATGATCGGCCTTGCCCGTGCCCAGGAGGCCACGGCTGAGCGCGAGCGAACGATGCGACGGGCCTCCGATGCGCTCGTCACCGCCACGAGCGCGAGCGAGATAGTGAGCGCCGCGCAGGACGCGGCGGTGACGCTCGCGGGAGCCGGCGCGCAGCCGGCGGTGCTCCGGATCGAGGAGGACGACGCGGGCAGGTGGTTGGTTGGAGCTGATCCGCGCAGCGGCGAAGAACTTCGGCTGGATCTGGCACTGATGCCCGAGCATGTTGCCCACCAGTTCGCCGGGCGCGTCGCGGTCGAGCTCCCCAGAGCTTTCGCACCGCGCGGCCCGGGACTCGGGATGACGCCCGCATTCGTCGTGCCGGTTCTGGCTCAGGGGCAACTCGTGGGGGCGATCGCATTGCTGGACACCTCGGAAACCTCGAGTGCGACACGGAGCAGTCTCGAGTCGCTGGCAGCTCAGGTGGGACTTGCGCTCGAGAGCGCTGCGCTGACCGCGAGCGTGCTGCGCTCGCAGAGCGAGGCGCGTTTGAGCGCGCTGGTCAGGCACTCGACGGACGTGATCCTGGTCCTCGCACCCGACAGCGCCGTCGAGTACGCGAGCCCATCGATAAGCGGGGTCCTCGGATACGACAGCCCGGAGTTCGTGGGCCGGAGATTCCTGGACTACGTCGTCGAAGCGGACCGTCCGCTGGTTGGGCCGGGGCTCGCCGGCCTTCTCGCGCGCCCGCCGGAGAGCTCGGAGACGCTTGAGTGTCGCATCCGCCACCGGGACGGTCGCCTGCTGCACGCCGAGTGCCGGATGACCAATCTCGTAGCGGACGCCACGGTCGGTGGGATCGTCGTGAACCTCCGCGACGTCACCGAGCGCAAGCAGTTCGAAGAGCAGCTCACCTATCAGGCCTTCCACGACCCCGTCACCGAGCTCGCGAACCGCGCGCTGCTGCATGACCGCGTCGAACACGCGCTGATGCGCCGGCGCGACGAGAGCCGGCTGCTCGCGGTGCTCTTCCTGGACCTCGACGACTTCAAGGCGATCAACGACACCTTCGGCCACGCCGCCGGCGATCGCCTGCTGCGAACGGTCTCGACGCGTCTGCGGTCGGCTCTGCGCGTTGGCGACACCGTCGCGCGGCTCGGCGGCGACGAGTTCGCAGTCCTGCTCGAGGACATCGTCGACGAGACCGTGGTCTCGGAGATCGCCGGCGGCTTGCTTGACGTCGTCCGGGCGCCGCTGCGGCTGGACGACCACGAGGTCACCATTCCGGCCAGCATCGGGATCGCGGTCGTACGCCGAAGCAGCGACCCGGGATCTGCCGCGACGGTCGACCAGCTGCTGCGCGACGCCGATGTCGCGATGTACCAGGCGAAGGCCGCGGGCGGCGATGGATACCGCCACTTCAAGCCCGAGATGCACGAGGCCGTCGTCAGCCAGCTCGCGCTCCGCGCGGATCTCAGGGCGGCCGTGGCCGCGGAGGAGCTGACGCTGGCCTACCAACCGGTCTTCGACCTGGGCACGGGCGAGATCGCCGGTTACGAAGCGCTGTTGCGGTGGGAGCACGCGGAGCGAGGAACGGTTTCGCCGGCCACGTTCATTCCCGTGGCGGAGCAGTCCGGGCTGATGATCGGGCTCGGTCGCTGGGTTCTCGGGCATGCGTGCGCCGACGCGGTGTCCTTCGAGCAGATCGAGCCGCATGCACGCGCACGCACGCTCTCGGTCAACATCTCCGCTCAGCAGCTGGAGCGCGCGGAGATCGTCGACGAGGTGCGCGACGCGCTGCAATCGACCCGACTGCCCGCACAGAGTCTCATCCTGGAGATCACCGAGAGCCTGATGATCGACGACACCGACCTCGCAATCGAGCGGCTCAGCGCGCTGCGCTCCCTGGGCGTCCGGATCGCCGTCGATGACTTTGGCAAGGGCTACTCGTCGCTGAACTACATCGGGCGGCTGCCGATCGATTTCCTCAAGATTGACAAGCGGTTCATCGACAGCGTCGACGCCGACGACAAGGAGGGGAGGCTCGCGGCGGCGATGATCGGCCTCGCACGCGTCCTCGGTCTGGGCTGTGTCGCCGAGGGAATCGAGCGACCTGCGCAGCAGGAGCGGCTCGTGGAACTCGGCTGTGACTACGCGCAGGGCTTCCTGCTCGCACGTCCGATGAGTCCCGATGCCCTGCGAAAGCTTCTCGGCGAGACCGTGTCGGTGCTCGCCGAGGTCGGCTGACCCCGGTGGTTACGCGCCGTCGCCGCCGCCGGCGCTGAGGCGTGCGGCGAGTTCGAGCGCCTCTTCGGGCGAGGCGAAGGTGAGCTCGGCGCGGTAGGCGCCGCCGCGGGCGACCGCGACGTGGACGTCGGCTCCGAGGGCGCTCGTGAGGGCCTCGCCGATCGTCGCGCAGGCGTCGAGCTGGTCGGGGTGCAGTTCCCGGGCGCCGGCGCGCCTGGGCTGGAGCTCCGGGAGGCCTTCGTGGTTGGCCGCCCGTGCGCGCTCTTCGAGCACGCGCACCGACCAGCCCTCGGAGGCGGCGCTGCGGGCGAGCTGCCGGCGGGCCGTGTGGTCGGTCGCGATCAGCAGTGCGCGGCCGTGGCCCTCGCTGAGTGACCCGCGCTCGAGCAGCTCGAGCGCCTCGTCGGGCAGGTCGAGCAGGCGAACGAGGTTCGATACGGCGACGCGGCTGCGGCCGATCCGCAGCCCGACCTCCTCGCGGGAGAGTCCGAGCTCCTCGACCAGCGCGGCGCAGGCGCGCGCCTCCTCGACCGGGGTGAGGTCCTCGCGCGCCATGTTCTCGATCAGCGCGAGCTCCAGCGACTCGGCGTCGTCGCGCGCGCGCACCAGCGCGGGAATCGTCTCGAGCCCAGCGAGCTGCGCGGCTCGCCAGCGCCGCTCCCCGGCGATCAGCTCGAAGTGGGCCTCGTCCAGGGGGCGCACGAGGACCGGCTGCAGCATTCCCCGCGACTCCATCGAGGCGGCGAGGCCGGCGAGCGCCGCGTCATCGAAATGGCGTCTGGGCTGGCGGGGGTTGGGGAAGATCAGTTCGGTCGCGACCTGGCGAAACTCCTCCACCTCGCTTCCCGGGTCCGTCGACACCGCCATGATCGCCGCGAGGCCGCGGCCCATCCCGCGCGGTCGCCCCCGGGCAGCGCCACCGCCGAGCGGCCAGGCATCGGAGCCGCGGGTGGAGTTCATCGCGGCAGCCTCGGTTCGTCGGCTCGCAGCAGCTTTCGTTCGCCGCCGGGATCTGGTTGTTGCAAAACGCAACTATCCGAGAGAGCCCGCCGCGCCTGGGCGCGCGGGCACCCTGCTGGCAGTTGCAAAATGCTAGCGGCCACGGGAGACGACCTCGCGGGCGAGCGAAACGTAGGCCTCGGCGCCGGCGCAGTAGGGGTCGTGGAGGGTCACCGGCACGCCGAAGCTCGGCGCCTCGCTCAGCCGCACGTTGCGCGGGATGACCGTCTCGAACACCAGCCCCGGGAAGTGATCGCGCACGTCGCGCTCGACGTCCCGGCCGAGGCGCGTGCGGTCGTCCTGCATCGTCAGGACGAGGCCGGCAACGCTCAGCCGCGGATTCATTTCGCGCTTGACGAGGCTGATCGTCTCGAGGATCTGGGCCAGGCCCTCGAGCGCGAAGTACTCCGTCTGCACCGGCACGATCACCTGCTGGGCGGCAACGAGGGCGTTCACGGTCAGCGGGCCGAGCGACGGCGGGCAGTCGATCAGCACGTAGGCGAAGCGCTCGCGCAGCGGCGCGAGAGCGTCGGCCAGGCGCCGCTCCGATCCAGCGATCGCCGGCAGCTCGACCGTCGCGCCGACCAGCGCGACCGCCGCCGGAATCAGCGAGAGCAGATCGACGGGCGTCTCGTGGACGGCGTCGGCGGCAGAGCAGGAGCCGCACAGCACGTCATAGGCGTTTGGGCGCAGCGTCCGAGGCTGGCCCAGCGAAACCGTCGCGTTGCACTGCGGATCGAGGTCCACGAGCAGGGTCGGGATCCCAGCGCCGGCGATGCAGGCGGCCAGGTTGACGGCCGTCGTCGTCTTGCCGACCCCGCCCTTCTGATTGGCAACGGCGAAAGTCGTCACACTCGACAACCTAGCGGGCGACGGGGTTTGAACGGCGTGGCGCAGCGGCGCGGGGGCGTCCGGGCGCAGCGGCAGGGTCGCGAGCGCGGCCGACATGCTCAGCCCCCGCCGATCGGCCGCTTGCGGGCAACACCGGCCCGTCGCGGATAGCCGGGCGGTGTCGGCGCCACCTTGCGATAGACGTGCAGATGGTGCGACACGCTGCCAGCATATGGCGCAGCGCGGACCACTTGCTCCGCGCGCAGCCCCAACTGCGCCGCCGCTCGCAGCGCCGCCGCCGACTCCGCCGCGCCGAGCGCTCCCTTCCAGGCGACCAGCGTGCCCTGCGGCGCGAGCAGCGGCGCCGCATACTCGCAGACCACGCCGAGCGGCGCCAGCGCTCGCGCGGTGACCAGATCGTGTGCACCAAGACCGTCGGGCCATTGCTCGGCTCGGGCGTGGACGACGCGGGCGTTCTGGACGCCCGCGACCGCGCACATGCGAGTGAGGAACTCGCTCTTGCGCGCAGCGCTCTCCACCAGCGCGACCCGAGCTCGCGGCAGCGCCACGGCCAGGGCGATCCCGGGAAACCCAGCCCCGGAGCCGAGGTCGGCGATCTCGCGTGCAGCCCTGACGGGCTCGAGTGCGAGCGCGCTCAGCGAATCCGCGATGTGAACGTCGACTGCGTCTGCGCCGCGCACGGCGCTCGGGGCGAGCGGGTCCGAGAGCAGCAGCTCAAGCGCGCGGGCCAGGGCGGCAGTTTGGGCGCCGTCGAGATCCCAGCGCTCCGCCAGCTCGTCCAGGCGCGTCTGCGCGGCGCTCACGGACAGGGCTCGGATGCGGGCGGTCCGGTCGCGGCGCTCACGAGCGGATCCGCGCGATGTAGTCGGCGTAACGTTCGCGCATCTCGTTCAGCCGGTTCGTCGCGTAGCCGTCGAGGTCGTCGCGCACGCCGTCCTCGAGCACCGGCAGAACGTCCTCGACGAGCGCCACGCCCCGCGCCATCCACTGGTAGTAGCTGCGCCCGCCGTGGCCGTAGGGACCGTAGAGGCGGGTGCGCGGGAAGCGCGCGATCAGCCAGCGAAAGAGCGCCTCGTGGCGCACATGCATCCGGAGTGTCACCTGCGGCTGCTTGCCATCGCCGCCGAAGGAGCCCTCCCCGATCAGGATCCCGATCACGACGCCGCGGTCGAAGGCGCTGAGCTCGTCCACCGCCGTAGTGTCGCAACGACGGCGGATGTTGTTTCACCGTCGAGAAAAACGTGAAACCCCGAGCCGGCGAAGCCGGCCCATAAGAAGTCAGCCGGCCGGCGAGACGACCAGCCGCCGCCGCGGCTCGTCGCCCTCGCTATGGGTCTCGACGTCGCCGCGCTCGCGCAGATACTCGTGCAGGAAACGCCGCTCCGCGGCGGGCATCGGCCGCAGCGCGACCTCGCGTCCTTCGCTCATCACCCGATCGGCCACGCGGTCGGCCTCGGCGCGCAGCGCGTCCTCTCGTCGCTCGCGGTAGCCCGCCGCATCGACGACGACCCGCGGTCCCGGCGCGCCGCGCAGCACGATCCGCTGAGCCAGGTGCTGCACTGCTTCGATGATCGTCCCGTCGGGCCCGACGAGCGCCTCGGCTCCCGGACCTTCGACCGAGCCACACAGAACGCCGTCGGACTCCGTCAGCACGACCTCCGCGTCCAAGCCGAAGGCGTCGATGAGCGTCTCGAGGAGCTCGCGGAGCTCCTCCTCGGGCGTCAGCTCGTCGTCTTCGACGTTCACCGGCGCCGTCCCGACCGCTTCTTTCGCGGGCGAGCCGAGGGCGGCGGCGCCGACGGCTTCTTGATCGCCTCCCTGGCCACCCCGGGCGAGCCGCGGCCGTTGCTCTCGACCTTGACCGGCACGTTGGGGCGGCCGTAGCGGCGCAACATGAAGTACTGCTGCGGGATCATCGTGAAGTTGGTGGCGATCCAGTAGACCAGCAGACCGGCCGGGAACTGGATCACGAAGACGACGAAGACCACCGGCAGGGCGATCGAGATCAGGCGCTGATTGCGGTCGCTGCCGACCGACATCATCACGCTCGTCGAGACCATCGTGCCGACGTAGAGAACCATCAACACGACGAGGACGACGCCGGTCGCCTTGGCGGTGATGTCGTTGACGAAGAGGAAGCTCGCCGAGTGCGGGACGAGTTTGTTGCAGCTCGCGGCGGCGATCTTGGTGCTGGTGGTGTCGCCAGCCGCCTTCAGCGCGGCGCCGCAGATGTGCTTCTTGAGATCCGTGCGCAGCATGTAGACCAGCGAGATGAAGACCGGAACCTGCAGCAGCAGCGGCAGGCAGGAGGCGAGCGGGTTGACGCCGGCCTCCTTGTAGTACTTCATCGTCTCTTCCTGCTGGCGCTTCTTGTCGTCGGGATAGCGTTGCTTGATCTTCGCGAGCTCCGGGGCGTGGGCGCGCAGCTGCGCCATGCCCTTGAACTGGCGGACCGTCAGAGGCAATGTGACAGTTCGCACAAGCAGCGTGAGGCCGATGATCGACCAGCCCCAGCTCCCGCCGATCACGCTGTGGATCGCGACCAGGATCGCCTGGAAGAACGAGATCAGCGGCCCGAACGCGCTCTCGATTACGTTGGCAAGGATCATCGGCGTAACTCTCAACCCCGCTGTGCGTTGGCCCGCCCGGAACGGAACAGGCGCTGCGCGCTCACCGGATCCAGCCCGCCGTGGCTGAACGGATTGCAGCGGAGCAGCCGCCAGCCGGCGAGCACGAGTCCGCGAAGTATGCCGAACTCGCGGATCGCCTGTATCGCGTAGTCCGAACAGCTCGGGGCGTAGCGGCAGCGCGGGCCCAGCAGCGGCGAGATCAGGCGCTGGTAGACCGCCAGCGGCAGCACGGCCAGCTCGCGGACGAGCCTCCTCACGGTGTCACCGGCGCCTTGGCCACCAGCTCCGCCAGCGCCGCGTCCACCCCGGCCAGCCCGGCCGTCTCACCGAGCTCGCGGGCCGGGCCACGGGCGACCAGCACGATGTCGTGACCGGCCGGCAGCGCGTCCGCCTGGCGCGAGCACGCCTCGCGCAGAAGGCGCTTGAGCTGGTTGCGCTCGACGGCGCCGCCGACCTTGCGCCCGACCGAGAGTCCGACGCGGGGCGGCTCGGCGCCGCCACGTGGGAAGGCGTAGAGCACGAGATAGCGGTTCGCGACGGAGCGGCCCTGGCGGTAGACGCGATCGAACTCCGCGCTGCGCGACAGTCGCCCGGTTCGCCGGCGCGCAGCGATGCCGTGGTCCGGCTCGGCCACGCCTCAGACCGTCAGGCGCTTGCGGCCCTTGGCGCGGCGGCGCTTGAGCGTCAGCTTGCCCGCCCGCGTCTGCATCCGCGCACGGAAGCCGTGCGCCCGTGCGCGCTTACGCTTCTTGGGCTGGTAGGTGCGCTTCATGACCGGATCGCGAGTATAGCGAGCGCCCGCTTTTTGTCGCCAAATGCGCCCTGCCGGCCGGGGGATGCCGGCAGCCCTTGGTATATTCCGCGGCCCCGGGGCAGCGCAGCGCCATCCCCTCTAAACGCGGCACCAAGCCCTCACGCGGAGGATTTCGCACGTCGTGACTGCAGAGCTCGATCACGTCTGGCAGCAGATCCAGGGGGCGCTGCTCGCGAGCGTCGGGGAGCGGACCTACGGGCTCTGGCTGGAGCCGCTGCGCTGCGTCTCGCTCGACGGCGAGACGCTTGTGCTGGACGGCCCGCCCGAGATCTCGGCGTGGGCCTCGGAGCGACTGGGCGGCGCGCTCGAAAGCGCAGCCCGGTCCGTGCTCGGCTCCGGGGTCGCAATCTCGATCGCCGGCCATGGCACGAGTTCGCCCCCGGCGCCCGCCTCGCGCCCGGCCCTCGAGCAGCGCCTGAACCCCAAGTACACCTTCGAGCAGTTCGTGATCGGTCCCTCCAACCGCCTCGCCCATGCCGCGGCGCTGTCGGTGGCGGAGATGCCGTCGCAGGCCTACAACCCGCTCTTCATCTACGGTCCGCCCGGCCTTGGCAAGACGCATCTGCTGCACTCGGTCGGCAACTACGTCAACGCCTTCGGCGGTGGGCTGACGGTGCGCTACGCCACGGCTGAGGAGTTCACCAACGCCTTCCTGCAGGCGCTCGTGGCGCGCAATCTCGAGGACTTCAAGGCGCACTTCCGCGGCGTCGACGTGCTGCTGATCGACGACGTCCAGTTCCTCGAGCGCAAGGCGCGAAGCGAGGAGGAGTTGTTTCACACCTTCAACGCGCTCTACGACGCCGGGAGTCAGCTCGTCATAACCTGCGATCGCCTTCCAGGCGACCTCGGCGACCTCGAGGACCGCCTGCGCGAGCGCTTCGCAGCCGGCCTGGTGACCGACATCGAACGCCCCGACCTCGCCACGCGGATCGCCATCCTGCGCAAACGCGCAGCCCATGACGGCGTCAAGATCACCGACCAGGCGCTCGAGTTGCTCGCCACGCGCGTCACCACCAACGTGCGCGCGCTCGAGGGAGCGCTGATCAGGCTCGTCGCCTATGGCTCCCTCACCGGCCGCGAGCTCGACGACGCACTGGTCTCCGATGTCCTCGCGCGGCTCGGCGTCGCGCTCAGCTCAATGCATCCCCCCTCGATCGACGCCGTGCAGGAAGCCACCTGCGCCCACTTCGGTCTGAGCCGCGCCGAGCTCCTGTCGCGCTCACGCACCGAACGTGTCGTCTGGCCCCGCCAGGCAGCGATGTATCTGTGCAAGGAGTTGACGACGCATTCGCTGCCGGCGATCGCGCGGGCGTTCGACGGACGCGACCACACGACCGTCCTCCACGCCTGCAAACGCGTCGCCGCCCACATCGCCGTCTCCCCTCCGGCCTATGCCGACATCGAAGCGCTCACCGCGACTCTCACCGCCGAGCGCTGAGCGCCGTTGTGCACATCCTGCGCACAGGCTGCCAACACACGCCGTCCCCGTCGCCTGCGAGCATTGGCGCCAATCCAGATCTTCACAGCCCCTACTACTGCAACGTGAAAGACAGTCTCTGCAGATGCACCTAAAACTCTCCACCACCGACTTTCTCGAGGAACTGCAAACCGCTGCCCGGGTTGCCTCGACACGCAGCGCCGTGCAGGCGCTCTCGGGCGTCCAGTTACATGCGGACGAGGGTCTCTGCGAGCTGCGCGCCACCGACATGGAGGTCGGCCTCCGCCTGCCCCTGACGGCGTCCGTGGAGGCTCCCGGCGACGTCGTGCTGCCTGCGCGGTTGCTGCTCGACGTCGTGCGTTCGCTCTCCGCGCCGGAGATCTCCCTTCAGCTGCGCACCGCCGAGGCGGACGTCGAGATCGTGTCGGGCGGTTCGACCTTCCGCCTGCGCACCCTGCGTAATGAGGACTTCCCGCACCTGCCGGCCGCCGGGGGGGACGGAGCGATCACGCTCGCCGCGGCCCCGTTCGTCGACACGGTGACGCAGGTCTCCCGTTCGGCCTCGCGCGATGACACGCGCCCAGTGCTGACGGGAATCCTCGTATCCGCCAGCGACCACGAGCTGCGGATGGTCGCCACGGACTCCTATCGCCTGAGCGTGAAGACCACGCGCCTGAGCGAGCCGCTCGCGGTGCCGCTGGAGGCCAACGTCCCCGCGCGAGCGCTTGCCGAGGTCGTGCGAATCGCGCAGCAGAGCGAGGCCGAGGGCATCGTGATCAACCGCACCGAGAACCAGATCGTGTTCACGATCGGCGGCGCGGTACTCTCGTCGCGGCTGATCGACGGGCAGTTCCCCAACTACCAGCTACTGCTCCCCGACAGCGCCGACCACGAGCTGCGCGTCGATCGCGAGGAGCTCGCCGGCGTCGTGCGGCGCGTCAGCCTGCTGGCGCAGAAGAACGCGCCGCTGCGGCTGGCTTTCTCCGAGGGTGAGCTGCTGATCTCCGCCCAGACCCCCGACGTGGGCGAGGCGCGCGAGGCGCTGCCGGTGCCGTTCGCGGGTGAGCCGTTCGAGATCGGCTTCAACGCCGACTTCCTGCGCGACGGCCTCGAGAGCCTCGACTCACCGGACGTCGTGATCAAGCTGACGAGCGCGCTGCGGCCAGGGCTGATCGAATCGGCGGACGGCAGTGAATTTGTTTACCTTGTCATGCCAATTCGCCTCAACACGTGAGAGGCGATGCGCATCGAGCGCATCGCGATGCGCGACTTCCGCTCGTATGAGGACGCCGAGCTCGACCTCGGAGCCGGCCTGACGATCGTCTACGGCGCGAACGGCGCCGGCAAGACGAACCTTCTGGAGGCGCTCTACTTCGGCTGCACGGCACGCTCGTTCCGGACCACCAACGAGCGAAACCTGCCCCGCTTCGGCGCAAGCGCGACGCGCGTCGTGCTGTCCGGGCGCGACGAGGACGGGCCCCACGAGCTGGCGATCGGATTCGTGCCGGGCGAGCTCAAGCGGATGACGAGCGACGGCGCGCCCGTGGAACGCCTGGCCGGCGTCGCGCACCGGCCGCTCGCGAGCGTGTTCTCGCCCGATCGCCTCGAGCTGATCAAGGGTGGGCCGGGGCTTCGCCGTGCGCACCTGGACCAGTTCGTCGCGGCCCTGTGGCCCGGTCGCGCAGCGACGCGCCGGGCCTATCACGAAGCACTCGCGCAACGCAACGCGCTGCTCGCCCGGGTGCGAGGCGGGCGATCGAGCAGTGAAGCGCTGAGCTCGTGGAACGCGGCACTCGCCGAGGCGGGCGTCGTGCTCGCCGCCGACCGGGCGGCGGCCTGCGCGCGCATCGAGGACGGTTTTGCCACACACGCCGGCGAGCTCGGTCTCAAAGGTGTCGCGAGCTTGAGCTATCGCCCGCGATCGCCGGCGCAGAGTGCGGAGCAGCTCGCGAGCGAGCTGGCCGAGCGCCTGGACGCCGACCTCTCGCGCGGCTACACGACGCACGGGCCCCACCGGGACGAGCTGCTGCTGGCCCGTGACGGGCGCGAGTTGCGGGCCTTCGGGTCGCAGGGGGAACAGCGGCTCGCGCTGCTGGCGCTGCTGCTGGCCGAGCGCGACGCGCTCGCGGCCGAGCGCGCGCGCCCGCCGCTGATGCTGCTCGATGATGTGATGAGTGAGCTCGACGTCGCCGCCCGCGTGCGCCTGGCCGGCGAGCTGCGCCGCGGCGGCCAGAGCGTGGTCACGGCGACCGAGCTCGAGCACGTTCCCGGCTGGGACGCCGCCGACGTCGTGCGGATCGAGGTTCCGTGAGGCGTCGCGCGCCACGGCCGCTGGCGACGGCGCTTGAGAGCTTCACCGCGAGCCTCGAGCCGCCCACTGTGCTCGCCGCCGTGCAGGCGGTCTGGGCGGCAAGCGTGGGGGAGGCCGTCGCCGCTCACTGCACGCCCCTCGCCGAGCGCGGAGGGGTCCTCGAGGTCGTCTGTGACGAGTCCGTCTGGGCCGCTGAAATGGAGTTGATGGGGCCTGAGGTGGCCGCTCGCCTGAGCGCGGCGCTCGGGCGTCCGGCGATCACCGCGCTGCGCTGCCGCACGGACCCGGCCGGCAGCGCATTTTAAGCCATTTAGCAGGCCTTTTATGGTTCGGTGAGGCGGCTTCCCGACACCCCCCTGTGCTATTGTTCTGTAGACGAAGTACAAGCGCCCCGGAGCGTCCTCGTGAGGACGCCGACCGGGGCTTTGCCACGTAATTGAGGATCTTTGCCTGACCGCAAGAAACGCAGCGCCGCCGACTATGACGCCCAGGACATCACGGTTCTCGAGGGACTCGAAGCGGTTCGACTTCGACCCGGCATGTACATCGGCTCCACCGGCGAGCGGGGCCTGCATCACCTGGTCTACGAGGTCGTGGACAACTCGGTCGATGAGGCGCTGGCCGGGTTCTGCACCGCCGTCGACGTAACGATCCACTCCGACAACTCGGTCACCGTCAGCGACAACGGCCGCGGCATCCCCGTCGGGGTGATGGAGAAGGAGGGACGCCCGGCCCTGGAGGTGGTGCTGACGGTCCTTCACTCCGGCGGCAAGTTCGGCGAGGGGGAGGGCTACAAGGTCTCCGGCGGCCTGCACGGCGTCGGCGTCTCGGTCGTAAACGCGCTGTCCGAACGCCTGGTGGCGGAGATCCGCCGCGACGGCTTCGTCTGGACGCAGGAGTACGCACGCGGCGCGCCCCAGGGACCGCTCACAAAGGGCGCGGCGCTGGCGAAGGGCGCGCCGACCGGCACGACGATCACCTTCCACCCCGACCCCGAGATCTTCGAGGCCGTCGAGTTCACGATGCACACGCTCGAGGAGCGCCTGCGCGAGACGGCGTTCCTGACCCGCGGCCTGCGGATCACGCTGCTCGACGAGCGCGGAGCCGGCGAGCGCGCGGAGTTCTGCTACCAGGGCGGGATCGAGGACTTCGTCCGCTTCCTCAACCAGAACAAGGAGCCGGTCGGCAAGAAGGTCATCTACTTCGCCGGCGAGAGCGACGAGGGCGCGGTGGAGGTCGCGATGCAGTGGAACTCCTCCTATCAGGAGTCGATCTTCTCCTTCGCCAACAACATCAACACCCACGAGGGCGGCAGTCACCTCACGGGCTTCCGTTCGGCGCTGACGCGGACCGTCAACAAGTACGCGAACGATCACGGGATGCTGCGCGAGAAGGACGACAACCTCGCCGGCGAGGACGTCCGCGAGGGGCTGACCGCCGTCATCTCCGCCAAGCTCCGAGACCCGCAGTTCGAGGGACAGACGAAGACCAAGCTCGGCAACCCGGGCATGGCCGGCTTCGTCGAGTCGATCGTCAACGCCGGTCTCGCCGAGTTCCTTGAGGAGAACCCGACCGAGGCGCGCGCCGCGATCAGCAAGGCGATCCAGGCGGCCCGCGCGCGTGAGGCGGCCCGCAAGGCGCGAGACCTCACGCGGCGCAAGTCGGCGCTCGAGAACACCCATCTGCCGGGGAAGCTCGCCGACTGCTCGGTCAAGGACCCCTCGCTCGCCGAGCTCTTCGTCGTCGAGGGCGACTCGGCCGGCGGCTCCGCCAAACAGGGCCGCGACCGCAACACCCAGGCCGTGCTGCCGCTGCGCGGCAAGATCCTCAACGTCGAGAAGAGCCGCATCGACAAGGTGCTCGCCAACACCGAGATCCAGGCGCTGATCACGGCGATCGGAACGGGCGTGCGCGAGGAGTTCAACATCGAGAACGCCCGCTACCACAAGATCATCCTGATGTGCGACGCCGACGTCGACGGCGCCCACATCCGCACGCTGATCCTGACGCTGCTGTTCCGCGAGATGCAGGAGCTGATCGAGGCCGGGTACGTCTACATCGCCAAGCCGCCGCTGTACAAGATCAAGCAGGGGCGCCGCGAGCGCTACATCGAACGCGAATCCGAGCTCGAGGAGATCCTCGTCTATGACAAGCTCGAGAAGTTCGAGATCACCGACCACGGCGGCAACCCGCTGAAGCTGACTGAGGCGCGCTGGCAGAAGCTCGTGCGCGACGTGCGCCAGTACGAGCGCCTCTCGACCTCGCTGCGCTCCGTCCACGGGGCGGACGTGGTCCGCTTCGTCACGCAGGCCGCGATCCTCGACGCCGGGGCGGAGAGCGCGGCCGACGTCGTCGCGCTGCTCGCCAGGACGACCAACGGCGCCTCGGCGCACGTCGCCGAGCTGGTCAGCGAGCAGGGCGACGAGCTGCTGGTCCGCGTGACCGAGCGGCGGACGGGTTTCACCCGCACGCAGCACCTGCGCCGTGCCCTGTTTGACTCCGCCGACTACCGCGGGCTCGTGGCCGCGCACCGGCGGCTGACCGAATTCGCCGGGCAGCCGCCGTTCGAGGTCCACCTCGCCGACACGCACGAGATCGCCCTGACCTTCGACGAGCTGCGCGCAGCGGTGCTCTCGATCTCGCAGAAGAACGTCCCCGTCGTGCGCTTCAAGGGGCTCGGCGAGATGGATGCGTCACAGCTCGCCGAGACCACGATGGACCCCGCGCACCGGACGCTCGCGCAGGTCAACATCCAGGACGCCGTCGAGGCCGACCGCGTCTTCTCGATGCTGATGGGCGACCAGGTCGAGCCCCGCCGCGTCTTCATCGAGTCAAATGCCAGCGCCGTCGCCAACCTCGATGTCTGAGCGCGCGTGCGCCGTCGCGGCGCTGATCGCAGCCGGGGGGGTGAGACACGATGGCCGGTGAGGTGCTGTCCGGCGGCAACATCGAACCGCGCGCACTCGAGGACGAGATGCGCACCGCGTTCCTGGACTACGCGATGTCGGTGATCGTCTCGCGCGCGCTGCCGGACGTACGCGACGGCCTCAAGCCGGTCCATCGCCGAGTCCTCTACGGGATGAGCGAGCTCGGACTGGGCCCGACGCGACCGCGGGCGAAATGCTCGCGCATCGTCGGCGAGGTGATGGGCAAGTACCACCCGCACGGCGACAGCGCGATCTACGACACGCTCGTGCGCATGGCGCAGGACTTCTCGATGCGCTACACGCTGGTCGACGGCCAGGGGAACTTCGGCTCGGTGGACGACGACCCGCCGGCCGCAATGCGCTACACCGAGGCCAAGCTCGACCGTCTCGCGACGGAGATGATGCGCGACCTCGATATGGACACGGTCGACTTCGGGCCCAACTACGACGGCCAGCACCAGGAGCCGCTGGTGATGCCGGCGCGCTTCCCCAACCTGCTCGTCAACGGCTCCTCGGGCATCGCGGTCGGGATGGCGACCAACATCCCGCCCCACAACCTGCGCGAGGTGATCGACGCGACGGTCGCGTTCCTCGAGAATCCGTCGGTCACCAGCGAGGATCTGATGGCCCATGTGCGCGGCCCGGACTTCCCGACCGGCGGGATCATCCTCGGCCGCAGCGGCATCCGCGAGGCCTACGAAACCGGTCGCGGCCGGGTGCGTGTCCAGGCCCGCGCCCACACCGAGCCGCTCAGCCACGGCAAGGAGGCGATCGTCGTCACCGAGCTGCCCTACCAGGTGAAGAAGGGCGGCGACAACGGCCTGATGGTGAAGATCAAGGAGCTCGTCGAGGAGAAGAAGATCTCCGAGATCTCCGACCTGCGCGACGAGTCCGACAAGCGCGGCATGCGTCTGGTGATCGAGCTGAAGCGCGACGCGCTGCCGAAGGTCGTGCTGAACAAGCTCTTCAAGCACACGCCGATGCAGACGACCTTCGGCGTCAACATGGTGGCGCTGGTGGACGGGGTGCCGCGGACGCTCTCGCTGCGCCAGGTGATTCACCACTACGTCGAGCACCAGCGCGAGGTGATCGTGCGGCGCACCAAGCACGAGCTCGCGCAGCGCGAGGCGCGCGCACACATCCTCGAGGGCCTGCTCACGGCGCTCGAGCACCTCGACGCGGTGATCGAGCTGATCCGCGCCTCACACGACCGTGAGAGCGCGCGCGAGCAGCTGATCGAGCGCTTCGCGCTGAGCTTGATCCAGGCCCAGGCGATCCTCGACCTGCGCCTCTCCCAACTGACCGCGCTCGAATCCGATCAGATCAAGCAGGAGCACGCGGACATGCTCGAGCGGATCGCCGAGCTGCGCGCGATCCTCGGCGACGAGCTGCGCGTGCTGGCACTGATCAAGGAGGAGCTGCTGGAGATCCGCGAGCGCTTCGGCGACGAGCGGCGGACCGAGATATCGGCCGTCGAGGGCGACATCGACATCGAGGACCTGATCGCCGACCAGCAGATGGTGATCGCGATCACCCGCAGCGGCTATATCAAGTCGCTGCCGCTGGACACCTACCGCCAGCAGCATCGGGGCGGGCGCGGCGTCAGCGGCATGGACATGAAGGACGGCGACTTCATCGAGCACCTCTTCATCTGCTCGACCCACGACTACCTGCTGTTCTTCACCAACCGCGGCAAGGTCTACCGCTCGAAGGTCTACGAGCTGCCGGAGGCCTCGCGCACTTCGAAGGGCCGAGCGCTCGTCAACATCCTGCCCCTGCGCGAAGGGGAGCGCGTCCAGTCGGTGCTCTCGACGCGCGACTACAGCGAGGGCCGCTACCTGGTCTTCGCGACCCGGGGGGGGATCGTCAAAAAGACCGAGTTCGGCGCCTACAACACACCGATCAACGCCGACGGGATCATCGCTGTCAAGATTCGCGAGGACGACGAGCTCGTCGCCGTCCGGCGAACCAGCGGCGAGGATGACATCCTCGTGGTCTCACGTTCGGGCCAGGCCGCGCGCTTCCACGAATCCCAGATCCGCCCGATGGGGCGCGACACCTCAGGGATGAAGGGGATGAACGTCTCGCGGGCCGGCAACCGCGTGCTCGCGATGGACGTCGCGAGCGACGACCAGGAGCTGCTGGTTGTGACCGAGAACGGCTACGGCAAGCGCACCGCGCTCAGCGACTATCCACGCAAGAGCCGCGGGACGATGGGCGTCAAGACGATCACACTGACCGAGAACAAGGGGGCGCTGGCCGGCGCGCTGGTCGTACGCGAACACGAGGAGCTGCTCTTCATCAGCGCGGGGGGCATGGTCCAGCGCACGCCGGTGCGCGGAATCAACCGCTACGGCCGCGCCTCACAGGGAGTCCGGTTGATGAACCTCAAGGACGACGACACCGTCAGCGCCGTCGCGCTGGTCGCCGAATCCGATGAGGACGGGGTGGCGGCGGCGTCGCCGCCACCACCCGGCAATGGCGCCCAGCCAGGCGGTCCCGTTGGTGAGCTGCCTGACGAGGCCGTTGGCAATCCGGAGGGCGGGTTGGTTGACGATCTGGCCGGCGAGGCCGACGATCCGGCCGGCGAACCTGACGATCCCGACGGCGAATAGGCCTGTCCCCGCCGCAGTTTGCGGCACCGAAACTGCCGATCGGTCCGCTGTGGCGGCCGGTGGGTAGCCACCGTCATCGCGGTTCGCTACTCTGCTGGCACCAGAGAAAGGAGGTGGTCCTCAATTGGTTGACAGTACTTGCGGGACTCTGGAGGTGGCCGGCCGTTAGGTCGGAACAGTTGGCTGGACCCGCTTAGCGGAATCCAACCCGGACCACCGTCGTACAGGCCGCCGGACCTCGTCCCCCCGGCACGCCGCAGCCCGGTCCTCGCGACGGGCCGGCACCGCGCCTGTGCGGCTCTGTCCAGCACACCGCCGTAAACGCGAGAGGCACCTCGACCGGGGTGCCTCTCGTGCGTTGTCGCGCCCGCGGCGCCGGGTGAGCGCGCTCAGGCGAGCGCGGGGAGGTAGGCCCGCCAGGCCGCAGGAATCGTCGGGCTCGAGACGTGGATGAAGATCTCGGCGCGCGGCTGGCGCGGCGTGCGGTGGGGGTGCATGTTGGCCTGCGCCGGCGTGCGGTCGCCCTTGCGGCGGTTGCAGGGCGCGCACGAGGCCACGATGTTGTCCCAGCTGGAGGGACCGCCCTTGGAACGGGGGATCACGTGGTCGACCGTCAGGTTGGAGCGGGCGCCGCAGTACTGGCAGGTCCACTCGTCGCGGGCGAAGACGGCGCGGCGGGTGATCTTGCGCCGGTGCGCGTCGCGCGGCACGCGCACGTAGGTCGTCAGGCGGATCACGAACGGGCGAGCGAAGGCGGCGCGCTCGGAGTGGAGCGTGACGGCGCCCTGCTCGAGCACCTCGGCGCGGGCCTTCAGCAGCAGCACGATCGCGCGGCGCACGGTGCAGACGTTGATCGGCTCAAACGTCGCGTTCAAAACGAGCACCCGGCCACCGTCGAGCCCGCGCCGCCGGTGCTCGCCGGGCGGCGCGGACCTCACTGGTGGTGGGATTACAGCCGTTCCCATCTCGCAGGCGCGAGTCTAGCGACCGCGGGTGGAGAACCGTCGAGGGTCGTGAGCGAAGCACGTGGCGCGTCTGCGTCGCGAGTCGCCCGGCCGCCCGGCCCCGACTCACCGATCGCGCCTCCCCAGCGCAGCCCGAGGCTCAGACGCGGCGGTAGGAGCCCAGCACGCGGACCTCCTGGCAGCGCCCGCGCAGCCCCTGCACCGCGTCCGCGACCGCCGGGTCCCCGCTCGCGCCCTCGAAGTCGGCGAAGAACATGTAGTGACCGAGGCCGATCCGGCGCGGGCGCGACTCGATCCGCGTCAGGCTGACTCCCCGCTGCGAGAGCTCGGCGAGGCAGCTGACGAGCCAACCCGGCGACCCGTCGCCCGCGCCCCAGAAGACGATCGAGGTCTTGGCCTCGCCGTGCCCGCCGACCAGCGCGCGGATTGCTTCGCCGTCGTCGCCGCGGGCCAGCCAGACAAAGCGCGTCTGGTTGCCGGGCTGATCGTCGACATCCTCGAGCACGATGTGGCCGCCGTAGAGCGATGCGGCGAGGCGGTTCCCGAGCGCGGCATGCGGGGACGCGGGGTCGGCCGTCACGCTGCGCACGGCGTCGGCGGTCGAGCTGGTCGGGATCACCTTCGCGCCGCCGAGGCGGCCGCGCAGGAAATGGGCGCATTGAGCGGTGGGCTGGGGGTGCGAGTAGACGGTCTCGATCACCTGCAGCTCGATCGGCCCGGCCGCGATCAGGCAGTTGCGGATCTCTGACACCCGCTCGCCGACGATCGCGACGTCGTGGGCGTCTCCGGCCAGCGTGTCCAGCGTGACGTCCACCGAGCCCTCGAGCGAGTTCTCGATCGGCACGAGCGCCGCGTCGACGACTCCCTCCTGCACCGCCATCACCGTGTCGTAGAGCGTCGGCAACCCGACGGCGTGCGTGCGCCCGGACAGCTGCGCCTCAAGCAACGCCTGGTGGCTGTAGGTGCCCTCGGGGCCCAGGTAGCCGACGCGCAGGCCGGCGGTGCCCCCGGCGTGCACTACTGACCCTGCGCGAGAGCGATGCGCAGGGCCTCCTCCTCTTCCGGCGACAGCGTCAGCTCGGGCTCGCCGCCGGAGACCTGCTTGGCGTAGAGGCGCGCGCTGTCGCGGTGGTGGATCGAGGAGAGCACGATGCCCGAACGGTTGGAGTCGAGCAGCGCGATCGACAGCGACTGGTGGCCCGACATCTCGTTGTAGGCGTCGTAGCGCACCAGCGCGTGATGGGTGATCGCGCCGTCGAGCCGCTGCTCGGCGATGGCCAGGCGCTTGTCGAGCCGCTGACCGACGTCCTCGACGTAGTCCCGCAGAACGGTGAAGGCCTGCTGCAGGTCGACGCCGTAGGCGATCAGGTCGCGATCGCCGTGATCGCCGAGGACCCTTCGCTGGCCGGCGCGCAGGCGGCGCAGCGAGATCGCCAGCGCGAGCGCGGCGCACAGCGCGAGGACCGCGAGGGCGGCCGCGACGATCGCGATCAGCTCGGTTGTCGAGACCTGCGTTGCGAGCGCCACCGCCCGAACGCTAGCTGGTGGCACGCCGGGCGGCGTCGTGAGCGAGATCGCGGCAACGCGCGCGCCCGCGCGAGCGCCCTCAGCTACTGCGTGAACTCGACGAGGAAGGTCTGGAAGTTGTTCGTCTTGACCGTCTCGCCCGGCAGCGGCACGACCCCGGCGGTCATGTCCAGCGGCACGTTGATGAAGTCGCTCGGGCTGGCGCAGGTCGCCGGCGTGATCACGATCGAGGAGAGATAGGTGAGGCCCGGCACCGTCTTTTGGATCTGGCTGGTCTTGGTCAGGCAGCTCGTGGACAACCCGAGTTTCTTGAAGTGGATCTCGGTGGTCACCGCGTACTCGGTGATCGTGCCCGAGTTGAACACGTTCAGCACGAAGGTGCTGCCGGCGGACGTGTAGGGGATCTTGTTGATGCCGCTGGTCAGCGCCGTCGTCGTGCCGTTCGACGCCTGCACCGAGACCCCGAGCAGCTCGTGTCCCGGCGTACCGGTGGCGGGCGTGCCGCCCAGTGAGGTCGGGACGAAGCCGAGGATGCGCTGTGCGACGTCTTTGGGTGCAAGCCAGCCGATGTCGGGCAGGAACTGGCTTGCGGGCGTGGCCTGGCCGCTGATCCCGGCCCTCGTGAGCGCCTGCTCGATCAGCGGCGCGACGCGGTCGGCGTACATCACGTCGGAGGCGAGCAGCTTCTCCATCTCGCCGGCGATCAGCTTGATCGCGTGCGTCTGTTGCGAGCCGTTGCCGATCGCCGTCGGCAGCTGCGTCTCGATTCCCTGCAGCGCCTCGTAGCGCAGGCCGAGGGCCTCGACGAAGTAGGTCTGCGCCCCGACCATCTGCGCTGGCACGCTCCAGTCCTCGGCCTGGTGGTAGTAGCCGTCCTCGAGGTTGACGTACTGCTGCAGGGTCGTCGGCACCTCGCTCGGGTTCGAGGAGCCCAGGGCGCCGTCCAGCTCCATGAAGAAGGGCCCGCGGACGATGCTCTGCTCGTCGTTGACGATCGTGGTGACCTCCGCGTTGTAGTTCTTGAGGCCGGCGATCGCCTGGTGGTTGAGGATCGCCCTGACGGCGAGCACGATGATGATCAGGACCACGATGACGACGGCCGCGGCGCCGGCCCGGCGGATCAGCAGGGTGCGGTCGTCGGTCGCGCCACGGCGTGCGCGAGCGGGCGGCCGGCGGGGCGGCGGCTTGGGCGATCTGATCGCGGTGCGGGGCTCGTCACCCTCGTCGAAGAACGACAAAGTTGGTTCCTTGCGGGACGTTTACGTCTGGGTTATTACCTCACGCGGCGCGCTGACGCGTGCTGTGCAACTTTCACATCATCGCGCAGCGGCGGGGAGGAGTGCTCGCGGCCGCGGCGAAGGCGCGCCTGTGAAGACGCTTCCGCGCCCGCTGGCCGCACCCGGCGGGAGCGCCCGCGCCTACCCGCCGCCCGACCTCGTGCTGGGTCGCTACAGGCTGCTCGAGCAGATCGGCTCCGGGGGCTACGGCACGGTCTGGATCGCGCGCGACCAGGAGCGCCGCCAGCGGGTGGCCGTCAAGCGCGTCGCTCGCCACGACGACGATCCCCAGGAGCGAGCGCGGATCGCGCGTGAGGGACGCGCGGCAGCGCGGCTCGACCACCCCGCGATCGTGAAGCTGTTCGAGACCGGTGATGACGCCGGCGCGCACTACCTGGTGTCCGAGCTCGTCGAGGGCAGCTCGCTGGCGCAGCGCTACCGCGGCGGGGGCGTCAGCGACCGCGAGCTGCTGGCGATCGGCGCCGTGCTCGCCGATGCGCTCGAGCATGCCCACGAGCGCGGTGTCGTGCACCGTGACGTCAAGCCCCAGAACGTGATCGTCCCGGCGCTGGTGCTGGCAGGCGGCCCGGCGGCGAAACTGACGGACTTCGGGATCGCCCGCCTGGCGGGCGAGCACGCGCTGACGAACACCGGCGATGTGATCGGCACCTTCGAGTACATGGCGCCCGAGCAGGCGCAGGGACGAGCGGCCGGGCCGCGCGCCGACCTGTACTCGCTGGCGCTCACTCTCTATGAGGGTTTCGCCGGCGCCAACCCGCTGCGCGGCAAGACCGTGGCGGCGACGGCGCTGCGGCTGGGAACGCAGATCGAGCCCCTCGGGCACGTGCGCGGAGACCTTCCGCCGGCGCTGTGCGCGGCGATCGACCGTGCGCTCGCGCCGGCCGCCGCGAGCCGCGGCACGCTCACCCAGTTGCGTACCGCGCTCGACGAGGCGCTGCGGGAGCGAAGCGCGCGGGGGCGGCGAGCGCCCGGCCCTCGCGGCGGCGCCGAGCGCATCGCGCCGGTCGCGCTGAGTGCGCGTGGACGTTCACTGCTCGGCGCCGCGGGCACGGGCACGGTCGCGGGAGCCGCGCTGACGGCGCTCCTGGGCGTACACAGCGCGGAGACCGGGATTCTGGCCGGCGCCGCTGCCGCCGCGATCGTGTCACTCGCGCCGAGCGTTGGCTGGCTGCTGGCCGCGCTGGCCGCGCTGGCCTGGCTGGGCGTCAGCGGTCACCCGGGCACCGCGCTCGTGCTGTGCGTCGCGCTCGCACCGGTGCCACTGCTGCTGGCCGCGCGACCATGGCTCTGGTCGGCGCCGGCGCTCGGGCCTGCGCTCGGCGTGCTCGGCCTCGCGGCGTGCTCGCCAGTGTTCGCCGCGCGCCTGGGCGGGCGCGCGCACTCGCGTGCGGCGCTCGCGGCTTTGGCCTACTGGTGGCTCGCGCTCGCCGAGACCCTGTCCGGGCGCCGGCTGCTGTTCGGCGCGCCTGCGGGCGTTGCTCCGCGGAGCGCCTGGCAGGGGTCGCTGGGAGCCGCGTTCCAGCACGCGCTCGTGCCGCTGTGCTCAGGCGGCGCGATCGCCACCGCCGCTCTCTGGGCCGGGGCGGCGGTGCTCCTGCCGTGGCTCGTCCGCGGCTCGCGAGGACGCCTGCGGGCGCTCGGGGCGCTGGCGTGGGCGGCGATCCTGGCGGGTGGCGGCGTGCTGCTGGCGTCTCGGCTGGGCCTGCCCAGTCCGGCCTCCCCGCTGCTCATCGGCGCGCTCGCGGCTGCGCTCGCGTTCGTCAGCGCCGGCGTTCGCGCTGACCCCCACCAATCGCCGAACGTCGCGTAGCATGGCATCTGCCCGCGCGGCGCGCGGGGGGATGGCCGGCAACGATGAGTGTTCTCCGTACCCTCGAAACCAAGATCGCGGACCTCGTCGAGGGGGCCTTCGGCCGCGCATTTCGCAGCGAGATCACGCCCGTCGAACTGGCCCGCCGGCTCGTGCGCGAGATGGATCGCCACCGCGAGAGCTCGCTGGCGAGCACCGTCGTGCCCAACGAATATGTCGTCTGGCTCTCGCCCGCCGATCGGAGCCACCTCGCGGCGATCGAGGACAGCCTGATCGAGGAGCTCGCGACCCACCTGCTCGAACACGCCCGAGCGGAGCGACTCGCGCTTCCCTCGCGCCCGCAGATCCAGCTGCGCACCGACGAGCGGCTGTCGCTCGGCGAGTGCGGGATCGAAGCCAAGCTGGTCAACTCGGCGCCACCGCCGGAGTCGCTCCGGCGCGGTGCGCCGACGATCCAGGAGTCCGTCTCCGGCGAGGTGCTGCCGCGGGCCTATGTCGACATCGGCGGCCGGCGCGTGGCGGTCGACCCCGCCGGGGCCGTGATCGGACGCAGCACGGACGCCGACATCGTGATCGCCATGCACGAGGTTTCGCGTCGCCACGCCCAGATCACCCCGGATCGGGACGGCTGGACGCTGACCGATCTGGGCTCGACCAACGGCGTGCGGCTGAACGGCCGGCCGGTTGGCGTGCCGACGCGGCTGGCCGACGGCGACGTGATCGAGCTCGGCGCCGTCGAGCTGATCTTCGAGGTTCGCTGAGGGACCCGGGGGACGGCCCGAAGATGACCAATCTCGCACCGGTCTCGGTCGCGTTGAAGTTCGGCTTCCTGGTCGTCCTCTACGCCTTCCTGCTGTGGGTCGCGCGCAGCGCGTCGCGCGACCTGCGCACCGGCCGCGCAGTCGCCGCGGCCCAGTCCGAGGCGGCGACGGGCTTTCATTCGGCCACCGCCGCACCGCACACGGCGCGCGATGCCCGGCTGGTCGTCGAGCGCGCGCCCGGGCACGCGCCGGGCATGATCTACGACATCGACGAGGGCGCCGTGCTCGGCCGCGGCGACGCCGCCGAGATCCGCCTCGACGACCCGTTCGCCTCCTCACGACACGCGCAGCTGATCTTCCAGGGAGGGATCGTCGTGCTCGAGGACCTCGGCTCGACCAACGGCACCTACCTCAACGAGGAGCTGCTGGCGGGCCCGACGCCGTTGCACAATGGTGACCGCGTGCGGATCGGCGACAGCGAGTTCACCTACGAGGAGGGGTGATGCTCCGCGTCGCCGAACACGTCGCGCGCACCGACACCGGCCACCAGCGCTCGACCAACGAGGACGCGCATCTGGCGCGCGCCCCCGTGTTCGTGATCGCCGACGGTATGGGTGGCGCTCAGGCCGGCGAGGTCGCGTCGCAGCTCGCGATCGCGCACTTCGCGGACGGCCTGCCCGGCGAGGACTCCGACGGTGCCCCGGAGCGCCTGGCCCGCGCGGTCCAGGAGGCCAACGCCGAGATCCACGCGCTGTCGGAGCGCGATGCGCGCCGCGCCGGGATGGGCACGACGCTGACGGCGGCCTACGTCGGGGCGAGCGAGATCTCGATCGCGCACGTCGGCGACAGCCGCGCCTACCTGCTGCGCGACGGCGAGCTGAGACGCATCACCGAGGATCACTCCCTCGTCGAGGAGCTGCTGCGCCAGGGCCGCCTGACCGAGGAGGAGGCCGAAGAGCATCCGCAGCGCTCGATCATCACGCGCGCCCTCGGCCCCGAGCCCGAAGTCGAGGTCGACAGCGTCTCGCTGAGCGCCGCCGCCGGCGACGTCGTCCTGATCTGCAGCGACGGCCTGACCTCGATGGTGCCCGAGGCAACGGTGGGGGAGATCCTGCGGGATGCGCCCGACATCACCGCAGCCGCCGATGCGCTGGTGGCCGCAGCGCTCGATGCGGGCGGGCGCGACAACGTCACCGTCGTGCTGTTCCGCATCGAGGACGTCCCGGGCGCCGGCGAGCAGGAGGCGACGCAGGAGGAGAGCGCAGCGGCGCCCGTGGCGGATACGTCTGGGCTCCAGTCCGCGGCGACCGAGAGCCATGCGACCTCCGTGGAACGCGAGTCCGAGGCCGCCGCCACCGGCCCAGCGGTCCGCGGCGCGGCGCCGACGAGCCCGGCGATCGGCGACGGGGCCGAGCTGCGGGCGCCTGCGCGCGCGTCGCGGATGATCCACCGCCGCGCGCCGCGCATGCCGCGCTCACCGGCCGGCCGGCGGCGGCGCCCGCGCGCTGCGCGTGTGGCCTGGCGAAGCGCCGCCGCGCTCACCGTTGTCGGTGTGCTCGTGCTCGCCGCCGTGCTGGCGACGCAGGCCGTGTACTTCATCGGCACCGACTCCCATGGGCAGGTCACCGTCTACAACGGCATCCCGTACACGCTTCCGGGAGGCCTGCGGCTCTACACGCAGTACTTCGTCTCCGGTGTCACGGCGGCGGAGTTGAGCCCGCTCGAGCGTGGCCGCCTGTTCAACAACGAGTTGCGCTCGCAGAACTCGGCGACGAGTCTGGTCAGCCAACTCGAGCTTGATCGGATCGCGGGCCAGTGAACAAGCCGATCGCCCGACTGTTCACGGTCGTCCTGGTGATGTTCGCACTGCTCGTCGCGTTCACCTCGCGCTGGGCGATCTTCGACGCCAGCTCGCTGAAGGCCAATGCCGACAACGCGCTGCCCGGCCTCGAGCAGCAGTATGTGCAGCGGGGGGAGATCGTCGCAGCGGACCAGAGCACCGTGCTCGCGGAGTCCGTCCGCCAGCGCGACGGCATCTATGAGCGCGAGTACCCGTTCGGCCCGCTGTTCGCAGCCGCGATCGGCTACTACGACCCCACCAACGGGCGCACCGGTCTCGAGGCTGCCCAGAACGGCGTGCTGGCCGGCTCCCCGGCGCAGCAGAGCTCGATCGCCGACCAGCTCGAGGGGAAGCGGACGAGCGGCGACGAGGTCGTGAGCACGCTCGACGAGCACGCGCAGCAGGTCGCCGAGACTGCCCTCGCCGGCCGCCCGGGCGCCGTCGTCGCGATGGTCCCGAGCACCGGCGCGATCAGGGTCTTCGCTTCCAGCCCGAGCTTCGATCCCAACCTCGTGAAGACCCATGCCGGCTTCGCCGCGATCAATGCCGCGCCCGACAGCCCGCAGTTCAACCGCGTGACGGCGGCCCAATACGCTCCCGGCTCGATCTTCAAGGTCGTCACGGCGATCGCGGCGATCGACACCGGGAAATACACCCCCGAGTCGATCATCAACGGCAACTCGCCGATCATCGTCTCGGGTCAGCCGCTGGCCAACGACGCCGGCACCAGCTACGGCAACGTCAGCTTGAGCGACGCCCTGACGAACTCGATCAACACCGTCTACGCGCAGGTCGCGCTCGGCGTCGGGGCGCCGACGCTGCAGACCTACATGGATCGGCTCGGCTTCTACAGCAGGCTGCCGATCGATCTGCCCTCCGATGAGGTCGCCGAGAGCGGCGTGCGCTTCCCGGGGCGTGCCGGCTACCTGCCGCTCACCAGCGGCGCCGACCTCGGCCGTGTCGGGATCGGCGAGGGCGGGCTCGAAGTGACGCCGTTGCAGATGGTGATGGTCGCCTCGGCGGTGGCCAACGGCGGTCGCCTGATGGTTCCCCACCTGACGGCGTCGATTGTCAACCCCGACGGTCAGACTGTGCGGACAATCGCTCCCCGGCTCTACAGCACCGTGATGAAGCCCTCGACGGCCCAGCAGGTCGGTGTGATGATGGAAAACGTCGTCAACGACGGCACAGGCACCGCCGCGGCGCTGGCCGGCGTCAAGGTCGCGGGCAAGACCGGCACGGCCCAGGACTGCACCAACCCGGCGGTTGCGGCGTGCGCGCTCAGCCAGGTTTGGTTCATCGCCTACGCGCCGGTCACCAATCCGGTGATCGCGATCGCGGTGACGCTCGAGCACCAGAACGGCTTCGGCGGCTCGATCGCCGCGCCAATCGCCAAGGACGTGCTGCAGGCGCTCGGAATCGGGAGCAGCGGATGACCCTCCAGGTGGCCGCCGGCACGCTGATCGATGGTCGCTACCGCGTGATCTCGCGCGTGGGCTCGGGCGGGATGGCCGAGGTCTACTGCGCCGACGACGCCCAGCTCGGCCGCCGCGTCGCGGTCAAGCTGTTGCATGAGCGCTTCGCTCAGGACGAGGAGTTCGTCGAGCGCTTCCGGCGCGAGGCGTCGAGTGCCGCTTCGCTCTCACACGCGAACATCGTCAGCGTCTACGACCGCGGCGAGTGGAGCGGCACCTACTACATCGCGATGGAGTATCTCGACGGGCGCTCGCTTGACTCGATCGTCCGCGAAGAGGCGCCGCTGACTCCCGAGCGGGCGATCGAGATCACCGAGCAGGTGCTGCGAGCGGCGCGCTTTGCCCACCGTCGTGGCGTCGTTCATCGCGACCTCAAACCGCACAACGTGATCATCGACGACGAGGGCCGCGTCAAGGTGACCGATTTCGGCATCGCGCGGGCCGGCGCCTCCGAGATCACCCAGACCGGCTCGATCATGGGAACCGCGCGCTACCTCTCGCCCGAGCAGGCGCAGGGCCAGGCGGTGAGCCCGCGCAGCGACCTCTACGCGATCGGGATCATGCTCTACGAGCTCCTGACCGGGACCGTCCCGTTCGAGGGAGACTCGGTCGTCGCAATCGCGCTGCGGCATCTGTCGGAGCCCCCGCGCCCACCCAGCTCGTTCGTGCCATCGATCTCGCCGAGCCTCGACGCGATCGTGATGCGCGCGCTCGAGAAGAGCCCTGAGCGGCGCTTCGCCGACGCCGACGAGTTCCTCACGGCACTCGAGCACGAGCGCGAGCGGCTGCGCCGGGAGGACGGCTCGCACACCGCCGCGCTGACCCCAGTCGCGCCGGTCGTGATGCCGCCCAGCGTGTACCCGCACCCAGCGACCTATACGACCCAGGCGATCGGCCCGCTCGGGCCGGTGACTGGCGTGTACGGAACGGCGCCCGCCTACTGGGATCCGAACACGACGGGCATCATCCCGCCCGGGGCGATCATGCTGCCGCCGGGCGCGCGGCGGCGCCCGGTGTGGCCGTGGGTGCTGATCGGCGCGCTCGTCGCGGCGGCGGCGATCGCCGTGCTGGTGGTCGAGCTGCTGCACAAGCACGCCGCGGTCACCAAGGTCAACGTGCCCTACCTCGTTGGAGAGTCGAAGGCCAGCGCCCAGGCGGTGCTTCAGGGCGCCGGTCTCGCGCCGTCGTATCTGTTCGCGCCGTCGAAGGTCCCGAAGGGCACGGTCACGGCGCAGACCCCGAGCGCAGGCACGCGCGACCCACGCGACTCGATCATCACGCTGACGATCTCGACCGGCCCGGCGACGCCGGCCAGCAGGCAGGTTCCAAGCGTCGTCAATCTCAGCGCGAGCATCGCGAGCCAGCAGCTCCAGGCGGCCGGCTTCAAGGTCAAGCCGGTCAGGCAGCCGTCGCTCACGGTGGCCAAGAACACGGTGATCTCCACCTCGCCGGCCGGCGGCGCGACGGGGCCGCACGGATCGTTCGTTGTCGTGACGATCTCGACCGGCCCGCCGAGCGTCGCCGTGCCGAGCGTCGTCAACGAGCCCTTCACCGATGCCAAGCTGCTGCTTCAGCAGGACAAGTTCGTCGTCGCCAAGCCGATCAGGATGGTCTCGTCCTCGGCCCCCGGCACCGTGCTCGCGCAGTCCCCCGCGTCGGGCAAGGCGCCGCAGGGTTCGACGGTGACGCTGACGATTGCCCAGGCACCGCCGAACGTCACCGTGCCCAATCTCGTCGGAGCGACTGCGTACGCGGCGAGTGCGCGGCTGGGTAAGCTCGGTCTGACCCCCTCGGTCACGATGGTGGTCAAGAACGTGAACCGCGACTACAACGGACTCGTCCTGTCCGAGTCTCCGCAACGGGGCACCTCGGTGGTACCCGGGACGACGGTGACCCTCTTTGTAGAGGAGTACGTCCCGGCCGCGCCGACAGGCCCGACCGGGCCGACCGGCGCCAGCGGCACCGGCACGACCTGATGCGCGTCGCCGTCCTCGGTGGTGGTCGCTCCTCCGAGCATGCGGTCTCGCTCGCCTCGGCGGCAGCGGTGCGCGACGCCCTGCTGGAGGGCGGTCACGAGGTGCTCGCCATCGAGATCGCCCGCGACGGCCGCTGGCGCCTCGACGGTCGCGAGCTGGCGCTGACACCGGCCGCGGGCCTGCTGGGGGTGGACGTGGTCTTCCCCGCGCTGCACGGCCCCTACGGCGAGGACGGGGTCGTGCAGGGAGCGCTCGAATGCCTCGACGTGCCCTATGTCGGCAGCGGTGTCGCCAGTTCGGCGCTGTGCATGGACAAGGTCCGCTTCAAGGCGCTGATGGGTGCGGCCGGGCTGGCGCAGGTGGACCACCGGGGGGTGCTCGACACACGCTGGCGCGCGGAGCGCGACGCGGTTCTGGCGGAGCTCGCGGAGCTCGGGCTGCCGGTCTTCGTCAAGCCCGCGCACCTGGGCTCGTCGGTCGGCATCGCCAAGGCGCACGACGCCGGCGAGCTGCCGGCGGCGCTTGACGGCGCGTTTGCGCACGACCCCCTGGCGATCGTCGAAGCCGCCTCCAGCGGTGTGGAGGTGGAGTGCTCGGTGCTGGGCGACCTGGTGCCGCGGGTCTCGCCGCCGGGCGAGATCGTCCTGCGCTCGGAGTTCTACGACTACGCCGCGAAGTACGAGGAGGAGGGGATGACGCTCGTCGTGCCCGCCCGCATCGGCGAAGGCGCGGCCGCCGAGGTCGCGGCGATCGCGACGGAGGCCTTCGCCCGCGCCGGCTGCAGCGGCCTCGCGCGCGCGGACTTCTTCGTCGAGGGGGACCGGGTCCTGCTCAACGAGCTCAACACGATGCCGGGTTTCACCTCGACCAGCGTGTACGCAAAGCTCTGGCAGGCGGGAGGGCTCCCCTATCCGCAGCTGATCGAGGAGCTCTGCGCCGTCGCGCTGGAGCGCCACGCGCGCGAGCGCCGCTACCTGTCGTGAGGACCGGCGGGAGCGCTCAGGCGTGCCCGCGCTGGAACAGGGTGAACTCGGAGATCGCCACGTCCTTGGGCGTGTGCTGCGGGTCGGGCCCGAGGTCGGTGATCCAGAGCAGGTAGAACTGGCGCTCGCTGACGGCGTGCAGCGGGATCGTCGTGGTGGGGGTGGCGGCGAGCGCATGACCGAGCAGGGTCCAGCCGAGCGCCGCCGGCGTGATGCCCAGCTGCTCAGTTGTCCTGGGGCTGTAGGCCGGGACGTAGTCGCTACCCCAGATCTGCAGATGAAAGCCCGGGGTCGGGGTCTCGAGCACGACCTGGTTGACGGCGGCGCCCGGGGCGGCGTCGACGTAGAAGCCGACCCCCGACTCGAGCAGCGCGCCGGAGTTGTAGGTCGACGTGCGCCAGGATGTCGCGGGGTTGCCGTCGATCGCGTAGCCGACCGTGCCGGGATCCTCGGGGCCGGTGCCGAACGGGTTGTAGGAGATCGCCGCCGTCTGCGCGAGGTGGACCGGGCTCTCGCCGGGCGTGTTGGGGAGATTCGCGGGCGCCGGCGTGCCGGCGTGGGTGTGCACCAACAGCAGGGCGAGGATCCCGCCGGTCGCGAGGATCGCGGCGGCGGCGCCGGCGGCGACGGCGGCCGGATGGCGCAGGCGCAGCGGCAGGCGACGGCCGGCGCGCGGTGGCAGGCTCCGCAGCACGATCGTGGCCTCGCGGCCCGGCGCGCTCGCCGTCCTGACCGCCTCGATCGCCAGCACCTCCTCGAGGTCGGCGATCAGCTCGCCGGCGCCCGCGTAGCGGCGCGCGAGATGCTTCGCCGTCGCCCGGTCGACGACGGCAGCGAGCGCCGCCGAGACCTGCGGCCGCCGTTGCTGGAGGTCGGGGATCTCCGCGCGAACGTGCATCGTCGCGACCGCAATGTGGCTTGGGGCGCTGAACGGCACGCTCCCCGTCAGCGACTCATACAGCACGATGCCGAGCGAGTAGAGGTCGGACTGGCCGGTCACCTCATGGCCGAGCGCCTGCTCGGGCGAGACGTAATCGGTCGTGCCGAGCACCCGTCCACCGAGTGTCAGCCCGATCTCGTCGTCGCTGCGGGCGATGCCGAAGTCGGTGATCTTGGCGCCCGCCTCGGGGTCGAGCAGGATGTTCTGCGGCTTGACGTCGCGGTGCACGATCCCCCGTGCGTGCGCGGCGTCCAGCGCGCGCGCCACCTCGATCGCGAATGCGACGGCCTCGGTGATCGTCAGGCGGCCAACCCGCAGGATGCGTTCCTTGAGCGTCTCGCCCTCGACGTACTCGAGCACGATGAACGGCATCCCATCGTGCTCGCCGGAGTCCAGCACGGCGACGATATGGGGGTGCTGGAGCTGCGCGACCGCACGGGCCTCGCGGCGGAAGCGCTCGATGTGCGCGCTCTCGCCGCCGATCGGCGCAGCCAGCATCTTGATCGCGACGCCCCGTTCGAGCACCGAGTCAAATGCCAGCCAGACGCGCGCCGTGGCACCCGCGCCGATCTGGCGCTCCAGCCGGTAGCGGCCACCCACGATCGTCTGGGGCGTCGTGCCCATCGCGCTTATTGTGCGCCCCTTGCGAACGGATCAGCGTGTGGCCCCCCGCGAGCGCCGGCGCAGCGGGCTATCGCGCCCGCCCGGAGCGGGCGATCCTCGTCGAGGCCGCGAAGCGGCCCCCTAGAGAACGACTCCCAATCCGGGCAGCGTCACCGCTCCGCGCTCCGCCGTGACGCGGCCGATCACGCGCGCGCCGGGGTGGTGCCCGGCCAGCAGTTCGGCGGCCGCCGCCGCGCCGTCGGCAGGCACGACCGCGACGAAGCCGCAGCCCATGTTGAAGACCTGGTAGGCCTGCGACGCGTCGATCGCGCCGGCGTCGCAGAGCCATTCACAGACACCCGGCACGGGCAGCGGCGCGTCGATCTCAAAGCCGATCGCGGGCGCCAGTCGTTTGAGGTTCAGCAGCCCGTCGCCGGTGATGTGGGCCAGGCCGTGGACGGGGATCGCACTGCGCAGCAGGGCCAGCGCGGCGCGCACGTAGATCACCGTCGGCTCCAGCAGCGCCTCGCCAAGCGCCCTGCCGGCGAGCACGGGTGGGCGCTCGTCGAGACGCCCGCCGGCGAGTGAGCGCGCCAGCGTGTAGCCGTTGGAGTGCAGGCCGCTCGAGGGCAGGCCGATCAGCGCGTCGCCGGCTGCGCAGCGCTCGCCCGTGACGATCGCCTCCAGCGCGACGGTGCCGATCGCCGAGCCAGAGAGCTCAATGCCGTGGGGGCTCGGGTGGCCGCGGATCAGCTCGGGCAGGACGGCCAGCTCGCCGCCGGGGATCTCCACGCCCGCCAGCTCGGCCCCACGCTTGAGGCCGAGGGCGATCTGGCGCAGCGCCGCGGCGTCGACCTGCTCGACGGCGATGTAGTCGAGCATCGCGATGGGCTCGGCGCCCACGCAGACGAGGTCGTTGACGTTCATCGCGACGCAGTCGATGCCGATCGTGTCGAGCCGGTGCAGCGCGCTCGCCAGGAGCAGCTTCGAGCCGACGCCATCGGTGCAGAGGGCGAGTCCGAGGCCGGGGGCGATCTCGAGCACCGCGGCGTAGTGGCCGGCCGCGAGCGCCGAGCGCGAGGGGCGGCCGGCGTCGATCGTGCGCAGGACATCGACGAGCGCGCGCACGCCGCGGTCGGCGACGGTGGTGTCAACGCCGGCGGCGGCATAGTCGTCGATCATCGCTTCGCATTCTGGCGCAGGCGGCGGATCACCGCCGTGGCGACCACGACGCGGTAGCCGGCGTAGGGGAGCAGCGAGCGTTCGCGACCGACGCGCGCGATCAGGCGGGAGCTCGCGAGCGTCGAGGAGAAGGCCGCGAGCGCGCCGGCGCCGAGCGCCGTCCACTCGGAGCGATCGGCGCGCAGCGCGGCTTCGCGGCCCTTCAGGGCCAGCGCCCCGAGCGTGATCGGCAGGCCGACGGCCGCGGCGAGCGCGTCTGATTCCACGCGCGAGAAGCCGCGCCAGCGCGCGGCGGCGCGTGTCGCTCCGCTGCGCGACACGCCCGGGATCAGGGCCAGCGCCTGCGCCGCGCCGAGCGCCACGCCGTCGCCGAGGCCGGCGTCGGTGCGGGTGCGGGTCGGGGCCCGGTCGCCGCGGCGATCGGCGGCGGCCATCGCGAGCGCCCCGGCGCCCAAGGCGGCAGCGATCGTCGGCGGCGTGCCGAGCCGGCGTTCGATCGAGCGCTCGAGCAGCTTGCCTGCGAGCGCCGGAGGGATGCAGGCGATCGCCACGACCGCGGCCGGACTGGCGGTCGGCGCGCCACGGCGCAGCGCGGCCGTGCGGTCGCGGCGGATGAGGATCAGCAGCGCTGCGGTGGTGCCGGCGTGAAGGGCGACCTCGAAGCGCTTGCGTGCCGCGGGGTCCAGTGCGTCGTGATCCCAGCCCCGCCGCCAGGCGAGCAGCGTCGTGTGGCCCGACGATGAGATCGGCACCAGCTCGGCGGGGCCGTGGATGAGTCCGAGCGCGACGGCCTGGCCGGGCGTGATGTGCGGGGCGGCTCGCGTTTGGGGCTCAGGGCGCGACGGGTCTCCTCCGGCGCCTGCGGCGGTCGAGCAGGTACACGACCGCCGCCACGATCAGCACGAGCGCGGCGATGTCCACATAGTGCAGGTTGCTCTGAACGGTGTGGTAGTGCGAGCCGATCGCGCGGCCGAGGATCCCCCAGAAGGCGATCCAGGGGATGCCGCCCAGCGCGCTGAGCGCGAGGAACCGCAGGTAGGGGACCTCGGCGACGCCGGCCGGGAAGGACATGTAGGCGCGCACCAGCGGCAGGACGCGGCAGATCGGGATCGCCTTGGTGCCGTGGCGATCGAACCAGCGCTCCGCGCGCTCGAGGCGCTCGGGCGTGATGTGGAGCTTGGCGCCGTGGCGCTGGATCAGTTCGATGCGCCCGAAGTAGCCGACCGCGTAGGCCAGGCTGGCGCCGACCATGTCGCCCAGGACGCCGACGAGGATGATCGCGATGAGCGTGAAATGGCCGCGGTAGACATCGAAGCCGGCGAACAGCATGACCGCCTCCGACGAGACCGGGATGCCCGCCGAGCCCGCGACCAGGAGCAGAAAGATGCCCGGGTAGCCGAGGTCGTTGATGATCGTCGTCGCGACGTTGACCAGGGCGTTGGTGACGGACGCAAGCTCATACACGGCCGCAGAAGGGTAGCGTTGGGCACGGCGATGCGAGTCTGGGTAGACCTCACCAACAGCCCGCACCCGCTGGTGATGCGCCCGATCGTGGCGCGCCTGCGCGCCGACGGGCATGCCGTCTCGATCACGGCACGCGACTTCGCCCAGACCGTGGAGCTCTCGCGAGCGCTCGGCCTGCAGCCGACGGTCATCGGCCGCCACCGCGGCGCGGGGCTCACGGCGAAGGCGCGCGGTCTGGGGTCGCGCTCGCTCGCACTGGCGCGCTGGGCGCGCGGGCGCGGCTTCGAGCTTGCGCTCGGGCACGGCTCAAACGACGTGACCGTCGCCGCGGCGGCGCTTGCGATCCCGTCGGCGACGATGTTCGACTACGAGTGGGCGAGCGTGCAGCATCACGTCAACTGCCGGCTCGCTCGCGTCGTCGTCGTCCCGGACGCGATTCCGCCCGGGCGCCTTGACCGCTACGGCGCGGCGGGCAAGGTGCGCTCCTATCCGGGTTTGAAGGAGGAGTACTACCTCGCCGACTTCGAGCCCGACCCGGCCGTGCTCGCCCAGCTTGGGCTCGACCCGCGCGAGCCGATCGTCGTGATCCGCACGCCGCCGGCTGTGTCGCTCTACCACCGCTTCGAGAACGAGCTGTTCGCCGGCGTGCTGGAGCGGGTGCAGGGAGCGCAGGCGGTAGTTCTGCCGCGCATCGCATCCCAGCGTGAGGAGCTGCTGGCGGCCGGGGGATTCATCGTGCCCGAGCAGGCGATCGACGCGCAGTCGCTGATCGCCTACGCCGACCTGGTGATCAGCGCCGGCGGGACGATGAACCGCGAGGCCGTGGCGCTCGGGACGCCGGTCTGGACGACCTTCGAGGGGCGGCTCGGCGCGGTCGACGAGCGCCTGATCGCGCAGGGGCGGATGGCGCGCCTGGAGCGCGCCGATCAGATCGAGCTCTCAAAGCGCGCGAGCCCGGCCGCCGAGCGCGTGCGACGCGACCCCGCGGTGCTCGCCGCGCTGGTGCTCGGCGCCGCGCACGAGCGCGCTTGAGTCGACCGCTCAGGCCCTACAATCGGTCCAATGCGCCGACGGCTTCGTTCGGCGGCCTTCCCGCTTCACCGCCATTCGCTGCCGCAACTCGTGGTGGACGCCGGGCTGGTCGCGCTCGCGTACTACCTGGCGTTCTGGCTGCGCTTCGATCAGGCGCTTTCGGCACACGGCAACTACAACCGGCTGTTCACGAGCACCCTGCCGTGGGTGGTCGTCGGCACGGCGGCGATCCTCGCCCTCTCTCGCCTCTATCAGCGCCGCTGGCGCTACGTGAGTCAGCGCGATATCGAGCTGCTCGTGCGGGCGCTGATCATCGACACGGTGCTGCTGGTCACGATCGTCTCGCTCGCGCATCCGGTTCTCGCCTACAAACACCTCGTGCAGAGCGCCGTCCTGCTGCCGGTCGGCGTCGTCGTCTACTACTTCCTGCTGGCCCTGGTGTTCCTGACCGCGGCGCGGGTGCTCGCGCGAGCCGTCAACGACCGCCGCCTGCCCGGGCTGCGCTCGGCTCCGCGCGACCGGCGCAACGTGCTGATCATCGGCGCCGGCCAGGGCGGCCGGCTGGTCTGCCAGGAGCTCGCGCGCAACGCCGATCTGGGGCTCCACCCGGTCGGCTTCGTCGACGACGACCCGCTCAAGCAGCGCCTTCGCTTCGAGGGCGTGCGTGTGCGCGGCACGACCCAGGACCTGCCGGCGATCCTTGACGACGCGGAGCCCGACGAGGTCATCATCGCCATCCCCTCGGCCCCGGGGGAGCTGCGCGGGCGCGTGGTCACGGCGTGCCGCGAACGCGGGATCCCCGTTCGCACGCTGCCGACCGTGTTCGAGTTTCTCTCCGGTTCGGTGAACGTCGCGCGCGCGGTGCGCGACGTCCAGGTCGAGGACGTGCTGGGCCGCGAGCCGGTGCACATGGCGCTGGGCCAGGTCGGCGCCTACCTGGAGGGCAAGGTGGTGATGGTGACGGGAGCGGGCGGCTCGATCGGCTCCGAGCTCTGCCGCCAGATCTCGCGCTCGGGTGCGCGCAGGCTGATCCTGCTCGACCACGCCGAGGACAACATGTTCAACATCCTGCGCGAGCTGGAGGAGGATCGGCACGTCCCTCCGTCGGCGCTCGCCCCGGTCCTTGCCGACTGCAAGGAGGAGGAGCGGATGCGCGAGGTGCTCAGCGACGAGCAGCCGTCGATCGTCTTCCACGCGGCGGCCTACAAGCACGTGGGCCTGATGGAGCGAAATCCGGTCGAGGCGATCCGCAACAACGCGATCGGGACGCGCGTCGTCGCGACCGTGGCAGGGCAGCTCGGCCTCGACGCGTTCGTGCTCGTCTCGACCGACAAGGCCGTCATGCCGGCGACGGTGATGGGCGCATCCAAGGCGCTGGCGGAGTGCGCGATCGACGCCGCTCAGCGCAACTTCCCCGAGACCCGCTACATGGCCGTGCGCTTCGGCAACGTGCTCGGATCCTCGGGCAGCGTCGTGCCGATCTTCCGCCGCCAGATCGCGGCCGGCGGACCGGTGACGGTGACCGACGCCGGGATGACGCGCTACTTCATGACGATCCCCGAGGCGGTTGCGCTGGTGATCCGCGCCGGATCGCTCGGCAGTGGCGGAGAGGTGTTCGTGCTCGACATGGGCGAGCCGGTTTCGATCATCGAGCTCGCCACCAAGATGATCGAGCTGTCCGGCCTGCGGCCCGGCGTCGACATCGCGATCGAGCTGATCGGGCGCCGGCCGGGTGAGAAGTTGAAGGAGGATCTCTTCAACCCCTACGAGCAGGCGGTGGCGACGACGGCCGAGAAGATCTGGCTCGCCCGGCGCGACGCGATGGACATCGAGCGGGTCGAGGCGATCTTCGGCGAGATCTCGCTGCTGGTGCTGGAAGCCGACGCGGTCGGGCTCGCGGAGAAGGTTGCTCAGCTGACCGAGTTGCGCGTCAACGCTCCCGTCGTCATCGAGTCCTCATAGACTGCGCGCCTTGATGGTCCTCGCGTTCTCTCTGCAGTCCGACGTCAAGTCGATCGGCGCCTACGCGGGCTTCGCGGCGATCATCGGGCTTGCGCTGCTCGTCCTGCTCTACTTCGCGCAGGCGCGTGAGATCAGGCGGCTTGCGGATTGGCTTGCGGAACAGGAGGAACGGCTCCGCAACGCCCCCGCGCGCGCTCTGGTCCCACGCCCGGCGCCCACACCGCCGGCACGTGCGGTGCCGGTGCCGCTGACGGCGAGCTCGCCGGAGGCCGCCGCTGCGCCGTCGGCGATCGTCGCGATCCCGGGCGTGCGCAGGGTGTCCGTCGGCGCCGGGGGGGCACTGAGCCCGCCCGTGCCGGGTGCCCCGGCGGCGGGGGTCGATCCCGCGGCCGCGACCACGGCGGGCGAAGCGGGGGCGGTTGCGGCGGCCACGGTGGCGGGCGCGATGACGGCGGCCGCGGCAGCGGGCACGATGGCGGCGGCCGCGGCAGCGGCGGAGGCGCCCGGGAGCGACGCCGCAGAGGCAGAGGCTGCCGCGCGCCCGCTACCCCCGGCCCCAGCCCGCCGGCGGGGTCGCGGAGCGCCGAGCGCCGCCGTCCAGGGCACCGGTGAGATCCCGAACCCAGCGGCGGGGGATGGTCCCGGGGCAGCGGCCGGGGAGGGAGCACCGCAGGTGGAACCGGGCGGGGACGCCTCCCCGAGTGCAGCCGTCCCGCTCATCGCGCGCCCGGCCGCCACCGCCGAGCCGGTCGGTGACGCGCAGGAATTTGGTGGCGCCGCGGATACCCACGGCGGATCGGCCGACCTGGGCCCCGACACCGCCGAGACCGCGGCCGTGGCCCCGCTCGATTCAGGGACCGTCGCGACGCTTGATCGCGAGGCCGGGGTCGCGCGAGCCGCGCCGCCGGAGGTCGTCCCGCCGTTTGGCCCGCAGGCTGCGGTCGGTGCGCCGTTCACCTCCGGCGAAGCGGTCGAGATCTCCGCCGAACGGATCGCGAGCCCGTTGCTTGACGGCGCGTCGCCGGTCGAGGAACCGCCGGTGGCCGGTGAGGACGCGGGCGCCGGGGAGACCGGCGAGCAGACGGGGGGACCGGAGCCGGGGGCGCTTGCTCCGTCGACGGCGGCCGGGGCGCGGCCGCGTTTTCCGCCCGGACCGCCCGCACCGACCGCCGCCGCCGTCGGGGCGCCCGGACCGACCGTCGCCGCCGTCGGACCGCCCGCACCGAGCGCCGCCGCCGTCGGGGCGACCGCGCCGGCGGGCGTCGCCGCAGCTGTGGACACGGCCCTGGCGGCCGAGGACGCCGCCACCACACGCCGTCGTCAGCTTCCGCCCAGCGAGGACGCCCACGATGCCGACGCGCGCCCACGGGGCTCGGCCCTGCGGCTGCTCGTCGCGGGCGCCGTGATCGTCCTCGTGCTGATCTTCATCGCCACGAAGGTCTTCGGTTCCGGCACGGCGGCCAAACCCACCGGACTCAGTCCGTCGAAGATCACCGTCGCCGTGCTGAATGGGACGCACGTCCCCGGGCTGGCGGGGAGCGCCGCAAGCGAGTTGACCCGCAGCGGCTTCAAGCAGGGAGTGGTCGCGAACGCGCTCTCGCACGGCCACCACGTCACGCTCGTCAGCTACACGCCGGGGAACCTCGCTGCGGCGAAGGTGGTGGCGAAGGCACTGGACCCGAACCACACGCGGGTCGGCCCCGCCGACGCGCGGACCGCGGCCCTGGTCGCGGCGGCGGCCGGCGCGCCGGCGAAGGTGATCATCACCCTCGGCAGTGAGTTCGTAGGGCGGTGATCAGCGCGCCGGCGGGCGCGCGGGCGAGCGACGCTCGCGCCGCGACGCTCGCGCGCGTCGCCCTGGCGGTGCTGGTGGCGGCAGGCGTCGGCGCCTTCTTCATCGCCCAGGCGGTCAAGCGGGAGGCGCCGCTGGTCAACGGGCACGGCGGCGTCACGCGATTTGACCCCGACGGGCCCGGCGTCAGGGAGGCGCATTTCCATCTGAAGCTGTCGGTCGGCGATGTGGTGGAGGTCTCGGTGCTGAACGCCTCCGGTCGCGAGGTTCAGGTGATCGCGCGCGACCGCCGCGTGAGCGAGTACAAGCGGTTCGAGCTGATCTGGAACGGCACGACGGCGACGGGCGCTGTCGCGGCTCCGGGCGACTACCAGGTCGAGGTGCGCCTCGAGCGCGCTGGACGCACGGTGATCGTGCCCAACTTCCAGCTGGTCGTGAAGGGCCGCTCGAGTTGACTCTCGCCGCGGTCACCCTCGGCCACTCGCTGCTGAAGGCCGGACTGATCCTCGATGTCCTGCTCGCGGCGGAGGCGCTCTGCTCGATCGGGCGCGCCCGGCGGGTCGCGGTGGCCGGCGCGCTCGTGCTCTCACCGCTGCTGCTCGCCGCGGCGCTGTGGAAGTCGACCCAGGTCCTGCACCTTCGCCACCACGCTCTTCTGGCCGTCGTCGGAATCCTCGTCGCGCTGCTGGCGATCGCCGCGCTGGCCGGCGTGTTCCGGTCGCGGCCGCGCCTGCTCGCGTTGTGCGCCGTGTTCGCGCTGCCGTTTCGCTTCTCGGTGATCTCCGGTGGGTCGGGCGGCGTGCTGCTCGTCCTCTACGCGGTGATCGGGGCGGGGGCGCTCGCGCTCGTCATCTGGAACGCGCCGGAGGTCGAGACGGCCTCCGCGACGGCGGTCCCGGAGGACCCCGAGGCCGTGCCGCGAGCCCGCGCGCAGGAGCGACCGGCCGGTTGGCTCGAACGCGCGATCGCGCTGTTCATCGTGCTCTACGCGATCGCGGCGCTGTACACGCCGGACCTGAGCAAGGCGGCCGAGGAGATCTGCTTCTTCTACGTCCCCTTCGCGCTGCTCTTCGTGATGCTGCGGCGGGTGCGCTGGGACCGCGCGCTGATCGAGCGGTGCGCCCGGCTGATCGTCGCCCTCGCCCTTCTCTTTGTGGTCGTCGCGGCCGTCGAGTACACCACGGCGCACCTGCTCTTCCACGCGGACCTCGACTCCAACCAGCGCTTCTTCCGTGTCAACTCGCTGTTCTACGACCCCAACATCTACGGTCGCTTCCTGGCGCTGACGATGGTGGCGGTCGCCGCCGCGATGATGTGGGAGACCAGCCGGAGAAGGGTCGTGCTCGCGGCCGCCGTGCTGGCCGTGCTCTGGCTCGGGCTGCTCGGCTCGGTCTCCCAGTCGAGCATCGTCGCGCTGCTCGCCGGGCTCGCCGTGATCGCGGGGTTGCGCTTCTCGCCGCGCGCGGCCGCTGCCTGTGCGGCGCTCGTGGCGATCGCCGCCGTGGTGGTCGCGGTCGTCGCCTCGGGTCCGCTGCACCTGACGTCGGCGAACAACGCGACCAGCGGGCGCGCGTCGCTCGTCAGGGAGGGGCTGGACCTGTTCGCCGACCGGCCGATCGCCGGCTTCGGCGCGGCGTCGTTCTCCTGCGAGTACCTCCGTCACACGGCCGGTACGCACTCCTACGTCTGCGGCTCGCCCGCTCCGTCGGACGTCACCTCCGACTCGCACACGACGCCCGTGACGGTCGCCGCGGAGCAGGGCGTGATCGGACTCGCCGCCTACGTCGCGCTGCTGGTTGCCGCGATCCTCACGCTGGCCCGCGGCGGCCTGCGGAGCTCTCCCGTCCGCGTCGCGGTCCTCGCCGCCTTCGTCGCGCTCGTGGTGCACACCTGGGCGTACGCCGATTTCCTCGAGGACCCGATCACCTGGGCACTGCTGGCCGTCGGGGCCGCGCTCGCGCGCGAGTGACGTGTTCGAGTACCTGAAGCGCCTCGTCAGGGCCGGCGTCGCCTACCAGGCGGGCGACATCCTCTCCAAGGGCGTCGCCGTGTTCACGCTGCCGCTGTACACGCGCTACGTCGACGCCGCCGGCTACGGGTACGTCGAGACGCTGCTGACAGCGGTGATCCTGCTGTCGATCGTGCTGCGTCTGGGTGTCGGCGAGGCGTTCATCCGCTTCTACTTCGACGACACCGACGTCGAGCGCCGCGACCTGATCGCCTCGGCGGCGGTCGGCTTCGTGTTCGTCACGACGACGATCGCGGCACTCGCCGGTGTGATCTTCTCGGGCGTCCTCTCCCGCGCGCTTCTCGGCGTGCACAACCCGGTGCTGTTCGACTTCGCGATGCTCGGGATCTGGGCCTTCACCAACCTGGAGATCGCCTACGCGCTGTTGCGCGCCGACGAGCGCACCGGGACCTACATGCGCGCCTCGGTCGTCAACGTTGTGATCACGATCAGCCTGACGATCTATCTCGTGGTCGGGCGCCACGACGGCGCCCGCGGGCTGCTCGCCGGCAACTACACGGCCTCGACGCTGGTGCTCTTCGGCCTGTGGTGGGTGGAGCGCGACCGCCTGCTCGCGCCGCTCGCCGCCGCCCGCGCGCGCAGGCGCTCGGTGCCCCGGACGCGTGCGCGCCTCACGCTTCCGGTGCGGGCGATGCTGGCGTTCGGGCTGCCGACGGTGCCGGCCGATGCGAGCGTCTACGCGCTGCAGGTCGCCGACCGCTGGTACCTGCTGCGCGCCCAGACCGCCGCCGCCGCGGGCCTCTACGCGCTCGCCGCCAAGCTAGCGACCGTCGTCTTCATCGCCGTGCGCGGCTTCCAGTACGCCTGGCCGCCGCTGGCCTACTCGGTCACCGACGACGCCGTCGCCGCGCGCCTGTACGCGCTCGTCACCACGTACTACGTGCTCGCCACGGGCGTCGTCGTCGCCGGCGTCGCGCTGCTCGGGCGCTGGGCGGTCCGGCTGCTGCTCTACAGGGACTTCGGCGCGCACGATGCGCTGCCGTGGCTGGCGCTCGGCTGGGCGCTCTACGGCCTGTACCTGATCTTCGTCGTGATCTCCGGTCGCGCGCGGCGCACGCGGCGCAACCTGCCCGCGGCGCTCGTCGGCCTCGCCGTCAACATCGGGGGGCTCTTCCTGCTCGTGCCGTCGCTCGGCATCTCCGGCGCCGGGATCGCACTGGTGATCGCCTACGTGGCAATGATCCTGGTGATCTACCTGCTGACGCGCAGCGTCTTCAGCGTCGGCTTCGAATGGGGGCGGCTCGGCCGGCTGGTGGCGGTGCTGGCCGGCGTCTCGGTCGCCGGCGAGCTCGCCCTGCCGACCTCCGGGGCGGGGGGGTTTCTGCTGCGCGGCCTCGCCTGGTGCGCGATCTTCCCGCTGCTGCGGATGTCCGGCTTCTTCAATGCCGCCGAGCTGGCGCGGGTCGCCGCGCTCGCCGCGCGGATCTTCAGGCAGCGCCGCCCGCCGGCGTGAGGAGGGCGGTGCCGAGGCCCGCGCGTCTGTGTGCAAGCCCGGGTGGCGTCCCCGGCGCTCAGCCGCTCCCGCGCGCGCTGTTGTAGCGCGCTGCGACCTCGCGCAGCCCCTCGCCGCGCCCCGGCGCCAGCGCGGCGGCGGCGTGGGCGCGGTAGCGCCGCGCGTCGTGGCCCGGCAGGACCAGCGCCGCGAGCGCGCGCACGCCGTAGGCCCAGGCTGTGAGGAAGCGCACGGCCGCGGCCGCGGCGGCGCCGTGGTGCTTGCGCATGTAGCGGTCGCGGCCGCGTGAGTGCTCGATGATCCGTGCCATCGGCAGCTCGCCGGTGGACAGCTGCTCGCGGTGGATGGCGACCGCGGTGGGCACGTACAGCGTGTGCCAGCCGGCGGCGGCGAGGCGCTTCTGGAAGTCGACCTCGTCGCTGTAGACGAAGAACTCGCCGTCCAGCCAGCCGACCTGCTCGGCCGCGTCGCGGCGCACCGCCAGCGCCGCGGATTGACCCCAGTCCACGCGGCGCACGGCCGTGCCGGTGCTCTGCACGCTGTAGGGGCGCGCGAGCATGAGGGCGCCCGCGAGGGCGGTCGCGACGCTCGGGAAGCGCCAGGCCGACGCTTGGGGGGTGCCGTCGGCCCGCCGCAGCGACGCCACCGCGCAGGCGGCCAGCGGGTCGCTCGCAAGCGCACGATGGAGCGCCACCGCAGCGCCGGGGAGCAGCTCCGAGTCCTCGTTGAGCAGCAGGCAGTAGCGCCCGCGCGCGCGCGCCATCAGCTCGCTGTCGGCCCAGGCTTTGCCGCGGCGCTCGCCCGGCTCGATCAGCTCGATCTGCTCGCCGCGCTCGCGCACCGCCTGCGCCGAGCCGTCGTCGGAGGCGTTGTCGAGCACGAGCATCTCGCTGGGCACCCCGAGTTCGGCTTGCGCGGCGGCGACCGCGTCAAGGCAGCGCATCAGCAGCTCGCGCCCGTTCGTGTTCACGACGCAGAAGGAGATTTCGACGCTCACCCGCGTATTGTCGGTGTCCGTGAAGGTTCACGTCGTCGATCCATCGGCGTACACCCCGGCGTATGACCACGCGCTGTGCGCCGCGCTCGCCCTCGCGGGGGTCGACGTCGAGCTTTTCACGAGCCGTTTCGCATACGGCGAGGCGCCCGCACCCGACGGCTACAGCCGACGTGAGCTGTTCTACCGCGCGGCGCGCGGGGCTCCGGCCTCACCGTTGCGGCGCGCGCTCAAGCTTGCCGGGCACGTCCCCGGCATGTTGCGCTACCGCGCCGCCGCGCAGGCCGCCGAGCTGGTGCACTTCCAGTGGCTCGCGCTGCCGCAGCTCGACGGCCGGCTGCTGCCGCGCGGGCGCCCGCTCGTGCTGACCGCGCATGACGTGCTCGCACGCGAGCCCACCCCGGCGCAGCGCTCCGCCCAGCTGCGCCTCTATCGCAGGATGGACGCCGTGGTCGTGCACTCCGAGCACGGCCGCGCGCGACTGATCGGCGAGCTCGGCCTGGCCCCCGAGCGCGTCCACACGATCCCCCACGGCGCCTTCGAGCATCTCGCACGGCAGCCGGAGACGCCGCTGCCCGGCGAGCTCACGCAGGCGACGCAGGCGCCGGTCGTGCTCTGCTTCGGCGTGATCCGCCCCTACAAAGGCATCGACGTGCTGCTCGAGGCCTGGCAGGACGCCCTCGCGGGGGCCGAGCTGTGGATCGTCGGTCGCCCACGCGGCGTCGATGTGGATGCCCTCGCCCGACGGGCTCCCGCGAGCGTCCGCTGGGTCACCCGCTACGTCAGCGACGGCGAGCTCGCGGCCTGCTTCCGCCGCGCCGACATCGTCGTGGCGCCCTACCGGGAGATCGAGCAGTCCGGGGTGCTGGCGACGGCGCTCGCGTTCGCCTCGCCGCTGGTCCTCAGCGATGTCGGCGGCTTCGCGGAGGTCGCCGAGGCCGGCGCAGCGCAGCTGGTGCCGCAGGGCGATCCGGCCGCGCTGCGGGAGACGCTCGTGGCGCTGATCGGCGACGGCGCCGAGCGTGAGCGCCTCAGCGCGGCCGCGCGTGCGCTCGCGGGCGGCGAATGGTCGTGGCAGCGAGTTGCGCAGCGCACGAAGGCGCTCTACAGCTCACTGCTCAGCTGACCGACTTGATCTCCGTCTCGACCGCTGAATAGGGGTAGTCGCCCTCGATCGGCGATGCGGCGCCCTTGGGGCCGCGGATCGTGAGCGTCGGCGTTGCGCTGAAGCCCGCCGCGTTCGCGGCCTGTGAGTCGGCGGTGACGTCGTTGGTGAGCGACTGATCGTTGCGCGCGGCCTCCCACGAGGTGAGGTTCAGCCCCTTGATCTGCTGCGCGATGCCCTGCATGAAGTTGTCTGTGACGTACGGGGTGTCCTCGGATCCCTGCTCGTGGTACCACAGAAGGATGTAGTACCACTCGCGGTGCTGCAGGCCGGCGGCGCGGGCGGCAACCTGGGAGGCGACGTACTCGCCCGGGTTCGCCGTCGCGCTCGCGGTCTCCAGACCGCGGTAGACCAGCTTGACGCGGCCGGCGCGAACGTCGTCGCTGATCAGCTGGGGCGCGCTGCTGAGCGCGAACGCCCGGCAGACCGGGCAGACGAGGTCGCCGAACTCGGTGATGGTCACCGGCGCCGAGGGGTTACCGAGGACGTTCCCGTTCTGCGGGATGCCCTTCAGCAGCGCGTCGACGGAGGTCTGTGCGGCGGGCTTGCTCGTGGTTGTGGGCGTGCTGCCGCCGTTGATGGCGAGGACCACGACCACGATCGCGAGCGCAGCGGCGGCGACGAGGCCGCCGAGCCAGATCAGCCGCATCCGCCGCGCCTGCGCGGCGTTCAGCTCGCGGTGCGCGGCCTCACGTGCCGCGCGGGCTGCGGCCTTCTGCTCTGCGCGGCTTGCCATCGTGACCAGTCTATCGGGAGCTATTAGTGTGAGCTTAAGCGCCGGTAGGGGACAATCCCCGCTCGTGAGCGCGCTCGCCGTGGTCTTCTGGGTCAGCGTGGCCCTGCTGGCGTACACGCACCTCGGCTACCCGCTGGTGCTGACGCTCGCCGCCCGCGCGCTCGGGCCAGCCCCGCCGTCCGCCCCGCCGTCGGCCGCTCCGCCGCCGCCGAGCGTCTCATTGATCGTCGCCGCCCACGACGAGGGCACGGTGATCGCGGCCAAGGTCGCGAACGCGCTGGCGCTGGAGTGGCCGCGCGAGCGCCTCGAGGTGGTGGTCTGCTCCGACGGCTCAACCGACGACACGGCCCCATGCGCACGCGCCGCCGGCGCCGATCTCGTGCTCGATCTGCCCCGTCGCGGCAAGGTCCGAACGCAGGACGCCGGCGTCGCCGCCGCCCGCGGCGAGCTGCTCGCGTTCTCGGACGCCAACGCGAGTTGGGAGCCCGGCGCTCTCGCCGCTCTCGCCGCCGCCTTCGAGGACCCGAAGGTCGGCTACGCCTGTGGCCAGATGCGTTTCGTGCAGGCCGCCGAGGGCCCGGGCGCAGACAACCAGGAGGGCCTCTACTGGCGCTACGAGATGGCGGTTCGCGCGCACGAGTCGCGTTTGGGGTCGGTCACCGGCGGCAACGGCGGGATCTACGCCGTGCGCCGCGAGGCCTACCTGATCGTCGACGAGCGGATGGGTCACGACCTCAGCTTCCCCTTCAACATGGTCAGGCGCGGCTGGCGCGCGGTGTATGTCCCGGCGGCTGCGGCGACTGAGAAGATGGTGCCCTCGATCGATGGCGAGTTCGCCCGCAAGCGGCGCATGCACAGCCATGCCTGGCCGATCGTGCTGCGTGGCGGCATGCTCTCGCCGCGCGGCTACGGCCTGTGCTACGGCTGGATGATCCTCAGCCATCGCGTCCTGCGCTACGCCGCGCCGGCGCTGCACGTGATCGCGTTTGCGACCAACGTCGCGCTGATCGGGAGCGGGCCGGTCTATGTGGCCACGCTGGCTGCCCAGGGCGCGCTGCTGCTCGCCGCCGCCGCCGCGGCGCGCATCCGCTGGCGCGCGCTGCTGCTGGCCCGCTACTACGTGCTGATGAACGCGGCGCTCGCGGCCGGCCTGTGGGACTACCTGCGGCGCGGCACGCCGGCCGGCTGGGACGCTCCGGAGGGGACGCGGTGATCCGCCGCGCGGTCGACGTCGCGGTCGCGGCGAGCGTGCTGGTGCTCAGCTCGCCGCTGCTGCTCCTCGCGATCGTCGCGATCCGTCTCGAGTCGCGCGGGCGCGCGATCTACCGCCAACGCCGCGTCGGCCAGGGCGGGCGCGAGTTCGACGTGCTCAAGCTGCGCACGATGGTCACCGGCGCCGAGGCGCTGGGCGCGGGCCTTGCGGTCGACGAGGGGGACTCGCGGATCACGCGCACCGGGGCGTGGCTGCGCCGAACCTCGCTCGACGAGCTGCCGAACCTGTGGAACGTGCTGCGCGGCGAGATGTCGCTGATCGGGCCGCGCCCGACGGTCCCCGCCCAGGTCGCGCTCTACAACGAGCGCCAGCGCGGACGACTGCAGATCAAGCCCGGGATGACGGGCTGGGCACAGGTCAACGGCCGCGCGTCGCTGCCGTGGTCGGAGCGGATCGAGCTGGATCTCTATTACATCGCCCACCGCTCGGTGCTCCTGGACGCGCGCATCCTCCTGCGCACCGTGCGCGTCCTGCTCGGCGGCGGCGGCGTCTACCGCGGCGAGAGCGGCGGCTGGGACGGTCCGCGCAGGTAGCGGACCACCGAGAGGCCGAGCAGCAGCGTGAGGATGATCGCCGAGCCGACGCACCACTCGCAGTAGATCGGGTGACCCGGGATTGTGAAGCTCTCCTGCCAGGTCAGATAGGCGCTGAAGCCGAAGCCAAACAGCGTCAGCGCCAGGGTCGCCAGGCGCGTCCACTCGCGCTCGGGGAGCAGCAGCGAGCTGATGATGCCGACGTAGCCGATCGCGCCGAGCAGCGCGACGGGCACGCCGGCGAGCTCCGCGTACTGCGAGGTCTGGACGGTCTCGCAGGGGCTGGCGCCGTTGTGGCTGGCGGTGCAGACCAGTATCAGGCCGCCGTAGTGCACGATCGTCAGGTAGGTCGCGTCGCCGAGCCCGAGCACGGCGAGCACGATCATCACGCGAAACATCGTCGTCCGGCTCATCGCGGCCAGATCTTCCGGCGACCGATCATCGGCTCGGCAGCATACGCTGCTCCTGGCGCGCCCGCCGCGTCCGCGCGCTCGCCATGGCCGTAGTCACCCCATCACCCTGCCCTCCTCCGCCGTCGGGGGCGGCCTGCCTTGAGCACACCGGCTGAGGAGCTGCGCGGGCTGCCGCGCCTGCTGGTGGTGATCCGCGCGCCCGGCGCGCGCGGGCTGCTGTTCGCCCGCACGCTCGGATCGCTGCCGGTCGGGATGGTTCCGCTCGGCCTCATCCTCCTGCTGCGAGCGGCGGGCCGCTCCTACGCACTCGCCGGGGTCGCGGACGGCGCCTACGCGCTCGGGGTCGCGACGATGCAGCCGCTGCTCGGCCGCCTGATCGATCGTGTCGGGATGGCGCGGGTGCTGGCCCCGCTCGCGGTCGCCTTCCCGACCGTCCTGGTCGCGACGACGCTCGTGGGGTCCGACCGCGGCGCGCCGCAGGCGGTCACGGTGGTCCTCGCGCTGTTCGCCGGCGCGAGCATGCCGCCGCTGGGGGCCTGCATGCGCTCGCTGTGGCCGACGCTGATCGCCGGCCCCGAGCTTCGTCCCACGGCGTTTGCGATCGACGCCGTGCTGCAGGAGATGGCGTTCGTGCTCGGCCCGCCGCTGCTCGCGCTGCTGGTCACCGTCGAGAGCCCGCGGATCGCGCTGTTCGCGGCTGCCGGCGCCGGCGCCGTCGGGGCGAGCGTGTTCGCGGCACGCTCGCGCTCCTATCACGTGCGGACCCAGCGCAGCGGCGGTGCGCTGCGCTCCGGGCGGGTGCGCCGGCTGCTACTGATGAGTGCCGTGCTCGGAGGATCCTTCGGCGCGACCGAGGTCGCGATGCCGGCGTTCTGCGAGCACCACGGCGCGCGGGCGTCCGCCGGGTTGATTCTCGCGGCGCTCGCGCTCGGCTCGGCGGTCGGCGGGGCGATCTTTGGCGCGCGCGCCACGCGGACGGCGCCCACGCGCCGGCTGCTCGTCGCGCTGTGCGCCTACACGGTCCTGCTCGTGCCGCTGCTGGGGGCGCCGTCGATCCCACCGATGGCGGCGCTCGCGTTCCTCGCCGGGATGCCGATCGCGCCCGTCTTCGCCGGCGCCTACCTGCTGCTCGACCGCTTCAGCGTGCCCGGCGCCGTGACCGAGACTTTCGCCTGGAACACGACCTGCATCTTCACCGGCGCCTCGATCGGCACAGCGCTCGGCGGCGCGCTGATCGCGCCCGGCACCTACCGCGCCGCGCTGGCGCTGGCGATCGGACTCGGCCTGGCGTGCCTGGCGCTGGTCGGCGGCTACGCTCGCGGCAGCCAGCTCGACGCTTGAGAACGGCTTTCGCAATGACAGGCACGCCCGGATTGCGCCCGGATGCGGCGCCCGATCGTCACCCGGCACCTTGCAGGTACCGCCGGTAGCGGCTTGCGCACCGTGCACCGCCCAACTTGCCCCCGGACCGCCCCGGCCCCACCCTCATTGCGAAAGACGTTCTGAGGCGGCCGCGTCGCGGCCAGCCAACCGGGGCACGCCCTACGATCTCCAGGCGATGAAGGAGCGCGACGGCGACCGCTGAGGCACCCGACTCGCCCGAGCCGATCGTC